>Ga0272441_10000146_pt1 | contig 157994 bp, 220 predicted proteins | sample SSMProp6N_FD_193582 | JGI IMG/M metagenome (GOLD analysis project Ga0272441, IMG submission 193582) | Marine sediment archaeal communities from Little Sippewissett salt marsh, Falmouth, MA, United States - SSM-Prop-6N | ecosystem: Environmental > Aquatic > Marine > Wetlands > Sediment ...
CGATTCCACACAAAAGGTCTTCAAACGTTCTCTCACATTTACATCTGTTCACTCGCAATTTCGGGGAAAGTTCGGGGAAGTCCCAGTGCCATTTCCGGGGAAAGTTCGGGGAAGTCCCAGTGCCATTTCCGGGGCATCTGGGGCATACCTGGTGTTACTTTACAATTTCATTACCACTCGCAAAAATGCCGTTTATCCTCTGCCCTTGGGCAATTTAATTTTTTTAACAATTTTACAAAACGGGTCTAAATCTTGTATAATTAAAAATATAAAATAATCCTATCATACCCCACACCGTCTTATTCAATTTGAATTTATACAAATAACCTGTTACCATCTGTTGTTACCTGTTGTCATGTGTAGTAATTACATGTATAGTAATTATTACCTAATGTATATTATTAAGTCTCGTCTTATAGAATAAATAAGAGTTAGGTGATTGTTTTGTTTTAGTTATATGTTTGTCTATATCTACTTGTTTGAAGTTAGCTTTTTTATGTGCTTTTATAGAATTCATATTGTTTTTATTTATTACTGCATATAGACCTTTAGCTTGAGGATACTTTTTTAATAGTGTAGTAGATATAACATCTACTAACCCTTTACGTCTATATTTTTGATGGATTGCTATTTGAAAGAAATGTTTTATGTTTTGTTTAGATCCCCTTAATATTATTCCTGTTGATGCGGCGCGTTTTTGATCGTACAAGACTGTATACCAATCACTATGAGGAGTGTCAAACCTTACAGCTATATCGTACTCCTTGTTAGGTATATCTATAGTTTTATGAAATTTTCTATCGAGAGGAATTAGTTCTATGTTGGATGATTCGAATAAATTAGATACAGGAATCATTCTATTATTCCTTAAATACTTATAATTGCTACAATGAATGTTAATAAGATTATTAGTGTTCCAGTTAGATATAGTTCTCTTGGTGTCATTACATTTTGATCCTACTTAGCATAGTTTTAGAGCCTGATATTAAAGATCCCTTTCGTTTTGGATCTTTTACTGCGCGCGATTTCTTCGCCATCAGATCACCTAAGTTTACCGTTCCGAAGTCTTTTGTATCCTGTGTCTTACCAGTTCTACTTATGTTTCCTAGATGTCTCATGAACTTTGTTTCTCTTTCTTTCCATTCTCTCACTTCGAATAACCCAGATATATAGAAATCATAAGTCTAATTCTCCGATCAATATATTATCCTTTTTTAAACATTGCTTGAGATGTTTTAAATATCCATTGAGCCTGGTCTTTAGAAAAACCGTTATTCTCTTCACATGATTTCTTCATACCCAATGCCATCTTATGTATATCTCCACCCTTCTTTTTGGTGGCGCCAATTATTGCCTTTAATGTACCCTTTGCATTATCTGTTGCGTTTTCTTCTAATATTCTTGTGATAGATATCATTTTAATTCTCCCCTATACTTTAATTTTATGAGATGCATCTTTAGCAGCTTCTCTACTCCTCTTTATTAACGAAGCAACACCTTTAAGTTTATCTATAGCACTACCGGTTTCTCCAGTCTTTTCAAAATCATCTTTTGCTGTTTCTAATTTCTCACTACCACGTCTGATACCTTTATCACTTTTCTTTTCTTCTTTTCTGATATCACGTCTTGATTTATCTTTAATATAAGAATCTTCACCGGTGGCCTTTCTCATAGCCTTAAGCTTCTTACCTACACCATATGCTTTCGTAGTAAAATCCGTTAATTTCTTTTCTCTTCTTAAGACTTCAGGAGACATATGCTTACCAATCACTTTGTTCTTTTTGTTGACAAAAGTCATTGCTCCAGGAGCACCTACTGGCAGTTGAGCTCTGCCCTTTTTAACAGCAGATGATAACTCGTCTGCTTCATGTCTTCGAAGGAGAGGCCCTTCTTTCTTCAAGTCTGATTTTTTAAGATGTACACCAGTCTTTAATCCAACTATAGTTCTGAAAGGAACTGAGTTTCCTTTAGGCATATTTACACCTTTACCTAAAGGACTATCTACTGGCATAGCAAAAGGACCTGCTATATCAGATATTTTTGATTTCTTTATTTTATTACCTGTTTCCCTCAACTTGTAAGCAGTACCTTTATCAATACCTTTCATGTATTTTTTACCAGATCGAATAGATTTAGCTACTTTAAGTTTATCTATTCCTTTCTTACTAACATTACCAGCAGCAATCATTTTTTCTGCTTTATTAAGTTCAAATACAGCAGATATAGAAATCATTTTAATTTCCTTTTATTTTATGAGTAAGAAGTCAGAGATTAGGGCTATAATACTTGTGGGAATCAAGCTTGTTAAAAGTTCGAAGATTTCGCCTAGTTCCATGGATTCTATCTCGTTCTTGCTCCTTCCATGCTTGTTTAGATTCTTTTTCTGCACGAGCATGGAGATTATGATCCGCAGGAGGACCCATCCCAGGACTTATTACCGAATGAGGCCCCCATTGTCTAGGCTTTCCCCCATATATATTCTTCGACTTAAGATGTTCTGTTCTTTTTGGACTCAAATTTACTTTTGTAGCATCAAATAATGGAGTTATAGAAATCATTCGTCCTTCTCCTCATCAACTCGTTTTAATGTGTCAGTAGCGAAATATTGTCTTGTACATTCACATTCAATACAATGAAAGTTTCTAATCGCTCTTGTACCCTTCTTAACTTCAATACTCATTTTATGTCTACATACAACACATTCGAATTCTCGTTCTATTAATTCTTTTATACTTACACCCATATGATTATCCTTTGTTTACTCCCATTTGAGCTGATGCTAAACTTGGTTTTTTAGTCCTGCCAGGAACTGGTGTTTTATTGAGACCAATTGGCGCTTTAGCTAAACTCACATTGGGAGGATTTACTCTTCTGTAATTTTGTAGCCCGAGAGTTCGAGATAGATCTCTTTCCGCTATAATCTTAGTTATTGATATCATTTTAGTTTTCCTTTTAGAGACACCCCGACTAAACGGGGCATCTCTATTTTTTTGGATCTGCTGTCAACTTCTCAAAGACTCTACAATCATATCTACATTCAGATGCAAACTGTCTTAGTCTATCATCTTCAATCTGTTTAATCTTCTTGTGAACGATTATTTGTGGATCAGAGGGATTATTAATATAAGTTGCATACATTCTTATAACGCCATAGTGCATTAGATTTGATGTCAAGAAATACCATTTATTTTTCTCTATTCTTTTGTTAACACTTTCTTGAAATGTGGTTATCCTAAGAATATCTCTTGTCTTCAATTTTACACTACTCAGATCTTCATAATCATTAATTAGTAATGAATCTACATTCCATCTCCGATCTTGAGTCATAATGTCTATCTTTAATAGAACTGCGTCGACGGTTTCCTCTCCAATAGTCCGTATGTAAGCCATATTGAGTTCTTCATCGACGGTCCAATACGCGTTTTCTAAGAACTCGAAGGTATACATAATATTCTCTCTTAGTTTTGCATATTATCTATCTCAGCTACTGTATCTTTAGTATCTTCTTTTAGAGCTTTAAGCTTAGATACTTTGAATGTTTCTCTTACAACTATAACTGTGCCACCTAAAGAAACTGTAAAGGTGCACCATGCTATAAACCCGTCCATTGCTACTTTAAAAAACTTAGTTACATCGGAAGCGGCAGTTGGATGTTTTATTACAAAATCCAAAAACTCATCTCGCATACCGAACAGTTTCCAAAGAAAGAACAGTGACGTTAATAATGGAAAGAAGAATATTAACATTTTCGCGGACGAGAAATTCTCTAGCATCTTCTTTATAAACGCTTTCCAATAAGGTAATAACAACCCATCTCTTCGTTCTTTACCCGACCGTCTTTCCTTACAACATACAGAAGTTTCTTGTTTATCTTGATCAGTCATAATCTAGTTCCTTACATATAAGTTAACACTTATACTTGTGTCAATAACATCAATAGGGTAGGGAGGTATTGATTTAATTGTTTTAAATGATTGTCATATACTCTTCTCAGAAACGAATGCTCGATTCTTTGGTGTCCAATTATTCAGGTTTTCGAAATCATTTTTGAGAATAGCATACATAATCCTATTGGTGTATTCTTTATATGCAGAACGACCCTTAAGTTGTTTTATAATATCTTCAGCAGCTTTCTTATCAATAGATCGACTATAATTTTTATCATATAGTTTTGGTGCGCCGTCGGCAAAATTTAGAACAAATGTAATATCTGGATATTTATCTAAAAACTTACCAAAGAAGTCGGCACTATGATTATCTACAACTATATTCATTTGCCAATGAGGATTCTCTTTATACGCATCAATAACTTTCTGATCTATCTCACTTTTAACAAAGGGAGAACTAACAGCATGTATATCAATTGATTTAATATATTCTTTAAATATTTCATGATATCCCTTTATGATAAATGTACCATTAGTACAAATTTCTACAGGAACACCAACAGTAGTAAAGAATCTTGACCAAAAGTTTCGAGACAATAGACCTGGTTCTCCTCCAGACACTACATGACTTGGAAAGAGATGTTTAATCTTTCTAACTTCTTTTAATATTAATTCTTCATTGAATGTATCACCACTATAGGAAATACAATAGGGGCATTCCCAATTACAGCTATTCAATAACCCTACACAGACATTGTCAATATATAAAGTTGATCCCATATAGTTGTCCATATTAATATCACCTCACTTTAAATTAATACTTAGCTGATGCGAATGTCAATGTAATTGGATCAACACCATCATTTGAAACAAAGATATCTGTCGATTCTCCATCATAAGCAAAGAACTTCATATTAGAGAATTCAGGATTCGTTGTGTTTCCAACCTTGATTTTAAATGGTGAATCAGAAAAGATGACCATCTGATTGATATTTGACGCCAAATTATGATCCACTGTTGGTCCAGGTAGATTTGCCTCGCCAGCTTCATGAGAAATAGGTTCATGCATAATCATATTATCCATAAACCTAGAGGTTTTTTGTTGATCTTCATCAGTTAATACTACACTCACACTCGTCTTCAATGTTTTCGACATTTTAATTCTCCTTGATTTAATATTCAATGTTTTTGTAAAGAAATTAGTACAATAATGGGGTTTGTAACCGAGCTCCAGAAATAATTTGATAATTTTTGGTTTGGATGAAGTCCCACATATAATTGGGGCTTCATCCATCATTTTTTTTGTGACGGAATCATCATCTCATAGGAAAGGATGCCTAATCAGGTCCACCACGCCCCGTTTAGACTAAAAAACTACAAAACGAATCATCCGCCAAGATATAATCGTGCGGGCGCATCGCTACGAGAGTACCTATTTGTGATCGCGCTTTCCGGGGGTGGCAAGCGCCCAGTGATCACACGAATTACCCGCACTTTGGATTAAATACTAAGGGCTGAGGACCCATCACATTTGGTCATGATCGCTCAGAATTTTAACCCGTAGCTTAATCCAATTAAATATCACTTTCTCCTACATTAACTCCACTTTTCTTTGTTGATCGATCAATAACCGAGAATATACTATCATCATCACCAGGAGGTATTACTGTGGTGTCATCCTCGGTTAATACTTCTCGCCCTTCTCTAACAGAATCAAGAGAAGTTAAAGGAGCACTTGGACGATTATCTTCGACCTCAGTTATCGCATCAACAGTCTTTTCCTCTACTTTCGGTGGAGCAGTAAATGCCGGTTTTGTTTCTCTAGTAAGATCCGGTCCTGCTGGTTTAACTGGAGGGACAATAGTAGGCCCAGGTGGTCTTACTGGTCCTGCAGTTACTTTTTGCGCTGATTGTATCTTCGCAAAGATAGTAGTAGCCATACTTGCTTCTTTAAACCCTGTAAAACTTGCAACATTCAATTTATTGAGAATCAATCCTGCTTCCTCGCCTGAAATAATTAATTGAAACATTTGAGGTGTTGCTGGTGCCTGTTGTGTTTGATTATTTTCAACCATCTTTATTACGCCTCCTAAAACATTTATATTTGATTAGTATTTAATCTTATCCTGGGAAATTAGCTGGTGGACCTTGGGGGAACCATGATTTTAAAAATGTAATAATTGTCATCACAATACCAATCACCCCAATAATAATTCCCACAGACCAAAAGAATTTAGAAAAGTTGGACAATATTTTTCTTTGTTGTTCAATAACAGTATCTAATTTAATAATCGTATCTGACGGAGTTGATCCTATTGCTTTCAGTAATTCTGTTATAGCGATAGTTAATTCCTTTATCGCCTCAGTATTCCCGTCATTAGAATCTTTAACTTGTGAGAAGAGGAGTTGTACTATTCCCTCTGAAACAAGCCCTTCTCCCTTATCTTTGTCATTTGGCATACTATTCAACCCCTAATTTAATATTTTCAACTGCTTTGCGCAACTTCTCTCTATCTCCATCTAATTTCTTTTCTGACTTTTCTTTATCTTCCTCTAATTCTCGTGTGAATTTAAGAAACGTTTCTTTATTTTTATTCAATTGATCTCTAACAAAGTCAAGAGATCTTTTTAATTCATCACGTTCATCAAGAAGAATCTTCTTTTCAATTGCACGAGCAGATGCACGGGTTATACCTGGAATCTGTACAGGTTTCTCTAAATAGTCGTAAACGTCTATCGAGCCAGCTTTCTTAAGACTATCAATATTTGGTCTAGCAGTAATAATTATAATCTGGATATTGTTATCTTTCTTTTTAGCATATTGTGCGACAGTCATACCGTCAAAAGCACTTCCTGGTTGTAAATATATATCTGCTATTACTAAATCAATATCCTCTTCCTCAACAGTCTGTATTGCACTACGATAATCCAAAGATGTGAGAACTCGATACTCTTCTCTTTCTAGTGTCATTCTAAATAGTTCGACGACTTCCGGTTCATCATCAACTACTAAGACACCTGGTAACTTTATTGGGTCCATAACTATTCCTCATCCCGTCTTTGGATAGATTTCACTGCATCGACAAGTTTAGATCTTACACTGGTCATCTTACTATTAAGGTCTTTTTGATGATCAACTAACTTCTGAGCCATACTTAAATAATCATCATCTTTGACATTACACTCATCACCCGCTGCTAATTGTGCAATAGCTTCTTCGAGTTTCGTTTGAGACTCTTTATTAGCCTTCTCTAATTTACGTTGCTCTGTGAGTAACGTTTTTCTTTCTACTGCACGATTACAGATTTGAAGAAGAGTGTCACGACTAACTGGCTTTGTAAGATAATCAGTTGCTCCATATCGTAGGGCTTGTTGACTTGATTCAACAGTAGGTTCTCCAGTCATCATGATTACTAATGTATCTGGACGAGCATCTTTAATAGCTTTTAATATTTTTAAACCACTAATTTTAGGCATCAATATATCTAGAAATACAACATCATAATCTTGTTTACCAATAAATCCTTTTGCTTCTCCCCAATTTTCAGCAGTATCAACAACATGCTTTTGCTTTGAAAGAATCGATTTAAAAGAAAATCGTATCGATCTCTCATCATCGACAATTAACACTTTTGCCATAATATAAGCTCCTTAGAGATGAACAGCTTTTGGAAGATCAATAGTGAATTTAGTCCATTTCCCTTCCTCACTCTCTATTCTGATTTCACCTTTATGATCTTTTATGATGCCATAACTAATTGAAAGGCCTAATCCTGTACCAAAGTCTGGTCTCTTTGTTGTAAAGAATGGTTCAAATATTCTTTTTATTGCATCTTTAGGTATACCAGGCCCGTGATCTTTAAAGATTAATCGTAAATATTTATTATGTTCGCTAACTTTAATATCAATAATCTTATCAATCTCTTCGATATTAGGATACTTTTCATTTAATGCATAAATAGAATTACTCATTAGATTAAGAAGAACTTGTTGTATCTGTGATTTGCTGCACATAATCATTTCTAAATACTCAGGTATATCAATATCAAGAGAAACTCCATGTTTCTTTAGATTTGCTTTAAACAAAGCTACAGAATCTAATACTACTTCTTTAATATCATTTGGAGTTTTATCTACTTCCTCTCTCCTAGCAAACGCAAGAAGATTCTTAACAATCTTAGCAATCCTATTCCCTTCTCTAACTATTTCGTTTCCATACCCATATTCTTCAGAGTTCGCCATTAAAATGTCTTTAAGAAGTTCACCATAAGTGATAATTCCTGTGATAGGATTATTAATTTCATGGGCAATTCCGGCAGCCATTTCTCCAAGAGAAGAAAGTCTTTGACTTTCGGCAAGTTGCTCTTGAATCTTATGGCGTTCTGTGATGTCACGTATTACTCCACGAAAACCAACAGGATTACCATCTTTTGATCTTTTAATAAATATACTAGACTCAATATGTCTTATTTCATCTTGCCCTTTAAACTTCCAATGAATATTTCTTAAATCTTGATTCATCTTATATGCATTCACAAATATTTGTTTTAATACATCAGCAGTTTTAACAGGAAAGAAATCAGTGAACTTCTTGCCTAAAATCTTATCATCATTGAAATGAAATATAGTTAACGCTGCAGTATTTACAAAAGTGAATTTACCTTTTAAATCAACTTCATAATACCCCTCATCAGTGTTCTCGATAATCGTTCTATATTTCTCTTCACTTTCTCGTAATTGCTCCATTGCTTCTTTATAATCTGTTACATCAGTAAAAGAATAAATATATCCTTTCTCTGACCGAACTCTATCAATCATATTACCTATTAAAATGCAAGGAACACGTTGTCCGTCTTTATGAAGAAATTCATGCTCTAATACAACCTGACCCTTCCTATGAAACTGACTTCTTACTTCATTATTAACTTTAATGAATTCAGCTTTATCTTCATACAAAAATCTAGACCTATATCCTACTACTTCATTAGGTTTATATCCGAGAATCTTGGTCATAGATTCATTGCCCCAACGATTCTTATCGTTTTGCACAAAACAAATACCATGGCTTGTCGTATTGAGAACTGCAGATAACAATTCTTTGGTTCCTTCATTTTCTTCAAATTGCGACTGAAGTTTACTCTCTTTAAGCCCAAATTCTATAATAAATATTCCTAACATCAAGAATAGTACGGCAAATAAGAATCCGGCAAAGTCTTGAACATATTGCTCTAAATCGCTGCTACCTAATTTGACAAACTTATTAAATGCATCAAAATGGTAACTTACTTCAACTGCCGCGCCAAATACTATGAGACATACACCAATGATAATATTTCTAACCTTTTGTTGTCTTAGGTTCTTTACAATTTTAATTAAATACAATATTATAATGAGCATGAATAAATAATTAGTGTATTCTAAGATCACTTTTGTCATTACTATTGTCCCACTGTCGATGTTAACCACTTTTTGTTACTCCCGCTAATTCGAATATATTCCCTAGCACCACTCTATTTTTAGGAATATGTAGTTCGCCACCTTCAATTACTTTCATAAAGTCGAACTCATATGCGGTTATAACACTTTTGACTTGACCAAATATCAATATAGACTCAAGCTGTGCATTGATTGAGATGTCTATTGAGTTCATTTCCCCTATGAATATATTAGAAAGAAAATCCACTTTTAATGTAGGTTTCTTTCTAAACTTTTGAATTACTCTAACTAAGAATGATTTTTTAATTCTTAAATCTTTAATATTTTTTTTACAGACAACAATCTGATTAGCACAATAATCATTAATTTCATTTATCAAATCTAATGTGAATATTTCTTCTCCCCTCGCTAAATATGAATTTAATAAGGTTCGAAGTATTGTTTGAACAGAGGATCTAATTTTTCCCTCGGGTGGGTCTGTATATCCAGTCTCATCATAAAGTCTTCTTTTCTCTGGATGCTTTAAGAGAGTATAAGCTTCATTAATAGCATCATATTTTTCTTCCGCATCAGCTTTTACATCTTCACTTTCAGTAGCAACTTTATCAGGATGGTATTTTTGTATTAATTCTCTATATATTCCTCTTAGATCTTCTTGTTTAACACTGCTATCAACACCTAATACATCATACGGCGTTTGATCCATTACTATTTTCCTTCCGGACAAAGAATATTAATGTAACTCATATCTTAACACCTCTATACAATTCTGACAAATGGGGTCTATAGGTTGATTATTTATTAATTCCCCTTTAATTAATTTGTCAAAATTATCATCATTTAATTCAGTATGTGCTGTATATGAATGACTTTGTTTACAAAATTTGATCCTTTTATTAACTAAATCAAAACCAACAAAGTGTAATTTTCTAAAGCATCGTTCTCTAAGTTGATTTAATTTCTTTTCATTGTAGTAATGTAGTCCTCTAGAAAACAATTCTTCTTTATTGACGAAACTTGGAAATGTTTTGATTAAATAAACATAATCTTTTGGTTGCAAAGCATATTCAGTTTGATCATCAGGAACCTTTGTGTAAAAATATTGAAACCACAATTTCATACCTAGTTTGTAATTCTTTTTTAGGAAACCTTTAAGTAATTTAACATTCTTTCTATGAATAACAATCAAGTGTGTTACTTTACGATTGATTATATCAATTTCTATTTCCTGATCTAATTCTGATACACAATGATATATTACTCTATCAATATCATCATAATATTTTTCGAAATATCCTTTCTTAAAGAATTCTCCATTTGTTTCTACTACAACAGGATAGTTGTATGAGAAAATATGTTCTAATATATGTTCTGGGATTAATCCAGTTTCACCACCAGATATATGCAAAGGTATATTGTTCTCCTTTGCCCATCTAGCAATCTTGAAATAATATTTAATTAAATAACTACGATCAACACTCTTTATATCCTGTATTCTAGGACGATCACAATATCCACAGGTCCAATTGCACCTTTCTCCTAATACTACACATATTAATTTCGGCATTTAATTGCCCTTTCAAGCTCATCTGAGATGATCCTTTTCTTCGGTACACACACTTCTGAATAACAGTTGTCTTCCTGACACATTATGGGATGATTAAAAATATAAAGATGTTCTCTAAAATTATCTTTAATGAGATTTAATATAGGTGGTCTATGATTTTTTCTCATTGTTAAACAGTAATGAACATCTCCATTAGAACACACTATTAGATTCTTTCGTCCACATTGGCACCTGAAGTGTTTATAATTCGCTTTACCTTCACAATACAGTTTTATTTCGTTAAAAGAGACATTTTTTTCAACAATTTGTCCGTTATCATCATATTTTATTTGATATTTTTGGAGAACATCATTATGCTCTTGTTGAGAGATATACCATCGTAAATCTTCCATATCGAATTTCTGATCTGGATGATAGATTATATCAATAGAACAATTAAGATTAGCTTGAACGTTCTCCATTTCTTTAAATTCTTGATACAGTCTTTTAATTTCTTCTTTGTATCTTGAATCCCACATTACTTTTACTTGAACAAAATTAACATGTTTCGCTAGAAATAAAGCATTCTCTAAGAATCTTCCATTGTTAGAGAATTCGTAATGATACGACCCTAATATCTTTATATCTCTTCTTATTTCAATCATCGTTTTGTAAAAATCTAAAGGCATACCAAGATTTGTAAAGACTTGAAGAGGATATTTTGATTTTTTAAGTTGACTTAATATTTTAAAGAAATGTGGATCGATGGTTGGCTCTCCACCAAACAAAATAAGGTCAAGATCATAATTCTCATATAGATAATTATAAAATTCTATTATTCTTGATTTATGTTCATAGGTATAAAATTGTTCGTGTCTATTCTCATATGTACAATAATGACACCTATAATTGCAGCGACTTGTTATGTCCCAATGGGAAAAGAATGAGTTCTTCTCCTCTATTAACATGGTGGAGCCTACTCCTAATATTTTTATCTGGTTCATTATTCTTCCTTCTAAGAACCAATGTCTTTGGAAATTCTGTTTCACAACAAAACCCCATAAAATCACATATCATCCCATCTTCAAAATGATTTAGATAATCCTTAAAATTTTCTTTAACTAGATTAAGAATAGGCGTGATATGACTTTTACAGGGAAACACATCTGCATTAGAATTAACAAAAATGAGGTTCTTTCCGGCGGCACCACATTTATAGTAGTTGTTTGATTCTAACATTGTTGTTCTCATTTCATTCCAAGATACATCTCGTTCTTTTTCTATACCATCCTCTAAATACTTTAAACGAAGAACTTCATAATCTTGTAATGGTAAAAACCAATCTAAATCTTCTGGTTTCCAATCTGCACCAGTGTCACCGATTTGATTTGGTAACACAAGATCGATAAAACATTCGTATCCTGTACGACTTTCAAATTTTTTAAAGAACTTATACTCTTCAATAGATTGTTCCTTTCGACGGGAATCTGCCATAATCTTCATACGAATCTTTTTGACATCCGAGCCAAGCAGATACCCTAATTTCTTAAGAAACATATCTTTATTTACTTTGTATATATGGTATGAGATTGATATTGTCATATCAGATCGTATAGACAATAACTTTTTAAAGAAATCAAGATCCTGACTAAGATTAGTGAATAATCTAATATAACTGTTTAATTTCGTCACTATTTTTAAGAAATCTGAATCGCAAGTTGGTTCACCACCATACAACAATACTTTTTGTTCTCTAATTGTATCCATGTAATTAAAGAATTCTATTATTTTTTTCTTCGTCTCCCATGTTGCTAACTTTTCATTTCTGAAAACATCACAATAATCACATTTATAATTACAATTACCAGTAACAAACCAATATGCATATAATATATTTGGGTTCTCAAACATTGTTTTCAACCCAACTTCTAAGACCTCTACTTTTTTCATTTAAGACGCTCTCTTATTTTATTAGGTAATCTTCTTCTTGGAACAACTACTTCACAACAAAATCCTTTTGCCCGGCATATAATATCTTTATTGAACATATCTAAATAATCATTATAATCAGCATTAAACAAGTTAAAAATTGGTTTTCCTTCATTCTTCATAGTCTGACAATAAAATACATCACCATTAGATTCTATAAACAATCCATTTCTGCCACAACTACAAGTATACGAGTAATGTTCAGGAAACCCACCAGATAATCTTCTAATTGAATTATAACCCATACGTTTCGTTGTTATTGTTCCATCATCGTTCTTAATTACGATCGCATGGGAATTATCATTTTGTATCCTATCAAAATATGTTAAATCATTATCATTCCAATCACCACCACAGTCATCATTATACACTAAATCTAGACTGCACTTAAAGTTAGTGTGATATGTTTCTAATTTTTTAAATTCATGATAAACATTCAATATATCGTTCTTACACCTTGAGTCCCACATTACTTTTATTTTTAAAAATGGGACATAATCTAAAAGATACTTAACAATAATTAAAAATTTCTTTTTATCTGCTTTTAAATGGTGGTAAGAAGGAACAACCTTTAAATAGTTTTTTGTCTTCACTAATTCTTTATAAAAGCCTAATTCCATTGATAGATTAGTGAGAAATATTATATTCGAATTGATACTATTAACTATTTCTATGATATCAGGATGTATTGAAGACTCTCCACCAAATAAAACTGTCTCCATTGTGTGATTATTAGATATGAAATTTATATATTTAACAATTTGTTGCCATTTATCTTTATTAACTAAATTTTCTGTTTTATATACACCACAATAGTCACATTGATAGTTACATAAATTAGTTACTGACCAATGTAGATAGAAAAGATCATTAATTTTTTTAAAGTCGTGATGCCCTACTTCTAAGATGTCCATCTGATATACCTTTAAAATATAGAATGTCTGTAACCCTATCTCCATAAACTGTCTTAAATTCTTCTGTTCCCCATTTAGAGTCATATGTGGCCCATATACAATCACAGATATATAGGTAACTGCATTTAAGACAACAAAATGGTTGAATAGTGATAGAACGTAAAGTGCTTTGTATTGCATTTGTTTCTAAATCCCATTTAGACCCATTTAACTCTAATGGAGGTGGAGATTGCCCATGCCGTATCTTCTCGGACCAATGTATTATATGTTCACTCCATTCATAAGGATCAAACATCCTCTGTTTATACATGCAAAGATACTTCTCATATCCTTCCATAACACAAAATGGAACATACCGAACATTTATTCTCATCTTCTTATCAAGAATGTCAATTGATTCTTTAACATACGGCATACTCTCTGTAAATGTTACCATATTATCTTGAGACGCTGTATTCTCTAGTCTAAAAGGAAGAAAGTTAAAACATTCGGGATTAATTTGATTTGCTAATTCGGCAATTTTAGGAATGTCTTTATAATTATCTTTAGCAACCACAGTGTTGATACGAATAAATACTCCTAGCTTCATTGCATGATCAATAGCTTTTCTTATTTTTCTATATGATCCTTTAACACCAGTCATACCATCATGTACTTCTTCACAACTGCCATGTAAAGAAAATAATACTTCATTAAGTCCACAATCAATACTTTCTTCAAAAAAATTAATATCCGACAATTCATACCCATTTGTTATTACAGCTATTCGATCAGCACCAAGTTCATCTTTCATATATGATAAAAGGAGAAACCAATAAGGTAACATTGTTGGTTCTCCTCCACTTATGTCCCAATCTTTTATACCATATGAAAATCCAGCATGTAATTGATCAGATATTTCATCCTTCATATCGACATGTTTCAAATCTTTATAGAAACAAAATTTGCATTTAATATTACATAAATATCCCGTAAACAATCTTGATCTTCTTGTCAATAAATCCATATGTTGGTGTTGTTCAATTTGATTTCTAAAGTCTATTTTAAACGACGTCGTCATCAAATGCTCCCTTTTCGGCGTACTGTTTATCGTTCTCTCCTATATTATTAGCAAACATTTTGTGGCAATACGCAGATCTTAATCGATCTACTCTTTCTTTAGCAACTGATCTTGGTAACCCATCTATACTGAACTTCTTTGGTATATTAACTACAATATCACTAAGATCAGGTAATGCATCAATATATTCATCTTCCCAACTTGTAAAAGTTATACCAAATAAATCAGGGGTTGTGTACACATTTGAATTAGGAAAGACTTTAAACACAGTTGGACAAAGGTTAAAAAGAGTATCATATTTCTCTTTAAATTCTCCACATATTTTAAAACGAACAGCATCGTCTTCATCACTCTCGCCTGGTAATCCAACAATTAATCCTACATTGCATGTTATATTTCTTTCAACAACTCGAGTAATTGCTTTCATAGAATTTTCAGTGTTTTGATTATGTGCTTTCTTCATAAGTGCATATAATCTGTCACTAAATCCTTCTACACCTAAAAATATGCTCCCTGCCCCTGACCTTGATAATCCATCCGCAAAGTCTTTAGTAACCATTCTAGGTAAACCAAAGCTATGCCAGTGTTCTACACCAACTTTTTCTATCATATCACAAATTTTAAGACCTCTAGCTTCTGTAGGATTTATGATATCATCTTCCATTTCAATACCGGTGAAATTAGTTCTCTTCTTTGTCCTCATTAAATATTCATACATGTTATCTAACTCATATCTAACATAAGGTCTACTGCTGGCACAAAACGCACATTTATTAGGACACCCTACTGATGTAACAAAAGGTATAGTATAACGAGATCGTATTACATCCGTTCTATTAAGTTCAGGCCAAGTCATATCTTTATTGAATGTTCCTGTTACACTCCCATGAGTTAATCTCCCTTCAATAATGTCTAACATAGGTTGACAACCATCATCTTTAACAACTACATCAGCTATACCGCTCTTTAGAGTAAAGTCTCTAATATTGCCACTAAGATCCATATGGTATCCACCAAATACAATGGTTATATTTGGGTTTTTGTTTCTTAATTTTAATGCATAATAGCTAATATAAAAATAAGTGATATATGTTACAGTGAAACCAAAAATACTATTATTAGGAATCATTAATTGATCGACATCTTTATCAATATCTGCCAGGATGTTAAGCTGATATTCACTAAAATCATCCTCTATGCCATCTATAAAATTATCATTATCTGATCTATAGTTTTTAATCATTGTTATAAATCTAGGTAAATCTGCTATCTCTGCAACATAGGAATTATATTCAATTTTGCTATATATGCTATACATAAAATAATAATAATCTTTGCATTCGGCATTATACCCATGATTCTTTAAATACTGCTGTATAATACCTGTATTTGATTTTCTTAATTCCGTTATAAGTCCATTATTAATCGAAATTAATTGTATTAATCTATCCATTAAATTACTACCTCCTAAACATCATCGTCAAATGCTCCCTTTTCGGCGTACTTCTTATCTGCATCCCACTTAGCCATACCAGTTGTTGGACAGGCAGCTCTAAGCTTTTCCATACGCTCTCTAGCAACTTTCCTATCAATTCCTTCAATAGCAAACTTCTTTGGAACCTTTGCTAGAATAGGACTAAGTTCAGGGATAGCATCTATATATTTATTATCCCAAGGTTCAAGAGTAACACCAAACACATCTGGTTCTTGATAAATTCGAGAGTTAGGAAAGAGTTTAAATGTAGTAGCTAAAAGATCAAATAAGTATCCGTATTTCTTATAAAACCCTTCGCATATCTCGTAACGAATCTTATCGTCTTCATCTGTCTCACCAGGTAATCCTACAATAATACCAACACAAGCCATTACTTCATGTGAACAAACACGATCAATAGCATCAATAGCATTATCTTTAGTCTGTCCCGATGCTTTATTCATAAGTTCATAAACATCATCACTAAACCCTTCGGCACCTAAGAATATACTAACAGCGTTTGATTTCTTTAATGCTTTAATAAGTTTATCTGTTAAATTTCTAGGAACACCAAAACAATGCCAATGCTCAACACCAACTCTTTCTATCATGTCACAGATTCTAAGGCCTCTAGCTTCTGTTGCATTTATGTTGTCATCCGCCATTTCAATGCCAGTGAATCCGGTTGTTTTTCTCATCATTTTTAGATATTCATACATATCATCTAAATTATAAGTTGTATATGGTCTGCTGCTGGCACAAAACGCACATTGATTTGGACAACCTACCGAGGTAACAGATGGAATTATCTTTTTAGACATATGAACTTCAAGGCGGCTAAGTATAGGCCATGTAACATCTTTACTAAATACACCTGTCACTATCCCATGAGTTAATCTGCCTTCTATAACATCAAGCATGGGTTGGCAACCATCATCTTTAACAACTACATCAGCAATTCCGCTAGCTAAAGTAAAATCTCGATTGTTATCACCAAACCCCATATGATACCCACCAAATACAATCTTTATATTCGGGTTTTTTCTTCTCAACATTAGCGCATAATAAGAAGTGTAGAAATGGGATATATAAGTACAACTGAATCCGAAGACACTATTATCTGGAATAGTTAATGCTTCAACATCATCATTAATACGATTAATTATTATCATTTGATGTTCAGTGAATTCGTCCTCTATACCTTTCAAAAGAGATTTTTCATGATTCTTATAATTTTGGATCATAGGAATAAATTTAGGTACATCCGCTATCTCTGCAACATACGAATGATATTCAGTCCTATTATACCTACTATACATAATATAATAATAATCTTTGCATTCGGCATTATATCCATGATTTCTCAAAAACTGCCGTATAATGCTAGTCGTGGACCTTCTTAATTCTGTTATAAGTCCATTGTTAATTGAAATTAACTGTATTAATCTCTCCATATTAGGCACAATCTCCTTCTCTACAAAATATCGAGTAATAAATCATTTTCAGACATAAATAACTCTTCTTTTACTTCTTCTGATTCTATATCTAACGGAATATGATTAATCTCACCATCTATCCCGAATAACCTTAAATAATAGTATAGCCCATCTCGCATAAACATACCATCAGTATAGTAATTAACGATCTTGTTTTTATATAAATGCTCGAAGATAACCCGACCCATATTCTCTAGATGTCGGCCGTCGGCAATCTTACTATTCCGTCTCTCTGTTCGCCTATAAGTAAACGTATCATGTAGCCAGGGCATAAATTCGAAACGTTTTATATTGAATTTCTGATAGTATGTATATTGTTTGCATGTAGTAGGTACGTGATTGCAAGGATTAACCAGAAATACATTATAATCAAATTTAAGAATATGACATAAATCAGAAAATATACCAAGTTTTGATTTAGTCAAATCTAAACTATCCATCACAATTAATCGCTTACAATTAATACTAATCGGTTTCCCTGCATAAATTTCATAAAGTAATCTAGCAGAACATATTATCGTATCTGCCTCAAATTCTTTATCCTCGGTTAAGCAGGAATACAATCCTAAATCTCCAAAACAACGATTATTTCTAAGAAATGGGATTTCAGGAGTAATACCATATTTAGCAGTAGGGTTATCTATACTCAATGGTTCACAATCTGTTGTTTCTTTATTATCATATCTAAACAACTTTGTTTCTGCTAAAGGAATATTATAATATATATTATTATCCGGGTATTGTGGGTCAAGAAGATATAATTCTGGACATATTATATTAAATGTAATATCATTTCTAAACATTCTTAGATTTTGATATAAATCAATTAATGAAGTCATAACTCCATCAACGATACTAAGATAATAATGCAAAATCAGAATCTTCATTTCAACAATGTCTCCACTAATTTAATAATTTCATCATCTTCTCTCAACCACAACCCTTCAAAATTTTGTTCCGTATCTAATGATCTATAATATCCTCCAGCTTTAACTGATTCGACTATATCATGGTATACTACTTTCTTACCATAAAACTTACACTCAGGGATTAAACGAGGTGTAGCATCCCATCCATCATTATAAGGAACATATATAAGAGTATGAAACATACCCATAAAGTCTTCAATTGGAGGTACTAATAAATGAACGTTATCAATTTTATTTGCCCAAAGATAATATTTCCAATTTCTCTTTCCGACGTAAATTGCAATTTCTCCATCATATTGTTCAAATAGTTCCATCATTAACATCTTTGGAAACACTCGCTGAGGGATAGATAAATTTATCATATAATCATATTTCGCACCATATTCTTTCTTCTTAAAAATATCGAAATATAATTTCTTACGATAAGGTTCACCAAAATCATTAAACTCAAATATTCTATCATCGTACATAGTACGATAAGTTTTATAGTATCTTTTTGCTCGTTCATGAGTTTCTTTAATATCAGCCAATGTTACTGTATTAACTGTAATAAGCTTATTACCATGATCAAGAAACCAATAAACATCAGAGTTAGTCGCACAAAACAATACTTGAGAAATATATGGATCTTTGACAGTTGTATTGATAACAATATCTTGAACTATTAAATTATCCCAAACAATTTGAGGTAAATCAATATATCTATCCGATAATATTTGAACTACCTGATCTCTAGTAAATTCTGTATATATTTTATAAATTACACTAGCTCTATCTCCAAACACTTTATGAAAAAGACAATAATATTCAAAGTTATCAAATAATGATCCGTTGATACAACATTTATCAAATAGAAGAAACGTTATAGTCTGTTTACTTGGCATTTAGTATTCCCCGTATAATCTTAATGATCTCATCATTTTCCTCTAATGTTAGAGTATGTACTCCTGTCTCAATATCCTTTCTTCTCCATTTGAGACCTTCATCTTCATAATCAATATTAAAAATGATATTTTTACCAAAGTAAGCACATTCTGTTATAATTCTTGAAGAACAATCAAATTTTCTAGAAACAGGACCATAAATATAAGTATCAAAGTTTTCAAAAACAAAAGGAACATGTTTATCATAACATTCAATCTTTGGATGATCTATTTTTAAACTTGATAGGAGAATATACTTATCAAAGAACGAATATTTATTAATTACATCATAAACATATTCTTCTGATTGAATCCTTGCTCCTGGTGGCATATAAATCCAAGCAGAATTATCTAGATTTCTCTTCTCAATAAGATTAAATCTATCAAACAATATCTTTTTAACATAATGATAAGTATAATGATTAGAATATGTATTATTATAAATTCGAGTATCCTGGAGAATATGTATCTTACGAGAATGATTATCTACTCTATACAAATCTTCGGCACATCTAAACCCTGCAATATGGTTTGTAAGTATGACCTGATTTGAATCTAATAAATCATTATAATCGTATAATTCAACATAAAAGAATACTTTACTTGCAAGTTTTTGATAAATGTTTTTTTCAAAGAATCCTCTATGTGTTTCAACTATTAAATTCTCATTTAATTCAATTAATTCATCTTTGCTTAAATCATATTTATCTTTAATAGCTGTCATGAATACATCTTTATCATATCCATGGACTAAAAATATTAGTGTGTCAAAATGTTCTTTAAGAACCATATAATATTCAAAACATTCATAAAAATGTCCAGATAGTTCCTCACGAAACATCATAGTTAAACATACATCACAGGTCCTCAATATTTATTCTCTCCCCTCCGTAAAAATGTTTAAACCCGTATTCCTTAAGAATCTCTTTCATTAAAAATTCTTCATTATTAAAAGGAAAACAATAATGAATCGGTAAGAAACCTAAATTTATCTCAAACCATTCTAACATCAATTCTGTGTCCCTCTTTATTTCTTCTACTTTTTCTTGTAACCGTGTGCTATACGTTCTAATATGAGAATATCCGTGTCCACCAATTATAAGATCCGATGATTCTCTTACTAACACTTTAATTTCATCGACAAGCATATAATCAAACAAGTTGCCAGTTTCTTCCCATCGAGACATAGCTTCAAAGCAAGTTGGGAAAGTCTTAAATTCTCCAGTAAAATATGGTCTTTTCGGAAAATTATTGATTAACGCTCCTGACACAAATAGAATCTTTTGTGTATTAAATGTAGATAATATTGGCCAATAATAATATTGACTATATAATGCGTCATCAAATGTTAAAATATAATTAGATAGATTAAGAGTTAAATATCGTCTCTCTATCTCATGTATCATTAAAACAGGTTTATTCAAAGGAATAAGATCTCCTATTTAGAAATTCAACTATCCTTGGGCTGAGAGTACAATAAACTCTGCAATTTGCATGATAATTAAGATTCATTAAAATATCTTCATAATATTCACTACTCATTATATCTTTATAATGATTTGTCCTTACTTGCAACTTATCTCTATTACGAAGATACATGTCAACAAAATCGCTACCATGCTCTAACCCTCTATTTCTACGGTATATTTCGTTTTGTGTTGAGCAATTTTTCTGATTACATATCCATAACTCTCCAGCACTATTAAGATATGTTAATCCGCGCTTTCTCGATTTGCATTCGACGGGCCGTTTAACTTTATTAAATATCTTATTTAACTCAAATTTTGTTTTGTCATTATTTGAAGGCCGTTGTATAACATCATCATACATTCGACTATTTATCAATAAGAATTCCTTACATCCTATATCTTTAGCTAATTTCTTAGCATCTTCAACTTGATGCTCATTATGCTTAAACAAAATAAATTGCCAAATAGCTTCTCCTCCACCAGCAATGAATCCCTTCATATTATTTAGGATAATGTCACCATGCTTTAAACGATATAATTTATTAGTTTCTCCTATACCATCCAATCCAAAATATATTAACTGCATCGTTGAAGCCAAATCTTTCCACCAAGTATAATCGTAAATTGATCCATTTGTATGCATTACCAGTTTTGTGATTGGATATGTTTTATGTATTTCTTTGACTATAGACAGAAACTCGGGATGAAAAATTGATTCTCCTCTTCCTCCAATGAAATTAATATATTCTAAACTGTTATCTTCATGAATCTCTTTTAACAATTTAAAAACAACCCATTTAGGTAAATCAATAATATCTTTAAATTCTGTCAGTACTCTATGACAAAATCTGCAATGTCCATTACATCTTGTAGTTAATCCTATTTCTAATTTTGTTACTTCGTAAGGCTTATAATCGCTCATGATCAACTATCTCATTAAAATTAGTGTGACATTTTTCTTTACATCTATAAATATGCTCATAGTGTTTACGAATTGATTTAATATATCCGCTATCTATAGCATCATTAAAAGAGTTATAGTATAAGTTATTCTCAGTTGGTTCTTTCTTATAATCTGATATATATTTTAACCCAATTAGATCTTTAATTTGACTTTTAAAGAAAAGAGTAAAATCATCAACATAGTTATCATCTCCCATAAAACAACAAGGTCTGATTTCTCCATAAACAGTTAGATAATATTTATCACGATGGATCATATCACAAACTATATCTTTATCTGTATTTTGATTATTTAACTCAGTTCTTGTTGTATTATAAGAAATAAGAGGTCGTTGTAATTCATCTGTGAAACATCTTGACTGTCTTGTCCAAAACCCTACACAACCTATATCTTCAGCTAACTGTTTGACATCTTCTAATTGATGTTCATTATGTTTAAAAACAATAAACTGAATTATAGCGTTTCCACCACTCATTATAAATGCATCAATATTTTGAACTATCCGATTAAAATCTGTACCAACTCTGTGTAAACTATGAGTGTCATTTAACCCATCCACAGCAAATATAATATGATTATTCTTATGGTATCTTATTAATTCACCAAGCTCTGCCCACCAACCAAAATCATGAACGCTCCCATTAGTCTGTATGGTTACACTTGTATTGTTATGCGAAACATCTTTGATATAAGTAATTAAATCAAAAAGTCTAGGATAGAATATTGGATCTCCACGATTACCACATAACCCAATAAATTCAAATTGATCAAATGGTATTTTATGGAATATGTTAAAATCCAAATTAATTGGTTCTAAATCTACCAATTGTGATCTATTACAGAAAGGACATTTAGCGTTACATATAGTTGTTAATTCTATTTCTAGTTCCCGCCATCTTGTCATTCGAAATAATCCTCCGGTGAATCATCTCTCCTTATATCAAGAGTAGCACAATGTATTCCTCCGGCAAATAATCGACTATGTCTGAATCTGATAGGAACAGGAGTAAATCCTTTCTTCTCTAACATTTTGATTGCATTCGGAGAATCCTGATTAATAATCACATGTTCTTCGTCAATAGGGAGAACATTCACATTAATACCTGTGCTTGTTAAAATCAACTCATTATCTGTGTATTGAGTTTTATCTTTATCATCAGGAGTCATGAATATTTTATCCCATTTTTTAAGAGGCCCTGGTAGTTTATCTAATTTCTCTTTCATATTATCAGGGTCAATAAGCAAAACACCAGGTCGAAGTGGCATAAAACATCCATCAATATGACTATCAGTTAATTCTACCATATGAATTTCAAATTTTCCTTCAAGATACTGCCGTAACCACCGTACTCCCATTCTATGATTTGCAGTTGATGCATTCATGACTATGTGCTTACCGAATTTAAAACAATTAGCAGCATCAAACATAATCTCAAACTTGTTTGCATCATTATGTACAGCATAATTAAATCCTTGATCATTAATATACGATGTATCAAAAGATTCGTCTAACATCATGGGTTTTGGAGCAGAAACCCAGTTTACACCCTTTCTCCAATACTCATAAAATATGTCTTTAAGTAAATCATTCTCAAAGAATCTACATCTATTAAGATGTGGAGTTTCAATTATTTCCTCACCAGCTATTAACACTTGATCTCTAGGATTATCAACTGGTTTACACATTCCCTCCCAATAAGGAGTTTTAAATCTAACTAATTTATCTAATCTCTTAGGCTTTCTAACCGTTACACCAAATTTAATTAACACTTCTTCTAAACCTGCTAAATCTTCTTCTCGTTCGTCCACAAATCTAGCGTTCGCTTTAGAATAATCTGTTTTGTCCCAAAATATTGGATTATCTTGACAATACTTTACATTATCATGATATAATAATTTAAAACTCAAATCTTTACCTGCTACATTAAAATTGTAACATGAGGCTATTATGACCTCCTGAAGTTTACCCCACTCCGTGTAACAATGAACTGGACTCATCAGTATCTATTATCCTTTCAAAGTAACGAATAGTGTTCTTTAGTCCCTCAATTAAATTAGTCGTAGGTGCCCAACCTATTGCCTTTTTAATTTTATCAACATCTGGGCACCTTCTATTTGGATCATCAATTGGTCGATTTAAATAGGTAATAGAAGTGCTACTTTGTGTCAAGTCCAATACTACATTCGCCAATTGAAGTATTGAGATCTCTTCTGGATTACCTAAATTAAAAGGAGATAAAAAGTATCTATCGTAATTCACTAACCTAATTACCCCGGACACAAGATCATCAATATAACAAAACGATCGAGTTTGTGAACCATCACCATGAACAGTTATTCTTTTACCTTTTATTGATTGACATACAAAATTTGAAACGACACGACCATCGTCAACTTGCATTCTTGGACCATAGGTATTGAATATTCTACCAATTCTAACATGTGTATTATGATTGCGAATATAATCATAACATAATGCTTCAGCACTTCTTTTTCCTTCATTATAGCAAGATCGAGGACCAAAACAATTTACATTTCCAAGGTAGTCTTCTGATTGAGGGTGTACTGCTGGATCCCCATACACTTCTGAAGTTGATGCATGAAACATTATTGCGTTATTTTTTTTCGCTAATTTAAGAACATTTAATGTACCTAATACATTAGTTCTAATAGTTGATATAGTATTCTCTTGACATTTAATTGGACTTGCAGGACTTGCAAAATTATATATTTGATCTATATCTGCAATATGGAAAGGATGTTCAATATCCTCTTTTATAAATTTAAAGTTTGATAAACCCTCCAAATGCTGTATATTATCCATAGACCCGGTACTTAGATTGTCTAAGCAAATAATGGTATTTTCTCTGTTTTCACATAATTTTTGACAAATATGTGATCCAATGAATCCTGCGCCTCCAGTCACTAAAATTCTCATATTTCCCCTCATATAAATAACTTTACAATTTCATCATCCTTGTTTAAAAATCTATCACTTAATCCTCTATCATTTAAATCATTAAATCTATAATAACTTCCGTCTCTAACATCATATGGGTTATAATAGAAAATTTTCTTGCCATAATATGCACATTCAAGAAAGAGACGAGGATGAGGATCAAAATATTTATTCGCATGGTAATAAATAAACCTATCAAAAAACTCAAATAAATTCTTAAAATGATCAGTTTGTTTAAAATATATAGATCGATTACGATCTAAATTTAGTTCTTCGATAAAATTATAATTATCATTCCCGGGTGAATTTATATAATATCCTTTTCTTGTGCCATCTATTTTCCTCATTCGATCAAATAATAATTTCATTCGATACGGCGTATCTTTATATACGAAAGGCATTTCTCCATAATATGTTACATTATATAAATCTTTACGAAACATATATTCAGGATTATCAGTATGTAAATCACTTATAATAGTTATTTCAGTAATTACATCTATTTCCCCTGCTTTTAAAATACCACGCAATCTATTAATTGTCGTGTAATCTAATATTAAAACCTTTTCGAATACATAATGTACAATGTTGAATCTTCTTATATTTTCAATATTATCTTTCCAATTCAAGTCGTCCAAGTTATATCGTTCTTCTATAATATTAAAGAGATATTGTTTAAACTCGACATTGAAATCTATTAGAATCATCCTCATTTCTGGATTATGTTCTAGTATAGCGAAATAATATTCAAACGCATCTATTATTGCTCCACTAACCGTTTTATGAGGATATGCATTACAAAGAAGTACAGCATTCATCATTAAATACCTTTATCTGGTGTCCACCCGATGAGAGAGATATGAGAATCTATATCGTCTTCTATTGTTTCTGGTACCATGTCTTCTAAATATAAACGATCTGGGTTATTAAAGAATAAATTAAATTCTTTTCCTGCGTTCGACAGATAATCTAATTCTTCCCTCTTAACCACTTTACTATCTTCAGAATATTTACGCATATTTAAAAGATCCATAATTGTGAAATACTTATTATATTGGGGAGTAGAATGAATAAATTTATTATGATCGAAATGTAATCCAGTTAAATTCATAACATCTTTAATTACTGATTCTTGATTTGCAATCAACGATTCAAATTTTATACTCATTACATTCGTATATTGACTAACTGGTAAAAATCTTTTAAAATGAGGAAAATAAGCAGAAGCATATTTCTTAACACCACCAACTCTATGCTGTGTGACAACCCAACACGCTCTAGGATCTCTACCAATAAAGAATCCATAATCACAATATTTAACAAATTCTTCAGATCTAATAAAAACAAAGACATACGGTTTATCTGTTAGATTATCATATATCTTTAATAATAGTTCTTTATTTAAATTATCTCTTACTAGATCAATAGCAAATGAATCACATCCATACGTTTTAATTATGTGAAACATATTCTCGCCTGAAAAATCTGTTAATTTATCTAATCTAATATCGTCACCGATATGAGTGGGACTTCTATTCGAATTCATGAAGAATTGATTCTTAAAATTCTTATTAAATATATCTAAAAGGAGACTCTTTCCTCCATCAGTCATCATCATCAAACCAATTATAGTCTTCATTAAATCTCCCCCCTTAATTTCCGCACTCTATTCTCTAAAAGACCAATCTGTTCCGATGAATCAATTCCAAACCCAATATGTTTTATCTTATACATCATAACAGGAATACTAGACTCAATAAACCTATTTTGCTCAAGACTTTCAATATCTGAGTTTTTACTCCAAATTGACGGACCATTTACTGCAAAGAGATCTCTAGGGAATATAAAAATACCTACATGCTTATTATACTCTTCTAACTTTAGTCCTTCTCCACTTCTTTTAATCGGCACAACAGCTCTAGAATTATATATCATTCTATTATTATATATTACTATTTTACAAGAGAATAGACTAATCAAATCATCTACACTATAAAAACTTGAGTAAAACGATGATATTACATGTCTTGCAAAGTCAAATTTCGATACAACCTTGTTAACTTCATCAGGATCAATACAAGGTTCATCACTAGGGATAGATATATAATAATCAAAATCTTTATTCGATAAATAATATAAATATGACCGTTCTGATCCACAGGATGCTTTACCTACATTGATAGCATCTACACCTATAAAATTCGTTTCTACATAATCAATAATATCTTCACTATCCGTGGCTACTACAATTTTATTTAAGAAATCGAGTTTTAAGGCATTACTAATAACATGATGCAATATGGGTTTACCTAAAAATTCGGCAAACAATTTATTAGGGAACCGCTTAGATTTAAGTCTCGCTGGGATTACCCCTACAGCGCTGTCATTTATCTGCATATCTAGAGTTTATCTCCTTCATCGCCCTAAGAAATATAGAGTTATGTACAGTTCTAAACATATGTTCAGTTCGATCGTCTGTTTTATATCGAAAACAATGAACTCCAATAACTCTAACTTCTTTCATACCTTCTCGCATATAATAAACACCATCGCGAACATAACAGTCTCTAACGACACAATTCCATTTATATGCATTACCTTTATCATTATTAAAATCAAAGAAATAATTAAGATAAAACTGTTCTGCACACCAATTAGCAATAATAAACATATTAGCAAGACATTGTTTAAATCCTAATAGTTTCCTTTTTATTTGAATCACATGACCACCTAAAAGTCCGGCGTTAACAGTTCCTCCAAATGTTTTAATTAATTTAGCATTTGTTTTTAATTCTTTTTCTTTAATTCTTGGTTCCTTTGGCCCTCTATATATCTTTTTATTTAGATAATCTAAAGGTATCTTCTCACATGCCATTAAACAGCCAGTGGTTAATTCAATCATTGGCCACAACCCACTAACACTGCCCTGAAACCAGATATCTACATCCATAATAACAACATTATAATTTTCATACTTATCTAATAACGGAATTAAATCAATGTATCTCGCTACTCCTGTTACTTCCTCTACTCGCAACATACAATTTACTATCTTCGCTCCTAACAACTTACAGCGAGCAATTATATCATCATTAATTCCATAGTTTAATATTAGAATTTCTCCATCGTACACTCCTAATGTTCTTAAACTAATTATCCAATCTAATAATAATTCTTCTGTCGCTTTACTTGCTGCGCCACATATTAAAGTTTTATTTTCCATTGATATATTCTTTATAATCAGATATTGCTCGATGGTTAGTAAAACATTTCTTTAAGACAGCAGGTGGTACAGTTGCATAATCTGCTCCCTCTAACATTGCGAATATGACATCTGCTTTTTCACGAAAACTTGCAGCGATAATCCTTGTTTTATATTTGTAGTTCGTTCTAATCCTATTGCATTCATAAAGAAGACCTCTATTTTCATTTTTAGCAATCAGAACTATGCAATAATCACAACCTAAGTCACAAGATTGATGAAATTGTAGTACATCATATGTTGTCGTTCCACATACTCTTATACTAGGAGTATCGACCAATTTTCTAATAAGATCAAATTTTTGTTTGATTAATGGAACTTTATAAACCATTCTTCCTTTAGCTGCAGGTAAATCTTCCCATATTTGGTTTTCATTATCAATCTGGAGGAATATGTTATCAAACATTCCTGCCATTTTTGAGACAAAATCAGGAGTCTTAACATTCGCTTTTTTAAGAAGGTGAGGATTTGTTGTTACCCCCTCAACATAATCTTTCCATTCGACAATTTGTTCTGTATCAGCAGTATCAATAAAGTACTTCATATTACACTTTCCTATAGTTTGTTGAAGTTCTATTTAATCTATCGTCACCAGAAAATTTACTATTATAAATTACGGCATCTTGTTGGTCTCTTCGTTGGTCACAATTTTTACATATATAATTTGATTCTGCTAATGTTCCATCTATGTGCTGCTTTTTTAAATCAATAAAAGCATCAGAATTAAATATCTCTTCTAATGTTTGAGTCATAAAATCACCCAATAATAGTATTCCATTATAATCGAAACAACACATGTTAATTGTTCCATCTACTTGAATCTGTAATGGACTATTTATTGGACGACCACAGGAATTTTTAACAATGGGTCCTTTCCTATAATCTAAAATGTCTACCCAATTATGAGGACGCCAAATCTCAAGAAGATCAACTCTATCTGAATACATTTCAATAATATTATCTATTTCATCCTTATTAATATCTATAACATCTATTGTGATAACTAGACGAGTGCATTCTTTGTTGTTAATAATATATTCAATATTCTTTAATACTTTTTTATGCTGAACAGGAGAAGCTCCCGTTATCTTACAATAATTATCGGTATCTATCGAATGTAAGCTAATTCTAATATCTTCAACAGCTGTGTCGAATAATATATCAATTTGATTTTCATCTAATGTGCTTCCATTAGTTAATATGTGAACGAGAAACCCTCGTTCTCTAGAATATTTAATCTTTTCAAAAATAGTAGGATCTAAAAATGCCTCACCAAATCCAGAAATAGTTGTTTCGTGTATATATGGTGCTTCAATCTTTAGTTTATCAATAATAAATCGATATATTTCCAACGACATGATCTCTTTTTTTCGAGTGAAATGTGTTGGATGTGTACAGAATTTGCAACGATAGTTACACTTTGTACAAGTCTCTATCCTTGCTTCGTTAGTTATTAGCATTATTTCATAACTCCACAAGTTCTTAATATACTTATTAATTCAGTAATTGGTAATTGTGTATCAGCATCACATAATGCATTATCAGGATCTGTGTGACATTCTATGAACAACCCATCAGACCCACAAGCAATAGAAGATTTTGCTAAATCATAAGCATATGTATAATTGTTCCAATATTTATTGGGATGAGTGATATCAGTCACAACTTTAAACTTATAAGGGGTTTTCCCCTTCATTACTCTGATGAATCTAGGATCCATAATTAAGTAATCGAATCCAAAACTGGTTCCTCTATCTCCTATTATTAATTCAGCGTCTTTATTTAATTCAAATACTTTAGTAACTATCTGCCCTATCTTAAAAGGATTAAGATGCTGTGGCTTTTTAATATGAATCGGAAGATCTCTTTTTACTGCCGCTTCAATTATAGATGTTTGCATTGCTAAGAATGCAGGAATTTGAATCAAATCAACTCTATATGCATAATGATTAATTTGATCAACACTATGAAAATCTGTTGTTATCTTAATATTGAATGATGTGCTGATATCTTCTAATGCCGCTAATCCATCTTCAAATCCTGGTCCATAATAATTTTCTAATTTAGTTCTATTATCCTTAATACAAGATGCTTTAAAATAAAAATCTATGTCTTTAATGTTTTTAATAACATCATTAATTTTCTTAGCTGTTATGAACAGCTTCTCAGGATCTTCTATTACACATGGACCACAAATTAAAATCATATTACTTCTCCAACAACCCAATCAATAAAAGTGCTGTATTTTGATCTATCTAAAATATACTCAAAATTATTATCGAACACATTCTTATAAAAATTTTTAAATAATGACGAATTAAAAGGAATATTGTCATTATGAATATATGCCCCCGGTATAAATCTATCATGAACCTTTACAAAATCTTTAATATCATCTATCCCATCACAATGCAGCCTTCCTTCTAATACAGGGGATATTATCTCTTTATTATTCTGAATTGCTTCTATTAAAGAATACGGCAAAGGATCGATATAGTTTCTAGATTGTGGATAAACGTAATGAGTTATATTTGAGAAAAATACTTGTTGATCAAAAGTATGATGATGATTTAAAACATATTTAAACCTTTTACTAAAATCATGTCTAGTATTTTGCCCCATCGTGTATACGTCAACATAAGAATATAAATCATTTAACATTCCTAAAAAATAATCAAACGAATCCCTTGTTATATAGTTTCTTATATAAAATCCCAAACAAGGTCTAGTGACCTCTGATTGTTTCACTATAAAATCTGTAATCATAGGAATGAAATTCTTAATACTGTCACATTCATGAGTATAATAAAAACCATTATTACATGATTTATTTCCGAAGTAGTTATATTCATTTCGAACATATATTAAATAATCAATATCAATTAAAGAAACAATATTAACAGGGAACGAATAATTACTCGGAACCTGAGTAACAAATATAAGCTTTTTGTATTTCTCATTTAACTCTCTTAAATTAACTACATCTTTTGATTCTAGATGATCTAGATATTCCGAGTGTTCATTAGCCATTCTTTCTGAAACTGTAAATGCTCCACGTTTAAGATTTCCGTAGGCTACAGATATCAATAAGTATTTCTTCATAATTATTAACAATAACGGGAGGTAAATATATGAAATATTTACCTCCAGTCATTATATTATTTAACCAAACTGTGAGTAGAAACTGTCTGTCATTGATCTAACTTGTTCAACAGAGGTCGCAGTATCAAGATCTCTCGAAAACTGTAACCACTGTTTGTACATAAAATTACCTTCAGATAATTTATCTAATAGTGCCAAATATTCTTCCAAAGAAGAAATCAGATCTGAATCCCCAGTGTTTACGATTTCTAAATACTTTTCTTCCCTATTTGAATCTGAAATAATATACCCAGCAGCACCAAGTTTATTATTTAAAAGTTGAAAAGAAAAGAATTCAAACATACTTATATATCCAACTCTATAAGCTACAAAATGTTTTGATCGAATTATAGCACCTTGTCTTTCGGCAGCAATCGGATCCGGAATATCTTGAATAATTAAATCTCTAAATGTTAGAGGGTAATCGATACCTTTCGGGAAAAATACTTCTTTCCCGTTCTCCATAGCATCCTCGATCTGTTTCTTTAAATCATAGCTAGGAATCTCATAATATTTAACACCACTATGTTCAAAAATCTGACCTTCATCCCCCTCTAAAACAGAAATTACTCTGTAGTTGATACCAACATCAGCTACACCTGCTAGAATCTTCATATTTTCCTCCAAAATTAATTATCTTTTAACATTGAATCATTATTACATTGACAAGTACAATGATAATCACAATTGCATGTACATGAGTAATTACATTGACAAGTACATGAATAGTCACACTGACAAGTACATTGATAATCACAATTGCATGTACATGAGTAATTACAATCACATACACATACACCAATATTTTCTTTATTGATAGGTTCTTTAGGATCTACATCATATTTACTTAATAGTAATTCTATTTTCTCTAACAATTCAGGAAGTAATTCAACCATTTCAATTATTTCCTGTAGAGCTTTTATAAGCAATGGAGAGAATTGTCCGTAATCTACTTTAAAATAATTTGATTGTTGATCTTTTGAAACTATCGAATATTTATCAGGACTAAATATCTTTGTTAAGTCTTGGGCTATTACACCAAAGAAAATTCTTTCATCTTCAATATGATCAGGATGTTTTTCTTTATCATATCGAAATTTAACTGCTTTAAACCGTTTAACTAATTCTAAATATTCTCCCATTTAAAGATATTCAACCTCAAGTTTAAGATTTTCATCTGAATAATTACAATCACATGTGCAATTGTAATCACAATCACAGGTACAATAGTTACAATCACAGGTACAATAGTTACAATCACAAGTACACGGATAATTACAGTTACATGTGCATGCATAGTTGCATTGACAAGTACATGCATAGTTGCATTGACAAGTACATGCATAATTACACTTACAAGTACAGGTATAATCACATTGGCAACTACAACCATAATTGCAATTACATACACATTCAGATTCTAGAAAATTCATCCTATCTCTTAACGCTACAATAGGTTCATCTCTAATCTGATCACCATCTTCAAGAACTGAATTAGCTAAATCACCTGGATATGCCCAACCAGGAGATAACGTCGCAATTGCAGACCGTAACTCTAGAATCGTCTCATTATTAATAACCCCACCTGCAGAAACCGCTGGTGGTGGAACACCAGGTTCACCACGACGACCTGCTTCATTAAGAATAGCAGTTCTTAATTCGTTAATATGAACAGCTTTAATTTGAAATTGTGTAGTAAGACCAGGATCAGTCCATACTGTAGGCGTAACAGGATCTATTCTTCCAGTGTGAGTAGGACAAACATCACTTCCCCCAACATGGCCAGGGCAAGATGTAGTAACTGAATGTGCTGTACAAGCAATTGTAGCTGCGTGTCCGCTACAAGATGGTAAATTTGTGTGACCTGTGCAAGTTGTAGTATTTGAATGTGCCGTACAAGCCATAATTTTCCTCCAAGAAATTTATTATAGATATTCAATATCTCTTTTGACTCTTTCATCTGAGTAATTACAGTTACATACACAAGGATAGTTGCAATTACAGGTACACGGATAGTTACAGTTACAGGTGCATGCATAGTTACAATTACAGGTACATGCGTAATTACATTGACAGGTACAACCATAGTTGCATTGACAGGTACATGCGTAGTTACAATTACAAGTACATGCGTAGTTGCATTGACAGGTACATGCGTAATTACATTGACAAGTGCAACCATAGTTGCATTGACAGGTACAACCATAGTTGCATTGACAGGTACATGCGTAATTACATTGACATACACAGACTTGTTCAAAAGTATTAAGCCCTGTTCGTAAACTTTCTAGTTGCTCATTTTGTATTACATCACCTTCCTCTAAATTCACAAGATCTAATGACGAATGTGCAGACCAAGGGCCAAACAGATTCAATGCTGCTCTGAATGATATAACAGTTGCATTATCAACTGCACTACCAACAGAAACTGCTGCAGGGATAGTCGCCCCGGCAGATCTTCTTGTATTTTCATTAGATATTGCAGTTCTTAGCTCATTAATATGTTGAGCTTTAATAGCAACACCAGTAAGAGCAGAATCTGTCCAAGTAGTAGGCGTTATAGGGGCTACAAATCCAGTACAACCACTCGCAGGATCAGTTGCTGAATGTGTTGCACAAGTTGTTGTGTTTGCATGACCAGAACAATATGTCGTTGCTGAATGTGCTGCACATGATACTGTGTTTGAATGTGATACGCAAGCTAATGTATTTGAATGTGCTGTACATGGACCCGCAGCATGTCCGTAACATGATACTGTGTTTGAATGTGATACGCAAGCTAATGTATTTGAATGCGCCGTACAAGCCATAATTTTCCTCCAAAGATTTAATTCTATACAATCTGTTTTAATGCTTTAGTAATTTTACCATTAATTTTATAAAATCTACAAAGTCTCGGTTGAGTAGCGTAATCTCTCCACTTATCAATATAAGTGTCTTTATTACTAGATTCATACTTAACTGGGTTACATCGTAGACAATAATCTGCTTCACAATCCATACATTCAATAGGCTGATATCCAAAATTAGTATTATGCAATGTATGGGAAGCACTTAATTTATCTATAAAATCTTCATCTTTTAAATTGGAAACAATATGATCATCAACTTTATCGTCATAAACACTTCCATGACATTTATAAATTTTGCCACCTACCCCGACACAAACCATATCTCTTCCGGCACAACAAAGAGCTTTATTAGGATTAAACCACGCAAAGAAGAACTGATTATTGTTCTTCTTACGAAAGTCTATCTCTTTTGCTGCGATTTCAGCAAGGACATTTTCTAGATCAACACAATATTCATCTATTTCTGCATCACTATATTTATCTAAGTGATAATAATCGATTGTTGGAAAATAATTGCCAGAATGAAAGAATTGCTGACCTAGATATTGTTCATAAATATCTCTTATATCCTCATAAGCAGATAGCAAGTACTTAAAAGCATCAGGAGGTATAGTTGACTTGACTGTACTTGGAATTCTATTATTATACACCTTTAAAATATTATTTCTAACTGTGTTTGATGTTAACACTCCATCTTTTCTGGTTCGATATATGTCATGAACAGGTATCCCATCATAAGACATCTGAATACAAAACTTAGGGTGTCCACCTTCAATAAATTGATCTTTAAGTCTAATAAGAGTATCCCAAATACCATCTAAATAATACCCATTACTAAAGATAAAAAATTTAACTCTAGGATTATTTTCATAATAGCTTATAATATTATTTACAAGCTTGTGGGCTAATGTGGGTTCGCCACCCCAAAGACCAATATTTAATGCATCATATTTTTCGTTAAAAAAATTCGAATTTAATAATTCGTCAGCTTTAGTCTTAAATAATTCAATGTCTTTAAAAAATGTATTCCTGAAATGTCCATCTTCAAAACAATATTTACATCCAAAGTTACAAGAATCTGTTAGTGTTAAATCTATGTTATACATACGAACTTGATTGAAAGTTTTACTCATTTCATCTCCACTTTCTAAAATTGACTGAACTTCACTTTTGTCTCTTTATTTGCATAAGTTATACCAGTTGTCGGAGATAAATACGCATTACCAACGCTTGTTGATTTATCACACCGTCCACAAGCAACGCATGTTACACCACAAAAAGGAATATTATATAGTAAATACACATGTTCTAAGTATGGTCGTAATTGATTTCGCAATACCTCAGCATAACCTGGGGGACCAACAGAATCTAAATCTTTATGAGCAAAACTAAGAGCAATTTTATCACAAGTAGGCCATCTTTCACATATTTCGATCATATCTTCTACAACTTTATCATAGTTCCCAGCATGAACTGTATAACTCATACTAAAGAATATATAATGTTTAACAAGATTATCAACTGCTCGTTCAACATATGGTTTAGAACTTGCACCATTAGGAAACTTTCTACGATAATGTCCTGACCCATCATAACTTACTTCGATACTAAGATATACATTCTTATTCTCAACTGATGCCTTTAATTCTTTATATTGTAGAATTAATCGTTCATCTAGGAACAATAATGCGTTAGTGGTTATAGGAATTGCCCAACCTCCACCTTTAGGTAAATCAGCTGCTTTTCTAACTAAATATTCATAAAGATCAAATTTTAACAAAGGTTCTCCACCCATTACAACAATACATGAATTTAGATTTCCCTCTCTTTCGTGAATTTCATGAAGAAAAGAATCTAACATCTCTGTAGAACAATTAGCATGATCTGGAAGACCTTCGCGACTATCTTCTTCATAACAATATTCGCAACGAAGATTACAATTAGTATTTAAATAAACAACATTGGTTCTTGTCGTTCCTTGTGCATCATTAATCTGTTTAACTAATTTTTGTTCACCATATATTGTATTATCTTGATCACACCCTTGCCCATCTTTGCATGACTGACAAGAATCGCATACTTGATTTTTTTCACCTAATGTCTCTTTAATATCAGTCATAAATATATTTATATCTTCCTTAGTTACATGACTCATTTATCACTTCCCCATTTTAGACCGTATTTTTGAGACAAGATCCTTAACATCACTTTCTATCTCATTAACTGATGTTGGATTACCAACACCAATGCCCTGCCCTGATGCATTTTTACCATGAATAGGACAGTCACAATCTACACCTTGACCCATAGCATTCTTACCATGAATAGGGCAATTCTCATCACTTGAAGTATTACTACCCTGTAATCCGCCAGCGCCATGCCCTCGACATTCTTGAGGATCAGCATTTATATGACCTACACAAATCTGGTCTTTGTTTACATCCGCTTCTGACGCCTCACTAGCAGTACTAAATGATAGAACCTTACTACCACTAGGTGTTGGCGCCATATTATCTAGCGAACAAGATTGTTCTTCTTTCGGTTGACAACATTCAACAATTTTAAGAAGTTTATCAGATATATACAAACATAGATCACTAAGACTATTATCAAATTCTTTTATTTCTTGTGATACTTTTAACATTCCTTGCGCCGAATTAAAGATTTTAGCTTGGTCCATCATTCGCCTCCATTAGCCAACATTTTGAATAGATCCTTTTACCATTTCTTGGAATAATTCATTGTCTTTTAATTCATGAACAATTCTCATCGATTGTTTATATAAGATATGTAATAATTCACAAACACCATCTACTGGTTCACAATAGTTAGCATTTGATTCATCAGTTTTTAATTGCTGAAAAGTACATCCAGCGTTACAATATTGATATAATTCACATGTTTGACATTTATCATAGACTCGAGGATTAGCAACTTGTGGCGATTGCATAATATTAACAGTGTCACCAAATTCGATATTATTTATTGAATCATATAATGGATTAATATCATTTGATCCAAATCTTGCACATGGATACACTAAACCATCTGGCATAAAACCAGCACCATTAACTCCAGCAAAACACCCAAATGGTCTTTTACCATAAGTTGTTCCAAAAAGAAGATCTAAAATATATAATTGGAAGAATCCAATAGTGGTTCTTATACCACTTTTAATATATTTTATCATTTGGGCTGCCAGTTTTTCTGCCTCTATTTCAAATCTCTTTACATCATCTTCTGTCCAGATATTATCTCGAACAATTGAGAAATCTGGACTTGGTAAATTAAATTCCTCAACGAACCATTTATAGTTATCAACTAAAGTATCGATACTCTCAGGAGATACCATCACTTTACACCCTCCTTGTCCACTAAATCTAGACTTAAGAGGCTCTTCTAAATAAAGACTTAGACTAGAACTTCCGTCTTTAAGAGGTCTATTATGTTGATTCCATAGTCCGTCAAAAGATAGCGAAATCGCCAAATTATTTTTTTGAAAGTAATCCCACTTGTCACCATCCACAAACTCTAAACCATTAGTCATTGCTATAATAAAAGTACATCTAGGATCTTTTTTAAAGATTGGAACAATATATTCAATTAATTTCCAATTTAATAGTGGTTCTCCACCAAATAAAGCTGCGTGATAATCATGTCGATTATATTTTTTCATCATTTTCGGCAGAGTATTATAATAATGCGCATCAAAAACCTCTCGAGTCATATCTTTTGGCTTCTGATTAATATAACAATATGTACACGCCATATTACATCGTTCTGTAAGTACTAATTGAAACTCAAATGACATTCAATTTCACCTTATTTGATTACACATTCGACAAGTTTTTCAGAGGGCGAATCATTTGTTTCTAATGACATACCAATCTTATCAAGTTTTTCATTCATGTTTTCAATCGCTCTTGCGCAGCCACCACCAGCAGATACAATTGGTTGGCCTTTTCTAATCTGTCCCACAATTCTTACCGGAACACGACCTGTTAAACCAACTGCTTCCCCTTCTCCTGCAAAATTCATAAGATACGCAGGATTAGGAGAAAATACACCAACTACATTCTCAGCTAATTCATCATCGCAAATCTGTAAATCTGCATCATCATCATCACAGACGCGTAATACTGTGCCTTCTGGAACAGTACCTTCTTTTATACTAAATCTTTCCGCTAAGTCGGCATATTTAGCGTAACTCGCAGTTCCCACAAAACTAACACTATAAACTGCTTTATACCTTTGACCGCTTCTTCCAAGGTCAATAGTGTTATCCGTATTTGGGGACATTTCATCTGAATCGACAAAAATTCCACCTGAATGAAGATTTGAATAATATCCATCATTCCATCTTTTAGCAGGAGTACCAATGCTACCTTCACCAGTAGCTCGAGGAACTATATTTCTCGTAGCCATTCGATTAACCTCCAAAAATTATAATTTATGCAGCCTGTAAAGTTAAATCATCATTACCATCAAGTTCAAAGAACACATCCGGATCTGATGATGGGGAAGCAAGAGGCGTTAAATCACCGCTGCCATCATCTTCAAACAAACCATTTATAATTGGGTCTTCTTCACTAGGAGCTACATTGCCAGAAGCATCAGTAACCCAACCATATCCAATTGTTGAGGGACCAACACCACCAACGGCGTCATTAATAAACTGAACAAAATCGCTCCATGCTATTTCACTGTATCTTTTAGTCACTGGGTTGTAAAGAATAAATTGATCAGATGATTGTACTTGATCTGTTATTGGAGCAGCATCTGTAAGAACTTCTCTCCATTTAGCATCTACTCCCGGAGAACACTCAGTACAAACAAAAGTTTTATCAGTGGCTCTATTAATCCATTGCTGTCCTATAAAATGTCCAGCATCCCTATTATCAGATGGTAAAGGATCTCTAGACTCAGTAGAAACTGTATTAACAATGGGAAACAGTTTTGATCCGCCGTCTATCCATGTACCAGAAAGCCAATGACCAGCAGGTTCGTCCCACTTTAAATAAGCGGATGCTAAATCTCCTCGACGAACTCTTAGCTGACCATAAGGGTCTGGAACTCCTGATATATTATTCTTATTTACTGTAATCGTACCACCATCAAAAGAAGCATTACCAATAGCATTTAAAACAAAATTATTAGCATCTACAGTGAAATTACCATCACCCAAATCAAAATGAGCAGCTTGGTCGGATCCATCGCCGAAGACAATTCCTCCGGCGAGTAGATCCGAAGATAGCACGATGACCCATTTGCCAGTGTCCCTATCTATTAATGTGAATATTCTACCAGTAGTTTTGTTTACCCATATCGTACCTTCAACAAAACCTTCAGACTTGTTTTGGGCAGGAGTTGGGTCAGATAATTCAACAACAACTCTTGGGAAACTGATAACAGAAAGGTCAGACATACTTTCCTCCAATTTTACTTGATTATACACATTACGAGTTTTTCTTCATTCTCAAGATTTTCTTCAATAGACTGTCCTATCTTGTAAAGAAGTTCACTCTCTTTTCTAATTGCACGAGCAGCACCTTTTCCCGCAGAAACGATTACTTGTCCTTTACCAATAGGTCCTATAATTCTAACAGGAACCTTACCAGTAAGACCCACAACTACACCATCTGATTCATCATTCATCAAATAGCCAGGATCTGCAGAACAAACACCAGCGACGTTTTTACAGAGTTCAGTACCACACTCCTCAACTTCGTATTCTCCAGAATCACAAGCCTTCATGATTGTTCCTGGATATACGTCATCTTCAGCACAGGTATATTTTTCGGCAAGATCAGCGTAACGAGCAGATGTTGCTTGCCCTGATACAATACCACTGGTCCAAATATTATTTCCTAATGCAGCAGTTGGACTACCGTTTTGTGCCCATACAAGCTGATGACCTACTGCTCTTAAGGATGCACTATACTGATATGCTGCACCATAGAGATTACCAAAATCGGCACCTGAGGCACTATTCCTAAAAGACGTACCCATAGACCAAATATGCTGAGTCTTAGTTTGGTCATAAGTACCAAATATACCTTCATCTCTATTAGCATCTGGAACAACAATAGCAGAAACTAAGTAATCATCTTCTCCAGATTTCAAAAGATTAGAGGCATTATATCCATCAACAGTGTCCGCGTCAAGACCATTTCCTGCCCCCTCATCTGCAACTGTGAGAACTCTATTGTTAAAAACTAGAACTTCATCTGCAACACCACCGGATGCGGTAATTCTTAAAGGATAAGGAGTCGTACCCGTATTTGGATACCGAATAGTGAACGCCTCACCATCAGCAGTTAGATGCCAATCACCAGCAACATCATCTGATTCACTAAGTATAAATTGTGGTGCAATATTATTAATAGCAATATTTCCAATAGTGATTTGATGACTTACATCTTTTCTCAAAATATTGGCAGCTTCAACACCATCAACAGTATCTGCATCTAGACCTGATCCAGTACCATCATTACCAGCGTGCCAAATTTCATTACCTTTCCACTCGAAGAAGTCTTTATCAATATAGACTAACTCTCTAGCGGCATCATGCCTAACACTCTCATCACATGTGATCAATAAAGCCCCATCCATTGTCGGGTTACCATCCACCAGATTCATTAAACGAGTATCATTAGGTTGATGTGCCCCTAGCGTCGGAGTGCCTGTACGATCACCGCCATCCTGAAATGATAAACCTTCTCCTATTTGTGACATATATAATGGTCTTGAATTACCTGCTATCGATAAAGTACCATTGAATGTATCATCAACATTACTTCTCAAATAAGCACTACCATTAACGCCATCAAGCAACTCAGAATCTGCAGCTTTCGCAGTGGTTCCTAATTTACCTGCAAGACCATTGTCAACGTAAGTTTTAGCAGCAAGTTGACTTGGATAATCACTATCGGAAGCTGATCCTCCACCTAACCCTGTATCGGTGTTTAGATTATTCAGATTGGCATAGTTATTGACAATTTCTGTTTCAGTGTAATAACGATTATCATGATTATGACTATCATTCGCAACAGTCGCAACAATATTAACATTCGCAGAACCGTCAAACGATACAGAACCTGTAACATCACCTGACAAGCTAATATCTCTAGCATTGTTAAGTTTTGCTGCATTTTCCGCAACACCCTTAAACGTCTGGGCATAGATTTCAGCGAAACGATGTGTAGCATCACCGATATCATATGTAATATCTGCGCTCGGTGTAGTATTAGCGTTTCTTCTCAAAAATCTTGTATCTTGCTCTGTTTCTGTATAATATCGAGTATCATGAGTATGACTATCGTTTACAACAGCGGCAGTTATACCAGCGTCACCTGTACCATCAAAAGAAACTGTACCTGTGACATCCCCTGACAATGTAATATTACGAGCGGTTTCTAGCGCTGTCGCCGTAGCGGCATTGCCATCTAATTCGCCATGAATAGTCGTGCCATGTATATCAGAGAATTTAGCACCTGCTGAACCAAGACTATGCGTATCATCCGCATCTGGTAAAGCATCAGCATTACGACGTAAATATACAGAATCATGATTATGAACACTTAATTCGAGATCGGTCATAGATCCTGTAATACCTGCTTGCCATTTATCTGTTGCTTCATTATATATAAGTCTAGCATTCGGCAAATTGCCGCGTTCAATTTCAATACCACCAGACCCTGCAGTTATACCATCCCCAGTTTGATTCTTATTAAGAACAATTTCATTATCCTCAACCTGAAGAGTTGCAGTATCAACAGTGGTTGTCTCACCATTAACATAAAGATTTCCTTGAACAGTTAAATCTCCACTACTTTCCACTTCCCCTGCTGTGATTTTACCAGCAGCATCTAGAGTGACGTTATTTGCAATAATTGTAAAATCATTAGCAGCGCCACAATTGACAGCAATATCATCATTACCATCACCCAAAGTAGCTTGTTCGCCAAAAGTAACTGGCGTCTGTACATCAAGAACACCTTTAATACTAATAGTGTTATTATCATCATAACCGAGATCAACATCTCCATCTACTCTAAGACTCTGATCAAATCTGACCTCAGCAGTACCCGTTGTTCGAATTGAATCTACAGTTGCTACACCACTTGCTTCAAGATCTTTACAAGCGATAACACCTTGTCCGACATTTCCTTGTGCATCAAAGGAAAATTTATTGTTAACCGTATCAAAAGATATCGGATAGTTTTGCCCGCCAACTTGAAACTGAAATACTGGTCTAACCTCAATTTCTCCACCACCTGGATTATATGTAAACGGCTTCAATGTAATATTCGAAGCTTGAATAGTAGGTACTTCAGCTGCCGAAGTCGGAGAAGCTCCAGCATCAATCGCTAGAGATGTACCTTCAAAGGTAGCATTATCACCTACATGTACTGTGGTAGCAGATACATAAAGATCTTTAATCTTCTTAGTAGCAGAACCAATGTTAAGACTAGAATCATTTTCAGGAATTAAATCTCCTTTAAATGTAATCTCTTCAGTAGTTCCATTCCAGGAAAACATAGCATTTAAATCAGTTTGAGTCTGATCAAGAAGTGCAACAATATCTACACCGCTTACAGTAATGCTTGTCCCTTCTAATGTAATATTATCACCAACATTGAGAATTCCTGCGTTAACAGCAGGAGCATATTGTTCTGACGCTCCAAATACAACACATTTACCCTTTTCACCACTCAAGAAAGTTAATGTAATTTGATTTTCACTATCAATTGTTACACTACTCGGAATCATTTGTACATTATTTTCATCATATACAATAAAGATAACATCTTCGGTTTGTAGATTATGACCGATGACCCAAGATGTTGATGAAATTCCCTGAGTAAATACATAATGTTGGTTTTTATTTGTAAGAGGATACCAGGTTTCACTAGAATCAATAATGGCATAAAGATACAACACACCGCCCTTGAAACAAAATTGACCTACAGTAGGACTACCTGGAAAGTCAGTTTCCTCATCAAGAACAATGGTTGAACTGTTCATCAATAGATTGGTTAATACTTTTGCCATAACAAATTACTCTCCTGTTGAATTTGATTCAGTTTTCCATCCTTGAAGAAGCGTCTTACCTTGTTTCGCATCTCTTAGGACGAATATTAATCTGTATTGTTCACCTAATGCTTCTTTTACTCTACTGTAATGTCCATTCTCAAAATCTTTTTCAATAGACCCAAGATTTTTTACTATTTGATCGACCCACATGTGCACTCTAGCAGCCATCAAATTTTTAGGATCGCTAAATGTTGGCATTTTTAGATTTCTCCAACTTTATTAAATTAAGTTCTAATTTAGAAAATCTACCATGGATTATTTGGAGAAGTTCTTCAAATTTTTTATCATCCATATATGAGTACTTGAGTTGATCTGTCTCACTTCTTAAAAACTTAATAATCTTTCTAGATGATTCTTGTAAATTAACAACAGAACTATCTCCTTGCGGTTGAAACTCAACCGGATTTTTTAACACACCACTATCTTCTTCCATTGAAAAATCCTCTGAACTTATGAGGAGGGGTGCAAATTTCTACACCCCTCTTCTCTCAAAAATTAGGACAATGCAGCAGTCGATCTCACAATAGCCTTAATGTCGCGAGATTCAGTAAGATCAACAGTTACAGAATTACCATCGGTGACAGTAATACCAACCAAATCATTACGATATTTCAGATCATCATCTTTTACCCATACAGTGACATCTACCATTTGATCACCCAAGTTATGGGTAACCGTGTGAGAAGTAGCGGCAGAACTTGAAGTAAAGGTGAAGACTAGAGCGTCAATAGCGGTTTCGAGAGTATTTACAGCACTTGTGACAGCAGTTCCACGATCAGTAATTTCAGTAGCTAGACCATCAGTGACAGTCTTTAGCTGTGCGTCAAGGTCAATAAGATCTGCAGTTACATCAGCATTACCATTGATATAGTTTTTACCACTATGAGCAACATAAGCACCAGCGGTACTTACCATAGCACCCATAGCACCTTCAATTGCATCAACTTCATTTTGAACACCAGTAACAGCACTCCCACGATTGGTAATTTCAGTCTGGAGAGCAGTATCAAGATCCAAAAGATCTGTAGTGATATTCGTATTTCCATCAATAAAATTACTTGTGGTGTGTGCAACATAAACACCAGAAGCATTTACAACAGCACCAAGAGAAGTTTCCAGGGCATCAATTTCAGTCTGAGCTGTACCCCGAGCATCGGAGACTGCCTTAAGGGAAGTATCAAGATCCAAAAGATCTGCAGTGATAGAAGCATTACCATCAATGTAATTAGAACCACTATGAGCAACATAAGCTCCAGCGGCACTAATTGCGGCACCAATAGCGGCTTCCATTGCATTAATTTCATCCTGAGCGGAATCAAGACCCGTATCTAGATCTGTTAAATCCTCAGAAACAGCAGCATTACCATTAATATAGTTGGTTCCACTAAAGGCCACATAATTACCATCAGTTCCAACTACTCCACCCATAGCACCTTCGATGTTATCAACTTCAGTCTGAAGTGCAACAATCGTAGTACCAGTAGCTGCACCAATTGCATCAGCATTTGCTTTAATCTGAGTATCCAAATCCAGAAGATCAGTTGTTACATTGGTGTTGGCATTAATGTAGTTGGTTCCAGTATGAGCAACATAATCACCAGAAGTGTCAACCATAGCACCCAGAGCAGCTTCAATACCATCTACTTCATCATTCAAGGTATAATATTATCTTGGAGAGTACCATCAGCATTACCTCGAGCAGTAGCTTCATTACCAACAGCAGTTCCTCTATCGATAACCTCTTGTGCAATGTCATCCTCATTCGATTTAATTGCAGTATCAAGAGCAGACATACCATTAACGATAGAAGTTGATCCGCCCAAGTAATTAGAAGCAGGAGCCGTATACGCCCCACCAGTACCAAGTCCAGCACCAGCCTCCGTAGCATCTAATTCACTCTGAATTGCACTATCACCGTTGGTACGATTTGTTATTTCAGTAGATAACCCGTCAGTATTGGTTTTGATTTGATCATCCAGAAGTGAATCAGCATTTGTGAGAGAGGTAGCACCACTAATGTAATCTGCACTACCATCAGCTGAATAAGCTCCACCAGTACCAAGACCGGCACCTGTCTGAGTATTATCAAGTTCAGTCTGAATATTAGAGATATTTGTCATGACACTATCAGTAACCTTCAAACCAGATGCTCCAAGAGTAAGAGTAGCACCATCCAATTTGATACCAATTTCAGCAGCAGAAGCAGTTGAAGGAGTACTACCATCTTCAGTTAACTGAAGACCACCAGTAGCATAAAGATCAATTCCGATTTCATCACCAGGCAATTCAACAATACCAGCACCAAAATTCAGATAAATTTCATTACCAGTCTTGGCAATACCAGCACCTGCTGTAAGTTGTCCTGCACCTGAGAACTGTACCCAAACAATATCATCAGTTCCAACATCAACATTACCTGTAAACTGAACAACAAATCCCATATTCTGATATGATGTACCTTCTTCAACAAAGCAGAAAGATCCACCTGATACTTCATTAGCAGGCGTACCATCAAAATCAGTCGTTCTAGTCCATGCTCCACCATCAACAGCAAGATAAATACCATTGTCTACTGCACTAGCCTGTGCTCTAACCAAAACACGATCACCAGCAGCAACATTAACACCATCAACTGTCTGAAGACCGGATAGGGTAATAGCAGCAGTAGTTGCACATCGAGCAGATTCTTTAGGATCAAGACCTGCGCTGAAAGCATCCACATAATTCTTCGTTGCAGCATCTCCGGAATCAACAGGCTCTGCAAGCCCAGTAACCCGATAAGTTCCACCAAATCCCAGGCTTCCACTCATTGTTCCGCCAGTGAGATTTACTTTAAGGGCATCCTGAGATGCTCGAGTACTAGCTTCACTAGAAATAGCTGCTGCATTTGCTGCTGCTGCAGCATCCAATTTAGCATCTGCATCATGCAAACTGGTAGCACTATCTAGGTAATCAGAACCGGAAGGTTGCTGATATTGCCCATCAGAAGCCAAACCAGCACCAGTCTGAGTGGTATCCAATTCAGTCTGAAGACCAGATAGGGAAGTTCCAGATCCACCAGTTACATCATCAATATCCTGCATTGCTTGATCGACATTGTTCAGAAGCAAGTCTAGGGCGTCTGCAACTGTACCTGCAGTAAGTGAAAGTTGTCCCTGTGCACCAACTTGTCCATCATAACCCATAACGGAGGCACCAGAAGAATCTCCAGTTTGGGCTGTGATACTTGCTACAAATGTATCATAATCTTCTTTGTCTTTAATAGACCTAATGATAACTTGTCCACCACCATTAAGTGTTGAGAATTTAAAAAGCTTTGAGGTTTCGTTAAACCAAGCTCGACCAGGCTCTACAACTGTAGGATCGGAGGCAAGGCTTTCTACGACCATATTTTCAATATAACCATTTTGTGCAACTGTTAATCCATGTGCCTTTTGAAACGCCATAATTTAAATCTCCTTGTAATTCTCTTTTGGGATCAATTGTCTAAGTCACTTTCAATATTATTTTACTTCTTGCACTGTAACCTTAATAATGCTAGATTCTGTTAATTCTACATAAAAAATATTATTATCAAAATATTCTATACCTACTAAATCTCTTTGCCAAATTCCTGTAATAGGATTTTGTACCATAATATGAATTAATAAATCTTGAGTATTAAGATTGTGCATTATGGTATGAAAGACTGATGGAACCATAGAGTGATATTTATAAGTTTCAAGTTTGGTATCACCCCAGTTTAGAACAGTTAGGTCACCTCCCTCAACACCAATTCTCCATACATCGTCTTCTTCATCCCATAGTAAGAGCGCAGCAGGGAGAGATCCTCGATTTACTCGCAAACCGGCAAATCTCCCTGTTACACCAGAATTAAGCTCATTCGCATTGAGCATAATTTCTCGATCATCTATTTCGACATCGTCGGATTGTAATAGTATTCTATCACCTTGGGCTTTAAAAATTCCTTGAATTGTTAAATCCTCTGCTACATTAAGATCATGCGCAATATACACATTCTCACCATTAAGTGAGGTATCACCTCCTACTTCTAATCCTTCAGAGATAACAACATCATCAGTGATAACAGTTGGATTTGTAGGTGACGGTGTAGTAGGTTCTCCACCACCGCCAGTAGTCACTTCAAATTTATCAAGAAACCAATTAACATAACGCAAAAGCGTTATACTACTTTCACCTAGTCCATATTTATAGTAACTTCTCATTCCGACTGAAGTGTCTATTTCAATAAACTCATCTGTGGATTCTGTAATAGAGGTCAGATTGCCCTCTACATCTTTAGTGAAATCAAAGAACGTTAGTACCGTAGAATTTCTATTGTGATCCCAGCCATCAGCAGCTACTCCTGTCTGGGCGATATGTTGAATTCCAAATCGTATAGGGTTGTCTTGAACGGTGTTTAAATACTGGTATTGAACGTAAACTGCAAATTTACCATCTACATCATAAACGCTGGCTTCAGGCAGGGATAATTGAGTTGTAGATCTTATTTCGATCAATGTATGGTTCTGTATTAGGACGCCATCACTAATCTCAACAACAACACCATTGTTACCATCCAATGAAGCAGTTACATCCAATCCTTTTAATACTACATTATTACCAATTACTCTCAAAAGATTATTAATAATTACTGGTAATTGATACATGTAGTTTGATGCATTGACTTGGGAGTATTCGCTGAGATCAATGTACTTGCTAGCATCGCTAGGTCTTCGTAAATCAGCCATAATCACTGCCTTTAATTTTGCATAGTTTTATTCACTCCCTAATTATAAACCATAATTGCAATCACAAGTACATCCATAGTTACAATTACAGCTACAAACAGCAGGTTCAGTTAAAAATTCAATCTTTGTTACTTGCGCTAGAGGGGCATTGCTAGCTACATATATTTTATCAATATCTTCATCTACTCCTATCATATTAAGTTCTTCGCCAGAATTATGATGTAAGTTTTGCCCTTCACTCAAAATTGTCCCTGTAGCACTTTCAACCCAAACCTTACGTTGTGTAGAACCTTCAGTCCAAGATACCCTCATCTTAGTAGGCCTATATGCTGTGGCCCATGGTTTGCCTCCAACATCTAAGATCATGTTGTCTCTAGAAGCTTGTAATGTATAATACTTATCATTCCATGATGCGCCTTCTACAATTACCCAATTATCTGGACCCATAAAGTTATTGTAAAATGGAACATTTGAGAAATATGCATGTGAATCTAATCCTAGATCAGTCATATGCATATTACCATCACGGAATATCTGATTAAAATCTTTAAGAAATTGTGGTAAACTAGATTCATTATCAATTGATAATGAACTAATATCAAAGAAACCTTTCGATCCTGTGTTATTCGTACCATAATATTTTGCAGCACCAGGAGATTCTACATCACCTTTAAGAACTATACCTTCTTCGGGATCAAGTATTACAGAAGATCCACCAGATAGTTCAAATAATTGATGTATCATATAACGGGTTAAGACTCTATTCGTATCACTATATCCGCGAATCCAATAATTCTCACCATTCACTGTTATATATTCATCAATAGATGGGGTAAAAGAGATAACATTATCTGCCCCATCCTTACTAAAATTGAATATTCCTAATAATAAACGATCCCTAGAATTCACAAATGAATATAACGGGTTTCCTGTAGAATCAATATAATTCATGTTAAATGAGTGTTTGTTCTGTTCGAATGTCTGAAGAAATCCATAATTACAGAATACGACGATTCTACCTGATGGGTCCAGACCAGATACACCGTCTAATTGTAATACTACATTTTCTTCTGTAGTTATGAGAGTGTTATCTTGCAGAGCATTGCCAGCTTCCACTGCTAGAGTAACTGAATCAGAAGAATAGGAGACATTGGTGAGCTCTAACCCACTCATTACAATATCGTCTCCAAAAATTCTATAAACTGAATTTGCTACTCTACTCAAAAACACATCACTTTTCTCAGTGTCATACTGAAATACCCTTTGGTCAAAAGGTTCAATGTAGTGCCTTTGAGACGACGGTTCGACAACCCTGTTCGCCATTAAATAATCCTCCCTTTACCAGTATTTTCCAAAGTTCATAAATCGTTAAAATTAATCTAATTCTTAGATTCGCTTGAGTCAAAGATAAACCCGTTCCGACAAGTATAAGTTAGTCCCCAAACCAGGCCCAGAAACATTTAAAGGGTGGTAAGAAATTCTAATTTCATAAGTTGAATTTTTTTCTCATGAGTTTTTAAGATTCGAATCTACTATTTAATATCTTATTTTTGACCTTTTTTATATAGAAATAATGTTATCAGTTAGTCACAAAAGGTAATACAAAGATTTTATTACTTGTGCGACATAAACCCTATTCGTAGGGTTTATGTTTGCCCTAAATATGAAAGGAGAATTAGATGGATCTATTATTTCAGCAGTTTTCGTTATACCCAACAATGTTAATTAGTATGTTTGGTATTGACATGTTACGGGCAAGACCTAAAGAAGACTTCAAAACATTAGAAGCGAATAGTAAAAAAGTGTGTTTCATTGAATTCGCTACTTTCCCTTTAGCAGGAGAATCAATGGGATTAGGATTATTACTTGATATTGAAGGTGCGAGAGTAATTCCAGCATTTATGCGATTTCAAATAATGGATGATGGTGAATATATATTACTTCAATATATAGAGATAAAAGATGAAGAATATAGAGATAAATTCAATGGGGATTTTAGATCATCTATGGGCGAAGTATTAAGGGAAATAGAATAATAATATAGACCGTCATTTGGCGGTCTATAATCTTATTTTTAATTATTATATATAGAAATTAATGTTATACGACGATATATAATCGTCGCAACTCGACTTAGAGAGGAGAGACTATGTGTAAAAACTCAAAAGTATCGAAAGGAAACGGAAGATAATATGTTACACATAAGAGATTCGGAACAAATCAAGGTATCGAACCTCTTATTATCGCGTTTTTTTTGCCCTAAAAATTTAGTTTTTTTGACTCAATATATAGAAATAATATACTCATAGTACACAATCATGTGTATTATAACCCCAACTTAAAAAGGAGAGAGCAATGTTTGAACCTACGATTCTAATAAGTACTGTCTATAAACTTTTAGCAGGTGTAGGTGGAATAGGACTATCAACCTATGCAGGAAGACAATTGATACTTCTAACGGCTATGGAATTCGATGATAAATTCAGTGCCTTTAAGGATGCCGAAGAAGATAAAATCAATCAAGCCATTAAAGCCGGCAAGAAAGGCAAAGACCTTCGCAAGATAAAATCAAAGGTCAAGAAAGCAATTAGCGCCGAGAAGAAACGCCTCATTCAACTTAAGATCTCAGAAAAAGGGATCAAAGCAATGTTGCGTAAACTACGGAAAGCAGGCGATGATAATGCTGCCGACAATCTTAGCAAGTTCGCTAAGAAACACGGCACGAAAGCGACTAAAACTGCGAAAGAAGCAGAAGTCGTGCCTGATGAAGAGACGACATCTGTCGACTCTGAAGAAGGTAAGAAAGCGGCACCAGCGAAAACGGCCGAAACTTCAGATTCGAAGCCTGCCGCTAAAACTGCAGAATCCAAGTCAAAGAAGAAACCTGCCAAAAAAACAACTGTCAAAAAACGTGGCCCTGGCCGCCCAAAAACATCGGGCGCCACAGCTTAACGACTTAGATATCACCCGGGTGGTTTATCCACCCGGGTTGGATATTGTTTATTTTAGAAAGGAGAATATATGATCTTCGATAAAGTTTGTCGGGTTGCTGAAAGAGCAATGCCTGACTTGGCAAGCATGTTAAGTAAATCGAAATTGTTTTGGTTTGATGGAAAACCACATGAATTCTTACCAAAGGAAATCACTGATAAAGACATGGAGTTCCTTTCTGAACAATTTATGCTACCCTTCCCCATTGTGGCTATTGAAGACGTGGGAAGCTTAGTTATTCTATACGATTTAGACCCTGGGATTAGAGGTATAAACACAAAAAGAGGATTTATTGACGTCACTAGAATGGAAACTGACATATCTGCATATGACGATGCAGATAAAGTTAAAGAACAGAAATATCAAAAAGCTTGGGAAAAAGCTGGTATGGCAAACAAAGATCCTATGACAATTTCTTTCGGGGTAATTCATGAAGTAAAATTCATAAATAAGGAAGACTTTTACACAATCGGATCAGTACATCGAATAGTCCAGGCTTGTGCAAAAGCACGAGATGATGATATCATTTTTGTGGACTACTGTGATCCTGTGCAAATGCGTGAATTAGGACAAAAAGTTGTTGATAATCATTTAAGAGCTATGTTAAAAAATGCGATGTGTGCAATGCAAGAAGTATTGTACGCAAACACACCAAATAAGTTTATCTTAGAAGAGTCTCCAGTAAATCGTAGACCTGCAAGAAGAGGAAAGCTATCAAGGTCAAATGATAGACCAGTCTACACATTACTTAAACCTGGGCAAATTAGATCTAAAATGGAAATAACTGAATCATCAGACGGCGAAAAACAAACTCGGTTATTCCTCGGAAGAAGAGCCCACCCGAGAACATACCATGACCCACGGTATGTTAACATGCAGGGGAAGACGGTTATGATACCTGCTGTTTGGCCCGGAGAAAATACTAAAATTGTTGGAGCCAAGCGTTATAAGGTAATGCTTGATTTATAAGGAGGAGATATATGTCAACAGAAAAGAAGATATTTGAGGCTACAAGAATAGCTATAGACAAAGTAGATAAAAAAGATAGATTTCTTACATTTCAACCAGAGAGGGATAAAATTCTTACACTTGATTTAAAAGAAGTAAAGCGTATAGAGTGTAACCCAGAAAAGAAAACTATTTTCATCAATGATGATTTATTTGTGTATTTTCCTGGACTAAATTTGGATATCAGCTTTGCTGATTATTATGCCCAGTTGGTAGGTGCCTGGGTTAAATTTAAACACCGAGTTTAAGAGGGGGGGATCCTATTAAGTAGGATCCTTCCACATTTTCATTAATATATAGAAATTGTACTAATGAATCTACTTTTTATTTTTATTAACAGGAGAATCAATGTGGAATTATATACATTTGAAGAAGTAAGAGATAGGGTGAATCATTTCATTAACGTTGTTAAAAAGAATGGGGAATGGGATGTTATACTTTATGAGATGCTAACCGCTGAGTTTAAGAATTATTATACACCTAATATTCCATATGATTATAATCAACCATATCAATCCCAAGATTGTAAGATCTATATTAAGAACGGCACATTTGAAATTGAAATATGTCAAAATATTGAATCCGTATATCCCACTGTTAATGTATTTCAAATAGATGGTACATCAAACCCAGATCAGATAGATACAATATCTATGAGAGAATGGTTATATGTTTACTCTAACCCAGAAGGAATGACTCTATTAGAAAAAGTAGAATTCACAATTGAAAACACAGATTGGCAACAATTAGATGAGGAAAGAAGAAAAAGGTTAGGGCAGGGGATGAGACCAGATGATATTGAATACGATGATGATATTCCCTTTTAATATTCAACACGATTATATAGAAATTAGAGTTATAAACATTAATTCTGGGAGGATTATGAAAACTAATGAAGACTATTGTAAAGATATGTTAATCGGTATTTTTAAGAGGTTAAATCAGTTACCCATGAAAAGGTCTACGGATTGGATAATGGAGATTATCAAAGAACGTGTCGAACTAAACATCGACATATTTAAAAATGCTGAATTAACTATAAAGTTGTGCGGCAAGAATATTGCAGACTTAGAAAGGCTCCCTGAAGCACGAAGAAACTCAGATTTCGGGGTATCTCTATTGCGAGAAAAGTTTGGCAGTATTATTCATTTAATGGGTAATCCTGACAACGAATACCAGAAAGGAGGTGGTGGGGATAAGTTTGCCAAAACTAAAAAAGAAATTGAAGACCTGGCTAGAGGAGAACAACAAAGTAATAATGGCGAAGGAGATTAAGCGTGTCACTAAGGGAGGATATGCTATTCTCGTATCAAAAGGATCTCGATCACAAGAGATCCTTTTTAGTCAAGGCCACCAAATAGTTGCTGTGCAAGTTGCATTTAGATTAGGCTGGTTTAAGCCTATGAGATGCGGTTCGCATAATGAAACTATATATGGTTTCGAATATGGAGAAAATCGCGAGAAATATTTGCGATTTTAGTGATGCCCGGAGCAATCCGGGCATACAACTCTTTTTTTAATATTCAAGAATTTCATATAGAAATAGTGTTAACATAGATAGGGTGGATACATTTTTTATGTTTCCACTTTACTATCCTAGGGGGCTTTTAGCTTCCTCCGGCGTGATTATCTAATATCTTCGGATGTTAGGTGATCAGGTTAAGTCGGTTCGTCTGCCCGAACAGGGGGACGTTGGTGAATATATCTTCGGATATGTTCACCAACGCCCTTCTGTTTGCAGTAAAATTAGTTTTAATAATTAACCTTTTTATATAGAAATAATTAATACATAAAGTTCGAACTTTACGAGGGCCATTCAAATATCCTCGGAAAGAGTCTATTTTAGGCTGTTTTCTACAAAGCGGAAGGGGAGTGTTTTTGTAAACATTAGATAATATACGGGTACCTATGAGCCTAAAACTAAAAGCTAAAGGAGAATCATGTTTACTGAAAAGGAGATCGAATTTCTAAAAACCTTGGTATTTACTGATTTAAATCTTAAATATACAGGGGATAGTATTGAATCACTATTAAATTGTGGATATATTAACTTCAATATTCCCAGAGAAGACGTAATATTTAGGAGAACTCTTCTCACCAAGTTGATGTCCGCTAAAATTAGAACCCACGACAATAGGCCTTCTCCACCATCTATATTCAGTCCGGGAGTAGTTCCTAATGCTGTCAACAAAGCTAAAAAGCTTACTGCTGCTCAGATTAATATAATAGCAGGATTGATTATGGAACAAAAGAAGCTCGAGGCTATTAAAATGTTTCGAACTTACACTGGATTAGGTTTAAAGGATGCGAAGGAGTTTATGGACTTGTTTATTCCAATGGGACATACACCAAGCAACTTCTCGTATATTAGTGCGTCAAACGCATTCTCGGATATATGTGTATAAGGAGATCAATATGAAGGGTAATCCAATTCCATTTGCTAGGACCTTTCTTTGGCTAACATGCGAAGAAGATGGTCTTCAAAAAGTTGAACAATTTCAGGGGCAAACATTACTCAAAGCAATTATGTTGCAATTTCAGCATAACCATAGTTTTATATGTTGGATTGATGATGATTTTGAGAAAGGGATTTCTATTACCGAGAAAGCAGAGATGACGCTTTCTAGATTAGAGAATGGAGATCATGAGATACCTATCATTATTATGGATATCACCAACTCGGTTAATCCTTATAGTAAGGTTATTGATCCTATAATAATATTCCCGTCTGATTCTCGAAAACATGAATTCGACGATAGCTTCATCGGTTATCAATATGTCATTGATGCTTATATTAAAGCAAATGAAGAAGATGATCAAATCAAATTCAATAGCTTGCAAGAAGCTAAAAACGAAGCAAACAATCTTCGGGCAATACAACCTGAAAATATTTATAGAGTTAGAAATGTAACAATACAAGAAGATATTGTTACAACTTGACCTATTATTATTTATCAAGCAGTTGGGAGGCTGATAGGGGATAGTCTTGTACTATCCCCAACCTATTTTTCTTTTTAATATTTATAAGTAATATATAGAAATATATAATATACACAATTGACTTTTTGATTAATTAGAAAGGAGAATAGCATGGAGAGATCAAGACAACAATTAATTGATGCACTTGACAAAATGATTTCAATAAGCAAAGCGAGAGAAATAGATTTTTCAGGTTGCGCATACTTGGAATTTAGAAACCCAGTTGTATCTGGAGATGATTTCGAGAATATTGATGTAACAACTATCCTTGTTCCTCTGTCAGAAATGAGCTGTGGTTTTGAGGGACGTGAAGTAATTTTACAAAAAGAGAAATTCTTAGACGGTGGGAACAAACCAATCTCAACGTTCAAAGAGGTATTTTCTTTTAAGGAGATTGCATGAAATTAATTATCCGATATAAAGATCCGATTCCTATCAAAATGAGACAGTTATATGAAAGAGCATTCAAAGTAGCATTTGGAGATTGTGTCATTTCTTGGTGGAATCTTAAAGTAATTCGAATAGCAAACATTAAAAATATGGACATCGAGATTCAAGAAGATGATTAAAAAAATTGATAAACATTTTGAAGAATTCTGTTTGTTTAATACATGGGTTATAATGCGATGCGTAGTCGCCTTTGCTCCAAATCACCCATGGTATTACAATCGTCCTACTCTTGATGGTTGGTTCAAAAATAGCACCCCGTTAAACATTAGAATGAGTCGTATAATTACATTCGGTTTAATAATATCTTGGGAATTGATTATATTTATAATAGTTAAAATAATAAAGGGTGGAATATGACAACTTGGTTTTCAGCAGATTTACATCTTGGTCACGCAAACATTATATGGAGATGCAATCGTCCGTATAAGAATATACACAAGATGCAAACTAATTTAATAAAGAACATTAATAACATCATACAAGTCAAAGATAAGTTTATAATAATCGGTGACTTTTCAATGTATGGTGTTGTTCAAAAGCATATTGTGAAACAAATTCGAGAACAAATTAATTGTCGTAGTATAATATTAATATTAGGCAACCATGATGCATTATATCCTTTCGACTACACAGATTTCTGTGGTTTTGAATCCGTTCATACTAGATTAGAATACGAAGGATTTATATTAAATCATGATCCTGGGAAAGCCTATGAGGAACCCAATAAGGTATGGTTAACAGGTCATGTACATACTCATTGGAAAACTCAAAGAAACTGCATCAATGTAGGAGTCGATGTTCGTGATTATTGCCCTATACATATCGATTCAATCTATCAAATAGTAAGAGGACTAGACATGTGAAAAGACCAACAGATCGTCAAATTCGTAAATACGCACATATGATTATTGAACGAGCGAAAGGTGATCCTATTGTTCTCGAAGATATATTTAATGATATTCTTCCTGGGATTGTATATGAGTCATTTTTCATGAATACCACATCAGGAGGATCAACTAAAAAACATCAATATCAAAAGAGAGATGACGGGATATTAAAATTCAATATTAGTAAGGAAGCCGCTAAAAAAGCTAAAATTAATCCGTATCATAGACAGGAGTATACAGTCTATGTTGCTAACTATTATGAACTAAGTGAAAGATTACCACCTATCGAAATTGATAGTCCTCCAATAGATCAAGAGGATGGATATATTATGACTAAAATTCTGATCCATTCGAGACCTAGCGCAAAACATAGAAAACAATTCGAGATATTTGGATTCTTGAGAGTATTGACGAAATTAGATCCTGATGTACTATTAAGGATAGAAGGGCGGATGTTAGCACACGCATGATTAAATCAAAAGTCAAAATCTTTAGGGAGGAAAAATGACCAACAATAATAAACCGCATGACTATCTCTTAACTTTTTGGTTTACCGGTGAACAAGATGTTGAACATTTAATATCCAGAGGTCTCAATGAAGAAGAGGCTTTACAATTAGCAGAAGAGATTAGAGGAGAGCTTCCAGAAAATATTAAGATTGAGAAGGTATCAGATATTCCTAAAGTTACAACCAAAGAAATAACTATACAGGAAATTATGAAGACTAGCTTCTCAAATGATCATTTAAGAAACTCAATTAACTTATTTGAGATCATGATTATTCAACAAAAAGTAACTCTCGAAAAGTTTCTTGAGATCTTTTCCCCATATGGATATTATAGAGGAGGGGACGATAAAAGATCAACTGTGACCACTATTAATTTTAATTACTTTGACCAACCAACAAACTTTGAGTTTAAGATGACTGATTTTGGATTCAGATATCTTCCAAAAAAGAATCCTCCTTTTGGTCATGATATTCATCGTTATGATATGGTGTCTCAAAGTATTGGTACTCTTCATAAGAATAAAAGAAAGATTGTATTTAAAACGCCAAAAAAAGAAGAGATCAATTTCTTAGATTTCTTAATGGAAACCAGAAAACTAATACCTGACTTTCCCATTCGATTGGAGAAAGTTATGATATCATGTTTATAGGGGATTATGTTCATGATAGTTATCTTTGAAGCGATAGATCTAATCACAGGAAATAATGATAAGCCGATGAAAGAATTAGGTACCAAGCATTTACAAACAGCGAATTGGAAATCATTAAGTCAAAGCAGATCATCATTCTTAATAAAGAAGGGGGAAATGAAGATTCTCAAAGAACGTGAAACTATAAAAATGAGAATAGATGGATACGAAATAGAAGAACTATTCTGGTATTTATATCACAAACTTCGGCGAGAACATAATATCTCTATTCCTTCAACAATATTACATTTGGCTAACGAATTAAATTCAAAACAAATCGAAATATTAATTAAACAATTGGAAGCAAAGGCATTCGCAAAAATATGAATTATCTACAAGATTTATGTCATATATTTCACGGCTCATTAACTCCAGAACATTGCTTTACTAGAAACGTGTTGAATAGGATATCTATATATATGTATCCTAGTAAAATAATAAATACTCAAATAATTAAACAAAATGATAAAATTGTCAAAGCGATTGAATATTCAACTAAGGTTCAGACTGTTAAGTTCCCTGACATTAAATTAAAGCATTGTTTTCTGCAACCTGACACTGAATACCATGCAAGAACAATCTTTTATCATGATGGAAGTTGTGGTGTTAGATTATACAGAAATAAAGATTGGAAAATCGACCGACCAAAAACGGATCTGCTTAACTTTCTAACACAATTAACAATAATCGACAACCAAGTAATTCTTAACTTTGAGAAGTTAATATTCCAACATATTTAGGAGGAGAGATGACAGCAAGAATTAGTATGCTCTATGTTATATTAGAAAAAGATGTTCGTATAGATGAGATAGACAAACTTGCAGATGCAATAGCACAATTTAATAATGTTTTAGAAGTTAAAACACACATTAAAGAAGCAACTGAAGACATTGCTCAAGATCGAGCAAAACATGAGCTTAGTCAGAAATTATTAGAAGTATTATATCCCATAAAGGAGAAAATTTGAACCTATTTGAATACATGGATAAGCATAGTTTGACATCGATATTCTTGATAATTCCTATTGCTGGATTTATCTTAACAGTTGCTCTATTAATACTTGAAAAAATTATTAATAATATATTTCAAATACCACGATTATATATGCGACATAAAACTATAAGGAAAGTGGGGTGGCCACCTTATAATAATATGGACGCAGACGGCGATATAATGACAATAGACGATGAAGAAGAAGGAGACAAAATTGTTGATACTAATAGACGACCAGATGATCTCGATGGTTCATCAGATCATAAGAGACAATCCGAAGGATGATTTCTGGGAGGCCGAAGATAATGAATTTCTCTTCGATGATATCGTATCTATGTGTAAATCTGATGGGTACGATATGTTCATTGTTCCTACAAAAAATAAGGAACAGCATATTCTCACAGATTTCCTAATTAATGGATCGGTAGAAGGTAAACAAATGCTCTTAGAGAATGGTATAGATCCAGATGCTTACAAAAACTTATTTAAAAGTATTGAAAAAGCATTACTTAATAAGGAGTAATTATGACACCATTGATTATTGATAAGAATGTGAGGGAAGACATTAGAAACTTAATTAAATTTGCATTTGAACCCACCAGTATTGTCCGTATAGAACAAATGGTAATAAATGGCGAATTAAAACAAGGAACACCTAATCCTATTGGGGATGATCCTCGTCATTCAATCATCATTCCGGCAAACTTTAAAGTCGTTTATTCGATCGAAGATCAAGGCGAAGGAATAGGTGAAAGACAAGGATTAGGATTGTGTAGACATCTCTCAATGTCAGTCGGTGTAATAGGCAGAGTACCTAATCCGGTTGGACTTGATATGATAGTTGAAGAATTCGGATTTGATGGTGCATTATACCAATGTATATTCTGGGCTGAGGATTTTGGTGTAGGGGATCAGAAAGCATTCAACGTACTTGAGCCAATCAAAGGATGGCCGAATGATCTTAAACTCGACGTAGAAAATGACGCAATTAAAAGATTAGGTAGTCCTATGGTAATGACGATGAAACAAAGGAGATTACACTCATCTAGACAATCTATCACAGAAGTGATACTATAAGGGGGGAACAGCCTATGAGGATGTGGATGGTATCGCCCAAATGGATCTGCAATCAGCATCTATTAGGTGAGCATCGAGAGTTACATGCTATAATCGGAATATTGCATAAAGGAACGTCAATATATGGTTATATTCAAAATAACTGTTTAGAAGTTTCATCCATATATAAAAGACATAATGCCCTCGTAAATGAAATGTATATAAGAGGGTACAAACACAAAACACCAATCATTGAATCAGAAATTGTGTTTGAGCATTTACCAATAACACATCAAGAATATAAAATTGATAGAACAAAATCTGCGGCAGATTTATTCTCACGATGTTCGGATTGTGCTAAAAGATGTGAAATATACAGCACTATTAATTTGGACTTCACAGATGCCTTCTATTGTGACGATACTATCGTTTTTCAAAACCAACAAGGGATATGCGGCTTAATGCAAACTGAAATCCAGCAAAGTGAATGTTACACATGTAGTAACTGGGATTGGGAAGGATATCAATGGAGTCACGGAGAGTACAAAATTGACGGTAAAAACAAAGGATTATGTACCGCTAATAATCGCAATAAACCAACTAATTGGTCTCAACTTTGTGATATTGGTGCGTATAAATGTAAACCCCTATAAGGAGATTAAATATGATCTGTTTGAATTGTGGATTATGTTGTATCCAATTCGATGTTGTAATCATTTCCCCAGATTATGCAAGAGAAGGAATAATATTCAAAAAGTTACCAGAGGACGCGTTCATAATTAAGAGAGGTAGAACGCCATGCCCGCACCTATATTGGGAAGTAGAAGAATCAAGATGTATGATTCATAATTACAGTTGGTATGAGCAAACCCCATGTTATGATTTTACTCAAGTTGAATCTAAATCTAGCGATTTTTGCAGGATCGGACAATATTCAATTAAAACCGATGGGCCTGAACACTGGAGATTATATTCTGAAATAATTCATAATGAAGTGTTAAGTCCTAAAGAATTAACAGAATCATTTAGTGCTTCTATTAGAAAAGGATTGAAAAATGCCAAAGACACAACAAGACAGATTCTTCCACCAGAAGCATTGCGACAGATGTCAGGAGGAATTACAAGGGGCTAGGACAACATCTTGGTTTACTGAACAAACCATCTGCATGGAATGTTCAGATAAAGAAACAGACATTAAAACTAAATTAAGGGAAGGTGGAATGAATCCTGACGATTATGAAGGATGTGGATTCATTCCAACGGAAGGGATACTTAAAAATCTCAATAAAAGGTAAAGTAGATGGTTAAAATTTATATTCCTGAATCGAATAAACCTCAACATAGAGGTCCTTTAAAGCTTAATAAATATAATCATATAATAGAAGGACATAGTAAACGTCGTTTTATACAAAGAAAGCTAAAGGAAACTTGGATCTCTACAACTATTGAGAACGGCAGACTTGTAAGATGTGATTTGAAAGGGAAGAAAGTTGTTGAACTTAAATCAGAAGCAATTAAACAAATAATCAAATCACTTGAACAAGAAGTTGAACGCCTTAAACTTATGCCAAGAGATTATTCAATTAGAATTGCTGAGCTAAACTTGAAAATTAAAGATCTAGGAGAGTTGTATAAATTAGAAGGTATGAGAGTTGTATATAATATTGTGGCAAAAAAAATTATCACAGCTTTCACATTCGGAGATCCTTGGAAAGATCGAATTATGTATAAAAGAAGACTTAAATGAAGGGTGTGAATTCATTCCAACGGAGGTAATATGAAAGCATTGATACTATATCTCAATAAAAAATGGGATAATCTACCAGAACCACAATGGACTATTGTAATGGTTATCCTTGTTATAGTAATAGTAGTCGGAGTAACATCTAAAATACCAATGGTCAGATCAATATCAATTCCCATATTAATGATATTTTGTCTTATCAGATTATGGGGGATAGGATTGACTAAAAAGAATTAATCAGGAGTGTAGCGCTCGTATGCTACACTTCACTTTTTATTTTTAAGATACATATATAGAAATTGTATTAACACAACTTAAAAAAGAGGGGAGATGCTTGATGCCAAAAAAGAAGATTCGAGGTCCAGATGATCTATTTGATACCATTCCAAGAGAAAAGACAGCAGTTGAACGATTTAGTTTTGTTCCGTATTTACCTGGGCAAAAAATTTATCGAACACTCAGAGCAGTTGCTTGGAGAGAAGGTGGTAATCCAATGGAGATAAACCTCGATTTTCCATATGCGGATCAGTACACCTTCGAAACAAAAGCAATCCTTGAGAAAAAAATAATGCTCGGACATGTCTCGATACCAAATGCTGACGAACAAATTGACATAAAATGCATGCCAGCAGAAATCATATCTCCTCATCCTGATTATAGGGGGATATCTAACTATGAATATGTAGATGAAACAATTAATGAATTTCGAGAAAGAAATGAGAGATTTAAGAAAATTCGTGGATACCTAAACAGAATAATGAATGTTATGGTATTTAATCTGGATCTGAAGCTTATACCTATATATAAAAAGCTTCAGATTCCGTATCCATCAGAGGACGCTAATATTGAGAGAAAAAGATTTATAAATAGACACAGCAAATCTAAAATTATTAAAGCAATAACTGATTCACCTGTGCAACCGTTAGTTGATAGAGGGAGGCGTAAAAAGGTTATAAATCTTGATCCTAAACATTTATGTGTACAAGCGTTCACGTCACAATTAGGTCAACTTCTAGAAATTGAGATATTTAAAAATCTTATGTCGATAGGAATTGACCCTAGTAATGAGGAGTTTGAAGTTGAGAGAAGAAGATTCTTGAGACAAACTCGAAACTCGAAACTTTTACAACATCTTGGTGTTATGCCAAAACCAAAAAAGAAGATACTTTCTCGAAAGAAAACCAAGTTGTTTAAAGATTACAAACCTGAAATATTCAAACCTGAAAGAGTCACTGTTACAGTTGCAAAAGAGATAGTAGCTACTATCTCTAAGAAAAAATTAAAAGATTTACATAACAATCACGTAGCCTGGTCTAAATTTCAACCACAACAGTTCAAAATGTTAAAATCAGCATTAGATATTAATGCATTCTCACATACTCTTGGATTTACCCAAAATCAACTTGCAAAAATTTGGAGTTGGGTAGATATACCAAAAGACTTTACAAAATGTTGGGAATGGAGAGGAGAGTATTATACAGTCGGACCTTACATCGGGCAAGGAATATATGTATCAATGGATAGTGGTACATCATATCCGATTCATAAAATGATCTTTATGATGTATTACAAAGGGAAACTACCACAAATAGATTTAGAGGTATATCACAAATGTAATAATAGAATATGTGTCAACCCAAGTCATATGACACATGTTCCTTATTAACCGTGGTGCGGTATTACCCCGCACCACTATCTATTTTTTTTGCAAAAAAACAAGAAGCGACCGCAACCTAAGACGAATCTCAAGTTACAGTCACATCTTGCTGGAGGACGATAAATTAAATGTAAGTCGATTAACCGAAACGACGAAACACAGTAATTAGTATACACTGTTCAGTTTCAAGCCACGTCGGTATCGACTTTATGTATTAATTAATATTAATAGAGCGAGTCTATCAATATTACTATTAATATTTCTATATGATTTTTTTAAAAATTAAAAAGAACGGCCCTCCCCGGAGAAGGGAGGGCCAACCTAGAAAAGGAATTCAGTGATACGACTGTGAAAATGATCATATCAAAAGAACTTCCGCATTTAATATTTCTATATAACTGGTTGAAATTATTTAATTCATAAGAGACAATCATTAAATACTGTCTTCTTATAAAATGTGTAATAGTATGGTATTACTATTTGAAATACAATAAACAATATTGTTATATACCTAATACTCTCTGGGTGTGGAAGGTTATCAATAACAACTCTATAATAATCATAAGTGTTATCCATACTCTCCGGCAAATTTTGGTTTGTTAGAATATTCTTAGTAAGAATCGGAAACAAGTTTATTATTTCCTTAGGTAAGTCTTCTATTAGAGTTACTGATCCTGCTTGCTTTATATAATCCATTACATACTTAAATGTTTTAGTTATTATATTATCTTCAATTACCTCATAGTACAAATAATTTGTTAAAATTATATCATCAGACATAACAGGATCTATTGTTCCATTAGGATCAATAAAACTAGATTTCTTAACTTTCTTACTAATCTCAATTGACTTCATTATATTATTTAAATCTATTATTTTTTTATTCGAGAATTTAAATCCTGGATGTTGAACAAAAGAATCACTACCCGTTTGATCTCTAAGTTTACCAATAACACTTTGAACAAATGCTTCCTGAGATACAGGAATTATATGAGCATCTTTCCCTGATATATCCTCAATTATTTTATCAATCTCCCTTTCTTTTTGATCATAAAGATTGAAATCACGAATATCATATGAGAATAAATATTCTTGAGTATTATCATGAGTTTTAATTCCGGCAGTTTTAAGAAATGTGACACAATAATGTTGAATGATTCTTTTCTGCATATCTCCAACATTTGCTAAAATCTCTTCAAATTGTAAGTCAAATATCTGGGGATATAATTCAATTAAATATCTTATCGAATAAACTAAAAGAATTAAATTAACAATCATAAAATATATAGGGCTCTTTCTATAAACATCAGATTCATCTAAAAATGCTTTTTGTATCAATTTACTTGCATACGTTGTAATCGTATTCAAAGGTACTGAGTTATTAGATACAATATAGCTATAAAAGAATTCTGAATCCATAGATAATGCTTGTGGTAATATATTAGGAACTCTAATATTAATATTATTTTCTTCTTTTACAAACTCAATATCTTCCTCTGTTACATACTGATAGTAATTCAAAGAATAATGAATTACTAAATTCTTAAGATTTGGATGATAACAATATTCTAAAAGAACCTCTAGATCATTTGATGGTTTTAAATCTTTTTGTTGTTGAACATATTGTGATACATTCTCAGTATTACCTTGATTGCCAGTCGGAATATAATCAGTTATTTTATTATCAGGAATTATCGATTGTTTAGATTCTGATGGGTCACCTAATTTATTTAACATCATAAACATTGATTCTAATATAAAATAATTCTTACCAAAAGAATCAATCATATGATAAAATTGTATTAGTTGATCTATCATTAAAACAACTGTCATTTTCTTTAGAATACTTACATTAATAGCTTTATGATTATTTTGTTGCGCCCAAACAATTACTTGTTTTAAATAATTACATAGATTTTTAACTTCTGGATAATTTAAGGTCGAACTATGAATCTTTTCTGAAGAAACTCGATCTAATAATTTTGAATCGGTTGGGTTTATAACGTTCTGTTTTACAATATTCTCTAACACGTATTGATTTGATTTAAGAAATCTATGCACTTCTAATTGTAAAACAAATCCATTATAATCTCTATAGTTTATAACCTTAAACACTCCAGTAAAATCGTTTTGTTGAATTATAAAATTCATACAACCAAACGTACTTTGATCAAACATATCTCTCCTCCTATACTATACCGTCAATTCTACGTCTTCCATTATTTGTTCGTCTATCATCTTCATCGGCCCAATCACTAATGACGGTTGTTAATAAATTTCGTATAAATTCATTCACTGTTTCATCTATTGTCTTTTTATGCATACTAATAATCTGATTTCTTAAATGTGCAGATAGTCCTCCAGTATCCTCCATTTCCATTTCAAAATTCTCTTTTATCTTTTCGAGTAATTCTTTTGTTAGCGGTGACTTTAACTGTTTTGTTTGACTAGGGTCTTTTCTTGGTTTCCTCTTAGACATTAGGTACCTCTCCTTCATAAGATGCACCGCATTTCTCTAAATATTCAGCTAATAATAATCTATGACAAAATGTATCTTGTCTGCAATAACATACTAATACTGTCCAATCGCATGAAAGCAATCTATCCCACCCCGGCTTATAATCTTTATAAGATTCTCGCATTCTATTGTGATAATACATTTCGTATTGTGCCTCCGTCATTCCCCCGTTCTTAAATGACATTACTGTTTCAAAATCTGGTCGAAATAAATCACTGCCCATTTTCGCTGTAATGTCTAATCGACGTGGACCGGAGTATCTAAATTGACTTGTATAAACTAGAAGGCTACCATTTGTCTGCTTCGGTTTAAACTCCGATATTTCTTGTTCCGTGATCATACCTCCTCCAAAAATATAATAGGTTATTACTATTATTTCTATATCAAATTTCTGATAATTTATTAACTTGAAACTTTACAACATGATCAAAAACGCCTTTTGTATATTCAGCTCCCTGGATCGCTGTATATATTCTAGCATCGATTTTTACATAATCCACAGGAGTATAACGAATAAGAGTTTCGACATCATAAGGTGTGCGATAAATACACTTAGGGGCGTAATATATTCCATCACCCCAAAGACTACAAAATTGTGTCCATTTTGCAAAAATTTCTATTCCCCAAAATTCTATACTAGGTACATCTACTACGGGCCTTATAAATTGATATCCTGGTCCGCCTGATTTTTTACTATAATCAACCCAGGATAGTCCTACGTGTCCTCCTAAGATCGCATGTAGCCAGTCGGTAACATACCGACCAATTACTTGCTTTGTTCCTCGCATCTCTACAAAATTCCCTTTACTCCACACCCAATGTTCATGTTGACCCTGTGGAGCCTTCTTGAATTTAAAATGTTGTCTATGATCTACTACTGTTTGTGTAAATTCTTTCTTATACTCATAATCACTGACTTCGCCATAAAATGTCTCACCGGTATCTGCCAACAATCCAATACTCATTGGTTGACTACCGAGATAATCTCCCGTTGTAAAAATGTCAAAGAACACTTTCTTCATTTTTAAACTCCTCACGAATCTTCATAAGTAGTTTTCCTAAACGATTCTCACCTTTAGTACCACACTTCTTGCATACACATACACCAAAGAATTTATCATGCCAATTATTCCATTCAGTTATAGGACCTGTAGTCTCCAATAACATCTTATGATACACTGTACCTTTTTGGAATTTAATACAAAGAATATGCTCCATAATTTCAAGATTTATTTCTTTCCAATCTTTTCGTTGATGCTTCTTTTTATTATTATCTTGTCTCCAAAACTTCCTTGCCTTACCTGGAGAAAGAGAAGCAATATGCTGTCTAAGTTCAATATTAGTTCTATCTGTTTTCATCGCCTGATAGAAGTTTTCAGCAGTATAATATAGAATATCTTGATATTCATAAGGTTCATCAAGCCTGCCAAAATTAGTGAACCAGTTCTTTATAAACGCTCCCATTATCATGTTCCTGGTGGTACATAAGGAGTTGGGGCAGCCGGTATTTCATATGGAGTATCAGGTGGTCCATATCTCTTAATTTTACCCAGACTAACCTTACATCGTTCTATATCTATTCTTATAGGAGCTAATTGCACAGTTATATTTTGATTAATCGCACCTAAAAGACGGGATATATTCCTTAGTTCATGAAGAACAAGTTCTCCTTGATTAGGAGGCTGTACTTCATCATTTTTTTCTATTTCATTCTCCGCCATTTTATTCTCCTTCATAGTTTGGTTCAACCACTATTTCTCGGCACTTATGTGTTTCAAGAAAATCACAAGTTTCAGTTGGTTTCTGCACTTTAACAAATTCAAGAGCTTCATCTAATGTCACATCCAAAGAAGGGACTGTATTTAAAGTTAAGAAAGAGTTTGCCCAAACCAAAGTACTATCAATTAATGATTGTGTTTCAAGTACAACAGTTCTCTCGTTTGATATAGTAACTTTTCTCTGTAAGTTAATACAATCAATTAAACTCTTAATTAATCTCTTAGGTACTACAATTTTAGGTTCATTATCATTCATGAGTTCTTCCTTAATTTTCTCTTTAATTCACCCCTACATAGATCACACATTATATCTTCACCTTCTTTTAAAGGAGTAAGACATAACCCACATAACAGTGGCAATTCAATTTCTATTTTATCTAACAATGCTATCGACACCTCAATCTCATCATTTCCTCCATCAAGCAAAACAAAAATTGAAGTCGGATCAGGATTCAATGCTTCTAATGCAGCACATAGTTCAGTAAAAGAACACTGCCCCCTACCCCTATGATTAAATTTATCACCTATTTCTATTCCCTCTTTTGAATCCATATCAACTCCTAAAGCGTCCCCGAACGGATTTGAACCGATGTTGCTGGCGTGAAAGGCCAGTGTCCTAGGCCAAACTAGACGACGGGGACATTTATATATTGATACCAATCAACGCACTTACTAATAACACGGTCTAATGCTATTCTATGTAATCTCAATCGCTCATTACAGTCTTTAGTAAATAAATCTGGCTCACAACAAGAAAAATCTATACAACATTCACTATCAACAGAATTATGTATTGGATGTCCGTCTAACCATAATTTGCTTTGACTTATTAAGCGGGCTCTATATGTATCACCTTTAATTGCATACATGCTCACTCCTAAAATACGATAAACCTTGCCACCATGTTACATGGTTGTATGGTGACAAGGTTGGTAAACCTCCCCTCTAGTAATTTCAACAGGTTAGAGGATTCTTTAATAATTTCATTAGGTTACAATTAGAATGGGATATCATCGTCAAACCCACCATACCCGCCATCAGGAAATGCACCAGCAGTATTCGTTGCGCCACCAGCAGGTTGACTATTTGGAACTCCGGGAGATTGTTGATTACCACCTGCACCTTGATTTTGGTGACCACCATTACTATCTCCTCGTTGTCCTAACATAAGAAATTCTCTACCAATAATCTCAGTAGTGTATCTCTTAACTCCATCTTTCTCCCAGTCTCGAGTTTGAAGTTTACCCTCAACAAATATCTGTCTACCTTTAGACAGATATTCTCCGATAACCTCCGCTTGACGACCCCAAAAAACAATCCTGTGCCATTCTGTTTTGGTTTTCTTCTCTTGAGTGTTCTTGTCTGTCCAGGTTTCCGATGTTGCGATACTAAAATTTGCAACTGCTACTCCACTAGGAGTGTAACGAATTTCTGGATCTCGACCCAAATTGCCAATAAGTTGTACTCTGTTTAATCCTGCCATTACTAACTACTCCTTTCATCTGTTAAAATTTTGATTCACTGTGATTATCATCCGATAATTTAACAGTTTAAATTATACTACCGCGATTAATATTTCTTTATATCTTTTGAAATAAATTCCGATCATTCGACCACTATTGGCCCATTCTAAAAAGGGCAAGGTATAATTTTCGTACGGGTACGAAAATTATAGAAAATCACTAATTATATCAATAGGTTACAATGAGAATAGTTGTTTTTTAAGGTGATATTGTAACTTACTGATATAATTACAAAACTTGATGCTATTATGCTTAATATTAGTATTAATATGAATATTAACACTAGTTAAATGTATCAACCTATGATCACTATGAGATAAGTATTTCACCGTCTAATACGACGGGTTACAGCAAATTGTAACCCAGGGTAACAGAATTTTTAAGATCTCTCTAAGAAATAAGTGGAGAGAAGTTAAATATTTCCCTATATTTTTCTACCATCAAAGATCGTAATAGATCTTCATGTTTCTTCTTTACAATGATACTATCATGTACTGGTAAACCAATAATACATTTCTTCTTTAATTCACATAATATATCATAAACAATTTCGGATTCTGCATAAAACAAAGATTTCCACCTACTATTGAAAAAGAATCTAGATATGAGAGGATGCCTCTTACAGAATTTATCTAATATTTCTTCAGCTATATCTTTCGTAATATTCAATCCTTCTTTCCTATAATTATAGACTACTCCAAGTACAGCGGCTCTTCTACTCTTAGCATTCAGCATTATATATCCTGCTTTCTTGATAAAAAACCTACTCTCTTTACTAGGCATTGCAAAAGGGTCGTCAACATAATCTATTCCAACAGCATGATATAACATTCTAAAATGCATCGCATCATAATCAATTTCGATCGTTTCCTCTCCATCAATCAATATATATTCTCTAAATTTTTTGTTCATGTGTTGATACACAGGACCATGTAATCTTCCATTACATTTAAAGTTATCTCTAAAAACTCTTCGAACATATTTCTTTCTTATTTCTAGATCAATCTGAGTAAGCCCCAGCACTTTTTTGTAATAATTTAAGTAACTTAGTTTTCCGACTTGGATTTTGCTATATATATAATAATTATTATTAGGTTTATTGGTATTGTTAATAATATTCTTTATATCATTTGGTTTATTATTTATCTTTAAATGGGTTATTGGTATGTTATGGTTTAATAATCTATCTAGTTTATCTATTAATGTGTTGTTAAGTCTATCAATCGGGATTCTGACTGTTATTTGTGATTTCTCATATAGTATATTTAATTGATCTAAACGTCCCTTCAATATTCTAATTTTTTCTTTTTCTGTGTAAAATTTTTTTAAGATATGACCAATAGATGGATCTCTCTTATTATTAAATTTTGTTTTAGATCTAACGACAATAGGATTATATATTCTTGTATCAGATTCAAATACAGTATACATTTCGATTCTCGATAATAATTTTTTCATACTATCATTTATTATGACTCTTGTTAATTTTCCTTCTTTAAAACCATTTTGTTTCTTAAATCCTATAAATTGGTCGATTAATCCTTCACCTTGCAAGAAATCAAATATTTCATTAATTCTGGATCTACTAATAAATGATCTATTAATTATACCAGACTTATCTCTAATAAAAAATTCGCTTGACCTTCCGTATCGTAAAGGTGTAGATCTACGACAAGCCAAGAATAAATTCATCAATACTAAATCTAAATTCTTTTCATAACGCTCTATAACTAATTTTTTTTGATCTGTAATATTCAATTTCTGATTCAACCGTGAGAACAAAATTTTCCGACACTGTATTAAAGTCTCCGGCGGATTGATGAGATTCCTCCTGAATAGAAAGGACTCCTGTTTGAATACTTCACTCCTGATGTCCATCGTGATCCAAATCCTTTCGATATTAATGGTTTCAAACTGTAAGTACTATTTATATATAACTTTTGAAATATTTAATAATCAATAATTTCATATAGAAATCATATAGTCATGACGAGTCGAACTTTAATTTTCTATCCACTGAAAAGGGATATGAATCTTAAAGAATCGATAAGTCTCTTGTTACCTGTTGAGTAATAACAGTCCCTATCGGGAACTGTTGTTTCTCGACACGTGACGGCATTTTGGTGTCGGGGTGATTCATATCACCTCGACATCATAGAAAACAATCATCTTTCAAGTCTCTATCTCTCTCGATATTGAGGGTGTTCATACACCCTCAATTATCTTTTTTAGTTTTTAAAAAAATCATATAGAAATTAAACATAGTGATCCGCAGGCAACTGTGTGTTATTGGATTGGTCTCCAATAATACGTTGCGTGCATAAATCATGGACTGGCTTTTCAAACCATTCGGTAGAATGGCCCGCACATTGATTTTGTTGTTATCCTCGAAGTTTAATCCTTCGCTACATCTAGGGTGGTGGTGTGATGTAGCCACATTGATCCGACCTATAATATTGTTCTTACTAATCCTAAAGGGCAATCTTCACGTCGTACGCTCTGTGGTAGACATATTTCAACTCTACCACAGAGGTGGATAACAATGGGGCCTCCTATTTACGGGAGGTCCCTTATTTGATTTCTCAACACCATGTAATATATAGAAATTATCTTTTTAAATCAGGATAGGTAGTATTATATGGATAGGCTCAAGAAAAAACTTGTGAAGGGTTTTATATTTTTAAATCTTGATGTGACATTTTTTATCAGATCAGAAGGCATACAGAAATTTAGTATTTTCTGTTAATATATAGAAATACTTACTTTTAAATACTTACAGCCAAATTTTTTATGACAGGAATTGTAAATAAGGTTTAAAGAGTAACAATATATTTATTGTTTGAAGACGGATGGGTACTTGACGAACGGGAAATATACGGTAACTACACATTGATGATTGTTATAAACCATTAGTATTAAATAGGCCTATGGGAAATAGGTCATCTATATTAGAATTAGTTTATAAACAAATTTTGTGAGGAATGAAAGCTATGTTAATGAAGTTTATACTTACGCTTGGAATTAGTGTGGGCATTGCTTATTATCTAAGCACAATGGGTGCCCATGAAATATTAATCTTTATTGGATTCTTAATAGGTGTCTTTGTTGGATACTTCTTACCAGAATTCAAAATGCGTGGTATAATCTCGTTCCTTAAGAAGAGAACTCATCGTCTTTAAAATGGGTGGGGGAATCAGAGATTATTCCCCCATTTATTTTTTTGTTTTTAAGGTCTATATATAGAAATTATTACATTGTACATACATATTCGTATGTGTAATAAACCAACTTAAAAGGAGAGAGTAATCATGTTAAGAATAAAAAAAATTTTCAAACATAGTAATAGTCATTGGTATATCACTGATACTGCTTATTTCATGTGGACCAAAACATGAATCAGCAAACATCAAAATAATCAAAAAAGATGGTACCAAAACACACTATAACATCATTGTTCTGGATAAGGATCAGCATATTATGATCACAAAATATGTGAACGATGAACAAGTTGAAATCTGGGATGCCTTAGACTTTACAACTCAAAATGGTAAAATGATTATGGAAGACAGTGATGGTAAACATCATTACCAGCTATCCTTTAATCAAGATAACTTTGAGATCCTTGTAACTGAAATGTAAAAGGAGTATCTATGAAATACATAATTATCATAGGAATACTACTATTAATATTCAGATGCACAGATCCTGGATTTCTACAGCTATTCAACTAAATCCATTAACGTGGAGGTGCAACGATTTAAAGTTGCCCTCCTTGGAGGTTTAATTTATGAGAAATTGTCCAAATTGTAGTTTACAAATGCAGCAAGACGAAGATGCTGATGATTACCCTAGTTCAATTTATATTTGCCCGAACTGTGGCCACACAGAAACCAATCTTGAAGCAGATGATTTTGATCCAGGGGAGGAACTCAATGATTAAAACATGGTGGAATTCAATAACACGAGAGCAGTGTCTGGAGGGAATATATAGTAGTATAGGATCTTTCGCTGTGTTAATGGTTTACTTAGTGGTTATTTACTTCATTGCTCCTAATTAACAACGATAGGGGGTTTCATGAAACGATTGGTAATTATCATACTCACTATTACTTGTCTCATTGGATCTATGATTATAATTGGTTGTGGTGACGATGATGACAAAAGAGGGAGAGGTAGAAACCGAAGGCCAGATTGTCCATTTAGAAGTTAATTCAGATGATGGGAGAGATGATTAGTCGTCTCTCCTAGATGTTTTAATTTTTTCTAAGTTTACATAGAAATACTTAAATAAGGAGGATTATAATATACTTAAAAAAATAGACCGTTTATTTCGGTCTATAGATTTATTTTTCACTAGCCATTAGACAGGAGGAACAGTGGAAAAGTTAATGATCGGTCAAATTAACCACAAATATAGAATGTTTATGGATAATACGGGTGGAATTAATACTGTTGAATTGACTTTTCAAATAAGAAAAGAATTTCAAAACCACTTTGGTGAAGCAACAGATTATCTTAAACAACAATTCGATAGAAATAGAAAGATGCATAATGGTCAATCGTATAACGATAAAGAAATAATGTGTCACTATTTTAAATTAGAAGGATTCAAAGCCGCCGTTATAGATTTTACTCAAGATCATACTCAGCATAAAGGAAGAGATTATCAAGTCAATCTTATTAGTTATGATGACTATAAAGAACGAACACATATGGTACCGTTTATTAGGTTTTATTGTAACCCCATCGGTATTTACTTATTAGAAAAGATCTGGTTTAGGAGTTTATAATGAATAGTAATTCTATAAAAATTAATCAATGGAGAGCTAAGATTAATCATATATTCTACATTAAACTTGGGAGTATTATTCAAACCGTATATTATCTAATTAGATATAAATTTAATACGGAGACAATACATGATAAACTCGATCGAATGATAAAGGATGTTAAATACGATCGAAGGAAAATGAAGGAGAATCACATAAAAGAAATGTCTGAATTAGAAAAAAGAAAGGAGGAATTGGAGAAAGATATCGATGAAAAAATTAGAGATAAAAGACTTTGAAACAATATGTAATGAGTTTCATAAAAATTTTGTGTCAGATCAATTACAACCAGCTAGGATAGTTGATGCATTAACAAAAACTTACCAATCATTATTTGGTGTACCATCTGATGATGTATTAGGATGGGAAAACATGATCAAATGTGGAATATTCGTATGCGAATTTAAATACTTTCAACAAGGAGCTCCTCCACCTAGGGACTTATCACCTGCTGAATGGCATGGAGTGGTGATTAATGACTTATCACCTGTTGAATGGTATGGGGTGATGTTTAGATGTATTAATAAATCAAGGTCACTGCGACCATTTACAAAATCATTACCAGAATTCCTTCACTTCTACGATAACCCAACAGGTTATTTTAGACTTGAACAAATTTATATGAATGATCAATAGAGGAGAATTATGTTATTCAAATTTGATGGTTATTTACCTATGAAATTAGAGTTCACCTGTAAATGTAGTGCGTGGAGTTGTGTTGATCATCTCAGAACAGATAATTGTTCAAAAGATAAACCAAAAATTGTTAAGTGTACTAATTGTAATCAAATCGTCAAAGTATGGCAAAAGGATTCGCATTGGCACATGTTAATTGAGGAGTAAATATGGATGAAGTTCAGTATATTTTAGATAAGCATCAAGATTTATTGGATAATGCATTTGCCCTATTAAATGAAACAACAACATTTGATGTTAGACTCATTGTGAATCTAATGCATGAACTAAAGGAAAGGAGGGCTAAAGATTGCGAACACGAAATATTTAGTATTAAAAACGAGAAAATTGATTCAGGATTTATGTGTGCTAAGTGTAACTTGGTGTTTCAACAATTCTTTGGAACAATAAACCTAGAGAAGGAGGAATAAAAGTGTTAATTAGTGTTTTCGCACAAGTTATGATCATCCTTCTTGCTTGTCCAGCTATTTGGCTGGTTGTAAAGTATGACGGATGGAGAGAGTCGATCGGTGTTGGAATAGGTATATTATCAGTACCATTTATTGCATATAGTGCCCTCCGACATGGTCAATGGGGATTTCTTGTCCCCTGTGTTGTGTTTGTCATCGCGACATTTCCGATTCTGTTAAAAGGAGTCAAAACTAAGTTTAAAAAGGAGAAATAGGATAATGAGAAAATGTGTCATCATAACAATAGTAGTAATGTGTATGTTAGCTTTCTCGGTAATCAGTTTCGCGGAGACAACGGTTATCGTCGGAACTGGATCTTCGAAGGGGTTTTATACAACGAAAGCTTTCCCAAAAATAGCCCAACAAACTAAAGCGTGGTCTGTTAAACTAGAAGCCAAACCTGGTGGAAGCAAGATCAACATCAAAAGACTATTAGCTGGCGAAATCCAGGTCGCAATGTGTCAATTCGATGCAGTTATTGACGCAGATAATTCAAGCATAATTATCATTGGATTCCTGCATGATGAAGTTATTCATGCACTAACATTATGGGATCATAAAATCAATGAACTGTCCGATGTCAAAAAAGGTCATAAAGTAGGTATTGGTAAACCTACTGGAGGATCTGCGTTAACCTGGGGAGTTTGGGCTAGTGCTGTTAAACAATTAGAAGAGGTTGGAACTGAACCCCTTCAGGGTACTCGGGCAATAAGTGCTCTTGAAGCTGGTGATATTGATCTATTCTTTTCTGTCACTGGTATGGGTGACAAATATTTTAAGCAGGCTAACAACAATAAAAAGAAGTTTAAGTTAGTTGAACTTGATTTTGGGGCAATCAATAAATTGAAATATAAAAAGACCCCAATATACAACGAGTTCGAAATAGAGGATAAATATTATCCTAATCTGATCAAAGGAATGGGCGATCCAGATGTATACTCCGTCAAAGCATGTCTCGTTACAACTGTCGATTGGGCCGATGAGAATGAAGACACGTATGAGGTTATTGCAGATGCAGTAGCCGCTGCCCGCCCGTCCATCATTCAAATGGCACTACCTAAATTGTAAGGAGGGGTAAGTTATGTCGTTACGAAGATTAAAAGAAAAACTGTCTAAAGCGACAAGTGCAGTATCTGGTGCTGTTGGTGATGCGAAAGCGAAAGCATCTAAAATATTGGATACTACATTAGATCTTGAGAAAGCCCAAGAAGAGCTCATTGATGATCTTGAAAAAGGGTTGAGAATATTCGATGAGATTGGTCTTCCACAAGAAAAAGGGGATGCTCTTCAAGAGGAAATTGCCAATTTTGCTATGGATAAATTGAAGGAGAATTTCCCCAAATAAACCTAAGACTCTGGGGCGTCTACAGGCGCCCCTATAAAAATTAGAGAGGTAATTAAAGATCATGGTATACGACCTAATAGAAAAACCAAATATAGACCTTAAAGATCTCTCTAATATTAAAAGAGAAGAGATCGATGATCAAATTAAAATTAGACAATATCTTATTCAAGATATGGTAGGTACACTTTACCCAAATATGTTAAGTACTGAAATTAAAAAACTCAAAGTAATGAAACAATACCCTGTTGATACCAAGGTTGAAGGAGGGTTTCTCTATTTTAAACTTAAAGATAAATGGGAAATGGCAGGGCGAGGTGATCACCCACTATCTCCAAAATTCGTAGAATTAAGAACGAAGCAGCATTATGATAATTTAATGAAACTCGATTCTTAACATAGGAGATATAATGAAAGAATTACTCTTAAAGATAATAACAGCGTTAGTTGACAATCCAGATGATATTCAAATAAAAACAATTGAAGGTAAATCTACCAACGTCCTTGAACTTAAAGTAAACAAAAGTGATATTGGAAAAGTGATTGGGAAGAAAGGGAGAACTGCTGATAGTCTTAGAACTATTTTAGCTTGTGCTTCAGCGAAAAAAGAAAAACGGGTGTTATTGGAGATTCTTGATTAAAAGGGAGATAATATGATAGAACAAACAGTAGAAGAAGTTGCAGAGGCTATGAAAGCAGATCCTGAAACTTGGGCAAAAATGTATTTAGAGCTGAAAGAAACATCTAGTAAACTCGAAATATTAGTCACTGAACATCAAACAAAATTAAACACTTTGTTTCAAAGAAGTAAATTACCTTTATAGGAGATGCAATGAAGGAATATAATATAAAACTTGATGAAAACGATTTAATTTGTCTAGAGATAGGAGACATAGATGTAATAGATTCGATTCTAACTAAAATCATCAAGCAAGGAGAAGAGCAAGGATATGTTACCCAGGACGAGGACGACGAAGTATGAACAATACGAAATAGAGAATGAATTAAAGGAATTATTTAAAATTGCTCCACTTCATAAATATTACATGTCTATATCATTCGCAATTCTGAAAACATATAAACAAGTATTTGAAAATCATCCAAGTGGTGACGCGTTTAAACTTGATAAGTATACTTGCAGAACAGTCCACAATAGGAAAAGTCAAACCATTAATATCTTGTTTAAATATTTAGAGGGGGAAGAAGAACGATTAACATTTTACCATATGGGATTGGCTGAATTTATATATTGGTATGATAATGAACACGGATTAAAACGAATGGAGGGGATTATCTATGAAGTTATATAACATTGTTCTTACTGAAGAAGACATAGATAATTTAACTTACGATTATAGCTGTGTCGAAGGGGTAATTGAACGGATACTTAAACAAGCTAAACAAGAAGGATATCTTGATCCTGAAGAACGGCTCAATTCTGATGAAGGAACTGATTCTATCAAATTAATGGTTAAGAAATTAAAGAAATTAACAAAAGAATATTTAACAGCAAGAATCATTCAATTTGAAAAACAATTCATGGATTATACTCTTGGTGAAAAGATAACAGATCCAACTATGATAAATGAATTAAATCAATTATTCATAGATAGGTTTGGAGAAGGTAAAGTTAATACTGTTATGTTTATCTTTCAAAATTATGATTGTCGTATAGCTCTTAAACATATAACAAAAACGTTATATGTTGAATTTAATTCCAGAAGAAAGAGAATATTTACTCCTCAAGAGAAAGACAGGTTAATTAAGAAATATGGGAATACAGAAGGTGTAAAAGAAGCTATTAATAAATACGAATTAGCACATTCTCATAATATTCCTTTTGTAGATTTCTGTAATCAACATTGTAATCCTTGGATCATATCCGAATTAGAAAAGATCCTATTTAAGTTTATATAAGGAGTAATATGGAGTTATCTTATAATGATGTATTAAATGCTTGGAAGAATTTTCTATTAGCTGCTTCTGGAAACATAACATTTGATCATATGATGACAAAGTTAACTCAAATATTTTCTAATCACTATCATTCAGTAAAGTATGATTCTGAACAAATGGTTTATATGGAAAGTTTACATAATATGGCATATATGTTTACATATGATCTTATACTTAAAGATGATAAAAGATTCAAACAACAAAAAGGTGGAGATATTCAAATTGAGATATTAGTAAATATGGTTAATATTAATAATCATAAAAAGACTACAATAGATGCAATTGATTTCATCCATAAATATTGTAACCCAGATTGTCGGGCAATACTAGAAAAAGGAACAATAGAATTCTTGTAAGGAGTAACATGTCTAATAAATTATCAATAGATGAGATCGAGGAGAGATGTAAAGACTTTGTAAAGTATGTATTTGATAATTATTCAAACGCTCACAAGATAACAACTCACCTTGAAACAGAATTCGAGAAGAAAGGGCTAATGTGTGGGTTTAACTGGATTCCTAATCACGTCTATCATGGAGAAATCAGAGTTATATTTATCACTATTAATGATAAATACAAAGATAAATTAACAATGACGGCAAGATTGAGAAGTCCACTAACCCGAACAATGACTTTACCACAATTCATACTTAACTATTATAATCCAGAAGGTGCCTACTTGTTAGAGAAAATAAGATTTACATTAGGAGGATAAATTATGGCATTCGTTGTAGATGTAGGTATACCATTTAATGAAAATAATCAAGATGATAGAATGGAATTATCTAATGAAATTGAAGAACTACTTGAGGAGTTAGGAGGACTAACTTCTTCCGGCGGATCAGGGTTCGGGTATAGAGATATTCAAATAACGTTTGAGGAAGGTAGTGAAAATCAAGTAGAGAAAATAGTTAAATTAAAATTGAGAGAACACAATATAGAACTTGGTAATAATCGTGACGATGAAACACAAGCATATCTTTCAATTTATGATAAAGAGGAGAATGAATAATGCCATTTCGAAATCATGCCCCTTTAGATCCAACCTGTCCTGATGTTATAGAATTCCACGAAATGCATGATAATGATCCTATATCCCAAATGTCTGGATGTATGGATGAGATTATTAAGAGTTTTGAGAGATCTCACCGTCAAATCTGTCACCGATGTTTAAATTTTGGAGTATCCAATATTGAAGTTGTAGATTAGGAACTATACCCATGTTTGAAGGATTGAAGATATATAGAAAGTGGAAAAGAGGTAAATGGTATTATCTTAAAGCAAAAAATACTCCACCTATGGCAATGTTTGCTTGGTGGACAAGAAAACCAGATTGTTATAGTGATGTAACAATAATACATGCAGAATACCATGGAGAACCAAAACGAAAAATATGGAGGGAGATAAAAGAATGAGAAAATTGTTTTGTGATAATGAATGTAATAAAAAATTAGAATTCGTTTATGTTCATGGTTATGATTTCGGCGACAGATTGATGGAGGATGTACTCTTTAAAGTCGAAGTCATTGATGGTAAAGGAGTATGTATTGGATTACATCCTGATTCTGAACCATATATGGCTCAATTTAATTGGGAACATTGGAAACAAAGATGTGAAATGTATTGTGTTAACATCGATATTGCGCAATGCCCACATTGTAAAGAAGACGTTCTTGTTGAAGATGAAGATATTGAACGTCCAGAACCTGTTGCAATAGGTATGAAAAGCGCAAAAGACATATTAGGAGGAAAATGAGCATTAAAGAAGAAGTAGAAGCTAACGCGTTTGCATTAGCTCTATTAATGCCTAAAAACATGATTATAGAATATGTAGTCAAATATAAATCATTATATAAAAACAATGACATTCTTATCTCAAAATTATCCAATAAATTCGAGGTATCCGAAATCGCGATGAAAAGCAGATTACTTGATTTAGGGATACTAACAACTATTTAAGGAGAGCTAAAATATGGATCCTAATATAGAACAAAAATTCGAAAAAATGGGCGCGAGAATTAGTATTGGAGAGAACCCTGTACCTAATGTTAGACGATCGGACGAATTAGAAAATTCAAGTCTTACCGTTGATGTACTTAATGACAAGAAAGGACAAATCTTCGATATTAAATATCGCGGAAAAGTTGATTTAACTGTGTTAGATTTGAAACCAGATGATCGCCATTTAGTATTACTTGCTAAACTATTTGATACCAATAAACCTCATCAAGAACCAGATAAAATTAAATTCTTATGTGGTCATGATGAAAGAGAATGGTTTAGCAGCCAACTTCCAAGTGGTGGTGTTACAAACGTTAATACTGCCAAACTTTCATTAGCGCCAAATGCTGTCCGTAGGAAACAAAAAAGGAATAAGCTGAAGATAAAAGATCGTGTAAAACGTAAAACTGCTGTATCTTTACGACAAGGAGAATGGTTCTTTGTCCCTGTCGATATTCCTGATCCTGATATGGATATAGTCCTTCGTAACGAACCATTAATGGTATCCAATACCCGTGGAGGTAGTAAACCACATATGGCGCAATTCGCGTATAGAACTGGAGGAACTACTGTATATATCCCTCAACTTCCATTCATGATGGCTAAAGAAGTATCACAAACTGAACGCGAACGATTAGGTGCTGGTTTAACAGAACGCGAGAAGAAAGTGTATCTCCGTGAACATCCTAATTCTAAACAGTGGAGTTGGACTCATCAAATTCGGAATCCTACGCTTTATGTGAAAGGAACAATCCGACATAAGGATCATGCTACACTTAAACTTCGCGGATGGCACCAAGTTCATATGAACGAAGAAGTTAGAGGACGATTTAATGTGTTCTTAGACTAGAGGTAATAACATGAATTTAGTTTCTAAGACGCCTATTAAAAGGTATCACATCAAACAGAAGTGTCGGGAAGTGGAGAGAATTATATTATTTAATTCTCTCCACTACGATGAAAAAGAAAGGATCATGACAAAAGTATTCATGGACTATTTTGGTAACGATATCGATACAGATGAATCAGTATGTTGGTTTAACATTAATAATTATAGATGTAATCTACAATTACTATTTTCATCAGTGTATGTAAGATTTCACAAAAAACCTAAGCCAACAGATGGTCAATTGAGTAATGTTATTAAGCGACTAACGTTAGCTAATTTTATTTTCAAGCATGCTAACCCTATCGGATTGATATTATTAGAAAAAATAATGTTTGAACTTTCCTAGTCAGAAATTAAAATTTCTAATGTTATAGAGAAATAGTCAATACGAACAAATAAACTTACCGGCATAAATCTTTCGAGGAGGAACGTATGTATTACATTAACCATGAGTATTTAAGTAGTCTTGAGAATCCCCATGAAGCAATTACAGAGGATGTTTGGAGATCGTGGAGAGCAACTCTTCTTGACAAAAGCGTGTCATCAGAAGATTATCAGACTCTTTTGGGTATGAGTATTAAAACGATTGCTACAAATGCCGGAGTTCTTTGGAAAACAGATTCGGGTGATAAAATTGGAGACATTCTTAAACAAGATTTTATTGACATTAAAAACCGCCCCCACATTGGTAGATGGATTAAAAAGGCAATTACATTAACAGTCGCAAAATTGGTGGAATTTGATGGTGAAGTAGTCAGAAAGGTTGTGACATTACCACCATCAGAAAAAGAATTAGATGCAGTCGCTCGAAAAGAAGCATATAACGAGAGCAGAATTAAAATTAATAAGTATATTACCGACGCTCGTAAAACTGTTGATGATACAAATTATGAAGAGACGATGAAGAATTTCATTAAATTGACACTTTATGAGATTTCTACTCTTGGTGGATTCTCAGAAGACCGATTGAAGAGATATCTACCAATCGCATTCGCTAAATTTTATCACAACAAAACATTTAAAGATATATCGGATCAATTCGATACACAACACGGCGTCGTAAACAATATTATTAATCGGGTAACTGACGATTTTAAAGAAAAAATTATGGCAACATCTGATGAACTCGAAGTGTTCGATAAAAAGTTCATGACATTCTATGAGCATACATTTGGGATACTCGATCAAACAGATAAAGTTAAATGGGGTCAACGATTGAAATTAATGAAGAATTTCAGAAAATATTTTGTTGGACGAGATTTAGATTCATAACGTAAAGGCAGGGTTCATTCCCTGCCTTCGTTACTTTATTTTTATTAGTTATATATAGAAATTATAGTCATAGGAGAATAATATGTCAGACGCATACAAGAAACAGATTCTCCGTGATTATTGTTCTTATATGATTGAGAATCGTTTTAAACTATATTTAAATGTTGTTACTGCAATAAACATGCTTGGTAAACTACAAAGATTTAGATTTAGAATTGATCGTGATAAAGTTCCTGATGTGAGCAAATGTATAGCCAACTTAGAAAGAAAACTATTTAGGAGGGTGTGATGAAAAAAGAATCAAGAAAAGAAATATTGTTAAGAATCAAATCAAACCTGGAATCAATATTCACTGGTGTTAATGATGTGTCACCAGACCTATCGGTAAAAGTGATGGGATCTATTAAAGATTTAGAATCAGTGACTGGTTCCGTTGCTACTGATCATGCGATACATAACAGATCACAAAACTTCGCAAATGACCACAAAGATTTTTGTGTGGAGATTAGTAAGAAGTTTGAGGAAAAAGGATTACAATATTTCATTCACATTGCAGATCAATTAGGGAACAACACCATATCATATGGTAAAATGGATGAGCCGGTTATGATAAAAAGTATCGCTGGGGCAATGATTATGTCAAAGATGATATTTCAAGGTGTTGTTCGAGAATTAGGCATGAACGAAAATTGTGTAGAATGTATTACTAACGTTCCACCTGAAATTAAGGAAGGATATAGTGCTGATGGTCTATTCAAAGATGGAGAAATCCCGCAGAGACTTAAGCATATGCTCGAAGAAAAGCTCGGTGGAAAATTAGTTGAAATGGGAACAATTCAAAAATATGATGACTTATTTCAACCCTCTATCAAAATGATTATTGATGCGATTAACAATCATTCGGAACCTGATGCCTTATTAAAAGTAATTGCTGGTCTTGGCCCAAAAAAAGTAATAGATCAACTACTTAGATCGTTAGGCGTAACAGATGATTTCGTTTTTAGTAAAAATATACCGAATCTGGGGTCATTTTCAATTGAACGATTAGAAATGTTTGAAAAACAGTTAATTAATAAAAATGATTCTATGTCAAAGTATTTATTAAGTGTTCTTCAAGAACACATGGCGAGAAGAAGAAAGGAGGAAACGAAAGATGAGTCTGGTGTCGACGTTCGTAAAGATTAATGGTAAATGGTATCAAGATCCCAAAATTACAGATAACACTAATGAATGGTTTATCTGTTTCGACGATGATGATGACCCTGAAATTGTCGTCCATTGTCCGAAACAACTATCTAAAAAAGATAGATTTGAGAAAATCAATAAAATCTTAGTAGATTCAAATATTGATGCTGAAATTAAATCCCATGGAGGATCTGGATCTAGAATGTTTCCTCCAAACCAATTAAAAATATCCAAACCCGCCATACGAGCATTCCTTACAATTAATCACCTACAGAATATACAACATTTAGACCTCGAGTATAATAGTGTTTTGGTTAATGAACCTACCAATAGGGAATGTCACATTATAAAGTTTGAAGGAGACATAGAAAATTTAAATAAATTGGCTAAATGTCTCAATCCATTTAATGAGTAAAAGGAGAATTATGGCAGACATAGTACTCAAACAACAAGGCGAATAAAAAGTAGAGCGCGAGAGGTGATGAACCCCTCCGCTCTACTCAATCTTTTTCTTCATAGACATACGTTTCTATACAATCCCATGTATTAGGAGGATCAGTTGTATATCTATGTAATAAAACATCTTGATCCAATATTAATACAGATCTACCTATTTCGTTAATTGGCATAAAATGTAAATGATTACCTTTTAACTTTTTGATCGGTATCATATAATAATCAGATATTAAACTTAATTCTTCAGCTGTTAAACTATCTAATTCAACCTTTTCGAATACGGCAAAGTTTAAAGGATACAAACATTTTCTATTGACCATTTTAGAATCTAATAGAAACATATATCTGTAGAACATTAACTCATTTTGTGGTTTAATATTATAAAGTTGACATAATAATTCGTATTGAAGTATTGAATTAGGGAATACATAAGGGCAATAGTAAAATATCTCAGCAATTGGTTTTAATACTATTTGTCTAAAGTATTCTAATGTGTTCTCTCTAATAAATTTATAATTATCATTAGGTATTATTCTTACATCATCGACTCGTTTTCCATCCAGGAAACCCACAATATTAATCTTCTGATTCTTTTCAACAATATTAAAGAATAATGGTACCTTCATAGTGTGACTTTTCTGAAAATCATTAACATCCCCATAAAAATCATTCTGAATATACTCAAAACAATCTGTGGTAAGCAATTCAACAAAACAATTTTCTAACATATACACAGCGATTAACCTAGATGGATCTAAAAGTAAATCGCTAAGATGTTCTCTAGTGTTTTGTATGTTTACTCCTGTATCGATATTGTTTTCATATGCATATATATCGTTGCGCAATATAAAGTTTAAAAAATTTTCTAGGCGCTGCCGGTTCACAATTTTAATAATCTTATTAAAGTACATAAAATAATTTTTATGTACGGGAAAATAATAATGAATTGGATTTCTAGTTTGTGATTCAATATCCACACATATAATTCTTGGTGTTTCACCTAATACTAAATTCGGGTTGGAGACAAAATTTTGAGAGACACATGCTTTTAAGAACTGCTGTGTGCTTACTGGGTATATACCTACTTTACTACTTTTAACTAATTTAACATTGTGTTTATTTTCCATACTTACCTCCAATAGAATGTATGTCAATTATTTCTATATAACTTTTGAACTTTTAAGTATTATATATAGAAATTATAAAATAATATAAACACTCAACAAAAGGAGGAGTTTAATTATCGAGAGGAGTCAGAAAAAAACTAACCCCATAGGTAATTTTCTCTTCTCGAAAGAATAACTACTTGTCAAGCATATGTTAGATAATGTTTGATTAAATATACAGTAGTAAATTCGAATAGAAAGGAGGAACATGCCCTATGCCGTTAGTTCAGTCAGCACCATGCGCTATGCACGATTTTCCGCATAATAAAATCAAATGTGGGATTTCAGGCGGATCAGGATTCTAGACCATACCAAAAATTATCCAGTTAGATTAATTATTATGCAAGACCAGAGAGAGATTAGGAGGAGAATGAATTGATACTAAAGCTAAATATTACATAAAATTTTGAGCTATATCCTAAATTTTCTAAAAATCTGCAAAGATTACGGAAAATAAATATTGACAAACGTCAATAATTATTGTATAAGTGTGTGTACTGATGGGTACATACACCCCATCAGTACACCTTTTGCAGGTTTACTTTTTTTTCATAAAATATAAAGAAATGGTAATATTAATAGTAACAAACATCGGCATAAAGGAGTGATTCAATGCTAAGATTAAGAGATCTTATGCAATTCCCACCTTTTTACTCGAAAAGGCAGGGTAGTATTCGTCAAACAGAAATTAATATTACAGGAATCGATAAACAGGAAAATTTTACAGAAATTACAGGTCAATCAAAAGATTATAAACAAACAATTAGAATTTTCGGGCAACAACTTATCCCTAACTCTGCAGTACAGGTCATCTGTACCTGTCAGAGTTTTAAATTTGAATTTGCGCATGCACTTCTTAAACATGAAAGTCTTCTTACTCCTGAAACGTTTAAAACCGAACTCCTAGGTAAACCTACTAAGAAGAATCCTTATTTAATACCAAGTGGATGCAAACATATTATCGCACTAGCAAATGTATTTAATAAACATAAACATAAGTACAATTAAGGAGAACAATATGAGTAACAGTACAATACTAAAAGAGAATCATGATATTGATGAACATAAAACGGAAACAATACCTGTTGTTCCTGATACAATTAACGATAAAGGAGATCGAGCAGAAGCGATGCTTGCGGCCACTGCTAATATAGAAAAACCACAACAAGAAAAAAACAAACTAACAGAATCTCCTAAACCATCAACAATCCATGTTAATTTCAGTAGTAACAGCGATAAGATTAAGATTCAATCTAAAGCAACAGGAGAAAAGAACGTAGTCGTTGCTGCTAATAAAAAGATTCATTTAATTCATGGACGACTTTATTTTATTCCTGTAGATTCTGAAGTAAATAGTGACGAATATGGAAACATGAAACAATTTAGCGAAACAACCGATAAATATGATGTTAAGTACATTAAAAATAGTATTGCATGCATAGATCCTATTCTTCATAATGCAATTATCGAAGACACTCAACAATTATGTGTGTTATGGTAAAATAATCTAAGGAGTGTGCTAATGGCTTATAGACTGCCTCCAGATATAGAAGCAGAGATACAAAAAAGATTTGGTGAAGTACATGTACCGACTATTGTTGACGCTATATTCCAAGCTATATTGTCTAAAACTATAAAAGATTCGAGTTGTACTGTAAGAGAATTTGGGAAATTTCTTGCATTTGTTACTCACTCAGAAAGAATGAGTAAGGAAACAGTTCGATTTAAATTTAAGTTATCATCTGCCTTAAATCAAAAGATTCGTACAGATAGATATCTTTTAGAAAATTTACCAATTAAAGCAAGGAATGTATTTGACGAGAGTAATGAAAAAGCTTGTGAAACAAGACAACCACAAAAGATCGCTAATTCTGAAGCAATATCAAAAGCTAACCAACATAGTCGTAAGAAAACAGATGAAGCAATAGCAGCAGAAACAGTTCAAAGAATTGTTAACAAATAAATATTCTCTTTTGAAGGAGATCGTGTATGTTATCAATAACTTAGTAACTATGTAAAAGGGAATAATATGACTAAGAAAACTTTTAAAGAAAGCAGATTAGGTACTTATGTAATTAGTCCTAAAGGTCTTATTGGGAAAAATCAAGAAATTGATGAGAATGGAATCTTCTCACAAGCAATATTTGGTCCTATACACAATTATAGATGTAAATGTGGTAATCTAAAAACTCAAGTTTTAGATTCTGGAAAATTATGTCCTAAATGTGGAGTAATATGCGGATCTAATAATCTTAGATTAAGAACCTTTGGTAAAATCAAATTAGTGTTCCCTGTAATTAAACCAACAAAAAAATTAAAACTTAGTCGAATAGTTGGTAAACAAAATAAGACTCTTCTGGAACCAAAATTCGCAGACGCATCTAAAAGTGAAACACGATATTTGGCCGTTCAAAAGGACGGCCAAAGATTATTAGTGGTTAATCAATTAAATAACAACAATAATTGTTACACTATTCCTTTTAGAATCACTGGAATATATAGTTTTATATTAGTATTAAAATATGTAGCTACTCACTTTAAACTTGATATAGCCAAGAAATTATTTGATGAAGAACATATAATTAAAGTATTAAGAGTTATTCCTCCTGATCTACGAATGGCGAAAATAGATCCAGAAAGAAACGAAATAAGATCTCCAAAAGTAAACGATTATTATACAAGCGTATTAAATTTAAATAAATCACATGGTGCCTTACTTTCCAATCTTAAAGTAGATGAAGAAATGTGGATGGCACAAATCAATACAAATATTAAAAACAATCTATGGGGTGAAGAGATTGTCGAAGCTGCTGTGATGGAAATGGATAGTATCACAGCAAGATATCAATACTTTGTTAATCAAGTATACCAAGAAATTTATGACCAATTATCCGGCAAATTAGGGCTAATCAGATCTTCTATCCTTGGAAGAACGATAGAATTTTCGGCAAGGTCTGTCATTAGAGTTGATCCTAGCATACGCCCATATGAAGTTAAAGTAGCAAAGAAGATTCTATATAAGCTATGGCATCCATATTATTTACACTATCTATCAACTATAGAGAATATGGATTTTGATTATTGCTTTGAGAACATATCTAGTAAAAATTATGCGGATAATAAAGAATCGTTTAATCGATTTCTTGTATGGTTTCAAGCAGAACATAGGGAGACATCATGAATTATCCATCAATTGAACGAGTTGCATTTTTCATGAATATGGTACTATCAGGGGTTCAATTAGATTCCGAAGCTGCTAAAGAAGAATTAAAAAACGATGATGTATTATTTAATTACATGGGAAATGGTGCTAGCGATTCATTAACTGTTAAAGATATAACTGGGTTTATAGAGGAGGTTAATCGAATAGAACATGAATGATACTGGATATCATTATAAATATTCATTTCTCTGGGAAGGATATACATATAAACTACAAATATCTAACCCAGGGAATGAATACGTTCTATTAAAATTTTTAGGAGCAATTCATGATGATTATACTCGAATCGAAAGAAAACTTATTAGTGAACCAGCAATATTAAATTTTTTAATCATGGAAAATGTACCAATGATACATTATGTAGAAATCGAGAAACTATTTATGGAGAGAATAACATGACAGTCATATATAATCGAAATAAATTCTTCCAAATGAATAAAACAAAACAAGACAAATTAATAGGATTCGTCCCACATAAAAATGGTCCAATAATATTCTATGATATGTTTGCTATTGCTGATACACTCCATATTATTGAAAATTGGAGTAGTCATGGAGTTCAATTATACTTTCAAAGAGTTTATCTTAGAGAATTAAACATGTGGTATCAAGAAAGTCGAAAGGAGGCGAATAAATAATGAGTGAACGAAGACGCTTAATGTATATTAACCGCCAACCCACCCTTTGGCGTCATGGATCTCCCGCAGTAATGATAACAGCAAATGATGATGATGATGATGAAACTATTAGTTTGAATCCATTGTTTTTAGAGCCCCTTAACGCTGACTTCGACGGGGATACAGTTGCATTATATACGATTCACGATGAAGAAGCATTAACAGAAATGGAGGAGAAAGCTTATCTTAAGAGTTATGTTAATTATGACGCAAATAGAGATTTCTTAGCTGTGTTACGACATGAAGCACTCTATGCAGCATATGTACTGACAGAAGTTATCGATCCAATAGATGATAGACCCTATGAAGTACAAAGACTTGAAGAGTTACCAGAATCTGTCGAGTGGTACAATGATGGATTAGATTATCCAATATTGCTACACGGTAAATTATATCCTTATGGAGTATGTCTATTTAATAAAAAATGCGGATTCTCAGATATTATAATCAATAGGTCGATCACAAAGAAACATACACATTTAATTAGTAAAGAGATTTATAAAAACGCACAATATAATACAGGTCAATTTTATAGAGAGTTACATCAACTAGATAACTTTCTATTCTATTTTATAACAACAACAAAACACGCACCTAGTATTAATGTTAACGAAATGGCAGAACTCGTTTCCCCAGAGATTAAAGCATTATTTAAGAAATTGCCTGATAATAATGTTATCCTAGGATATCATATAAATGAAGGATTGATAGATCGTTGTATTGATAATTTTGATAAAAACCACCAACTATATAAATTGTTTAGAAGTGGTTCAAGATTCAGTAAAACTCAATTGGCGAGAAGTTGTATAAATATTGGATACATTGCAGACGCACAAAATGTAGTCGTATCTCAACCTATTAGAGGTAATCTTTTAACTGGTATATCGAAAGAACAATTCTTTCTAGGTGCACCTGGTACGAGAAAAAGCATACGAGATAAATCTAAATGGACTCCTGATTCAGGATATTTAGAAAGAACATTAGTAATGGCTTTATCGATTCTAGAGATATCAGAAGAAGATTGTGGTGGAGCTAACTATTTATCATTTGTTGTATTTAGCGAAAAACACGCAGAAACATTAGTGGGCAAATATTATAAAGATCCACAAGAACCATATAACGACTGGCAAGTATTAGATTTCTTCACAGCAAAAGATTTTATTAATAAAAAGATATATGTTAGATCACCTATGACCTGCACAACCGAAAAATTTAAAATGTGCCATAAGTGTTTTGGTGAAAGAAAGTTTCCAACTAAATATTTAGGTATAGTATGCGGACAAACTATAAGTGAAAGATTAACTCAATTAGTATTGAGAACATTCCACACATCTGGAGCGGCAGAATTAAGATTGATTATAACAATTAAAAATTTCATTAGAGATCATTTAGTTGACATACATGAACGAGATAATTTAGTCATTCTAGAGTTTGATACTCCTAATATTTCTCCAGCAATGACTAAAATAACAGGATTTGTTAACACTGTTGAACAAAATAACCAAGGTTTTGCTTATTTTGAACCTGATAAAGAATTAACTCAAAATAATGATACAATATCGATGCTCAAAAATATCCAAAACCTTCTTAGAACCTGCAAGAATCCATCAACAACACCAACAGATTATTATTTAGAAATGATGGAGTTAGTATTGCAAGCAGGTACTCCTTATAGTTCTTTCGTTGAAATGGTGTTTGCGAATATGTTTATGACTAATAAGAAACAGAAAGAATTTTGGAGATATAATTCTGATAAGAAGATTGTTATTAAATTAGGAGATAAGATATTATCAAAACATTTAAGTACATTATTAGGCTTACTATACGAACCTAACAAAAACACGATTGCTGAAGTCGATAAATTGCAAGAGTTAGATCTAGATAATATGGATTTAACTATATATGAAAAGATATTTCTTTCAAGGTTATAATAAAAAGGAGGTACCTATACATAATGAATGAACAAGAAGTTAATGATCAACTTATATTTAATATATTAAATTTTATAGATAATGCCGCAGACGCAGACGAACGAAGATTCGTGTTAATTGTTAGCGAAAAAACTATCCAGAAATATGTATTAAGCATGGAGAAATTTGGGTTATTTAACGAATGGTGGGAAGATGAATTTCTAATAAAAGAAGCAAAGAAATTCTTAAAAATCCCACATTCTTCCATGTTTAGTACTCTTAAACAAGAGGTATTTGGCAAATCAGGTGGAGAAATTTATACACTACATTTAAATTTAAGATGTGAAGCTAAATATTATTATAAATCAATAATTAAAAAGAAGATGTCATATCTTGTAAATAATAGCGCTTTGACTCTTATTAAATTAGATAAATTTGACTCAAAAAAGAAAATCGATGTTGAAATATTTAATGAGGAATATAAACCAGCACTGACAAATTTAATTTTGCCGAAAGGGGGCGTTATTTAATGAAGTGTATCTTTCACAGTATTGATTATGATGGGAAATGTTCTGGAGCGATAGTATACAATAAATTCCCTAATTGTGAACTATATCCAATCGATTATGTTGACAAATTTGATTTCGACAGAATCGAACAAGGGGAACAAGTAATCATGGTAGATTTTACATTAGAGACTTCAGATCAAATGCTCGAATTAGCAACTTTGTCTGATTTAATTTGGATAGACCACCACACAACTGCTATCGAAATTGAATCACAGAATGGGCTTAAAGATGTTAAAGGTGTCCGAAAGGAAGGTATTGGAGCGTGTGAATTAGTATGGCAAATGTTTTGGCCTACAAAAAGAGTTCCGTATGGTGTATATTTATTAAGTAGATATGATGTTTGGCAAACAGAGAGCACTATGTGGAAAGAATCAATTCTACCATTTCAATACGGAATGAGATTACATGATGGATGGCCAGATAATACAAATTTCTGGGAACCTATATTCGAAGCTAAAGAAGACGACGAATTAATAACACAGATAATTATGGAAGGGCAAGCAGCACAAGCATATGAAGATAATCTTAGTATGCGAATAGCTAAAGGGTTATGGTTTCCGATTGAGTTTGAAGATCTAAAATTTCAAGTTATAAACCGAAGCCACGCTAATTCTTTATCTGCACAATCAATTTGGAATCCTGATGAATATAACGGGATAATGTATTTCTCAAGAGGGCCAAATAACTGGAAAATTGCTATGTTCACAGATAGAGAAGACAGTAATATTTTAGACATAGCGATAAAACATGGAGGCGGAGGACATAAAATGGCTTGTGGTTTTACAACAAAAGATATAGTAAACGATATACCACAGCTAATTAATATTTAATATTTCTACATTTGATATAGAAATAATAGATAAAACCTGGTTAGGGTACCAAAAGAACCGAGCATACTAGGTAATCCCTTGCCGGGAAATTACCTGCCATGTCGCAAGTTCTAATGGTGCTCTAACCATTATATTTTTTTGAAAAACGGAGATAAAATAAAACTACAGGAGGAGGAAACGAATGTTAACATCCGTTAATGTTAGTCCCATTCCATTTCAAGCGAGTATAGACAGTACCCGTTTGAATATGGCATGTAAGCAGATTAGTCAAGCTTTACCAGATTCAAATACAGAAATTCCATATGTTTTAAGTGACAATTATAGACATATGGTCGATACATCACTTCTAGGAATATGTAAAGCGAAAGATGATGGAAAGATTATATATAACAATGATGGAGTATTGGTTATATTCTATAAGAATCTAAATGAGATTGATGTTCGTTATATACCACAGATAATGAAAACAACGGGTAATTTCGCTTCCCCACTAAGGTATTCAGTACCGCAATTCGCAGAATTCAGAAAAGGAGACATTCTTTACGAATATTCAGAATTCAGAAATGGCACACCCTCATATGGGTACAATGTTTTTGTTGGATTTGTTCCATTCTTTGGATATAATCATGAAGATAGTCTTATTATATCCGAAAGTTTAGCCAGTAAAGCTCATGCTAACTTTGTTGATAAAGTGTATGTCCCAATTACAGAATATACCGTATTTCAGCAATTTTATCAATTAGAATCAAAAACTGGCGGATACTTCCCAAATTTAAATCAAACATTACACGAGAGTATTCTTTGTTGTGGCTTAGAACCAAAGACATCAACAAGTCTTCATATTAGTAATCCTAGAAACGTCAAACAAAAGATGTTACAAATATTAAAGACTCTTAATCTATCTGATTTGCTTAACATGAATACTCAATCGATTAATAATTTTATTATAAATCGATATGTTACTAAAATTGAAGACGGTTATGTGTCTGGAATTAGAATACATAAATTAAAGAAAGATATCAAAATGATAGATTCTAACCTTCAAAATGTTCTAGAAAGTTTACATGGTGAATACAGTAAATATATTAGATCACGACATGATGAATTATTACCACTTCTTGGCAGAGATATGACGTTAGAGTTAATTAAAAAATATTATCTTTACGCCGATGACGATAAAATGCGACATAGAATTAATCTTAGATCTGCTGTATACCTTCTTGAATTTGAAATATCAAGTAAAGAGAAAACTATATTAGGGGATAAACTAGCAAATACATGCGCTAATAAAGGTGTTATATCCGAAATATTACCTGATGAATTAAGACCAATTGCAATTGAAACAAAACAACCAATCGACTTAATATTTAATCCGTTTGGTGTTTTCTCTAGAATGAATCTAGGGCAATTATCAGAAGGCACAGTCGGTAAAAATGTGATGTACTGCGATCGATATATTAGAGAGAATCCAAGCAAAGCAATTGATGCTGTATCTTGGTTGAATGACCAAATTATAAAAAATCTTAATGATGACAGATATTATAATAGTGTCCATCAATTAATTAATAATATGAAAGACGATGAAAGTCTTAAAGATAAATTCGTTCAGAATGTAATAGACACAAATCTATTTATAGAAGCTCCACAATTCTCTGAGACAAACGTCGACGCTATTCTAAAGAATGGAATTAATCCAAATGAGACAATTCTTATTAAAAAGGAAACTGTTGAATATTTTAAAAACAAATTAAAATTGAATGTAGAGATTGATGAAACAGATCGAATAATACCTAACACATTCTGTTGTCCTTTATATATTATGAAATTGTATAAATTAACCAAACATATTTGTAATGCTCGAGATTTTGGACCAGTTAAACAAGTCACTAAACAACCTCTTAAAGGCAGAGCAAAGTCTGGTGGTAGTAGAATTGGTCAAATGGAACTCGAAGCATTATTAGCTCATGGTAATCAGAAAGCTGTTAAAGAAATTATGACTGTTAAATCTGATTGGTCGGAAGGTAAAAGAGATCTCCTCCGGCAACTTATAGAAACTGGTAAATACGTTTTACCAGAGGATCATAAAATATCCAGTCAAACTAAACAAGTAGTTGATGTTCAGATTGATTTCTTAAAGAGATGAGGTAATTATGACTCCTGGAGATAAATTTAATGAGTTGTATGAAATGCTGATGAAACAAATTAATAAGAAAGCGACAATCACTCATTATGAAGAGGGTAGATATTACGAAATTGAAGATGTCCAAATACCATTTTGGGGAGAGATCGCCATTATTTCTTTTAAATCAACAGGAAACGATGAATATCCTATCGTTAGAACAGTGCTTGATAGTGACGGTTGTGCGGATTATGGATATGTATCAGGGCAAGAGCCACATTTTAAATCGTGGCTCATGCGCCCCGAAGCAGAAAGAGTCCTAATAGAACTAGAGAAAACAATTTTCTTGTTGAATTAAGAGGAACACATGAAAACCTTCGACGATTTATATCATATGCTAATATGTAAAATAAAGAATGAAATAAAATATCATTGTGATGTTAATATCGTAACCGATATCCCATATTGCGGAAAAATAATCACTATTGAATTTGATTATAGAATTGATACGTCAGAACCATTTGTTAAAGATGTATATGAAGATAACGTTTTAACTAATTGGTACAGTGGTAATAATCGTATACCCTTAAAAGTATGGATGAAGGAACAATCACATAGTGTTATTGAATTAGAGAAAACAATTATCATGATGAGTTGAGAGGTATGAGAAAAATGGATTTGATACAAAAGGTTGACGAATTAATAGAACTATTCGAAACAACATGTAAGAATATTTGTGCGTCTGCTGAGGAAAGAACATTAATTAATATTGATTTAACTCCAAAAATTTCTTTCTCATATCATGTAGATACTGGAGCAATGATGTTTACTGATAACGTTTGGTATCTAAATGAAAAAGATATGTATAAAGCTCCTAACGTAACAACAATAGGGATACATCAAAAATTAGGGAAACTTATATCTTTACATGTTATTTCAATAGATCAATTTGAAGCAATGATATTTAAATTAATATAGGAGATAAAATGGTCGAAAACTATGTACCTAAAAATGGACACATCTGTAAACCAACAGATGAACGAATTCCATGGGAGAAAATCAAATTTTCTAATCTAGAATGGGATTTAGTTATAAGAGGACTCCCATATCAAATTGTAAGAGCTGAGTATTATGAAGAAGAACCTACAAGATTAAGTGGTCTTGGAGTTAAATTATGTCATTGTCTTGGAGGAACATATCAAGAAAACAACTACTATGCATATCCACTATTTAGAGAAACTAATCCATATCCAGAAAAAAGAACTATTCGAGAAGATCCTGAATATGAACTACATGACGAAGGTCCAACTAGAGATAACTTAATTGATTTTGATGGTTCGGCACCTTCATGGACAATAGCATTTGAAGAGACAAATTATTTTAGAAAAGGAGAAATTAGAGAAGGAGGTCGTTGTAACATATTTAGAAACGGACAAAAATTCTATGAAGTTGGTGCAAGACAAATGGACTTTGGATTAGCCAAAGCTCGATACATTCTTCTTCAACTTCAAGAACATCCACTCAATTTCTTTAGTCGTAAATGGAAAGAAGAATTGATTGGACGAAAAATCTGGTATCAAACTGATCCTGCAATAGTTGAATCTATTGTAGAAGATCAAGGTTGTGTAATGATTAAACCAGACCCCGATTGTATCCAAGTATTTCAACCATCTCCTTGGCAAGTAGAAGATGACGGATCAATGTTTGGTGATGATGATAACACATCAGCTAAATGCGAATATCTTTACGAAAAAATAGGATGGTTTAGATCCGAAAAACAAACTAAATTCTATATGAAACTTAGACATTCAGGACAAAATGCTCTCTTGAATAAAATACAAGAATTAAAAGATGAGGGCAGATTAGACGAGAAAGATTATCTTGAACTCCATAAAGTAGTGTTTCAGAGGATATAATATGAATTTATTACAAAATCACCGTGAAGAAATAGATAACGGAGATGCTCTAACAGTTGGTGAGTTTAGAAGTTATCAATACAATCTTATAAATAATTTTATTGATCTAATTGTAGGGTACATATCTAAACAAAATAAAGGATATTTAAGATTACTTGATAAATCAATAAAACCTAAATTGACATATCAAGGGATCTATAATACAGAATTAATTCAAGTAGAAGCATATGTTAATAACACTAACATAAAAGACTTAGATACTAATAGAAAATTATTCTTTAAATTGCTTGTTCCCAAATTAATACACGACACGTTCTTTATAATTAATGGGAACCATTACGTGCCTACTCTTTATATTTTAGATAAACCTATTGTTATTAAAAAGAAGTCAATTAAACTTTATAGTTTATTCAATAGCTTATCTATTAGTTTTAGTCATGATATTGCTACATTTACTAGAGCGAATATACCACTTCAATATCTGTTTGGTATATTTCTTGAGACAGATGAAGAAAAAGATTTGTATAAACAAGTTGCTCAAAAATTTAAAATGAAATATCAACCAAAGAGTGAAGATGATGTTCTTAATTATTTTAATAATAATATAAATAGAGCGACAAGAGAAGAAGTTATAATATTCTTTGAGAATCTATTCTTTGATGATTTCACGAAATATTTATATATTGGGTGTTATAAAGATATATTTACTCAAGAGAATTTAACATTGAAGAATGCTATAATTCAAAGTCTTGTAATGAAACTTAATGACGAAATACCGGAGTACATTGACCTTAATTACAAGCGGTTAGTATTTATAGAGTTGTTACTATCTCCACTCTTAAAAAGAGTAGGAAACGTTGCAGCACAAGCGGCAAGAGGATTCTTTCCTGATGAATTAAAGATCGATCATTTACAACCCTTAAAACACTTTCTAACTTCTCCAGATAAAAAGAAGAAAGGTAGTGAAGGTTTGAGTGGTAATTATCTATATGACACAGTTAATTTAATGTCAGGTATGCTATCTCATAAAGTTAGTATGGTCAATCCAGGCAGTACTAACCCTCCTAGTACAATTAGCGATACTCATATATCACACTTTAAAAGGATATGCCCTATATCTGTGTCTAACCAAAAACCTGGAGAAGTGATAAGTGTGTTACCAACAACAAAATTCGATTATTGTGGCCAATTTATATAGGAGTGACCATGACTGAATTTATTATTGTAATTGGTGCTATTGGTTGTGCTATATATGTAGGATATAGAATAGGGTTCTCAAAAGGTTGGAAGGCTTGTATTAAAGCGCACTTCCAACCTAAGGAGGGAAAGGATGAATAATAATCAATTATTAAGTGTATATCAATCTCTATCAGTGTCTATAGAATTTGATCGATTTAAAAATATTATGGAGAAATATGAGACATTAATGGAGATGTTAGCAGAGAAACAAGTTCATGAGCAGACACATTACACAGGAAGAGATTTAAACTTTTTAGAGTCATTAGCAGACAAAATTTGTGAATCAACAATTGAGTTAAAAGATCTTTATCAATTAGAGCAGATAGTCTTTCAATTTTTGTGAGGATATTATGACGAAAAGTATAGACAGTAAGAATCCATTACATGATTTAATAACATTACCTAATGCATTAAAAATGCAACAAGATGCTGCAGCAAAGAGTAATATACAAGATCATAATCTACTTAATCTTAGCAATTCTGGTATAACTCAAACTCATATATCAATCACAGATGGTGATTTTAGCAATATAAACGTCTCTAAAGATGTTCAGATAGATGGGAATCTTTATATTGAAGGACAATTAAAAGCAGGGTCAATAAATATGGACTCCACAGATATCATATTAAGTATGGATTATAATCGTATAATACAAAATCTTAAGTTTATGGACGATAAGCAATTAGAGCTTCTTAAAGAACATTTAAAGAAATTAGATAAAATAATTGAACGTGAACAATTTGATAGGACTTAATTATGGCAATAGCAATTGATCCAGGATCTCCGATGACACAACAATCTGTTAGAGATTTCATTCAAGAACAAATTAAAGCACAACAACTTGACCAATTAATAGTAGGTACTAAGCATATTACATTATCATTCGATGATGATTATATTGAAGCTATTTTACGAAAAGTAAATAAAAGACAATTACTCGCTCTTATTGAGCGATTAGAATCAAATAAACTATTAGCAGAGAAAATACTATTCGACAAGTCATAGATTCACATGATGTTAAATTTCCATTCTAAAGGTATATAGAAATACTAAATATGCGATGGGGGGATAATGAAAATACCAACTACAATCAGTAATTTTAACAATAAAGTAATTACCGTTTCAATCATAGTATCTGTTCTTGTTGGGTGTTTAATGTGGCTTGCAGGTATAATAACAGCTCTTGTAATTCTACTTTGTGTTGCTATCCTACCGACAGCTATAAATTTTTTAATAATTAATCCCTCGATTAAATTGATATCATCAATAAAAAGAAAACCAGAGGTGATATGAAATGACCGATACCGAAAAAGAAACAACAATAAAGCACAGTTATAGAAAAATTGGAGTACATCCACCAAGTAAAGAAGTGTATCCTATAACGCATCAATTCGATTTAGATACGATACACATTAATATTAATCAAAGATCATTAACTATATCTCAAATACGATCAGTATTCGCAGAAGTTATTGGTGAATATGAACACGGATCCGCTGATGTAGAGGATTTGATTCCGGAGAATCCAATTAATGTAACACAATTATCAGCAGTTCTAAGAGATGCAATACTATGCCTCGAGCATTGGGTATTCCCGGAGGAGGAAAATGAGTCTTAAATCAGTCCATGCTATACTTGAAGATATTAATAATCATTCTGGTAGATTAGAAAAAGAAGCTATTATTAACAACAGGCGAAATGATGCCAAGTTTGTTAAAGTTATGAATTACATGCTTAATCCATATTTACGATTTAATATTAGTAAAATAGATTTTACACCAGACCCTACTCAATATTCACAATACAAAAATGATGAAGCCATATTTGGAATGTTAGACTTTCTATCGGCAAAAAGAGGAGCTACTGATCAAGAGAAGACTTTTTTACAAATAATTAGTAGCGTTGATAAATTTACTGCTGATATAGTCGACCGAATTGTTTCTAAAGATCCTAGATGTGGATCAAGTATTAAAACATTCAGAAAATTTATGCCTGATATTCCTTATCATTGTCCTATGCTTTGTAATAGTGAAGCTAAAGCTTTTATAAAAGCAGCAGGTGGGAATTTTTCAAAAACATGTTACTCTATTAAAAAGGATGGAGTACGAACATGGGCAGTGTTCGATACAAAAACATTATCAACTAGATATCTAAGTAGATCTGGTAAAGAATTCCCGAACTTTAATTTCGCTTTTGATGATGATATATCGAAGGCATCTATAGAAATGTTAAAGAAATATCCGGAGATTAATGATTTACCTAATTTCAGATATATTATATATGATGGGGAAGTTGACGCTGGTCAAACAAAATCATTCCAGAAATTAATGACTCAAGTAAGAAAATTAGATGGTGTAGATCCACAAATTTTTAAGTTTCATATATTCGATTTAGCCTTTCCTGCTTTTGATTTTATTAAACGATATCAAATGTTGCATGATATATTTACTACGTCTTCATACAGTAAAGTGTTTCTGTTAGAACACTTTCAGGTACCAACATGGGTGACGACTGAGCATGATCTTGCAAGACTTGCTCAAACTTACATAGCACAAGGGGAGGAAGGTGTCGTTATTAAAGTATACTCCGCTCCTTATGAATTTAAAAGGTCAAAGTATTGGTTAAAGGTTAAACAATTTAAGACTGTTGATGTTAAAGTAATTGGATGGGAGTATGGCACAGGAAAAAACAGTGACGTAATAGGAAAATTAAATTGTGTCCTCGCTAATGGAATAACATTCAATGTTGGTAGTGGCCTTAGTGATCAAGAAAGACTAGATTTTATGGACGACACTCCATCATTGATAGAAGTTGCTTATCAAGAGATCACTCAAGATGGTAAACCTAGATTTGGTACATTCGTACGAGTGAGAGATGATAAAACAGAATCAGATTAAGGAGGAGTATTGGCTCAAAAAAAGAAATTGACTCGACAAGAAAAAATTGAATATACCAAGAAAGGTATATGTTGGAAATGTCAAAGAAACTTACAAAAGAAGGATAAAGAACTAATTTGTGAACATTGCAAAATATCATTTGAAAAGTTTTAAGGAGGATGTAATGCAGGAGCAGGAACAGGGCGTAGTTAAATGGTTTTCAGATAAGAAGGGATATGGTTTTATCGAGGGCAAAGAAACAGAATACTTTGTACATTATTCAGCAGTCCAAATGGAAGGATTTCAGACTCTCCAACAAGGAGCGAAAGTACATTTTGATGTAGAGACGACTGATAAAGGTCCAGCGGCAAGAAATGTCGTTGTACTTTGATAATACGGGGGAGAAATCCCCCGTTAAATTAACTATATAGGATTGAATTATGGATTCTCAATTAAAGTATGAAGTTATATTCCGAGCACCTCTTGGAGAAATGTATAACGATATATTACATCTTTGTTTTGTTAGAGCTCCATTAGTAAAACAATCATCATACGCTATTTTAAGAATAAGTTTACCACCAGTTCTAATACAACAAATGATAAATGATCTATCTAATAATATGTATCAAGATTTCTCAATAGAGATATATTCAATTGATGAAAGTGTTGAGAATAAACCATTTAAAACTCTGTTTAATAAATTGTTTAAAGTATTGTTTGTTAGGCCACTTGAACCAATAAAATTTGATAAACAATCACTTCAATGTTATGTTGTACTTGCGAATCCATTCATCCATTATATGTCTACAGCTAATACCTATAATACGATATTAGAAGGAATGACTGGATATGAGGCTATACAACAATTTGAAAATTTTATAAAGGATACACATGGTGATATATTCACATTTAATCATATAGCAACAAAATCAGAAGTAAATGATTATAAATATGAGCAACTTTTGATTAAAGCACCAAATGATTTAAGTGTACCTTTATATATAATAAATACATTTAAACCTTTTAATTCATTTAATTTCTATTTCTTTGATGATTTTTACTTATCAGATGATTCAGATAAAGAATTAGCTTGTCATTATTTAAATTTATTCGATCCGAATCAAATACAAACATTTGATATATCCCATTGGGCAGATATTAGTGCCTCAACAAAAAAATTACCACAATTCCCTATTACAGATCAGAGTCTTAATTTAGATAAAATAGATCAAACATTCACAATAACAAATAGAGAAATTAAATACAATACTCAAAAATCAACAAAAAGTGAAATTATTAAACACTCACAATCAGGAAATGTGATGAATGAAGAATTGGTTACTGAACGAGCTGTTAAAATTGGATCGTTTATTAGTCCTATACAAAGGGACAAATTTACTCAATCATCACAACATGCAAATATATATTCGCCAGATGAACCAGAAAGAGCTTTATATAGATTTGATTTTCTCAAAGATTACTATATGAAGAAATTAGATGTAATACAAGTTTATGAAACAACAAACTCTTTACCAGACTGGTGTCAATTCGGTAAACGATATAATATGGATCAAGAAGAGTCAGGATTATTTCTTTATACCCCATTAAACATTGTGAACATGTTTATTCGTGCTAATATAAAAGAAAATTACTGTACCCATCTTGTAAGATACAGCATGTTAAAATTTATCGACGGTAATGATGTAGACTTTTCCTATTGGACATCTTCTAAGTATAAAGAATAATTATGATGTCAACTTTTTTCAAAATATATAAAGAAATATTTATTGTGTTAGGATACTTAGATGAAAAACCATTATATAAAATACCCACTAGACTACAAACAACTCTTTAAAATTCTATCCGATTTAAATAAGAAGAGGGTCAATTTTTTCGTAGATATCCAGTCGATTGCTACTGGATTCTATAATAAAAATAATATATTTATGGAGATAAATCACTATGTAGATCACAATAGAACTGTTTCTGACGTTCTATTACAAGAACTCCGTGAGTTTTTAAACACTCTATATAGACGGTTTAAAAAGTATGATCCTTATTTCGTATTATTTTATGATGATGGATACTGTCAACAAAATAGAGCAATATATTCAAATTATAAGCATGGTAGATCTAATATTAAAACTGTTCTTATGCATGATGAACAAGTTGAATTATATCGCCAAATAAAGAAATATTACTTCAAAGAAATAGAAGAAAGATTTACTAAAACAGACATAAGTAAAGTATTCTATCTACGCCAATATGAAGCAGATTTTGTTCCACACTATTGTATATTAAAAGGGTTATATGATGGGCAAGATATGGATGTATTAAACATCATTCTTTCTAGTGATAAAGATTTACTTCAAACTTGTAAATTCAAAAACACAATTCAATGTACAGTAACATATCATTCGAGTAAAGAAGGTAAAGATAGAGTACCATGCAGAATATTCGATAACCTAACAGCATTAAATTACATAAACAATAGTATTAAAAGAGGGGTGTTAACATCAGAATATGTTCCTATGTTGCTATCAATAGCAGGAGATAAATCAGACGAAATTCCTGGTATAAAAAATATAGGTCCTGTTAGAGCTGTTGAACAAATTGTAAACTGGAGCATTCCACCATCAATCGATCAACTAAAACCAATAATAGGACAAATGTCAGAAACTATTCAAAACAATTTTAATCTAATTACAAGAAACTTTAAATTAATAGATTTCGAAAAACAGATCGAAAGAGTGTCAATTCTCAATAAAATCTTCTAGTAGGAGGCGAAATGGCTAAAAGCAAAGACTTAAACCAAGCAGTTAGAGAGATTTTCTCCAAAGCAATCAATGATGGCTACAAAAAGAATCATGTGTGCGCATTAACATTAGGTAGCCAATGTGTCCCACAGTTTGATGGATTCCTTAAGGGGCGAGATTTTGGTATTAAACCTCTTGAAAGAGTACTCACAGCTTTTGATTTTGAACTTCATGTTGTACCAATTCCAAAAATAGATCATGATTCAAAAGCTGCAGTTGATTCTCTTTTCGAAAATTGTATCGAGAATGTGACTCAAATTTTAATCTCCGGATTAGATAATGAGGCACTTCGAACTACCCACGGGAGAACTAGCCCTATATTTAAAGAAGCTGGTGATCAAATTTTACAAGAATTAGGATTAGGAATCGAACCAGTCGAATAATTAATTAAGGGCGGTGGTAATACACCGCCCAACATTGTCAGGAGAATACAATGGCAAAATCCAGATATTCGCAAACCTGGAGTTCTATATTAGGATATATAAAAAGAGAATTAGGCACAGGTGTAACTCTCCTCGAAATGTCAGATGATGAGATCATTGAAGGATTGGATGAAGATGTACTATCCTTAATGTCTCAATACACTCCTCATAAAGATTATACATACATCACAGCTGCCAATAAAATACCCCATACTCAAGCTGGTCAAGCACAATGGAGATATTTATTACCTGTTGATCCTGAGGAACATATTATAGATATATACGAAGTTATGCCTGACACAAATTCGATAAATCTAGATGAGTTAGGAACAGAAACATCTGATTATTCTGCGGATAGTATGATTAATCTTGTTATATCTAATACCTATATAGATGCAGCAAAATCGTTAGGTGTAAGAAATACTTGGAACTTTGTACCTCCGCGAACTATAGAAATGGATAAAGAAGTTAGACAAGCATGTGTAATATATAATACTCCACATGCTACTCCAAAAACAATGAGACCAGATCTGTATAACACTACATTTAAGCCCTTATGTTTAGGCACTATGCAGAAATGGCTTGCTGCTAAAAGAGCTAAATTTGAGAATGTAGCAACACCCTTTGGGCAGATCAATCTTAACTGGCAGAAGCTTGAAACTGATAGTCAGACTAATATTCAGGAAGCGATGCAAAAACTCGAACTTGTTCCACCAGATAAATTAATCGAGGTATGTTAATGAATACAATCGAGGAATTTAAGAAAGTGTTAAGTACATTCGGAAAGTTTGCTAATTTCGAAGATAAGATTAAAGTCCAATCATCATATGATGTAAATTGTAAAGATGGTGGAGAAAAAGTATTTATAGTTGACATGTATACTGATCGAAATGTATATAATATTAAGGCAATTGAACGAGAAAACGACTTAGGATATTTAGGCTGTGTAGCAAGTAAAAGAAAGCCTAATGCTGGTGAATGTAATACCAGAGGAAATGACTTAGCAGATGGATCATTAAGTACTGTAACATGGCACCAAATTCTTTGTGATATAGTGAGCTACGAATTGGTACCTCTCTTTAAACCAGCAAAACTACAGACTATAGAAGCTGAGACTACATGTGCTCAACTAAAATAGGGAGGATAGAGAATGGCGAACGGACAACAATCCACTTTACAACCGGTATTTCAATATTCTTTTCCGGCGAATAATTTATTTCAAATTTCGCTAGTAAGAGATAATGATCCAAATTTACCGGGGTATAAAAAGAGACATTTTTGTTTCTTAACATTAGCACCAGGAGAAGCAGGGACAGGTGGTGGAAGAACATTCAATTTCACTAATAAAATTAATTTAAAACAAGACGTACATAAAATAATGGGTCTTGCTCACGCTTTTAGAGCAGTAGCAAGGGGTCAAAAAGCAATGATAGGAAACTATTCATTGTTCGTTGATAGTTCTAAAAGTGCATATGGTGGATCAGGTGGAGGAGTAAAACAAGTATTCGTTAACGATTACATGAAAAAACCACAGGGTAAACAAAATGACCCAAATACACCAGGAGAAAGAATGGTTTCTCTTGGATTTAGAATCGGGCAAAATCAACCAGTAGGATTGATGTTTAGTGTACCTGATGCTTTAGCATGTGCAGATGTATTAGAATTCATTGGTAAATTAGGATTAAGATTAGAAGCTCAAGGAGCATCTGTATCTTTTAAAGCTCCTGATCCAGCACCGGATACTCAACAGAATAACTTCCCACCTGCAAATACTGGAGTTCCACCAGGAACAGGTACTCCACCAGGGGCAGGCACTCAGAGCAATCCACAGACTAATATGGGTGCAAGAGGGCCAGAAGACGTAGCACAAAATTTTGAACAAGGATTAAACGACGCAGCATCATTCCCAGGAACACCTCCTGGGATAGGAGATGACGATATACCATTTTAATTAAATAGGTAACCCTACTCGCGTGGGGTTACCTTACATTATTTTTTTGGAGGAAATTATGCATATTATTCAAGAAGACACAAATTACGAGAAAGTGATTGCAGAAATCATATTAGATGAAGCTGGTAAATTGATCCCAGGAGTTCTTAAACAAAAATTATCTAAACGATCATTTAGAAAACGACTTCTAGAAAAACATGGGTCTCGTGCATTCTTAATGCCTGACAAACTCAAATTCCCCATCATGGATGAAAGCGGTAATATACATTCCGGTCTATTAAAAGCCGCATATATGAGAGCTAGACAACACGGATACACAGATGTAGCAAGTAAAGCAAAAGATTTAATGGGTGAATATCAAGATATTCCTGTTCACGTTCAAGTTGAAGGGCATGAAGAATCATATGAAATTGAAATGCTTTTAGATACTCTCGAATTAGATTTCACCGAAATAAATGAAATGGAAAACGCTAAAACAATCTTTCATGATCCTGAAGGTAACCTCATTGTTGGGGAAGGGGATTGTATTGAATTCAGAGACGAAGATACCGGGGAAATGCTAAAAGGTAGGATTAAAACAATAAATGGAGATGTTGGTATTGTTGATGTTGATGGAGAAGAGAAATCGGTCAATCTAAATCGTGAGGAATAACATGATTAAAGTACTCAAAGTAATTAAGGAGTATTTGCCCCCGCATCCAGATAAAATAATTCTTAAGAATCAACATTATCCATCAGGGTTAAAAGAAAGTGATCTCTATAACTACTATATTAGAAACAAATCCAAGATTCTTAATCAAGTAGGGGATAGGGAATTAATGTTCTTTTTACAGATAGATAACAAAATAGTTGTTAGAAGAAAAGAATCCTCCGGCAAATTTCTGAAACTGAACAATCGTAATTATAATGATCTAATTACGGGGAGAACTTTATCCATACATTCTACAATGTCGGATACTGAAGACTTTGGTATAGTAGATATTGATTCAGACAACTTTCAAAAAGCTAAAAAAGCAACAGCTGAAGTGTACGATTATTTGACAGGATTGCAAAAGTTTCCATCTGTTAAAATCAGATATACTGGTAAAGAATCATTTCATGTTGTATGCTTTTTCGGAAAGAAAATAAAGATAGTCCTTGGTAAAGCATACTTAAGAACACTGCTCAATAATGGGTTTACAAATAAGTATAAGATTAATCATTATAAAAGAATACCAAATGAAGTAAATTTAGATCTATCAAGTAATAAAAAACGTGGTGGATTTATTACATTATATTCTTTATCCGTTGAAGGGTTAATGTGTGTGGAGATACCTAGACTCAAACTAAGTTCTTTTAATAAAAGAGAAGCAAAAATAAAATAGAATGCCCCGTAAGGGGCTATTCTACCCTATAAAGAATCGATATATATTTTAATATCTGATTCTCTAAATCGTAGTTTTCTACCTACTCTTATTGGTTTTATAGGTAGCGGATGCTTTGCACCCTTTGCACATTTGTTATAAATCGTCTGTTTAGCCACTTGTAAATATTCAGCAAGGTCTTCAACAGTCCATAATCTATTTTTTACTTTAAATTCTGTCATGGTTATCCTTTAACAACTTTACCATGTTTAATCATCTTAGCCATAAATGATGATATTGTTTTCGATATCTTATCGACTCTCTCTATTTCTTCTGGAGTCGCATCTGCCATACCATTGATCTTTTGACACATCTCATGTTCAATCTCGATTAAACGATGGACACCTAATTTCATCATTGTTGCATGATCCCCTGGTCCATTTTCAATGGTGAATATGTTTGGACCTTCGACAGGGAAGAAATACAAGCTATCTTTATCTATTACTGATCCTGGAAATGGTCCACTAACATCAGACCCTTTCATTTTGTAACTTTTGACTGCTGCGATAAAAGGAAACTCACCAATTTCGCCTTGCAGTTCTACTTTAAATTTTGAAAGAACTGGACTTGCATTTGATGCTGTCATATTAATGGTTTTTAAACAAGCTTCTGCTTGAGCTTTATAGTCAGCCGGGAAAGTTGAAATCATCCAACCTAATTGTTGAATGTCCCATTTCTTTTCAGTAATGAACGTTTTATCTCCAACATGAATAACTTTGTCTCCAACAATTTTGGTAGTATCTTTTGCAAAGACTTCGAGCTGACCATCGCCATCGGACACGACTGTACCCCAAGTCAAAAATTGTAACCAGAAAAGTCCATTCTTTTTTGTGCCCGGCTTGAAGTACATGTGCTCCATCATTGTTGTAAATAAAGTGACACCAAATCTTGGAGGGTTTAATATCCCTATATAATGGATCTTGGATTGATCATCAAATATGCTCCAATCAATATTACCAACTTCCATCCTACCAGTAAGACCATCTCCAAATTCAATATCTTTCTTCATAGCTCCTCCTTTAAGTTAGTTTTATATAAATATTTCTATATAAACATGACAAATATTAGAAATCAGATCTTTTAATTTTTACACATTTGATAAAGAAATAATAAATATAGAAGAGACATTAAAAGTCTCTCTGTCTTTATTTTTGTAGTTAAAGAGAGGATACATGATTAGAGAAGGTAAACTTAATATACTAATAGATGGTAAAAGAACTCAATATTTAATGTTTAAAGATAAGGAGAATTAAATGTTATCAATATCTCATTTATACGAAATTGAGGGAATGGTTCTTTACGAAGATGAACATGGATTCGTCTTTGAGGCAGAAGAAGGACATACATTAAACAAACCTATGTCTTCTGATCGTGCAGCCAAGAAGTATATGGTTTATGTAAAGAATGACAAAGGTAAAGTCGTTAAAGTTCATTTTGGAGATCCAAATTTAAAGATTAAACGTGACAGTGATGAGAAACGTAAAAACTTTAGAGCTCGTCATGGATGCGATAGTCCTGGTCCTAAATGGAAACCTAAGTATTGGGCTTGTAAAACTTGGGAGAAAAACAGAACTGTTGGAGATGTGATGAAAAAGGGCGGTTAATATGATATCAATATTACCATTATTCGAATCTAAATTAATTACTAAAAATAATTTAACTACATCTTTAATGATGAAATTACTTAATCAATATGGAAGATCTGAGAAACAGTTTAAGGTGGGAATGATTGTAACCGTAAGTAATATTATGCAATCGGATTATTCCTACGAACTAAAAGCACCCATAGGAAAACAATTTGACCCTAAATTTAAACCAGAACTTACTCCTCGGCAAATGTTAGAGAGAGGAGTATTTGAAGGTAAATATTTTAATGATCAAATATTAGAGTTTCCTAAAGAGTGGTATATTACCGCTCTTAGAAAAGGAAAACTATCGCCACAAGGATCTAATCCTAAAATAAATTATATGGGAGTTAAAAGTCGTCAATCTCTTGGTGTTTGGAAAAAAGGAAATAGTTGGATTTACGGTGACGATCCAAGAGGATGGGGAGAGTGGTATTTTAGATATTATTTAGGACGAAGAGATCCTTCAGTGGATAGAAAACAAATTGGTAGACATAATGGAATTAAGAGATTTATTGGTTCACTACAAAAAGATTGCAAAAAAGGGGATATGTCTTGTGGTCTAGTTAAGAGACAGCTCTTAACTAATTGGGCATATGACGCAACTAGGTATTAAAATGATATCCATATCAAAATTAGTCAAAGATAAGAAGAAATATAAATCAAAAATATTACAAGGGATGCCTTATAAAGACATCACAGAAGATTTTATTAAAAACTTAGATAATAAAGATTTAAATTCTATGCATTACAACTCACATAAATTCTATACATATTCTTGCAAACGTTCTCATTTCAAAAAATATATTCCATTGATAGAAGAACGTCATGGATGGATTATTAAAGAGATGAAAAAACGAGGACTTAAACATGATAGTCCTCTTAGTTGTAAAGAGACAGCTCTTAACTAATTGGGCTTATGACGCCACTAGATATTAATAGGTGTATAATATGATACCACTTTATGAAGCATTATTTAATAAATACAAGAATAAATTTCTTATACACGAGCATAGAGCTGATAAAGTCGGTTTACATTATGATATTCGAATAGAACATAAAGGTAAACTCGAGAGTTGGGCGTGTCGATATGCTCCAGAATTAATCAAAGGCACCAAAAAGAAAATATTGATCATACTCCAACCTGCACACGATCTAGATTGGTTCGATTGGGAGGGAGAAATCAAGGACGGATATGGTAAGGGTAAAGTAAAGATTTGGGATAAAGGCTCTGTTAAAAAGATTAAATGGGATGATAACCATAAAACTATTGAGTTCACCGGAACCAAAATTAAAGGCATCTACCATATCATCAGATACACTGGTGGTAAGAAAACTCAATTCTTAATGTTTAAGGCAAAAGAACAAATATAGTTGTACAAGGAGTCAGCTATGAAAAAAACGACCCGAGATAATAAGCGATTTCGGATTCGTGCTGAGGAACAGCTTAAGTTAAAAGGTCCTCCTTCATATAATGAAATGAACGAATCCAACATACAGAGTATGATTCACGAGCTACAAGTTCACCAAATAGAATTAGAAATGCAAAATGAGGAATTACGTAAAACTCAAATATCGCTTGAAGATGCTCGTAATAAATTTGAAGATCTTTATGAGTTTTCTCCTGTAGGATATTTGACAATTAACGAAAAAGGAAAGATTATAAAATCTAATCAAACTGCAGCACAAATGTTTGGTGTTCCAAAACAGTATGTAATTAATAAACATTTCAATCACTTTATTGCTAGTGAAAGTCAAGATATATTTTATCTTCACTGTAATTCAATTATTTCAATAGATCAAGAAGGAACTTGTGAACTCAAACTTAAGAAAATAGAGGAGAATACCTATTCTACGCTTGATGTACAGTTAAATTGTAAACTTGCAAAACCCATTAAAAATAAATTATATCAACTTAACATAACATTGACAGATATTACTAATCTTAATAAAATTGTATCCGAAAATAAAAAAGTACAAGATCTTATTGTTGCAAAAGAAAAGTATGATGGTATGCGTCAACTTGCGGGAAAGATAGCTCATGATTTCAATAACATATTAGCTATCATTATGGGAAAATCAGAACTCTCTATGATGGATTGTAAAGAAGGAGAAATAAAAGAAGCATTTAGAATAATATATGAACAAGCAGAAAGAGGTAATGAAACAATAAAAGAATTAATTATATTTTCTAAAAATAATGTACCAAAGAATAAACCAATAATATCCAAAAATCAAAAAATCTACACTAATAAATACATTCTTATTGTTGAAGATGAAGAGCAATTATCCAATATGCAACGGGAAGTATTAGTCAATAAACCATTTAACCATAATGTAGATATTGCTAAAGATGGACATATTGCTCTTAAATTGATTGAAAAGAATAGATATGATTTTATAACCTTAGATTATATCTTACCTGGCAAATTTAACGGTATGCATATATATGAGCATATTAGAGAGATAGACAGCACTGTTCCCGTATTATTTATTTCAGGCAATATGCAATTTTTAGAATCTATAAAAGAGTTAAGGAAGAATGATAACAATATAGATAACTTACCAAAACCACATGAAATCAATGAATATGTAAATTATGTAAATAGGTTAATAGGATTATCCTTTGATAAAAAGGAGGTGTGATGTATATAAGACTTTTAAAACTTGTTGGTTTAAACGTTGTACAGAGTGTTGTTATCTCCGGCACAATAATGATTGGACATAGTATTTATAGAAAAATCAAATTTGATCGAGTTACTAAAAAATATGAAGATAGTCTTAAAGAGTATGAAAATAGACAATGGCAGCCAGAATCAAAGGAGAAATAATGCCTAGAATAACAAATGGTATAGAATCTGAAAACGTATTCTTGCTACAATGTCAAGAATATACGTTTCATATACTAAATTGTGACGAACAAAGATTAGCTGTGTTTAAAACAGAAGAATGCACAGGATATTTTCAAGGTGGTGAAGTAATATCATTTGATAAGAACAAACATAAAGGTTGTAGTGTAATGATGGAAGGAAGAGATGACATATTAACTTATATGAAACAAACTTTACCATTTGATGAATACGCAGAATATGAAAGATGGGAGTTAAAAAATGCTTGAATATTTAAAAGATCCAATTATTATCCAATATATTATTTCTGGAATCAATGTTATAGCAGCCATTATTGTTATTATAGCAGCATTTATGATTCGCAAGAATCGCAAACACATAGAGAAAACCACTAAATTAATGGGCAAAGCTAGTGGACATTTACAAGACACATTTGATTCAATGGTAAAATCTATGATTAGTTTAACAGAGTTAAGGAAATTGAACCCACAAGATGGTGATATTCAAATTCAAGCCGGTGAAGAAAAAAAGCCATCTAAAAAGAAAAAGTTACCTAAACCTATCAAAAAAGAATCTAATGATACTCCATTAGTTGATGCTGTACTTGCTGGCAAAGACCCATTTATTGATCTAAATAAGACTATCGAACTAACGGATGAAGTAGATTTAAATAAAACAATCATTTTAACTGATGAAGTAATTCCATTAACAGACGAAGTAAAAAGGGGGAAGAAATGAAACATGAAAAAGAAGATTACAATCGCATTCAGGATCCTGAACATAAAATTCCCGAAGATGAACCTGTGTTCTTGATTAGAGCACAGGACAAAGTATCTGGGGATGCACTTCGAGCTTGGGCACAGTTAAATGATGATGCTGGTGGTGATTCGGATATAAGCACAGCAGTTTGTGACCATGCGTTACTTATGGACGCATGGCCTACTAAGAAGTTAGCGGATTAAACTTATGATAAACAAGGATGTAAATACAAGAGATCTTCCCTCAGGACCTGATGGTTCTGAGGGTTGGCTTGAAACATATAATCAGAATTTCTTCTTCTATTTAGAGAAGAATCCTGAGAACATTGATATTGAGGATATTGCACAAGGTTTATCAAATTTATGTAGATTCACAGGACAAGTTAAAGAATTCTATAGTGTAGCTCAACATAGTTGTATCATTTGTGATTATGCTCCTGAGCATCTTAAATTAATAGGTCTTCTTCATGATGGAGCAGAAGCTTACATTTCTGATATACCTAGACCGGTTAAAGGATTGATATCACAAATTAAAGAATTAGAAGTAAGTATTCAAATACAAATCGCTGATAAGTTTAAATTAACATTTCCTTATAGTGGTCAAATCGATATATTAGATGCGCAATTGATGTTAGCAGAAGCTGACCAATTATTTAATCATCGCGTTTCTTGGCAAGTAGAAGGATTAGACCCCCTTGATGTAATAATCGAGGAATGTTGGGCTCCTCCTAGAGCTAAGAAAGAGTTCATGACTAGGTTTGAGGAACTGTACGATGGGAAAATTGATTGATTTAATTACCAATCATTGGGAAGTAGTAATCCTGTATGTTGTTATTCTAGTAATAACTTATCTAATAAGCCTCAGAGATAAAGGAGGGGAATAATGTCAGTGATAATCGAAAACGCGAGGAAGATTCTTCGCCGCGAATTCGATGACGACGAAGACTTTCGACAATCATACATAAGCAATATAGCGATGCTTCTACATGATAAATACAATATAATAAATTGGGAAGATCGTAACAATGCAGCGGAAGAAATAATGAAGTTGATATTCGGATGAAGGAGTAATTAAAATATGTCAGACTACTATTTGCATACTACCTCGGACATAATCACCCGAGGAGTGGCGAAGAACGTGATCAGAAGTTATGTGAAGAAATATTTGTTCTCACTAATCAATGGACTTTCAAGTGAACGATTTGGTTTTAACACCGTAGACAGAATATCAATCGAAGTAAAAAAATTCTATGATGATCTATATGAAGACGAAATAATGTATATTGATAGTGCAGGGTATAGTATAATAGTTGGAGACATACCCCCAACTCAAATTAATCCGTTTATAGACTGCTACATATATTTCTTAGAAAAATATTGTGAAACCTATTGTGACCATATATTTAGTTTGGATATTCCGATTTTCTTGAAGCATCCAGATTTTAACACATATTCAAATTTATATAAACGCAATTATAGATCAAACCAATTGATGAAACACACATTAGATCAAAATCCAGTATTGTATGATAAGATAGTATATGTATATCAATTTAAAATTTCAGAGCAATACGAGATCTGGAATCGCATATATGATGAGTTTTGGGCAAATGAAGATCGACTTAAACATTTCGCCTTGGGTGGTCTTGTAAGTGTTCGAGGAGTAACAGGTATTAAATTCTCACCCTATCTTGGAATGCTTTATAAGTTGCTACATATTGTTAGTAAAAAGAATTTAAAAGAAGAATCAATTTTGCATATCCTAGGAATTTACGGGATACACGATCGTTTTCATTTAATGTTTCTTCAACAATTATTCAATGATATATATCTAAAAGATCAAAATTGTTCTGTTCAACTTAGTTATGACACTATTAATTATTTCGTTAGCGGATTATTTAAAATTCGAGATCTAGATAGTATTATACCTCAAGATAATGGATCATATATTTGTGATCTAAATAATAATCTTATTGATCAAATGGATAAAATCGTGTTGTATCCTGATGCTTTGCAGGCAATAAAAGATAATATTTCATGCTTACATAATAAAAGCGCTCTTTGCGATACAAGAGTATATTGCTATTTAAATGTCATTAGACAATTACTGTCTGATCAAATTATGAGAGAGGTTATTGATAAACATGATTTAGTAAATCAATTCTTAGAGTTTGATACTTTTAACTCTCTAAAGAATAATATGAAACCTCTCTTTCTGAATCTAGAAAAGATTTATCCTTTTGTGTTTAGAAATTATACAGACAAAATTATGAATAATTTCAAATGGATACATTCCTTTCACAAGTGGTGGACAAGTGGACGCGACGAAAATAGACTTGAGAAAGGAATCGAGTTGTTTATAAAACACATTAATTTCCCAAAAGCAATAAATGATGACAGAGGTTAAATTATGCAACCAAGATTAATGGATATCGACGCTTATGTTAAGAAAAAGAGTATAAAACAAGTATCATCAATAAGGAGATATTCTGGAGCTAAAATTGATGAATCTGGTCCTTTCTCGGAACAGATATTTGGTAGACAAGGATCAAGAGAAAGACGAGTTAGATTTGGATATATTGAGTTGAAGACTAAAGTTATTCATCCAGAAGCTTGGGATATAGTTATTAAACTCAATACAGATATTGTTAAATGTATAAAAGGTCAACACAAATATTCTGTTGTGAAAAAAGAATTTGTACTTGATGAAGAAAATGGCGATTCTGGCCTATTTTATTTTGTATCCATATTACCCAGCTTACGACTCGAGCAATTCTCTGAGAAGGACAAGAAGAAAGCGTCTCTTGTCAATTACGTCAAGAAAAACATGGATACGATTCTTGTAAGTAAAATGTTGGTTCTTCCGGCAGGAATTAGGGATATAACAATCTCTAAATCCTCCGGCAGAACTTTGATTCAATCGTCAGAGATTAATTTACTCTATGACAACTTAATTAAACAATCTAATTCAATAGCAACCGATGTAGAAAGTTTACCTAGAGACATTGTAGAACCTATTGTATCCGCGATGCAACGAAATATATTAGAAATAAATACATGGATCAAAAATCGCATTAAAGGTAAACAAGGAGTCATTAGAGGTGGAATGTTTAAGAAAGTAACTGATTACTCTGGAAGACTTGTTGTTGTAGGCGATCCAGAATTAAAATTAGGATATATTGGTTTACCTTGGCAAATGGTTTTGATTCTTCACGAACCGTTTTCTATTAACTATATTTTATATAAGGATAAAACTGGTATTCCTTTGATTAAAGAAGAATTAAAAATAGAGAGCGAACCAGATATTACAGATATTAAAAGACTTTTGAAGAAAGCTAAAGAGAACCCAACTGATATTTTACCAGAACTAAAAGATTATTTAGTAGATGTTGCTAAAGAGATAACAAGAGAAAAACAAGTACTCTATAAAAGAGATCCTGTTGAAAATCGTGATAGTTGGATGGCGGCTTATGTTAGAGTCGATCCAGATGGATATGTTATTAAACTTAACCCGTTAGATTTTCTAAGAACGGGTGGTGACTGTGATGGAGACACTTATGTTGTGTATTCTCTTTTAACTAACGAATCACAAAAAGAAGCTAAAGAGAAAATGAATCCAAGACATAACAAAAATATGTGGTATTCAGTCACTAATTCAGATAAATGTCCATATGAAGTTAGATTTGACGCATTAACAGCAATCTTTGCAGCAACTAAAAATTGAGGTAAATTATGGATAAAGATAAACACAAAATAGAAGAAATCTCCTGGGCTACATCTTATAGTCCAAGTGGGCCTAGACCAGCACCTCCTACTTATCCAACAGTGGCATCGACAGCTCCTCAAGGACAAAATCAACATGCTAAATTTAAAGGAGTGTTACCAGACTGTGCTAGAATGTATACATTTCAACAATCGATTTATTTAGCTCTTGCAAATGGTAAAGATGTTTATGCAACAGCTAGCCCTGGTGGTGGTAAAACTTTACCATATCTGTGTTATTGGTCTCAAAGGATATTTGACATTGACACACTTGACGTACTTGACAAAAAATGGAACCAGTATATACCATTAATAGAGAAATTATTAATTAGTCCAGAAGATTTACCAAAACTATTAATTCTTACACCAACTAGACAATTAGCAGATCAAATCTATAGCGAATTTAAACAACATTATTCTCAAATATTATCTAATATTCTTCATGCTTTACTTCAAAGATTAACTGGTCAAACTTCAGATCAATATGCTCACTTATTAAACATAATTCATAACCAATTACCTGTACTATCAAGACACAGGTTCCAACGATATGAAAATTTACGTCGAATGGAAGCAGATAGAGCTAATGTTGGAGAAGATAGAATTGAACAAGCAAAACGAGAAATTGAAACAATAGATACACATATTAATAATTATGGAATAGATGGGATTAAAAGAATTACCGATTCTGGTAATACCTCCAAAAAATCACTAATAGCAATAAGACACGGTGCTAGAACAGAGGGGGATCTACAAACTTCTCCAGTTATTGTTGGTATATATGAAAGTATTGAAAAGGATATAGGTAAAATCAAAGGTAACCTGGGATTGGTAGTATGTGATGAATCACATTTAATACAAGATAAAGAAATAAGAGATAGTAGCCGGGCAACAACTATAGCATTTGGTCTTTACACTATTCTTAAAGCAATTAATAATGATACAAGATTGTGTTTTCTTTCTGGAACAGCGAATCCTAGTTCTGCTCAGAACTTTGTGAATTATCTGAGAACATGCTACAATAGACGAAATATTGCAGTAATTGAAACTCCTGATTCTGCCGCTAATGCGTCACAAATAACAGTACATGCTGATGATTCAATTAATAGTGACCGATCATTGATCAATATTATGGCAAATTCTAGAACACATCATACTGTCATTGTTATGTTCTCAAAAAGAAAGATTGATAGATTAGCACAATTAGCATTAAGTAAATTAAGAAAAACACCTTTGCATAATTTAAGTTCAGGATTTAAATTTACAGATACCGCTACTAAAACTCCATTTTCAAGATATAGAAAAGTATCTTCCCGACCAGAAATTGATAGGGAAAGAACAGCAAGAGAAGCAGGACAAATGGAGGGAGCATCTCATATTCACAGTAAAGAACAAAGACAATATGTACAAGCAGGATTCGGAGTTATATATCGTGTTGATGATAAAGACCGGCGTGTTAGAGAGAAAAGTAAAGATAATCAAATTGTCGCCGACCTATTTAAAAAAGGTAAAATAAAAGTATTGCTATCAACAGATGCAATTGGAGTAGGAGTGAATATTGATGTTAAAACAATGTACATTCCAACGATTGAGAAATTCCATGGAGGTGGATTCAAACCTATGGAACCCTCTGAACTCTCACAGTTGATTAATAGAACAGGAAGAGGGGCATTTATGTATTCGAATGTAGTAACTACTACTCCATTTGTTGGCCCAATTACAAATGCATTATCTTTAGCACCAAGACAATTTGCTAAAGGTGTCACAATTGAAAAGATACCAAAAGAATTATGCGCAGTAGCAAGTGGATTCAAATTTATATGGAGAAACCAAATCGGTATAAACCCTTTATGAGGAGCAGTACTTATGTTTGACAAAATAACTCAGTTAATACCAACAATTCAGGGGGAAGGTCCTAAAGTTGGCGTTCCTTCCCTACTGTTAAGATTTAGAGATTGCAATTTAAATTGCCCATTTTGTGATACTCAATGGTCTAATAAACACACAAAAGCTAATTTTTCATGGGACGATATCACAAAGTATTTAGATCAATATCCAAACATTGATAATGTTATGATTACAGGTGGTGAACCTTTCCTCTATGCATCAGAAATAGGTGAAATCGTTTCTGAACTTATTAAGAGAAGAGAAGGTCAAATTAAAACTGTTGAAATTGAGTCAAATGGAACACTAATTAACGAAGTAAATTGTTCTAAATTATTTATGGGAGTACCAAGTGGAAAGATTAAATTATCGATTAACATATCTCCTAAACTTGGACCAGAATGTTACAGCGAAAGTAGATCATCTCCAAGAGATATACTAGCAACATATATGGATAACAGTGGTACATTAAATCGTTTAGTTGGAGCTTCATCATTCGACTACATATACAAAATTGTTTATCAAGAAGATTGGAAAGACTATATATTAGAATTTCTTGAAGGGATTCGTTTACCACATGATAGACGTACTCCATCAAAGAGAATATATATTATGCCGATTAGTCCTGATTATCGGGATTATGATCTTACTGATCCTCAAGGACAATTCGAATTCAGTAATAAATTCAGAAAAAGTTGTGTTGATGCTGTGCAGTTCTGTATGGAAACAGGATATAAGTTTTCACCTAGAGAACATGTATGGATATATTTAGATGTAAAAAATGAACAAATTGAGGTAACACAAGATGCCGAACGAGAAGATAACACAGATGCTGAGTGATGCTCCCGGACAAGTATCAGGAATAGAAGACACTATTGTTCAGGTAGATAATGAAATCGCTCAATATCAAGAGGAACAAGATGCTTTACAAGAGGCTCTCGAACAGATATATTCAGAAGTCATACCTGTTCTAAATCCACAATGTGATTTCCTATATCATGGTGATGGGTTCTACTCTGGTTCTGGAATAGGTACCATTGATTCTAATATTGTCAATTGGCAATCATTTAATCTGGTATCTAGTCCAGCAACTGGATCTAACTACTATGATGTATCTGTTAGTCCTCCAGAACAAAAACCTTATGATCCATTATTGCCCTTTACTCCTTATCAACTTATAACTATTGATGATACAGAGGTTCAAGATAAATATGATGAATTCTCATTTATCATTGATTCAATCCATCATCCAATGGATTTAAGTGGTACATACGGAACAAAAGCTAATATTGCTATGTTGAATGGTGGTAAAGGTACATTAAATGCTAATAAGAATAAATTGCTTGATAGTCAAACTAAATTAGCAAGATTTGGAGAATAATAATGTCTGGTAATTCAAGAATATCTGATTTGTGGATAGGAGTATGTAAATGTCACGACGATGAAGATGATAAACCAATGATTGGACCAATTATAGAAGGAAGTACAGATGTTATGATTAATGGAGTTGGGGCAGCTAGAATATTTGACAAAGTAAGAGGTGAATGTGGACATTATGGATATATCATTAAAGCAAGTCTAGACGCTAAATGTAACGGAAAAGGAATGGCTAGACAGTTTGATGATGTCACAGGTTGTACAGTGGGGAAGATATTAACATGCAGCCACAACTCAAAAACCAATTAGATCTCGTAAGAGAAATAGATACAATTCTAATAAATAAAGGAGAATTATATCAATACCAAATTGATGCTCTCAAAAAATTAAAGAAATCTCCTCGATTAGCATTTTCATTTGGTAGGCAGATGGGCAAAACAATGTTACAACAAGAACAACTTAAAGCATATTATGAGATTATAAATCTGCCTACTTACACCAAAATAATATACCTTAAAAATGGATCTTATATATTTGAGATATATGGTTATTTAGGAAAATTTAGATTAAGAAAAGTTAAAGGTAAATGGATGGCAACCAATATCTGGTATATTCTAGAATTCTTAGATAGAAAACAAGTAAATCAAAAAGTCATTGCAGAAATCGAAAGAGAATTATTTGGAGCGTTAACATGAGCACATGTAATGGTCATGCTACAACAACATTTTGTCCCTCACATCAATTGAACCCAAGAGGATCTCTTGCTCTAAATTCTGGACAACTTGCTACAATTAAACCAGTAAATCCTGTCCATGGAGATTTATTCTTAGAACCAAAAAGTAATAAATTAATGGTATGGGATGGAACCGCTTGGATAATAGTAGCTCCTGGAGAAGAAGAAAGCATCATCGACCAATTTGATGTTGTTACTGATGATGGATTCTTTAAAGTTAAACTTTATGAACATTCGGCAAGTGGTAAGAAGTCAGTTATGATTTGGGATGGAGACGATCTATTTCTAGGTAGTACAGAAGAATCAGTTGATTTCTTAAAACGTAATCTAAAAGGTAAGTATTATCTTTGGGTAGAAAAACGAATATTAAACTATTTAAGTTAGGAGGCGAGTACATGTCATTTATTTGTAGAGTATGTGGACACGGAGATTATGATGTACATAATCCTAGTGAATTCAAATTTTGTAATTATTGCGGCGTATTATTTATGGATCAAGATACATTTACATTAGAAACTGTTGGTATTGAATTGACTCATCCAAATGCAAAGATCCCGGTAAAATCAAAACCTGGTGATGCAGGATTCGATCTGTTTGCTCCTGAACGTGGAGGAATTATGTCAGGAGACACAGATTTAATTAAATTAGGATTTAAAATTCAACTTCCAGATTGTGTTGAAGCACAGGTTAGACCTAGATCTGGATTAGCATTAAAGCAAGGAGTACAAATAGGGAACTCTCCTGGGACAATCGATAGCGGATATAGAGGAGAAGTCGGTGTCATCATATACAACTCCCATCCAGAATTAGCATTTAATTATGAAGTAGGAGACAAAGTAGGTCAGATGGTAATTAAAAAAGCATTCCCATATGAATTCGAACGTCTCGAATCAGTGAATGAAACTGAAAGAGGAGAGGGAGGATTTGGTTCTACTGGAGGACATAAAGATTTATAGGAGGCACATTTGAATTTACAAGAAAAATTCGATGCCGTTTTTAAAGTCGGCAAAAAATTCATTCATGATAATATTCAAAGAAAGTATTGTTTGGATGAAGAATTAGATTATAGCGATGTATTAAATCGCATTAGAAAAGAATTGAAGCAAACAAGTATTAATAAGAAAAATTTAGATTATATAATGAGTATGATGGGCGATGGGAGATTCATTCCAGGAGGAAGTATATCATTCGGACTTGGAAATAAAAAGATCAAATGTAGTCTATCTAATTGTTATTTTACACCTATTGAACACGATAGTATTGAAGGTATATTCGAAGCATGTAAAAAATTAGCCAGGACTTTTTCATTTAGAGGAGGATCTGGTGTCGATATAACTATTCTCAGACCTAAAGATGTGGAAGTTAACAATGCTGCGATACATTCATCCGGAGCCGTTAGCTTCATGCCTCTCTTCAGTAATACATCTGCAATAATTGGACAAAACGGTAGAAGAGGAGCTGAAATAATTATGCTAGATGTTAGACATCCAGATCTTCTAAATTTTATATGGTCCAAGTCTAGACCGAAAGAAGTATTCGGTCAAGATCCATTGACTGGGAAAGTTCATGATGTCTATGATGCAAATATTTCTATTAAATTATCAGATAGCTTTATGACAGCTATTAAAGAAGATCAAGATTGGACTTTCTGTTTCCCAGATACTAAATTTGAAAAGTACGATACAGAATGGAAAGGTGATTATGATGATTGGGCAAGTAAAGATTATCCATTTATTACTTATAAAACAATTAAAGCAAGAGAAATATTAATGCAGATTGCAGAATCTGCATGGATATCTGGTGATCCTGGAATATCATATTGGGATACAGTTCTTAAATGGACACCTGGATCATTCGATGAAAAACTTAAACCAAAAGGGACAAACCCTTGTGGTGAACAACCATTAGCAAATAATAACAACTGCTTATTGTCTGCTCTTATAATGCACAAATATGTTATACATCCATATCAACATAATGCACAATTTGATCTCGCTACATTCTTAGAAGATGTCGAACATGGAGTAATATTTCTAGATCATCTCATTGATCTTAATATTAAGAGACATCCATTAAAGGAGCAACAAGAAGCAGATAAATATGGCAGAAGAGTTGGTATAGAATTTACTGGACTTGGCGATTGTTTAGCTATGCTAAGTTTAGAATATGGATCACAAGAATCAATAGATTTTGTCGATTATGTATTATATATGAAAGCTATAACTGAATTTATGGCTAGTATTGGATTAGCGAAAGAAAAAGAATGTGCTCCTTGTTTTAAAACAAAGGAGAGTAGAAAGAATTATTTAAAACATCCATATATTAAAAGATTAATAGGATATGTAGCAACCATTAGTGACGAACGAATGGCGGACAAAATAATCAATTATGATGATTTTGCTCCTAATCCAAAAAACTTAATCGAAGATGTAATGAATCACGGTCTAAGAAACTCAGCATTTAATACTGTTGGACCTACTGGTACCATTAGTATTTTGGCGGATAATTGTACCTCCGGTATTGAGCCATTGTTTGCCTTTGACTATCATAGAGAAGTTAGGTTGAAGGCGGAAGGTAGTCAAACAGAGACAACCCGAATAATTCACTTTCCATTGTTGAAAAATATCGGTTTTGAAGTTATGGGAATGGAAAACAAGGAATTAGCTAAAAAGTTTAATTATGTTACTGCCCATGAATTGAATTATAAGAAAAGAATTAAGATGCAAGCAACAGTTCAGAAATGGACAGACAGTAGTGTATCGTCAACAATTAATCTTTCAACAGATGCCACAATTAAAGACATTTACGACATATATCTTTATGCTTGGGAAGAAGGATTAAAAGGAGTAACTATATTTCGGGATGGATCAAAGAAAGGTATCCTTAGTACCGGAGATAATCAATTCGATGCCGAAGAAGGATATTCATTCATAAATGTAGAAAAATATCTCCTCAAAAAGAAAGATGAATTAAAAGATAGACAGCGAGCATATAGAGATGTTGAGTATTGGAAACGAGCAAAAGTATATCTCACAGTATCTGTTGACGCAAATGAAAAACCTATCGAAATTTTCTCGAACGTGCCTTATGAGGCAGGAATAAATGAAGCAGGAGACTATTCTACAGAACTATATATGGAGAGAACAAGTTATTGGCACAGCATGTGTCGATTGACTAGCTTACTTTTGAGGGCTGGTGTACCTATCGATATGATATGTAACCAGCTTAGAAAGTCATCTCCGAGCATGGTAGATCTTCCTGCTATAATATTAAGAGTATTAAGTAAATATAATAAGATTAGTCAGGACACAATAGACACAATAAAAGAAACAGGTACTGGTGGTGGATACTGTTTCAAATGTAAAAAGCATGGGATAGTCCACACTGGCGGCTGTAAAATATGTCAACTTTGCGGAGACGAAGCGTGCGGATAGACTTATATTATGCTGTAATTATATTAGAGATTAAAACAGGTATACCTTTTACAACTATATTCGCAATATTCTTTATTGTGTTATATATTATAATTCAATTATTCTTTAGAATATTTAGAATTAATGAGATCTTTAGGTTTTTAATATTCCAACATTTTATAAAGAAATTATATTAGTGGTACCCTAGGTTAATAGCCTTTACCTATCGTACCTACTCTGTTCTATGCGCACACCATAGAACGTCTCATCTAGAATTGCCAGATATTCTTGGACTCAGGGGAGAGAAAGAGGATATCTGGTGATCTATAATCACTTAATTTTTATTTTATTTTGTTTGACCTAGAAAAGGAGGAACCTGGATATGGCAGAGTTAAAGTTAAACCAAGCCCTCACTCATCGAAGTCGTCTGTTAGGACGAACCTCTGGTGAATATAAAGGTGAGGTAGCACAGACTGTTTTTCAATGAAGATTAACAATGAATGATGATTCTTTGGGATCAGTCCGGAAGAAAATGTTCGCGTTAACACCTGTTCATTTTACTATTGGTAAAAAAGCACCAAGGGGATTTGAGTCCAAACAAGACTTCGAAACCCGTACAAAAGCGGAGAATACATCTATTGCTCAACTGATGAAAAATTCAGAAGAGTTATATGAAAAGATTCTTCAAGCTAACGCCGATAAGAAAGTGACAATTAACGGGAAAAAAATGTCTGTAGCATTCGCAATCGTCTACAGAGATATTTTCTTGCCCAGAAAGAAGGATCAGTTAACAATATTGAAGTTTCAATATCAAAAAGTATTAACTGAGATCGATAACATTAACGAACAAGCAAAACGAGAAGTTGATCAAATTATTCAGACTTCTTCACAAGCCGAAAAACCTAACGCTGAAGAATCAAAGAAAGCGTATGAGTTTCACATAGGCAATCGTGAGGCAAAGTTAATCGATCCGTTAGGCATTAAAGATGATATTGATAAATTGCAAGCCGAAATTGAGATCATTGAAAGCGATCTTCAAACTCAATTATACACCAATAATATATCTACGGATATAGATTGGTCTCCTGAAAGTTGACAGATATTGAGGTGCGTTTTACGACTCGTAAAAACACGGCCCTTTAGGGAGTGAGGGTTATCACTCCCTATCCCGCCCCTACGAGGGGCACAGGTAGATGGAACCTGCAAATAGACAAGAAGCATATATAAATGCTTCACCAACTCGTAATCTTTAATATTGTAATCTTAAGCACGGTCATTAGCTATGAAGCGGGGGCTTTACCTCGTGGAGCGTTCAGACCAATAAGATCGTAAGATCTAATTTTTGACACAATTCTAAGATTTGATTTTATAATATTGCAAGTTTCAGACACAAGTCGGAATGAAGGTAAAATAGGTTTTCCAGTGGACCTTGCGGCGCCTCCGGTTAAGATGTATCTCAATTATCGTCAAAAGAAGTAATTAATTTTTTCTACATTTATAGAGAAATAGTACACTTAATTAGTTGCCCTTTCCGTAAGTTACTCCGGTATTTGCCGGCCTTGTCACCAACTTATTGGTCAATAAGGGCTTGCATCGGGGCTTGGATAGACGAATCGTTTCCAGCTCTGTCGTCGTCGAAATCTCCGTGCATACCACCGGTTAACAGAGCGACCTTTCGCGTGGTGGGCACCGCCCCGTATGACTAAAAGTAGTATCTTATTACTACCTCCTATTCAAGTTATGATTCTCCTCATAATTTGAACACTACATGATTCTGTAGTGAAATCTCTCGGTTTACTGGGGAGTTAATTCTCCCCAGTGAATCACTATTTTTTTTATTTTTGAGGTAAAAATGAAAGTAGATGATATTCAGCAAATACTGTCTTTAGTTAAATTAGAACTTATATGGTCTTTAGTATTAGGCGGAGTAGCACTTTATATTTTTATATTAGTCAAAGATTTTTTAACGACATTAGTCCATTATCATCAGTTTAAGTCAAATAGTTATGTATCAATAGGTAACATGGTGAGTGTTAATGGATTTATTGGTCGAATTAAGAACTTCAGTAAAACCAATATAATAATAGAAGGTGAATCAGGATATTATAGAGTACCTATGAATCGTTGGCAATTCCATAAATGGATATTCCTTAGAACTGAATGGAAACAAGATTCTGAAATAGCGGGGCGTAGATTAGGACTTAGGAAAGATGATGATATTCAGATAGATCGTGAGTTATTTCAAAAAGTAGCGGCTGTATTAAATCATTTCGAAAAGGAGAAAAAAGCGAATGATAGTGGTGGTAATTAATGGTGCTGCAGAAAGTGGAAAAGATAAATTCATTAGATATATTAAACAGAATGAGAATTATGATTATACAACAATAAATCTTTCAACAATTGATCCTTCTAAAGAAGCATTAAAAATATTAGGATGGAATGGAGTATATAAAACTGAAGAAACACGTCAAGCAATGGTAGATTTAAAACGAATATCAATGAAATTATTTAATGGTCCATTTAAACATATTGTTGAACAAATAAAAGGAATATCACAATTGACAACAAAAACCAATTGGGTAATTTTTGTTCACTGTCGAGAACCTGAAGAAATACAAAAATTAGTTGATTATTATAAACGAGAGTGTATAACTCTATTAATAAGAAGTTCCCGAGGAAAAGCTCTAAAGAATGGGTCAGATGATGTAGTTGAAAATTATGATTATGATCATATTATAGATAATAATGAAACGCAAGATATTCTAAAAAATAAAGCTATTGATTTTGCAAATAAACATTTAATTCAGGAGTAAAATTATGGGAACACAAATTCAAGGAATGGGATCTGTAACTGTTGATGATGTATACGAGAAGATAAAAGCTGGAGAAAGTCTTGATAAAAAGATAGCATATTCTCATCCAGAAAAAACGAAAAATAAATCAGTCCGAATTTCAATAGGTAGAGTGTGGTTTAATGAACTTTTACCAGATGAATGGCCACTCGTTAATGAACCTATTAATAATGATAAAATGACTACTATTATAAAACAGTTTGTTAAAAAATATGACTCAGAAAAAACTGCAGACTTAATTGGTGATATTAAACGAGAAGCATTTAAACTTGCCACATTGAGTCCAAGTTCTTTTAACATTGATACATTTATTCCACCAGACGAATGGTTACAATTGAAATCCGAGTTCCAAAAGAAATGGACTAATACTCCAAAAGATGAAATAGATATTAAAGTATTCACAAAAGAAGCTGATAAATTAAGTAAAGTGTTAGTTAACCATATGGATAAATCTGGATTTAAAATTCAAGATGTAATGAATAGTGGTTCGAGAGGAAATGCTATACAAGATTGGAAAACTCTACTTGTTTCTAAAGGATACGTTCTTGATATTGAAGGGAACATTAGAGGTCCTATTATTGAAGGGCAATCAGATGGATACACTCAAGAAAACTATTATCATGCAGCATCTCAATCTCGACGAACTCTTTATTATAAGTCAACAATGACAGCTAAACCAGGATATCTATCTAGAAAAGTAACAATGTCAAACGCAAATGTTGTTGTTGATTCTACTAGAAATGATTGTCGTACAAGAAAATATTTCGAACTATCTGTTGATTCTAATAACTCTAAACTTCTTTTAAATAGAAACCATATTGTTAAAGGAGAAATTAAAAGAATAAGAGATGTAGCAGATATTGAAGGTCAAACGATTAAGTTAAGATCTCCTATATATTGTAGGGCAAAAAAAGGAATATGCCCTGTTTGTTATGGTGGGCATTATAAAGACTTAGGAACAACCAATATTGGTATTCTTGCTGGTGGTGCCATTAATATGGTTGCTATTAACAGTATGATGAAGCTAAAACATAAAGCTAGTCAAATCGAAATTATTGATGTCAATTTTAAGAAACTTATTAAATCATCAAGTGAAGATATATCTATAATTAATAAACTAATTGAAATTAGAGAAAAAGAAATTATTGCGAAAACAAACTGTACAATATTATTAGATAAAAGTGATTATGATGAATCAACATTAATAGATACTGGTGAAGAAATTTTTATACCTGGCATATTCAATCTATACGTTGGTGACATATCTAAAAACAAATTTATATCTCTCCCATTTAACTTTCAAGTACATTTAAATAAACCAGAAGATTATGTTGTTGATGGTAAAACTATTATATTAAGATATACTCAAGGTGAGAAGATATTAAGTCAAGATTATTACACAAAACAAACTGAACCGAGTGTAATAGATAGAATATTAGGTGGAGCTTTAAAATATATTAATAGCCCTGAAGCGTTAATATCTGCAGCTCACGATCAACTACCATCCCTTGACTTAGTACATATTGAATTAGTAGTAAGTAATATGTTCCGGCTTAAAGATGATTTAACTATTCCTTGTAGATTGTCTAACTACAAAGATTTTGAAATTGTTGGTATCAAAAAGCTTCCGCATATTAATAGTTGGTTAACTGGCTTAAGTTTCGAAGATCCCAATAAGGCTATTAAATTAGCATTACTTAATTCAAGGGACAATGATATGAACCCAATCGAGAAGATTCTCCTCGAGAAATTCTATGATCAAAAGGAGAGAAATCAGAGGGATGAACCGTAAAAAAGGTGTTAGCGTAAAAGAACAAGGGAACAGAGAAGAGAGAAAGCAAGCAAAGAAACTGAGTGAATGGATGTTTGGTGACAAGGACATGTTAAAGAAACAATCTGATTCTGGAGCATTAGAGATCATATGGAGTGGGGATGTTGTTCCAATGAAACAAATGCCCGATGAGTGGAACAAAAAATGGCCATTTTTAATGGAGGTAAAAAATGGATATAAAAAACATTATCCTGATTTCTGGAGGTACACTCAACTAACAGCATGGGTTAAGAAAGCACATAAAGAAAGTAAAACTCATAATCAGAATGTTTTATTCATAGTTACTCAGTTCTTTAGAAAAACTGCTTTAGTTACCACAAACTATTGTCCAACTGCTTTACCTTTTAAAGTTTCCTTCCCTATAGAATTAGATGATCAATGGAAATTTATGTATGTATATAGATTGAAAGATATGATGAATATTGATTTTCGAGAGGTATTTAATTTTAATACACTAATAAATGGGAGCGGATGATGGATGATCAAATATTAATACAAGAATTAAACTTGAGTTCTCTTAGACCAACAACATTGGTTAAAGGAACTCTACGAGTGGATAGACAGGCAATCTTCATTGTTTTACCAGATACTAATCTAAGAATCTGGAATGAGATATATAATACTGGGTTGCTCTTGACTAATTGTCAAGCTATTATATCCCCTGCGAAAAGATTTACTATTGGGCGTAGAAAATTTAACGCAAAGTTACATCAATTAGATCTAAGAAAGCAATTACTTAAAAGGGAAGGACCAGGTAAGAAATTAAGAGTAGTATCTACTGTTCCTATAAACCTAAGAAATAAGAAGAACAAACTTACTTCAGCAAAACCGAAATCGCAGTATTTCTTCTATGATGCGACTGTTTATTCTGATGCACTTAAATATCTAGCAGAAAGATTTAGCGGCAAAATGCTGACTACTATGATATTTAAAGAACTATCGTCTTTATATATAAATTTAAAGACACTATTACCAACATCTAGCATTGAGTTATTACTCTTGATTAAAAATCATGAAGGTCAACTTGCTGAAATGATTAACAATCTACATATGAGACTTCCAGAAAAAGAATTCTCTGGACTTAGACTTTATGATAATTTTACGATTGTTTCAAATACAGATAAAGTATTATTACCAATCGCATACAAAAGAAAAGGTAATAATGTTCTTCATCGTCCTAATATTTCTAAAATTGAGAAATTCTTAGCAGCAGAAGAAATGTCAAAAGAAGTAGAAAAAGAATCTCCATTTCAGCCTACTGATGTCGATTTTAATAAAGGTGACACTTTTGTAAACAAACTTGTGAGAAGCTTAAGAAAATCAAATCTTAGAACCAATATAAATGATAGTGGTGATATAAAAGTAGGATTAGATCCTGATAAAGTCACTAATATTTTAAAGAAGAACAAAATTGATGATCCAGATATTGCAATTAATGTTAAATCATCAATTGATGCTTATATGCTTGATAAAGGTGATAAACTGACAACAGATGAAGCAGAAAGTATAGTAATGAAAGCTATAAACTATACTGTTCATGGTACAGATGATGTTCCTGATGAATATATTGCTAAACCTCAACTACTCTTTAATAAATTAAAAGAGATTAAAACATACCGTGTTCCTCTTGACTACCCAGATTTAGAGTATCCAATTAGTCCTAAATCATCTGTTGATATTGATCATACAACAGGGCAATTTCGCCAAAAATTTGAGTTTGAAAAAGCTATCCATGAAAATGTTAGAAATCTATTAAAATCAGTTGAAGATGTTAAAGAACATCCAATAAGAATTAAGAAAGTTGATTGGGAGTTAGATGATAACATGCAAGATAGAGTTATCAACTACAAAGTAACTTTACAGAATTTAACTGGCGAGAATAAGAAACCATATATCGTTGAATTAAAAGTACCAGCTACTATTAACGATAAATATTTTAAACTTCATGGTAGCACCTATATTATTGCTTCGCAACAATTTATGAAACCTGTGACTAAGACAGACAAGAATGAAGTTCGAATTCTCAGTAACTATGCTATTATAAGAATTGGAATTAAAAATCTGAAATTTAATCCAGGTGATGTTGATGAAATAATTGATAAATATGTTAAGATTAGATATCCGAATTTAATTAAAAAACAAGAGTCTAATTCGGTTATGTTTAAAGATGGATCAGTTATAAACTTTATTGGAGATACTGTGTACGAAGAGCCAGACAGAGTAGTCACTATTGATTCTGATACTGGTAAATTAAAAGATCAAGATGGATCAGAAATGAATATCGGGAAAAATGAATTTATATACGAAATTATTCTCGAAAAGATTTTTAAAGTGAATCCAGATGATATGATGTATAGAACTAAAAAATCTGTCCCATTTATGTATATATATCTAAGTGGTATGACTATTCCTCTTATTATATATCAATGGAGTCAAAAAGGACTTTTAACAGCATTAAATGATCTCGGAATTGATTATGAATTTTCTAATACTGATAAATTAACTGAAGCCGTTGATGCTCAAGTATCGCCGACACAAGCTTACGCATTTGTAGCTACAGGAGATCAATTCTTAGCTATTAAACCAAAGTCAACGAAAGAAAAATTGATTGTTAATGGAATTCTTGTTGGTAGACTAAAGAAACCTATTGATAATTTAGATGATCCTGCACAAATTGAAGAACATATTTCTAACGTATATGGATCTGGAGCAGTTTACAACATACACAATATGACTGAGAATATGATTGATCCTGTTACTAAAGAACTTCTCGAATTTGAAAATCTACCAACTAAGTTACCAAATCTAGTTTCGAGTCACTGTGTCCCAATGCTTATGAATAATAAAGCGGACAGTTTATCTGATTTAAAAATATACAGATCTCGAATGTCAGAAATGGTATTACAAAGCATGTATAAACAAATTAAACAAGCGCATACAGAATACAAGAATAAAGTATCATTTGGTGATCCTAAAGCAGAACTTTGGTTGGATAAAGAGTATATCATTAGAGATATGATTACCGATGCTGGAGTGTTACAACATACCGAACCTGTAACTCCTGTTGATGAAATTATGCTCGCTTCTAGAGTAATTAAATCAGGCAAGGGTGGTGTTCAGAGTAAACAAATGTTTAAAGTAGAACAGCGAAATATACATCCATCACAATATGGTATTATTTCGGCAAATTCGACTCCAGAAGGTAGTAATGTCGGTATCATAAATCGTCATACTTTAACACCCGTAATTGTTAACAAATATGGATCATATGGTGCTAAAGACATATCAGGACAATCTGGATGGAATATGTTATCAATTGAAGAGTCATTAGTTCCTTTCCAAAATGAAATGGATAGTGAACGACTTGTAATGGCAGCAACACATCAAGGACAAGTTACTCCTATTGAAGATGGAGAAGCTCCGCTTGTTGGTACCGGTGCAGAATTTATTGTGCCACAATTAGCGAGTTCTAGATTTGCCCATAAAGCTAAATTTGATGGTAAAGTAATTGAAGTACAAAAAGGGAAAATAGCTACCGTTAAATATAGAAACGGACAGACTGAAATGTTTGATATAACTCCTCGTTTAAGTAGAACAAAAATGGGAGCATATATATCTCTAGAAATGAGCACATTAAACGAAGGAGAGAAATTTAAAAAGAATCAATTAGTTGGCTTCACTAAAAATTTTACAAAAGATAGTAGATATGCCAGTGGTAAAAATGTATTTATGTGTGTGATGAATCCATCTGGATACGGACACGAAGATGCTTACACAATAAGTAAAGAATTTTCTAAATCCGCATCAAGGGATATGGTTAAAGAGATTCATGCTATCATACCGCCAGAGGTTAAAATTATTAACATAGTTAAGAAAATTGGAGAGAAAGTTGAGAAAGATCAAGTACTTATAGAATTTGTTTACCAACAGAATCTTGATGATTATTTAGAAATTAATAATTTAATTGATACAGAAGATGAAGAAGTTCTAAGTGTGTTTGGATCTGGAGATAATAGTATTAAGCTTCTAGCTCAAGAAGGAGAAATTATTGATATCAAAATATATATCAATAATAGGAATTTAGTTGATCCTCAAATAGTAACTTTCCATAAAAAGCTTGTAGCTGAAACAAAGAAAACAATTGGCAATTTAGCTAAAAATCTTAAAGATGATCAATTAAAATCTGTTGATAATATTGATGTATCATTCTTCAAAACTGGAGGCCATAAATTTAAACAGAATGAATTCCAAGGAGCAAGAATAGTATACTATATTAAACAACAGAAACCTTTAATAGAAGGTGATAAGATTTCGAATAGATTTGGGGCAAAAGGTGTTATTGGTAAAGTATTTGATGAAACACCTTATGGAGAAATAACTCCAAGAATTGATGTATTTATTAGCGCATCTGGTGTATTTGGTAGAAAGAACGTTGCCATGATTAAAGAATTATATCTCGGTAAAGTTATGTATTATCTAAACTACAAATGCAGAGAATGGGCAAATAACACAAAGGTAAAAACTGATAAGATTATTAAAACAATATTAGATGTTTATAAATTAGTAGGTACAAAGAATGTATATGATGATATATCTGCTAAGTTTAAAGGTATGACTGAAGTTAAGCTTAGAAAATTATTTAAGGATGAAGACTTTAATTTCTACATTCTTATTGCTCCTTTTGAAACAGTCTCATTTAAAGATATAAAGACTGCAGCAGATCATCTAAGTATTAAATTAGATGAGAAAGTATATATGCCAGAATTAAAAGCGTGGACTCAAACTGAAGTTCCCGTTGGTGTAGCCTATTATAGTGCCCTTGAACAATTCTCGGAGATATATGCTAATGTAAGAGGAACAGGAATGTATCAAGGACTTACCAGACAACCAGCAAAAGGTAAGTCGAAACAAGGTGGTCAGAGTATTGGGTCATTAGATATGAACGCATTATTAACTTATAATGTACCTTCTATTAGAAATGAGCTATTTACTTTAAGATCTGATGATCATAGATCTAAAAGATTGGTTAATAGTAATATTATTACACAAGGTCACTCTGATATTCCAACAGAATCAGGTCGAGGTGGTACTTCACAACTATTAGATGTGTATATCACAGGCATGGGCTTAGAAATTATTTAAATAAGCAATCAAATCTCCTCTTTCGTTAAATTTAATATTCAACCATTTCATATAGAAATTTTATATTCAACAAAAACATATAGAAATAGTAAAGTATAGGAATCGTATTTTACGTCGGTTGTTTTTATTTTTAAATTTTTTTACCCGAGAGAGGAGGATTGCGTATGTCGGTCGAATTTGAAACATTTTATGTCATCATTAGTCCAGAACAGGACAGTCAGGGGAAAATCATTATTAATCGAAAGAGTGGCGAATTGCGTAATTGGTATTTCTGTAGTCAAGAATTTAACAAAGAAGATACCAATGACAAAAATATGCTAGAAATTGCTAATCAGGCACGAATATATGGGTTAGCAGAAGCATTCGAAGAATGCGGAAATGAAGGTGAATTTAAACTAGGTCGGCCTAAAAGCTGCAACGAAAAGGCTGCCAAAAAATATATGACAAATCGAATTGTCATAGTTCTCGATAATTTTAATATTGAAGATATGACCTGTGATATACATAACGGGTTAATATGCCGAAATATTGACGATGATCCGAGAATCTGGAAGAAAGTAAGATGGGGTAAAAAATATACTAAAAAGAAGAAAAGACAACCTCATTCCAATGACCATGCTTTTGCTCCCCTAAGTGATAAGATGCCCGACAAACTAAAATCAATCGCGTCTAAATAACAAAAGGGAATAGGGGCTATTATCGTGTAGTCCCTATTTCAAGATTTTTTTGTGAAAGGTTTTACATCTATGACGAATAGATTTTTAGTACCCATTAATACAGGTGAACAACTAAAATTCCCTTTACATCGCCCATTACTACTATTTATGTTAAACGGCAAGATATATAGATGTAATATCGTTTTTGCCGGTAAAGACTTTATCACAGTTAACACATTACATGAAAGAACAATAACAGAATCAGGTGAAGTAACATATACTAATTTAAAATTAGACAACGATGTAACCTTTAAGAGAAACAGAATTGATGGTTACAGTACCGTTAAAGAAACAAAAGACAATAATTCTAAATCAGATAAACGTATCTTTCTTTTAAAAAAATGAGGAATCAATGAGTAAACATATAAATATCACACATATAGATGAGCAACCGACGAAAGAACAAATTGGTGTAAGAAAACCTTTAGCTCATGAGAAACTCTTTCAAGAGTATAATATTGATCCTGCAAAATTATTTGATGGATCTATTCTAAAGCAAATACCTCATGAATGGATCCCCGAAATCATTGAACAAAATATTCAGTCAATCTCTCCAGAATTTAAGATTCTTGAAGCTCAACATATTACATCTAATAAAGTATTTATGTTGATATTTGAAAGCCCTGAAGCTGTTCAACAATTTGACGAACAGTTTAATAAAAAGATGTTCTCCAATATTAATGCTTTTATTGAGAAACGAGGGGAGAACACGAAGAAATATCATAGAAATATCATATTTGTACAGAATGTTGAAGCCCATAAAATGACAATATCGTATTAAGGAGATTAAAGAATGACTGAACAACAACCACCAGGATTTGATCAAAGTTTACCATTTGGAGAAGCACCAGGTTTACCAGGAACAGCTGCACCTGTAGATGTCCCGTTTAAAACAGAAGAACCATTTACTCCTCCAATAGAAGTTACACAAGAAACAACACCATCTGTTCAGGAACAACCAATACCAGAAACAATAACAAATGCTCCACCTATCATACCCGAAGGAGTAGCAGGACCAGTTGAACCAATAGTACCTGCGTCTGCAGCCATCCCAAATACTGTTGCTAATGATCCAGGACAAACTGTTGTACCTCCAAATCAGAATCAAACACCATTACCAGGTCATGCTGTTATGCCATCTGAAGTTGATGCATATAAACCATTAGAAACCCAACAACAAATAGCAGATATTAGTCCCGCGAAATTTGACAACTTAACTAAAGTATTAGATATTCTGAGACAGAATAAACCAGATGCGATTTCAATTAAAGGATCATATATTCATGAAGTAGTATCAGGATCAGTGATAGTTGCTGATGTAAGAAGTATTTTTGATGGTGCTGTTGACTTCCAAATTACAGATCCGAAAAAACATGTAGATTTATTTAAGCAATTTAAAGGAAACAACAATATATTTATATTAGACGATCCGGAGAATACAAGGTACATTCTTACAAATGGACCTATTAAAATATTTCTGCCAAAACAGATTGATCAACTTGTTGCAGAAGCATCAGCTCCTGATATTTCTAGTTCTCAAACATTGTCCCAAAAAATGGTTACTAAAGACACAAGAGATGAGATTAGAGGACTTGGGAGACATTCAAATTCAGTTGAATTCTTATTACAAGGGACTGAAATTAAAGCTATGCACATACCGGACACCGGAATATACCGATTTGAAGAATATATTAAAGATCCTGGAGTTGCAAAGCTTGACGAAACAAATGCAGATCTCGTACTAAAATCAGAATTATTTCTACCAGTTGATTCGGATAGTTACAAAATCACAATCGTTAAGAAACAAACAGGTGAATTCGTAAGTGTTACAGAATGTAATACTGGCCTTGTAAAAATGTGGATCTTTGAACAACTTGAAGAAACAACTGGAGGAAATCTAAACTTTTAGAATTCTTGATAGGAGAAGATTATGCCTGATTTAAACACATTCGATACATTAGAGTCGTCAACACAAATAGTTTTAGTACAAGATAATCATATCGATCAAGAGGAATTAGAAGAGTTAGAAGAACCTATTATAGAACAATACATAAATTTTCAAAGCATGGGTGTTGATTTAACTAAAGATATCCCCCAACTATACCTCTATGCAATCTACGGAAATCTAATTGACTTTGTCAATGAAAATTATACTGCTATAACAGAGTATGATACCATTAGGATCTCCCCGCAGAAAGTGCTTGAGGTCGGCAAGTACGTCTATAGTTTTATCACAAACGATGCTGCTTTTAACATATTACCGAGTTACTTGATTAAAATTGATAGTTTTACGATGGATCAATTTGAAAGTTACATAAGACATACACTTTCGAATGATTCATCGAAATTCAAAGCATCTTTTGTCGTGTCTATAAAAGAAGTCGTTGATAGACTTAATGGACTTCAAAGAATACGACAAGCTATAACGAAAGATGTGAATTATAGACATTTATTACAAAAATATATGTATTACATGGAACTGGTCAATTATGGAGATAGTGACCGCTTCCTCTATAATTATATTATGCCAGTTCTTCGAAATAACTTTCAAGAAATACTTTGGAGGACTTTTTAATGTTAGACGTACTTGCTGCAATTGGAATAGGTGCTGTGATAGGCACTGGAGCTAGGGCATTAAAAGATGGAGTTATATTCAACCCTGGCAGACGTATACCTGAGACATTGGACGCTATATCTAAAAGAAATGATAAACTTCTTGAAGGTGTCGAATGGGATGTTAGTAAGGATTATATTAAAACTTATAAATGTTTTAGTAAAGGTGAATAGAAGATGTCCAGTGACAAACGACAAAACGAATATTCAAATCAAATAAAGATGTATAATATTTTAAATGATCAAGTAAAAGATTTGAAAGACAAAGCAGATGCTGTAAAAGAGGACATTGCTAAAATGATGCATGAAGATACCATCAACGACGTTATTGTTGATGTTGATGGTATTGCGTTCAAAGTTGCATATCAGGGAAGAACAACCAAGAAGGTTGATTACAATCATCTACTTGAAGTTCTTGGTCAGAATGGCTACCGTGAAATTGTCACGGAGAAACAATCTGAGTTCCTGTCGATTAGAAAAGCACCGAAAGGGCAACAGAACGATATACTTCATACTGCACCAAATGGCAAGAAAAAGAAATTAGAACCGCCAATAGGTAATTTGGCGTAAATTAGGGGGTGAAGGGAGAAATCCCTTCACTCACCATTATTTTTATTGGAGGCAAATTATGAGTGAATTTACTTGTTCGGAATGTGGTGGAGAAATACAACAAATTGGTAAACTCTTAAAATGCACCAAGTGTAAAAGAGAGAAAACCATAACACCAAAAGAACAACAATTCAATGAAGTTGATATGAATGATAGAACAAAAAATCTTGATATTCTAATGGAGTAATTATGGGTGACAACTTTAGAAAAGAGCTTGAGACGTTATTAAATAAGAATTGTCAAGAAAATATTTCAGATACCCCAGATTTCATTCTAGCGAAATATTTGGTTGATTGTTTAGCTGCTTTCGATCAAGCAACTATTCGTCGTACTGCGTGGTATAATAAACCGTCAGGAATAACAGAAATAATGGGAAGCAAAGTAGAATTAACGGAGTAACTATGGATGATTTAATAAGTGAAGCTATTCCTGGATTAACAGAAGCTTCAAAGAAAAGAATTGGTTATAGAAAAATATTGTTAAAATATATTAGAGAAAATATTGAATATTACCCAGATGATCACACAAAAAAATTATTAATAAAAAGAATTAAAAGAGGGCAATTAAGCAATTTATCGGATAGTGATTTAAGTGTTCATGCTCAAATAATATCGGATGTAAAGGAGGGACTAAAACCAAATGAGTAAAGGAACTGTTGTAATGGCGCTGAGTGGAGGAATGGACTCAGCAACTGTACTAGATAAATTAGCATTCGAAGGATTTAGTGTTGTATGTATAGGATTCACATATGGATCTAAACATAACGAATTTGAGAATGCTGCGGCATTAGCATTAGCTAAACATTATAAAGTACATTACAAATTAATTGATCTTACTGTAGTATTCGATGGATTTAAATCTAATCTTCTTAAGGATGGGGGAGACATACCAGAAGGACATTATGAACAAGATAATATGTCTCTGACTGTTGTTCCTGGAAGAAATACAATTTTTGCTAGTATTCTTCTTGGTGTCGCAGAATCTATCGGTGCTTCAAAGATTGCACTAGGTGTACATCAAGGAGATCATGCTATTTATCCAGACTGTAGAATTGGATACATTAAAGCACTAGACACACTATTATGGTTAGCATCAGATGAAAGAGTATCAGTGATTACACCTTTTCTACATACAACCAAAATTGGTATTCTTGATTTCGGTCTTAGAAATTCTACACCTTATCATTTGACAAGAACATGCTATAAAGATCAAGAATTAAGTTGTGGAGTCTGTGGAAGTTGTAACGAAAGAATTGAAGCATTCGCCACACATGGGAAAAAAGATCCTATTAAATATGAGAATGTTCCTGATTGGAATACTCTATATAATAAATTCCGAAAAGCTTAGAAAAGGAGTACTTCTAGATTTATCACCATGGCAAGAACCTATCACATATGCATCAGTTGATGGACAACAAACACAAATTGCAGCAGTTTAAAAGGATAATGATATGTATTCAGTGAACAAACAATTTGAATTTGAAGCGAGTCATAAATTACTACTTGATTATGGATCACCTTGCACAAACATTCATGGTCATTCATATAAAGTAGATATACAACTATTTTCGGACACATTAGATAAGAATGGGATGGTGATTGATTTCACCAAAATGAAGAGAGTTAAAGATTGGGTAATGAATTATTGGGATCATTCAGTGATTATATCTGAGAAAGATAAAGATCTAGAATTATACCAAAATATGGTAAATGTTAAAGTATTTGAATTCCCTCACAGTAATGTAACTGCTGAATTGATGGCAGAACATATATGCAAATTGACTGAAGACCAAATTGCTCCAAGATTAAGAGAGCGTCTTAAAAAGATAAGAATTATTGTTTGGGAAACAACAAATAATTGTGCAACATTCGAGAAGGAATACGAGATTCAAGCTTAACGTAAAATAGGTCGGGCCTATCTGCTCGACCTATTTTTACCGATTTTATATTCAATTATTTTATATAGAAATAATTATGATAGGAACCGGTCCTATTTATTTTAATTTATTTTGAAAGGAGACTTATGCCATGGCAGTAAAAAACAAGTGCCCGAATTGTAACAAACAGACGGAACAACAAAAGAAGGGCAAATCAACATCGGGTGCTCAGCGTTGGAAATGTAACGAATGCGGTAAACAGTACACCGAAGGAGCTACAAAGAAACCAACGCCCAAAAAAGCAGCGCCTAAGAAAAAGGCACCTGCTAGAAAGCCCGCGACCAAGAAAGTTGCTTCTAATAAGCAAACCACTATCAAAGTCAATAATAACACTATTAAAACGGTTAAAGGTGACCTCTCACCGGACGAAGCATTTGAACTTGCGTCAGATTATTTTCGAGAGATTACTAAAACCTCTGTTAAAACGACTCATGATAATGATGGAAACGTTGTACACGCATTCCAAGTATCTACCGGTCGCAAAGGCTAATATTATTATTTTACTCTAACCGGAAAGGACTATTCCTTTTCGGTTAGAGTAATATCTTTTTGAGAGGTGAATATGTTAATAACAGAGAAACTTTCAATCTCGAACACTAAGAGATTCTTTCCTAACCAAAAATTGTTTGAGGTGCTATATTACGCTTTTCTTAAAGAAATCAACTTTTGCGAAAGGAGAGGTAAAAGATTATTTGATAATCATAAAGATCAAATGACTTATTCTTTGAGAGAAGCAGGTAGAACAAAATTTACTGGTTGTAGAATTATAATGTTGTTTAATATAATATTTGATTTTATGGATTGGAAACCATATGTCAAAACATTTAACTATGTGCTAATTGCAAGATTCATAATAAAGAAATGTAGAGCCGAATGGGACCAATTTCGATATACTAGAAAGAAAACAATATTTGATACTAATGATCACAAAATAAGAGTATTATATGGATTGTGGGAGAAAGGGTTATATTTTCAAGATTATGAACATACACCAAAAGCTATTAAAAAATTAATGAGTCTAGAGTTGTATGGACGATACTTCCTTCAAAAGTTATTTGATAGAGATTTTCGTGAAGGGAAGATGCAATACTTTTCAACAAGTAAAAAAGAAGGAGAACCATATTATCAGAGATACTATTATCGACATGGAGAAGTAATAGATTCACATGATGATATACACATCACTGAGGAAGATTATAACACAGTATTTCCTCCACAAGAAGAATATGCATATTTTAATATCAATGTTGATATAACTGGTGCATCTGGAATAGTAAACACGTCAGACACATCAGCAACCACATCTGGGTCTACCAATTATGAGCAATACGAGCCTACTTCTGGAGATTCAAATACTATGTATTACAATGGAACAACAGGAGGTACAGTTACATGGAACATAACGAGAGACTCCTAGTAATCGATTTCGATAAACTTGAAACTAATAAAGGAGGAGTACTTAATATAAATGAAGAAATTTCATTACGATCCGCGATAATGAATCCAAGAGACCCTATAACAAATGATAACTATAATTTTAGAATGGATAGGTTCAAGGCATTAAAAGCATTACAACGACATGTATTTCGGCAAGAAATATCGTTATTCTTCGATCTAATAAATCAATCAGATGATTATACAGATTCAAATCAATACTATGGACCTATAACAAGATATCGTAAAAGGAGGGGAAGACCATCATGTATAACAGGGTCACAAAGTCTACAATTAGTCTTGAACTTACAAGAAGAGTAAATACTGATAACACCCCTTATTATGCGATTTTATATCTATTAGCAGATCGAAATAAGATATTAATTGAGAATCCAGATAAGGGAACATGTCGACAGATAGGATTAACAGAAGCAAATAAGTATCTTAAACTAAACAAAATTAAAACAGAATGGTTTCAAAATATTGATGGGTCATATCTTAGAATTGTAGATAATAACGTAGATCATATTCTGCCTATTACTCGTGAACTTCAATTAGTGAATGTTAAATTCAATTATAAGCTATCGAACCATCGTGATTTCAACAGAATTCGTCATGTAAAAGAGAAAAATTTTAAACTTGTTAGAAGACGTTCTTCTACCGGAGATACAACAGAAACTGTAACAATTGATGCCTTCCTTCCTGTATGGCCTATGTGGGTTAGAGTTCGTCGGGAAATTAATGATCCAGAAGCATCGTATAAATTACGAACTGTTTATATGAAATATGAAGACCAATTTTATAGGTTTCCATATGGGAATGTAAGCGGAAACGATCAAGTATGCACTGGTGCTGCAAATAATGGAATCTTCAAAACTGCTGAAGAGCTTTGGATTAACTGGTTTACTACTCAATTCAATAGGGATTATAAACTTAATCTTAAGGCTAATAAATTCCATTTCAAATTATCTCTAAACGGACGTTCTGGATCTGAAGACATTGCAATTGAGCCTACATTTGACCTTAATGAAATATCATTAAAACTCTATACTAAGAGTTATAAAAATCTAAGTTTAATTGATATGTTCTACTATTTAACTAATGTTGAAGAGTTTGATAATCTTGAAATGGATAAACTCTTTATTAAATTACCACAGAAACCTTGGGAACCTAAAAAGATATAATGGAGGATATATTATGATGGATCTAAATGAAATTAATGAACACTCAATTATTAATGTCTTATTTGATCAAGAAGATAAGCCTATTGATGCTAATCAACTTGATTATCTAAACCTTGTATTCACAAGGGATGGAATATTCCTCGTCCAAAAAAATAGATTCGGTATTTCATTCGAAAGAATTGAACAAGCATACAAGAACAGAGCACTTCGTAGATATAGATTTAAATGGGCTACTGAATCGTTTCTTCCGAAACCTAATAAATCTATGTTTGAAGATATTCTCGAGTGTTTTAAATACATCGTAGGTCAAACAAACGATGAGCTTTTAATTATTATATACTATGACACAGTTGAAAAGAAACACATTATGGATATTGTTAAAGTTCAACTTATATCCGGTGGCGCTGTTAAATATGCATATAATAAAGCATACGAGATGGAAGATAGATATATTAAATATCTCGAAATCCATAGTCACAATACTATGAGTGCGGGGTTTAGTGGTACTGATAACAATGATGAGAAGAAATACCTGTACTTTTGTGGTGTCATTGGTAAGATTAATGAACATAGTAATATTTATTCTGTCGATCAAGCATTTAGAATTTGGACCGGTAAAGAATTTCGTGTAATCCAACCCTGGGAAGTATTCGATTCATATATGAAAACAACCCCTATTAGAGATGAGCATAAAAATCAAATGGATGAAATTTTAAGAATATCAAAAGCTGCATCAGAGTTAAAGAAATCTATGACACCTGGGGTAGCAGGTCAACAATTTCTTGGAGCTGGGTTTCATAAACTTTCGAACGGTAGAGAAATCGAAGTCCTTGAAGACAACGTGTTTCCTAAAATACCTAATCTGTTTGAGACATTCTTTTCTCCGGAAGAATTAGCGGAGCTTGATGACGATGAACTTGATGAAACAGATATTATATGGGACAACTACAACGCTGACGAGAAAGAGATGCTTAAAGAATTAATAGAGGCTGATAATAATGGAAGAGGAGTAGCTAATGTCTTTAATCGACCATTACAGAAGGATTAATGTATTTCAATTTGGTGTAGGAGGAACCGGCTCTTGGTTGGTTTCTCCTATGTGTAAATTTCTCAATAATATGACTAGAAGATTTGGTGCTGAAATGTTATTAACGAACTACCTTCTATTTGATGATGATATTGTATCAGAAGAAAATATTATTCGACAGAATTTTGATAATCATGATATCGGTAGATCAAAGGTTATGGCTCTTATTCGTAAATATGCTCATGTATATGAAAAAATGGTAGGAATACGAGAAAGAGTTAATACAAAAGCAAAATTAGATAAAATATTTAAACACGGTAAATATAAATCTGTTTCTATGGAGTATGCTGCTAATTTCGTATTCGGATGTAGCGACAATAACAAAACAAGAAGATGTCTATTTAATTATTTTACTAAATATCTTAAATTCAAATCGCCTGTCATATATTTCGATAGTGGTAATGATGTTCATCATGGTCAAATTGTGACTACCGCATTTGAAGAGGTCGAAGAATATGAAGGATTAAGTCCTGAATTTCTAAGAGGTCTTAAATTAATGAATTTCAGAAATGGTAAAAGATTCGAACAACCAAAGTTTTTAAAGATGTTCCCTGCTAAAAATGATAGAATGGAACAAGAAAACGAGACATGTGCTTTCTTCGGAGATCAAACTCAATCTGTTAATATGCTCGCTGCAAACATGTTATTTATAAACTTTCAGCAAGCAATATTACAAGCGATGTTACCTCCACCAGTGATTAATTTTAATAACGCTGGATACAGTACATTTGAACTTTAATATTCTATATATTCATATAGAAATCGTAAATGTAAGGAGGTAATACTATGCCATTAGTAACAGAATTATTCGCTTTTATTGCAGAAGAAGAACCGGGGGAAGAGGGCGTAATGGGCGTAATGGTTAATGGAACCTGGACACCGCTAATTGGTGCAGATATGAATAGAATACATTCATTAAAACCGATTGCGGATCAAATATCAGAAGCCTCAAGGCTACCTTATAAACTATTACACTTTAAACTGGAGGGTGAAATCACAGATCTAACAAAGATCTAACTTCAATATGAAAATTGGGGGAGCCAAGCCTCCCCCGATCTTCAAAATATTTTTATAATTTATCGGTCATAGTACTGGTGTTTTCCATGCATTTGTAACTACTTTAATTTATTAGAGAAAAACTAAGGAAATTTTTCAACTAATATAAAGAAATAATAATATGTGAGTATAGATTAATTTTCCTAATAAATTTTCTAATCTTAAAAAGGAGGAACTATTACCAGTACTATAAGTATCAACAACATGGCAGAAATGACAATTCATTTAATAGGACCAAGCTACTTCACTAATGATGTTGTTGAGTGTGTCCAAATATGGATTCCCGGTGCAGGTAAATCAACAGTTCAATCAAAGATGACCGACCTTAAAAATTCTGGAAAAGTTGAAGAAATTGGTAGATTCAATCGAATGCCATATGAATCAAAAACAAAGTTATGGAGAAATATCACAAACGAACCATATTATATATGTACTAATAAGGAATTTGTTCTTAAAAGTGGTGATAAAACTATTAAACAAGTTTTCAGAGATAGCCTTAAATGGATGATATTACCATTTCAAAGAGAAGGATTATTTCTTGTAGTTGATGATACTATGAGAAACAGATACGGTAAAACCGTTAGTAGAAAAACATTACTTCAATATTGGAAAGAATCAATTGATGCAGGAGTAGCTAAAGAATTTGATTGTTCTACATTCAACCCATATGATATTAGACCTGCCGATTTATTTAAACAAAAGACGGAAATTAATAACGATATTCAACAAGAGGTTCCAAATCCCCCAGAAACTTACACATTAACAGAGGATATTGATCAACCAAAAGAATCGAACAACAATCATATATATGGTAGAACGTTCACAGATGAAGAGATAAAGTTACTTCCTGGTAACGAACTCTCTCTTGCAAGTTTATATGAATGTGCTACAGATCATATTCCAATTAATAATAAAAGTAGTTTATTGGCTATAGATATTGTAGGTGTAGTATTTAAAGATCATGTTGTGATTGAAAACAAATTTAAAGAAGCTAAAGAAATAATTAAACAACTCATAATGAAAAATGGTAAACAATCAACTCAAATTGCTACATTAACTCAAAAGAACGAAGATCTTGAAACAAAAGAAGAATTAAGACTTAAAGAAGAATTAAGACTTTTAGCAACAACAAATAAAAAAGAAACAAAAGCAACCCTTCCTACTACTCCATTTAACTTTACAGATAGAGTTAAGCAATTTGTAGGAATCACTGCTACCGCGTAAGGAGTTAATATGTTCAGTTTAGAACAACTACGAGATCTTTGTCAAGAAGTAGATAATTATTTTACGGAGATCACAAAGATCACAAAAAACAATACAGGTCAAGATGAAAACGATTCAAATGATAAGGTTAGAGCTGTCTTGTCGAAATTAGAAGAGGCATTCTCCGAAATGTTTGAAAAGGATAACTCTATTCTAAATAAGAATCATTTTACATTCGTCTGTAACGGTAAAGTGTTTGCTATATACTTTTACTTAAATATGTTAACCATAAACGACTGTCAACATATAATGATCAGTGAAAAGTTAAGTCAGATTCCGTTTGTGTTTGATCAATTTACACCTGCACATACATTCATATTTGAAAACTGTAACCCGGAGGGGGCTTTCCTTCTTGAGAAAGTCCTCTTCAAAGAGCATATTTAGGAGGTAATGTGGGAATAGGATTAATTCAGGCATTTCATTATGAAACAGATGATAAGGCCGCCTTTTTAACAGTTATCGATACTATTTGTAAAGTTGTATTTCCTGTTCTTAAGAGTGAATATATTACATTATTTATTAGTACTCTTGAACGAGGATTCAGTAACGGCAGAAAATGGATTGGACCAAAAGAATTGTCCGCATCCGATCCGAAAGGGTGGTCTAAACCAAAAAGATTCTTTATATGTACTATTAAAGATTATAAAACTGATCTTAAAGTAGAAAGTGGACATGCTATTATTATTAATAACCATGACGAAATTATTAAGCATGTTGATGGGCTTTTAGATGATAACCCAAATTTTAAACAGACTCTAGATGAAAGATTTATTGAAAAGTGCGGGCACGGATACACTGATTGGTTTATGTCTTCAGATGGGGATGTAGATAATGGGTACTGTGTATCTCATCGTCCCTCCGGAGGATGGAATAATTTCGATATATCATTAACTCACATGTATTATGGAAAGTAAGGAGAAATTGGATGCGTATTAAAAAAATAGATATACCCCCTGGTATTAAAGAATACAGAGGCAATAAGAAAATGTTAAAAAAAATTGAACTCTATAAAATCAACAGACGTAAATTTAAAGATAATAAAATCGCAGTCAAAGAAACTGGATTATCAGATCGATCTATTAGACGATTAAATCTTATATTTAAACATGGATCAAAATTAACTATTGATAATGTTTTAGCAGGCATAATAACATTAGCACATGCAGAAAAACATATTAGATCGACATTAAATCAAATTAAAAAAAGAGCTGAGTACATGAAAAAAAACGGAAACGGTATCAAATTAGTGCACGATAAGACTGGGAATAAATTACCAGAACAATATTCTAAATACAAGCATGAATTCTGGAATCAAATAAGATTAGCAAAAATGAATAAGTATGAATACATTAGTAAAGATACAATCTCCGCTGACTTGGATAACATGATGGCATTAATAGATTAATAAAAGGAGAAAAAGAATGGCATTTATTAAGAAAACCCCTTATCTTGAACTTAATTTTACACCAAAAGATGCGGATGAATCTTTAAAGTACAATACTTTAATTGAGCAAAGGACAATGGATAATAAACACCAAGGTCATTTAGGTAAACTAATCAAAAATGGAAGAGATCTAGAATTTAGTATCGGATATGTTTATATCAAAGGACAAGATCCTGAGATTACAAAAATAATGATTAATGGGCAAAATAGTTGTTCTGCAATTCTTAAATCAGGTAAACCTGTTGTTGCTCTAATCAGATATTTTGAATGTGATAGTGAAGCGGATTTTGCTGATGTCTATTCACTCTATGACACTGATAATAAAATGAGATCTCTTGCTGACATTTTTAGAGCTCATAGGCAATCTCTTGAACTTACAGATATTCCAAAAGCCACAGTAAGTATATCATCTAGAGCTATGATTGACATTAAAAAATGGAATGATAAAGCTAAAAGTGAAAGAGGAGCAATTGTTAAATCAGTTATAAGAGAAATTAGATTTATAAACGAAATATTCCCAACTAAAGCGGTACATTTTGAAGATAAACAAATGTTGTTTCATAAGTTTATTGTTATCTGCATGATTAGATCTTGGATGGCTAACAAAGAACACTCTGAGATATTCTGGAAAAAGGTTCGTGATGGTCTTTTCTCCACACACGATGATCCTAGATTGCTTCTAAGAAACTTTGTTATGAGATTAAGATGGGTTCAAGGTATCCCTTTATACAAAGAGCAGCAGCTTAGTTTTGAAATGCTTGAGCATAGAATTATAAAAGCATGGAACGCATACATGAAAAGTAAAGGACTCAATGACCTTAAAGTTGACGAAAATACTTCTCCTTTACCTAAATATCAAAAAACTTTTGTGCCTAAAAAAACAAAAACTGTTAACGCAAATGAGGGCATCACTACACCAGTGAGATCACAAGTTACTATACAATGATGGGGAATAGAAATGAAAGAATGGTTTAAGAAATTCTGGAGACAGTTAAAGTGTAGACATAAGAATCAAACACCTGGTTTTCATTGTTACACTTGTAACGATTGTGGTAAAATTATATGGGATTAATACAATGAACTGGTTAATATTCGAAATTAAGCTTAGAGATCGCAGCTGGAAGAGAATAGGATTTTTTAAATGGTTATGGCGAAGAAGAAAATACGTTACTAAAATTAGATGGATCAAAATGGGGGAGGAATGAAATGCATTTCACTACTTTTTAAAGCCCGTCCTATATTCTATCTTAGGAGAGGGCATTGGGGGGAAGGAGGATGGGTTAAAGTCAATTGGTTTAATTGGTTTCACCATCATCAAGACTATACAAATAGAATTCGATGGATCAAAAAGAAACGCAATTGATAGGAGTAGGGCCGTTTAACGCGGCCCTAATCCATTTTATATTTTCAAAAGATATAGAGAAATAGTAATTATATAGTAATTATTTTTGTAAATGATTCAGGAGGAGATCTGAATGTATGAATTAAAAAAGATAACTCCAGCTGTACGACATATTCAAAAGGTGTCTCCTAATATGTTCAGAGATACGGGTGGGGAATACCAAATTCACTGTCCGTTTTGTGACGACGCTCAAAGAAAAAACGCAAGTTCTCACGGACATATGTATCTCGCACATAATTCGCCTGTTTTTAATTGTTTCAGATGCGATACGAGCGGCACAATCTTGAGGTTTTTGATTGAGACAGGGTTTACCGACGCCGAAGTGTTGAAATATATTGCGTCTTTCATTCAATATCGATTCATAAAAAATTATTCTAAAAGATCTATTGTTTCCAACATAAATATTCATGATTTATACAAACAAAATATACAAAGGGTAACTCAATTTAAAAAGAATAGTAAGGAGAACTTTAATATTTTTCGAAAGTATATATCAGGACGAATAGGTAATGTTGATTATAATCAATTTCTTATTTATCCAACAATGCTTAGATTAAAAGATCGAGAATATTTCTGCTGTGGTTTCAATAACAGTGATAATGAATATATTACAAGTAGATTTGTTGAACCACATCCTTATTTTAGATATAAGAACAGTGATGAGAATAATCTATATTACTTTCAGCCAAGAGATTTTAATAGATACAATCAGATTGTTATGACGGAAGGTGTGTTTGATATTATCAATTTATATCTATACTCTAATTTATTTAAAGATTGTTTATTTATGTCGATTAGTGGTAAGAAATATCTTTCTGAATTGGAAGCACTATTAACTAAATCTATTCTAATCGGCAATTATCAGATCAATTTGATATTTGATCTAGATTTTAAGAATCCAAAATTTACCCTTGTAAGATGCATAAGACTGGCATCTCACTACAATCAAAATGTTGTCGTGAGAGGATTTACTCCAATAAATCCATTTAATGACACAGGAGACTTTCCGCAAGTTACGGAGATAGAATTATGATCGTTATAGAAGAAAAAGATAAGTTAGCCCTAAAAGTTCCACCAAAGAATCTTGCATTCGCTGAATTAAATCCTATTGTTGTCCCTGCAGATTTTTCTGACGCCAAAAAGATTGGTATAATAATGAATAAATTAGCATGTACTCAATATCCCATGTATATATCGAGAGTAGGTGATACACTTAAAATGGAGTTTAGTGAACGACTTGCTCGAAGTTCATACATAACACCCGGAGGGAATGAAGAGTTAAGAATACCGATAAAGGTAGATGCTGATGATTCATGTATTTTAAATATCAATACAAGAGACAATTTATTTAGAACAGAGTATACTAAAGAACTTTTCTTAACTCCTAATAAAGATAACCCGTATCTACAACATTTAAAAGAAGAAATAAAATACACAATGACAGCAAGAAGCTTCCTAAGATACATACCAACTCAAGATGAGAGTGGTAACAATGTCAACGTATTTCAAACGGGTAATAACTTTTATAGTTTTATTAAGTTCTTCGAAGAAGTAATGGGTACTAAAGTTCTCGACCTATGCGGTATTCAAGATTTTAACAACCCAAGTAACGCTGTTAATATAAGTATTGCAGACTTTTGTAAATTATGTAAAAATTCGTTTATGGAAGATATGACATTACCAACTACAGATGCAGTTAATACATTAATTGATGATCTTATTTATATGGGTGACTCTAAAATTGAACGCATTCAAGCTGGAATATTAAGAGTAACCAGAACATTTGGTAAATGGGGAGGTTGCAGAATCTATCTTGGAGGAACAATAGTCTGTAATGAATATTCTCTTTCCAGATTTAGATATATGTTTCACCCAGGCATTCAACTTGTTGCTAAATATTTAGAAAAATACAGTAAAGTAAGACTGATTAATCATAAGATTCAAAAAGAAATGTTTAAGAAACTGTAAGGGGATAACATGGGACAAATATCAATTCAAGGTGGTGAACAACACAATGCGAATCGTATTAAAACTGTGTTTAAGATTTGTAGTAGTAAAAAGATTAATAAGGTAATGGAATATGAGGGCGAGTATATGATATTATATGAAAACACTGGATTTCGTACAGAAAACAATAATATCACTATTATACCTGAAACATTATTCTTAGTAAATCATAAGAAGCTTATTGTCAGTGATTTTATAGATATTGATCTGAAATATTTTCCCCTCATTATTGAGAAATTTGAGAAAATCTTCCCTCACATATATAGATACATATGTGATCATAATATTGAAAGTGTAAGAATTAAACCTAGTACAAATATAACTGAAGCTAATATTAATAGAATTGATATGGGATTAAAAGATATTAAGGATATAACAGAGATATTAATGAATCAAGATAGCGCAGAATCATTAGATTTGTTTGTTGCGGCAGAATTAGTTCGAAGATTTTATATGGGGGAGAAAGATTATATAGGTGGATTCCTTATATATAAATCAGCATTGAAATATATTAAAGCAATGGTTAAAGAGAAATTAATCAGCGACTTTATATTCGAAAAGATAGAAAGTAACCCTGATATCGTTAATAACGACAACTTTTTTAAAGGTTCTGAAGGCAAGTTTGTGTTTAAAGTATTTGACAATGAAATATTAATATCTGCAAAGAAGTCGACATACCTAGATAACTTAGATTTAAAATTCTTAAGTACAATATCAACGGTCGGCAATTTATTGAATGAAAAAAGATTCGGGAGGAATAATTAATGCATAAAGTTATACCAATTTTCTATTCAGAATACGGAAGATATATATCACGATTTCGAGCTGTTCCGTTATATGCGGACGCATTGAAACCAGTTGAAAGAAGATTGCTTCTGAGTTTAAATCAAGTAGCTAAAAATAAATTTGTTAAAAGCGCCAAAGTTATTGGTCATGTAATCGGTACATATCATCCACATGGTGACGCCAGTGCATATGGTACACTTGTTGATATGGTTAAACGAGGAATGGTTCAAGGAGAAGGCAATTTTGGAGTCAGTGGTTTGGAAGATGATCCACCAGCAGCAATGAGATATACAGAAGTTAAATCTCAATCGTGGATTAACGAAATGGCTTTTAAATATTGTAAACCAGAATTTGTTCCATGGGAAGATTTAGAATTAGATCCTGAACCTATATATTTGCCCTCTCCTCTTCCAATAGGATTAATTGGAGAAGGAATCATAACAGGAATATCATTTTACACAACAACAATTCCAAGGTATAATTATAAAGATCTTACTAAACGACTGGTGTGGTTATTAGAAGAAACAAAAGGAGAATTATCAACATTTGCTGTTGATTGGGATACACCTCTTGATCCTAAACACTTTGGTCCTGAAATACGACCAGCAATTAGTAATTGTTCCATGATTGAGAATGAACCAAATTCGTTCTATAAACTCCTATTGACAGGAGAAGCATCATTAAGGATAGTTCCTGCAGGAGATATAGATACAAAGAAAAAGATTATTCATATTAAAGGTAAAGCTCCACTTAGACACGGATTCAATGTGCTAACTAAAAAGTGTGACGGAATCGATTCTAAAGGGAAATCTACGAAAACTGGAAAGATTGATGCTAACATTAAGGATCTTAGTAAAGCATCAACGGACGTTGCAATATTCCCCGAAAAACCTAGATCTCAAGATTTAAATGCTTTAGCAGCACAAGTATGGGAAGTTGTGAGCCCGAACATTAATTTTAATTGTCAATTCTGTTCTGAAGATGGTAAACTATTTCTATTAGGAATTGATAAGATTCTATTAGCTTCATATAATAAATGGGTTCAGGCAGTCATGAGAAAGAAAGCCCATGATTGTAATTCATTATATGATAAATTCTTTGACACCCATATTATACATTATATAAGACAGTTAGATTTAAAAACTATTACATCGGTTGATGATATAGTTACCGCATTTGTTAAACAAAAAAATATACCTAATATTAATTGTCAACGAGTTGATTTAAATAGCGGCAAATCTCATATAGATAATAGATCAATTACAGAGGAAGATGTGAGAAGAGTTTGCACTAATAAAAACATTAGACAATTAATTGAGGTCGCTCTAGATTTCAACAAAATACAATCTGACATTAATTCTATAAAAACCAGTATTGCAACTAATGATATTGAATGTTTAAATGAACTTAAAACATTATTATAAGGAGAAATATTATGTCGGACAAACCTGGAATCATTGTTAAACAATGTGCTGGATGTAATGAATGGTTTACTTCAAATGAAGATCTAGCAATCAGAGATGGTAAACCATTTCATCCTCGATGTGTTGAAACATATGTACATAATAAAGATATTACAGAATTCAAAATACATCATTCATACCTAAATGATGGTATTGTTAGTAAATTAATCGAATCTGTTGGATATAATTCAGCCTTAACAATATTCAATGATAACCCTTGGGTTATTATAACAGGTAATTCAGAGGAGGCATTTGTTCACCCGGCAGCGGATCAATCAGGAGTAGAAGAATTTATAGAACATCATCATGAAAATCCTGAGGATCCATATGATGAAATAATAAGCATTTGGAATAACGGTACAGAATATAATTATTCAGTTAGTGTAACCGTTGCTCTAACTCAAACATAATAGTGAATCGGCGGAGGGGTAACTCTCCGCTGATCCAAATTTTATTTCTTAATATATAAAGAAATATGTATATAAAACGCAAAGGAGATTTATATGCCGATAACACCGTCAACTGTTTGGTTTGAAAGGTACAGGCCGCAAGATATTGATTCTATGTTGTGGCCTAAAATTGATGATAAAAATATTGTTCAAGGATGGTTCACTAATAACAAAATTGATGGTAATATTCTATTATCTGGGGCAGCAGGTACAGGCAAAACAACCTTAGCAGAGATTTTAGTTAAACATTTTATTAAAGTTCAAAATGATTTATTTAGAATGAAATCTCGTAGTGTTAAGGAAGTTGATGAAAAACTCAAACCTTTCCTTATAAAGCAACCTATTAAGAGTGCTATAAAAATTGTGTACATAGAAGAATTCGATAGATTATCTGATGCAGCAGAAGCTGAATTAAAAGAAGGATTGATGGAGAAATATTCAGATCATTGTATTTATATTGCTTGCACAAATCATCCTAAATCAATAGAAGAAGCAGTTCTAACTAGATTTAGTTATAAATTCGATTTTAACGCCGTTAAAGATATTGACGCTATATCACAAAGATTAGTACATATTTTAACAACTGAGGGAGCAACACCAGATCTAGAAAGAATTAAGGCATTCGTAGAAGAAAATTATCGACTAGGTATGAGAGAAATGATTAACTTATTCCAAGTTAATTATAACGCCAATAATAAAGCAATCAATTATGATTCATTAGAAGCTGCGGCAAAATTTGATGAAAATCTAATTAAGATATTGTTAAACATTATCGAAACTGTTATGGGAATTAATGATTCTAAAACAAGAAAAATGTGTTCTACAAGACCAATGAATACAATAATATCAGATTCATATACTCAATTTACAACATTGGTATTAAATAATTCATTTGATATTAATTATGGTTATGTGTTTGATAAATTGTACACGACAATAGATCATCTCCCTATTAAACATATTGTTGGTAGATATGCTCAAACTCTTGGCGGTAAGAAATTTCCACAATATCATTTAGAAGCATGCTTAACTGATGTAATTAAATGTTGCGCGGAGGCAATGTTATGATAATATATAGATTGCCTTAACAAATAGTCATAAATGTCAATCATTATAAATAACGATATATGATATCATAAACCCTTCTCACAGGAGGTAATCACTATGAAATCGCGAGGATAAACAAGAAGATGGAGACAACAACTTTCTACAACAACTTACTAGAGCTATACAGTAGGATAAGTTTCTATCCGCAATATTCAGAGATATCAACATTAGATAAACATATCGCATACTATTTAGCGGACTATCAAGATCAATTTATATCCGCCAGAAAAGAATCAGATAACAAAATTATTGAACTTGATATTAAATCTGCATTTCCTACTATTTGTCGGAATCTTTTCGGAGAAGAATCAGAGTTTGTGCGAAAAATGGATAGCATTGAGAAGAAACGAGAAAGATTAATTTATATTGCGACGACTCTTAAAGAAGCGGGGGATTACCTTATACAATTAAACATTATGTGTAAAATGATTGTATTAGGTACAATTTCAGAATTATTACCCGATGATAATTTTCTTATATTTGAATTAAAAAAAGATGGTATATTATTTACATGTTCAGGACAATCATTAGAACGATTAAAAACATTGATGCCTATTGAGAACAGTCAACGATTGATTAATATGGATCATGAAAAAACTTATAGTCAATTACCATTCAATAAATATTTAATAGAAAAGAACTTTATGTTTCATCTTACAGAGTACATATTTTATTATCGAGGAAATAAAACAAGTACTTTTTATAATGAGGATCAAAGTAAACTTATAGTAAAGGGCAGATATAAATATATGCCTAAAAAGATGGAAGAGATTATTTTAAAGATATTATCACTAACGCATGATGAGTTAAATCAAATAAGAGAGATTTATACTCCAGAATATCTTAAGATATGTCAACAGAATGGGTTAAACGAAATATTGGATAATTATTATATTTGTGATAACGACTGTGTGATTAATTCATTAGGTAACTATGTCAAATATAATCACACAGTTCATATTGACCCAATGGTATATTTAATCACGTTTATATATCCACCGTTATTGGCTACAAAGCTATAAGGAATAGATCTATGCATGACATAAACGGAATGAGTGTATCTCAAAAAGCTAGCTTTTCAGAAGAATTAATTGGGTTGCATATTAAGACATCATTAGCAGGCGATAATAAGTTCTATGTGCTCCCTGTATTTAAAATGAATCCAACGACACAAAGAAACTATCTAGATCTATTTACCAACATAGATGTAATTGTTGATGAGACTATATATATTGAATATGATCTAGATGTAAGACCACTTTATGTATCAACTGATTCGGCAGATAAAAGACCGTTCCTATATTACGGTGCAATTGAGCCCTTCGAAGGATCGAATAGGAAGACATTTTTAATCGAACTTATTGCTAAACCTCAAAATGGATGTAGAGCAATCGTTAAAGATGGCGATAACTATAATCTCAAGTTATCGAACATTGACATTGTTGCTAATACAAAGCCTCCAATACATTTTCCAAAGAAGAAAGCAATCCAAACTCAATTGCCTGTAAACGGAGATAAAGACGTTAAACCATTTCTCCCACCTTCTGATATTATAGAAGATCGAACAATCGAACAATTGATTGCAGATGGTGAAGTAATTACATCATCTGACGCTTCAAGAGATACCACGTTTAAATGGGTTGGGGTAACTAAATCAGGCAAAACGAGTTGGCGAGCGAAATGTAAAGATGTAAATTTGGGAACCTTTAGACACCCATGTGACGCAGCTCGTGCTTATAATGATTATGTTATTGACAACGGACTCCCTTATGGGGTAAACAATATTCCTGGGTTCCTCAAAATGAAATTTGTTAATCAACATACTGAATTTCATTTAGGACAGATTCAGACGTATAAACTCGCAGAAATGATAGCACTTAGAACTAAGCCTGGAGGAACAGACGGTTAAGTTGATCAATTAACACTGTTTTAACCTACTAAAATCATTAAAGATTTTACTGGCTATAATTTAATATTTAACTTTTTTATATAGAAATATTATTAGTGACAACCTGAATTTTGTTGAAGTAGTTTTTTATTATTTCTTGTTTGGAGGAAAGTATGTCCTATAAAGCTCTAGATGCAATTACAGCGATCCAAACTCGACCAGAGATGTATATCGGTGCAACGGAAACTCCAAATCATCTGGCGACAGAGATCGTTGATAATTCGTTAGATGAATTAGCGAATGGATTTTCTGATACGCTTAATATCCATATTCAAAATGGGGCATTCTGGATGAGTGACAATGGTCGTGGATTAAAAGTTTACGAAATGGAAGTTCCTGATAAAGGAATGATGGATTCAGTCGAAGCTCTATTTACAGTACTTCACTCTGGGTCTAAATTTGATTTGAAAGATTACGATACAATTATTGGAATGCATGGAGTCGGATTAGTAACAGTAAATGCATTATCAGATTGGGTGGTTGTACGAACGAGGGACCGAAAAAAGAAAACAAAGCTTCATGTCTATACATTCCAACAAGGTAAGTTGGTAAGTAAAACAGAAGAAAAAAATAATGATTATTCTTTTTCGACCGTCGTAGGCTTTCAACCATCAAAGAGATTCTTTGGTTCCATTGAATTTACTCCTAGATTCTTTGCGGAGAGATTTGTATTAGTACAAGCTAAATACCCTAAATCAACATTAGTATTCAATGGGAACAAGATTCCAAAGATAACATTCGAAAGATTTATCCGGAATCAATTACAGTTGAATGGAGAGAATACCTTTAAGCTAGAGAGCACAGGCAAGGTAGGCAAAGGAATAGCTAAAGCCACTGTTATTGCGACTGTTGTTGAAAATCCAGATTCAATGATTCTAGGCGAAGTCAATTTAAGATTATGTGAAGGAACATACCTAAATTCATTCCAAACAGAATTGAAAAAGCAAATTGCGTTAAAAATTGATAAGAAATTTAAGAATGTATCTGCAAACCAGTTGTTGTCGGGATTGAGAGCTTTCGTATCATTGACTGTACCAGAACCGCGGTTCGATTCTCAAACAAAAGTTAGAATGGTACTTCCAATTAAAAAGCAATTAATCGATACAATGATAGACCAAATTAGTTGGTTTGTAGGCCAAGATGAAATTGTTAAAACTATCGAAAAGAATTTAGAAAGAAAGTTCTTTACGAAGATTACGAAATCATCTAAGCGATATAGAAAACAAACTTCGGCGGAGAATAAGATCAAGGATTGTTTAAACATCCCTGGTGATGTATTATATATCCTCGAAGGTGATTCAGCGCTTGGAACTCTAAAGCAGATTCGGCATACCAGTACCGAAGCGATTTTCCCCTTAAAAGGAAAAGTGTTGAATGTCGAATCAAATTCACTTGAGAGGATTTCAAAGAATAAAGAAATTCAGGATTTGTTGGAGGCTCTAGGTCCGAAGAACAATCGGAGATATAAGGGAGTTAAGATAATTGCAGATGCCGATGTCGACGGAGCTCATATCGTAGTACTTGTACTTCTACTGCTTCAAAGATATGCCGATGATATGATTAAAAGTGGCAGCGTAAGTGTTGTACTACCACCGCTTCATGGTGCTATGAAGGGAAAAAAGTTTATTCCTATATACACCGCAAACCAGATGGAGAAGTATAAAGCGGAGGGATATGTGATCCAGAGATTTAAAGGTCTTGGTGAGATGTCACCTTCTAAATTAGAGCCTATCATTAGGTCAGGATTTGAATACGTTGTAACCTGGCCAGAAAACGAGAGAATCCTTAATAACACGATTAGTGTTGTAACTGATACTCAAATTAAAAGAGCAATAATGAATAATGAGAAGTGCAAATTTGATAACATAATCGCTGATGTTATTAATCAACTTAAATCTAGATTTAACAAGGAGAAATGACATGGCTCAATTTACACCCCCGTTCGCGGCACAAGCCGAACAAACACCTGAAACCGCTCCGCCTGCTGCTCCGGCCGCCGCAGTTCCGCCTGCTGCCCCTGCTGCTGCTGCTCCGACCGCCGCAGTTCCGCCTGCTGCGCCTGCTGCTGATGCTCCGAAGGTGAAGAAAACCATCGAGAGAAAAGCAACACGGACGATCAATAAGGACGACATTCTATTTGTA
>Ga0272441_10000147_pt1 | contig 156802 bp, 134 predicted proteins | sample SSMProp6N_FD_193582 | JGI IMG/M metagenome (GOLD analysis project Ga0272441, IMG submission 193582) | Marine sediment archaeal communities from Little Sippewissett salt marsh, Falmouth, MA, United States - SSM-Prop-6N | ecosystem: Environmental > Aquatic > Marine > Wetlands > Sediment ...
GGTGCGCGGCAGGAGACGATAGGGTGGTGCGGATCGCCATAGACAACGTTCTGGCCGTGCTCTCAGGGAATGAACCCGTCACGCCGATCGTGGGTTGATCTCGCGGGTTGTGCTGCGATCCGGATCGTGTTTCTGCGTGGAAGGAGCTGACGGGCGAGGTTCCTTACGACGGTGCGCGGCAGGAGACGATAGGGTGGTGCGGATCGCCATAGACAACGTTCTCGCCGTGCTTTCAGGGAATGAACCCGTCACGCCGATCGTCGGCTGACCTCGGGGCTGTGCTGCGATCCGCCGGGGCTAGAAGCAGCCGAGTTGACACCGGGCGATTCGGATCTCGAGGGTCTCCGCGGCGCACCCGACGACGATCCGCGGGAGTCCATGCCTCCTCGCGATGCTCCACGCTGCGGGGCACGGGAGGATCCCATCCGACACCGCATCGCGCAGGTCTTGGGCAAGGTCATCCGGCACGGCCTGGAGGGGATGCACCATCCGTTTTGTGCCAAAGGGTGCATAGCCAAAGAGGCCGAGCTGGCACTGGCCGATCCGGATGTCGGCTTGGCTTGCTTCTTCGCCCACCGTCTGCGGCGTTACGCCGCGGGTCTTGGCTACTGTAAACGCCGAAGCACACGGCAAGATGCCGCCGACCATTCTCTGTTCGATATCCTTGCGAAGTTCCATCGGTAGTTCACCTCGGGTTGATTGTCCGTCATTCAGGTCTGCGCGCAATAGGCTAGGTCCGGTTGGCCGGATCGGGTATCCTTGCTGGCATCGAGCCTGGGGGTGGCGTGTGTATCTGTGGATCGGGTTTTCGTGCTCCATGGTCATTCTTCTGTTGGTCGCCCGGCGGAGCCTTTCGCTTGCGATGGCGCTTGCTGCGGCAATCCTCGCGGCTTTCACCCTATCGCCGTCCGGGATGGGGGGTGCGCTGCGGCAGACCTTTCTTGATCCTTCGGTGCTGCTTCTGGCGCTGATTGTCGCAATGATCCCTTTGATCGGCGGCGTGATGGAGTCTTCCGGTCAGATGGATCGACTCGTGGCCAACCTGCGCATCGGGGTTCGCCCATTCCTGGCGTTCGCTCCCGCACTTCTCGGGATGTTGCCGATGCCCGGCGGAGCGCTCCTTTCAGCGCCGCTCGTCGAGCGCGGAGCCGGCCATGCGCCCGGCGATGTGAAGACCGTGGCGAATGTCTGGTTCCGGCATGCGCTGCTCTTGGTCTACCCGCTGGGGCCCGCACTAATTGCTTCGGCGAAGATCGCGCAACTGGAAGTGTACGCTGTGATTCCGTTTCTCGCGCCGGCGTTTTTCCTGTGCCTGGCCGCCGGATACGTCTTCCTTCTCCGGAAGGTCTCCGGGCGTCTATCGCGGGCTGAGGCCTTCTCTCTCGCTGGATTGGTTGTGCCGCTCTTCGTCATCCTGGTGGCTCCTCTGCTCGATCTGCTACTGCAGGGTACAGGATGGTTCTCCATCATGGAGATCGGAACGACGCTCGGCGTGGCAACAAGTCTCGGAATCGCGATGTGGGTGGGGCGGGTGCGCCCGAGCGCCTTTCGGAAGGTCGTGCGGAAGGCGAAGCCGTGGAAGTATTCGCTGATCATCTTCGCGATGTTCGCCTTCCTGAACGTATTCGCGGCATCCGGCGCGCCGGAGCGGATTGCCGGAATGGCGCTCGACCCGATGATCCTGTGCATCGGGATCGGATTCATCCTCGGACTGGTTACCGGACGGATCCAGGCTCCGATGTCGATCATCGTTCCGATTTACATCTCAACGTATGGTGCCCTCTCCGCTCCGGCGTTTGCGGTGACCTACTTCGCCGTCTTTCTCGGATACATCCTCACGCCGGTTCACCCATGTATCTCTGTCTCGGTCGAGTACTTCCACACAACGATGGGGGCTTTCCTTCGGCGCATCGCGGCCCCGGCAGCCGTCGGACTCGTGGCAACGTGCATCGCGGGCCTCTTCCTACTGTGAATCGCCCGCCTTCGAGAGGTACAACGTTTGGGTCGGGTAGGCGAACTCGATGCCTTCCTCCTCAAAGGCTCGCATGACAGCCAGGTTGATCGACTGCTGGATGTCCATGTAGGTGCCGTAGTCCGGAACCAGCACGTAGTAGACTGTTTCGACCGACAGGGCGAAATCGCCGAACGACTTGAAGTGGCACCGGTCGAAACGGGTCGTCGGTTGGCCTTCGATGATCGCACGGATGATCCCGGGGATCCGTTCGAGCTTCTCGGCCGGCGTGTCGTACGTTACGCCGATGGTGAACGGGATGCGCCGCTCGTACATCCGCTTGTAGTTCCGTACCCTGCTCGACAGGAGGTCGCTGTTGGCGCACACGATCTGCTCGCCGGACAGGCTTCGCACGCGTGTGGTCTTCAGACCGATCTTCTCTACGGTTCCCGCGTCGTCTCCGATGATGATGAAATCGCCGATGACGAACGGTTTGTCCACGATGATCGATAGCGACGCGAACAGATCGCCAAGGATGTTTTGCACGGCCAATGCAATGGCGATTCCACCGATGCCGAGTCCGGCGATCAGCGTGGTGATGTCGAGCCCCATGTTGTCGAGCGCCAGGAGCACGACGATCGTCCAGATGGCAAGGCGCGCCACGAAGCCGAAGGCGGCCATGGACGTTGCCGTGGATGCATCGTCATCAAGCTTTCGGCGGACGGTACGGTTGATCCAGAAGGTCACGAAGGCGTTCCCCCAATACCCTGCTTGGAACAGGAGGGCAAGGACGAACGCCGTCCGGAGGACCCAGTCGGCTGTGTCAGGTAGCGTCACCGCAAGCGATCCGGCATACAGTGCCAAGACGATGACGAACAGGGTCCGAGTCTTGCTCAACAAGTCGACCAGCAGATCGTCGAAACGCGTGTCGGTCTTCTCCGCGTACCGACTCAACCGGCGGATGATCCATCGCATCAGCACTCTCAGGAAGAGCCAGACGAAGACGATGATTCCAAGCACGAGGAACCAACGCCAAATCTCGTTTTCGTAGAACTTCGACGTGAGAAACGCCATCGACCACTCCTTCTTGATCCACCGTCTACAACGGGGCTAAGCCAGTATGGGATGAGAATTTAGCGTACACGACCGCCGATGGGCGGTTCAAGTCCCAAGGTCCATGGAACGCCATGGGGTCATGCGTCTTGCGGCAAGCGGAAGAACCGTCCGCCCGTCTCTCTTCGCGCGATCCGCGCTGAAGTGATCATTGTCCGGAATCGTGGTCGGACACAGGGTCGGATCGTCTGTGGCCCATCTGTACGATGTGAATCATGAGAGCCATCGATATTGTTGTGCGTGCCTCCGCCCTGCACGACGAGAAGGAAGTCGAAGCGCTAACCCGCAAGTGGCTTGGCGGCATCCAGGAAGCCGGCGGTCTTGAGCTTGTGCAAGTGAAGACGCCGCGCCCCGATCGCCCGACGGCCGTTCTCGTGCTCACGGGTGGGGTAGAACGGGAAGTCTTGAAGGTCCTTGCCAAGCTGCCGTCGCCTTCTCTGTTGATCGCTCATTCGGGACACAACTCTCTTCCTGCAGCGCTTGAGATTCTTGCAAGGATTCGGCAGGAGGGCGGCGAAGGCCGCATCCTGTTCGGTTCCGCCGAGGAGATCGCCGCAGGGCTCACGCAAGAACTCACCTTGGTTGGGGCATGGGAGAGCCTACGCTTCAGCCGGATCGGAATCATCGGATCCCCTTCGGATTGGCTTGTTGCAAGCGATGTTGATCGTGCCTTTCTGAAGGGGCGTCTAGCGATTGAGCCGGTCGATATCGAGATCGATGAACTGATTCAACGGATCGAGGCGTCGGCGGAGCGAAAGGCGGACATCAAGCAGTTCGAAAAGGATGCGCGTGAGGTCCGTGAAGCCAAGTCGGGGGACGTTCGAGACGCGGTCGGCATCTACGGCGGTCTGCGGTCTTTGGTCGATGATTACCGATTGTCCGCCTGCACCGTGCGTTGCTTCGACCTCCTGGAACGAGTGCACACCACCGGCTGCTATGCGCTGTCCCGGTTGAACGATGAACAGATCCCCGCCGGCTGTGAGGGGGATCTGCAAACGTTGTTCTCGTTGTACATCGCCTATCTGCTGGCAGGAAAGGCGGGCTTCATGGGGAATATCGCATCGGTGGATCTGGCGACGCGAACGATCGGCATTGCCCATTGCACGTGTCCGCTGACCATGACGGCGAGCTATGCGATCCGAAGCCACTTCGAATCGGGACTTGGCGTCGGAATCCAGGGGGCTCTTCCGGAGGGTCCGTGCACCGTATTCCGTTTGGGTGGGGAGCGTCTGGATCAGTTGTTCATTCGCGAGGGGCGGATGCTCTCCGGCGTGCTGCGTGAGGACTTGTGCCGAACGCAAGTAGAGGTCGTGACCGATGAGCCGGTGGATGTCCTGCTCACCGAACCGCTGGGCAACCATCACGTGCTTCTCGCCGGACATCACCGGGACACGGTCGAGCGGTTCTTCTCCCGTTACCTATCCACTTAGCGGCCTGTCGTTGTGTGGTCGCCGGTCGAATGGACCCACAGACGGCTCACGGTGGGCACGAAAATCCGAAGCGGTTCGCAGGATGTTCTTGTCACGATCTCGGTCGACGGCTACCATCCACCGAATGAGGTGATCGTTTGATGGCAGAGCGGAAGATGCAGATTACGGCCGACAATGAGACGCGGCGGGGACACTACTCGAATCTCGCCCTGATCTCTCACCGCAAGGAGGAATTCATTCTCGACTTCCTTTTCCTCGATCCGCAGACTCAGAAGGCAACGGAAGGACAGGCCATGCTGACATCGCGGGTTATCCTCAATCCCGGGCACATGAAGCGTCTGTATCAGGCGATCGGCGAGAACATCCAGCGATACGAGAAGAACTTCGGGAAGATCGTTCTCCCGCCCACCCTCACGTAGGGATTGCCGCCCACGTGATGGATCCGTTCGGCGACTTCAATGAGCTAAAGACGAGCATTGTCCGTACGATCCTCATTCGGCGGATCACGCTCGGCATCTTTTCCGCGGTCGCGCTGGTGGTCGTGTTCGTCAGCCGGATCAGCTACCTGAACCCGCTGCTCTACTCGCCCCTGGTCTGGTTCCTGCTGACGTTTCCGTTCAAGCTTCTGATCGAGCGCCAGAAGACGCTGAAGGCACTCCACTGGGCGCACTCCGGATTCTTCATGGCCGAGATCGTGTTGATCACGGTGTTGATCCACCTGATGGGCGGCAGTGAGTGGATCGGCAGCATCTTCTATCTCTTCACGGTGATCTACGCCAACTTCTTCTTGCCCCGTTTGCACGGGGGATTGATCACCGGGCTCGTGGTGGCCGCCTATACGGGACTGGTGATGCTGGAGTATGCCGGGATCATCCCGCACCATTCGTTGTTTGGCGCGTTTGGGGAGCCATACCGCAATCTGTCGTACAACGTGGCGACCATCCTGGCTGGAACGGTCAGCGTGTACGCGATTGTTGCGTTCACGGTTCGAACGTTCACTGCGGTCTACGCGCGCAAGAACAGGATGTTGATGGCGCGCGAATACCAACTGGCGCGGATGTCGAAGCGGCTTTTGGGCGCGCAGGACGAAGAGAGGCGCCGCATTGCACGGGGGTTGCACGATGATCTGATCCAATCGCTGGCGGCGATCAAGCTGCACCTCGCGCCGATGCATCACGCGCTGAACGACGAGCAGTATCAAGGACTCTGTCGAATTGTGGACGCAACGATCGCGCAAACCCGGACCCTCGCGTACTCGGTTCGCCCCCCGCTACTCGATGATCTCGGGCTGATCCCGTCGCTCAAGCGGCTTGCTGAGATGGTCGAGAGCGAGCATGGACTGGATGTGCGCGTGAGATCGGAGATTGACGATTCTCTGGATGTCGCGGTGGAGAGCCTGCTGTACCACGTGGCGCAGGAAGGGGTGCAGAACGCCGTTCGGCACGCCCATGCCCGGCGGATCGAACTCGCCGTCAGCTCGGCTGACGGGCGCGCACGGCTGTCCATCCGCGATGACGGGATCGGCTTCTGTCCCGACGATCCGCAAGGCCTGGGCCTTCGCGGCGTACGGGAGCGGGTCGATGTCTGCGGCGGCATCATGTCGATTCTCAGTGCCCCCGGGCGCGGGGCAACGGTTACGGTGGAGGTTCCGTGCGATGGCGATTCGATTGATCCTCGTCGATGACCATGCCTTGGTCCGAGATGCGTTGGCGCAGGTGCTTGCGGCGGTGCCCGATCTCGATGTTGTCGGAACGGCGGGCGATGGGGCGGCTGGTCTGAAGCTTGCGCGGGAAGTCGAACCCGATGTGGTCTTGCTCGACATCGCGCTGCCAGATGAGAATGGGCTGCTGTTGATCGGAAAATTCCGCACAGTCTGCCCCACGGCGAATGTGCTGATGCTCTCGATGCACTCTGAACCCGAGTACGCGGCGGAGTCGGTCGCTCGTGGTGCCAGCGGGCTCGTGGCCAAGTCCGAGGTCCCCGAGGCGTTCATCGACGCGATTCGATCGGTCGCCTGCGGTGCCCAGCTGGAAGTGCAACACCCATTGAGTCCGCGGGAGCGGGACGTTCTCGGGGGAGTCGCTCGCGGGTGCAGCAACGAAGAGATCGCCGACGATCTCGGGCTGCAGCCGAAGACCGTGGAGGGGTACTGCCAGCGGTTGATGGACCGGCTGGATCTTCACACCCGGGTGGGCCTTGCCGGGTATGCCCGCCGGCTCGGGCTGTAGCAGCTCCTGTTTAGTACGATTTCCCCATTCCTAGAGCGTCGAACGAGGTTTACAATAGGTTGTGATGGAGAAGATCCGGGTGGTGTTGGCAGACGACCATGTGTTGGTCCGTACGGGCGTTCGTGCCCTGCTCGCTTCGCACGGTATCGAGGTGGTATCCGAAGCGGGTGATGGACGCGAATTGCTGCGCGACGTCCGCCGCCATCGGCCCAACATCGCGTTGGTGGATATCTCCATGCCATTGTTGGATGGGATCGAGGCGACGCGCAGGATCGGGAATGTGAGTCGTGACACGCGGGTCGTGTTGCTGACGATGCACAAGGATCCGAGATTTGCGGCGCGTGCGATCGATGCGGGAGCGTGGGGATACGTGGTCAAGGACGAAGCGATCGAGCGATTGGTGGACGTTGTGCTGTCCGTTGCGTCCGGAAAGCGCTGCCTGCCGGATGGAATCGAGCCTTCGCGCGACGATCTCACCACCAAGGAACGAGAGGTTCTGCAGCTGATCTTCGAGGGGAACAAGAACGCAGACATCGCGCGAATCATGTCGCGAAGCGTCAACACCGTGCGTGCGCACCGGGCCCGTCTGATGAGGAAGCTGGGTGTCGGGAGTGCGACGGAGCTTCTGGATGTCGCTGAGCAACGCGGGTTGATTCCGTGGCAAGCAGCGCGAAAGGTGGACCGATGAGTCTCGGGATTCTCACGACGTACCGAGCGGGTATTCAGGAAGGATTGAAGTCGGCACTCGCTGGAGGATCCCGGCTGCGATCGATTCTGCGTTACCACGCCGGTCTGGAAGACGAGGCCGGAAGGCCGGCCGACGCAACCGGCAAGTTCTTGCGGCCGAGTCTGGTGTTGTTCGTTGCCACGCAATTGGGGGCTGACGTCGAGCAGGCGATGCCGGCGGCGATCGGCCTCGAGTTGATCCACAACTTCTCCTTGATTCACGACGACATCCAGGATGCCGATCGGACCCGAAGAGGCCGCCCGACGGTGTGGACCGTTTGGGGGACGAATGAGGCGATCAATGCAGGGGATCTGATGCAAGCGATCGCGGTGTCCTGCGCGCTGCGGGCCGGTTCCGACGTGGCTGGTGTTCTGCTGGCGGCAACGGATGAGATGATCGAAGGGCAGTCGCTCGATCTTGGGTTCGAGAGCCGGCAGGCCACTTTGGACGAGTACTTGAGGATGATCGACCGAAAGACCGGCGCATTGCTGCGTGCCGCTTTCACCCTGGGAGGCGTCGTCGCGGGAGCCGATGCATCGGTCCGGCGGACCCTGTTGATCCTGGGAAGTTCGATAGGACGTGCCTTTCAGATCCAGGATGACCTCCTGGGCGTCTGGGGCGACAGCGGCGTTGTGGGGAAGCCGTGCGGATCCGACATCCGGTGTGGGAAGAAGTCCTACCCGACGATTCTCGCGTTCGAGCGTGCGCGGGATGAGGAACTGTCTTTGCTCGAATCGATCTACGCGCGGGATGAAGTTACAGACGAAGACGTCGCCTGGGTCATGGCATTGATGGACCGTCATCGGATTCGCGAAACGGGACAAGAGACGGTGCGATCACACCTCGAGGAGTCCGAGAGCGCATTGGACGCGCTTGGGCTCTCTCCGGCAGGGCGAAACGACATGAACGAACTACTGGAATACCTCGCAGGGAGGAGCAAATGAGTCGACCGATCAACCTGGATATGAAGATGGCCCGGTACCTGATGGCCAAGAAAGCGCGGCGTGTCAAGCGATTCCCGTTTGTCACGATGTTGGAGCCGCTCGAGCTGTGCAACCTCGCGTGCGTGGGATGCGGCCGGGTACGCGAATACCGGGACGTCATGGATCAAAGGCTCTCGGTGGATGAATGCATGCAAGCGGTGCGGGCCTCGGACGCGCCGATCGTGTCGATCTCCGGCGGGGAACCGTTGCTCCATCCGCAGATCGGCGACATCGTTCGCGCGATCCGGGAAGACGGCCGCTACATGTACCTGTGCACCAACGGCCTGCTGCTCGAAGAGAAGCTCGACCGTTTCGATCCGTCCCCACAGCTCTGCTTCGTCGTACACCTGGACGGAACCAAGGCGATCCACGACCAGGTCACCAACCATCCGGGAACCTTCGACATCGCTACGGCCGCCATCCGAGAGGCGCTGAAGCGCGGTCATCGGGTGTGCACCAACTCTACGCTGTTCCACGGGACGGATGTCGACGACGTGCATCGCCTGTTCCGGATGTTGACCGACATGGGCGTGGAAGGATTGATGGTCTCGCCCGGCTACGCATACGAGGATGCGCCGGATCAGGAGCTATTCCTCCAGCGGCAGGAGTCGATCAACGTCTTCCGGCGGGTCCTTGATCCATCCAAGGGGTTCCCGTTTTACAACAACCCGCTGTACTTGGACTTCCTGCGTGGCGAGCGGGAGTACGATTGCGCTGCCTGGACCACCGTGACCTACACCGTGAGCGGGTGGCGGCTGCCCTGCTACACGATGGCCGACCGCCATACCCAGGATGTTCGCGAGCTGTACGCCGATGAAGTGTGGGAGAAATACGGTCCGGGCCGCGATAAGCGGTGTGCCAATTGCATGATGCATTCCGCATTTGAGGGTGCAAGCATCCTCGATGCATTCCGTCATCCTACGGCACTGGCCCGGCTGGCGAGGGGAGCGCGAGGAGGATGATCGTGATCACCGCCTGCTTCCGACGAGAGACACGGTGGATCGATCGCCGTGTGGAATCGCGCATCGTCCACACGCGAATGGGTTCCGCCGCTGCGTCGGATCTGGGGCGGCTCGTACAGGATGAATCGGTGGATGCGTTGATCTCCACCGGTTTCTGCGGAGGTCTGGACGAGGCTCTGCGGATGGGAGATGTGGTGTTGGCGGAGACGATTCGATACGAGGGACGGGATGTGATTGTATCGCCCGAGCTTCTCTCTCTCGCAGCCGCTGCGCTCGAAGAGACGGTGCCCCGGATGCAGCGAGGGCACGTTGTCACGGTGCAGCGTGTCGCCACGCCGGAGGACAAGCGAGCGCTTGCAGAGAAGGGATATACGGCCGTGGACATGGAGAGCGGTCCGCTTGCCCGCTGGGCGGCCGATCGCGGTCTGCCGTTTCTGTCGATCCGGACGGTTCTCGATCTACGCGATGAATCGATCCCATTCTCTTCGGCATCGATGGCGTGGAGCGTGTTGCGGCACCCGCGGGCTACGGCCGGCGTTGCACGCGCCTCGAAGATCGCCGGACGGATGCTGGGGCTCGGGGTTTCTGCAGTGGTCGATGCATGGGCGGTGAGGGAAATATGACGCGACGAATCGACGTAGGAAACGTGGCGATCGGGGGTGGCGCGTCGATCGTCGTTCAATCGATGACCAACACACCCACGGCGGATGTGGCGGCGACGGTGGCGCAGGTCCTGCGCCTGGAAGCGGCGGGATGTGAGATCGTTCGCGTAGCGATCCCCGATTTCGCTTCGGCCGATGCCTTGCCGGAGATCAAACGGCAGACGACTGCTCCGCTCGTTGCCGACATCCATTTCGACCATCGGCTTGCCCTGGCATCGATTGCCGCGGGTGTAGACAAGCTCCGGCTGAATCCGGGGAACATCACGGACAAGGCGAAGATCGTGGAGGTGGTCGATGCTGCAGCCGAGGCGGGCATCCCGATCCGGGTCGGCGCGAACTCAGGCTCACTCGCTCCTGAATTCCTCGACGGACACGGGCACGCCACGGCAAAGGGAATGGTCGACAGCGCGATGGAACAGGTGCGGTTGCTCGAACGTCACGGCTTCGAAGCGATCGTGATCTCCCTCAAGGGGACCGATGTGCGGATGACGATCGATGCGTATCGGGCCGTGGCCTCACTTGTGGACTATCCGCTTCACCTCGGGATCACCGAGGCAGGCGGTCCGTGGGAGGGGTCGATTCGTTCGGCGGTCGGACTGGGGATCTTGCTACACGAGGGAATCGGAGACACGGTTCGTGTTTCGCTCACCGGAGATCCGGTGGAAGAGGTCCGTGTGGCCTACGAGATCCTCAAATCGCTCGGATTGCGTCGGCGGGGTGTCGATCTTCACGTCTGTCCGACGTGTGGACGGACGAAGATCGATCTCGCATCCATTGCTGAGGCCGTTCGCCGTGAGTTGGCGGATCTCGTGGAACCCATTTCCGTTGCCTTGATGGGTTGTGTGGTCAATGGGCTCGGGGAGGTTCGGCACGCCGATGTCGGATTGGTCGGTGGCTCGGGCTGCGGCGCGATCTACGTTCGAGGAGAGCGTGTGGAGGATGGCGTGCCGGAGGAGCGGCTGGTCGAACACGTGATCGAAGCTGTCCGGGGATTCATTGCGGAAGGAGATGCACATGCCGCATGACGGGACGTGCACGGAGCCTCGTCCGAGCCTCGCTTCCGAGCGCTTGATAGGGGCAATCGATCGCGCTGCAGAGCATCTTCTTGATCTGCAAGCCGCCGACGGGTACTGGTGGGCCGAACTGGAATCGAATGTCACCATCACCGCGGAGCACGTCTTCTTCTGCCACATCATGGGGATTGCCGATCCTTCGGAAGCCGCCAAGGCCGCGCGCTACATCCTGTCACAACAGCACGAAGACGGAACGTGGGGGAACTGGCATGACGGTCCGGCCGATCTGTCGACGACGATCGAAGCGTACGTCGCCCTGAAGATCGCCGGGATATCCCCGGAGCGGCCCGAGATGGTCCGGGCAAGAGACTTCATCCTGTCACACGGCGGTGTGGAGAAGGCGCGAATCTTCACCAAGATCTGGCTTGCGATGATGGGCGAGTGGGATTGGAAGGGTATCCCGATTCTGCCGCCGGAACTCATGCTGCTGCCGGACTGGTTCCCGATCAAAATCTACTCGTTCGCCTGTTGGGCGCGGCAGACGGTCGGGGCGCTGGCGGTCGTGATGACCCTGCGACCGGTGGTCGTGCTACCGGAGACGGCCCGGATCGATGAGTTGTACGTCAATGGGCGCGCACAGGCCGATCTGAGGATTCCGGACAAGAAGAAGACGTTCCTCAGCCGTCTGTTCATGATCGGCGACCGGATCCTACGGTGCTACGACCGCCTTCCGTACAACCCGCTTCGGAAGGCCGCGCTTCGCAAGGCCGAGCGCTGGATCGTCGAACGGCAAGAGGCCGATGGGTCTTGGGGCGGAATCCAGCCGCCGTGGGTGTACTCGCTGATCGCGCTTCGCCAGCTCGGATACGGCCTCGATCATCCGGTGATCGAGAAGGGCGTCGCCGGCTTCTACGGCCCGACGGGCTTCTCGATCGAGGAGGAAGAGACATTTCGTCTGCAGTCTTGCCTGTCGCCGGTCTGGGATACCGGGCTGGCGATGATTGCGCTGGAAGATGCCGGAGTTCCGGGGTCTCATCCGGCGCTCTGCAAGGCGGCGGCCTGGCTGATGGACGAACAGATCCTCTCCGGCGGGGATTGGCAGGTTCGCTGTGATGCCGCGCCGGGTGGATGGGCGTTCGAGTTCGAAAACGACGCCTATCCGGACACCGACGATTCGGCGGTCGTGATGATGGCGCTGGAGAGCTGTGCCGTGGACGAGCAACGGAAGCGTCTTGTGATCCGGCGGGGGACCCAGTGGCTGGTGGCGATGCAGAGTTCGAACGGCGGTTGGGGCGCGTTCGATCGCAACAACACCCAGACGTGGACCCGGCAGATCCCGTTTGCCGATTTCGGCGAGATGATTGACCCGCCATCGGTTGATGTGACGGCACACATCATCGAACACCTGGGACGGCTCGGTTGGAAGAAAGATCAGCCGGTGATCCGCCGTGCGGTTCGCTACATCCGGAAAGAGCAAGAGCCGGATGGATCGTGGTTCGGCCGCTGGGGCGTGAACCTGATCTACGGAACCGGTGCGGTCCTTCCGGGGCTGAAGGAAATCGGCGAAGACATGAACGCCCCGTATGTGCAGCGGGCTGTCGCTTGGTTGTTGGAGCGGCAGAACCCGGACGGAGGGTGGGGAGAGAAGGTGGAGAGCTACCACGGTCCGGCGTTCCGCGGACGCGGGCCTTCGACGGCCTCACAGACCGGGTGGGCTTTGCTCGGGCTGCTTGCTGCAGGACGAGACAACGATCCGGCGGTGGAACGAGGAATCGAGTATCTCATGACAACGCAGAACGACCAGGGCGGATGGGATGAGCCGTACTTCACCGGCACGGGATTCCCGACCGATTTCATGATCCGATACCACATCTACCGCGATGTCTTCCCCCTGATGGCTCTGGGGCGGTATCGAAGGGCAAAGGAGGCCACGGCATGAAGATCGTGAAAGCGAAAGTCCTCGGCTTCTGCGGCGGTGTTCGTCGTGCCGTGCAGATGATCGAGACCGAGCTCAAGGAGCACGGGCCGCTCCACACCCTGGGCGCCATTGTGCACAACGCCCACGTGGTCGAAGCCTTGGCAACAAAGGGCGCACAGATGGCCAAGAGTCTCGATGAGGTTCCGGAAGGCGGCACCGTGGCCATTACCGCTCACGGTGCTGGCGAAGAGGTGTATGCCGAGATCGAGCGGCGCGGATTGCGGCTGGTGGATACCACGTGTCCGATTGTCCGGCGCGCGCAAGCCGTGGCGGAGAAGCTGGTTGGGGAGGGTTTCAGCCTGGTCCTCTACGGAGAGGCGGAGCACCCGGAGGTGCGGGGCATCCTGTCGTGGACCAAGGGAAAGGGCATTGCGATCCAATCGTCGGATGTGGAGATCCCAATCGGGACGAAAGGGATCGCTGTGATCTCTCAAACGACGAAGAGCCCAGCGCTGTTTGCTGAGTTTGCCCAAGGGCTCGTCCGGCGATTTGCCGGCCGTGTGCCCGAGATTCGCATTGTCGACACAACTTGCCCGGAAACCGGGCGGCGATACCAGTCGGCCGAGGAACTCGCTTCGTCGGTCGACGCGTTGATCGTTGTGGGAAGCAGAACATCGGCGAATACACGGAAGCTGGCGGAGACATGCCGGGCGACAGGTGTGGAGACATGTCACATCGAGTCTGCGGATGAGATCGAGAGCGTGTGGTTCGACTCGTGGGAGAGGTTCGGTGTGACCGCTGGAGCGTCGACTCCGGATCCGGTAATCGAGGATGTTGTCCGGCACCTCGAAGCGGGAGGCAAGCCGGCGGGATGTGCGAAATGAGGGGGCGAGACGGAGAGATGATGCGTACCACGATGGAAAGTCAGGTTGGAATGAAGCTGTACCGGGATGTTCTTCGTCTGCGGGCCGAGCATGCCCCGCAGTTCATCGACATTACGACGTCGGTGGTCGAAGCCGTCGAAGCGTCCCAGATCTCCGAAGGGACGGTCACGGTCTTCTCGCGCCACACCACGGCCGCGATCAAGATCAACGAGAACGAGCCGCTTCTTCTGCGGGACATGGCTCGGTTCCTCGAGCAGATTGCGCCGCGCGAGGCGGAGTACCGGCACAACGACTTCGTAATCCGCACGGCGAACATGACCGAGGACGAGTGCCCGAATGGGCACTCGCACTGTCAGCATCTCATGCTGTGCGCCAGCGAGACGATCCCTGTTGTCGAAGGCAAGGCCATCCTCGGCCGGTGGCAGAGTATCTTCGTGATCGAGCTTGATCGCCCGCGCGACCGGGAGATCGTGATCCAAGTCCAGGGATGGTAGCGGAACACATCCGGACGCTGATCGATCTCCCCGAGGTCCCCGTGGGACGCGAGGAAGCGATCGCGTTCTGTCGACGACTTGCGCGGGCACACTACGAGAACTTCACCGTGGTGTCGTGGCTCGCCCCACGAGGGATGCGGGTTCACCTGGCTGTCCTGTACGCTTATTGCCGAACTGTCGACGATATCGGAGACGAAGCACCGGGCGACCGTCTGGCGTTGCTCGACCGGTACGAACGCGAACTCGATGCGGTGTATCGTGGATCCCCTCGCCACCCGGTTCTCGTGGCTCTGCAGAATACGGTCGAACGATTCGATCTGTCGCGGGAGCCGTTTGCCCGGCTGATCGAAGCGAACCGGATCGATCAGCGGTGCACGCGCTACGAGAGCTTCGAGAAGCTTGAGGCGTACTGCACGTACTCTGCCAATCCCGTGGGACGTTTGGTGCTGGGCCTGTACGGCGCGTGCGACGAGGAGAATGCGACCCTGTCGGATGCGACGTGTACGGCGCTGCAACTGGCGAACTTCTGGCAGGACGTCAAGCGCGATGCGCAAATGGGGCGGATCTACCTTCCGCTGGATGAGATGGCCGCGTATGGCGTGGCCGAAGCCGATCTTGCGGCCAGCCACGCCACCGATGCCTTTGTGCGCCTGATGGCCTTCCAGGTGAAGCGAGCGCGGGAGTACTTCTCCAAGGGCTTGCCGTTGCTCGACCGGGTGTCGGGGCACCTGAAGATCGACCTCGCCTTGTTCTCTCGCGGGGGAATTGCGATCCTCGACAAGATTGAAGCGCTGGGTTTCGATACGCTCCGGGAGCGTCCGGCCTTGAGCGGACGCGAAAAGGTGGGTCTTGTGTTGTTGACGCTGATCTCCAGACGGTGGCGGGAATGGATTTAGACGCTGCCTATGCCGCCTGCGCCGAGGTAACGAAGCGCGAGGCGAAGAATTTTTACTACGCCTTCCTCAGCCTGCCACGGGCGCAGCGGCAGGCGGTCTATGCCCTGTATGCCTTCTGCCGGGAGTCGGATGATGTCGCAGATGCGCCGAAAGACGATGCGCATCTGCTTACGGAGAATCGTGGCGCCGATCGGGCGGAGAACGAGACCGGCGCCCCAATTCTCTTGGGTCAATCGGGTGATGTCGCGGACGAACCGACAGTGGATGTTCGTCCGCTAACGGAGAAGCAGGATGCCGCATGCGCGCCACAACACGAAGCGGGCGCGATGCTAACGGAGAAGCGCGGTGATGCTGCGCTTCTCTTGCGGGCCGATGGTGCAGATCGGGAAACCGGGGCGATGAACCTTGCGCGGAAGCGCGAAGGATTGGCCCGGCTTCGGGAGCGCCTGTCCCGCGCGGCGGCTGGGGATCCGGAGGATGGACGGGATCTGGCGCTGGCGGATGCGATCGCGCGATTCGGTGTCGACCCCGACGACCTCTCCGACCTCATCACCGGTATGGAGATGGATCTCACCCTGTCGAGGATCGAGACGGACGAGGAGTTGGAACGGTACTGCTACCACGTGGCTTCGGCGGTGGGGCTGGCAACGCTTCCGATCCTCAATGACGGGACGCCGCCGACCGATGCGATGCGGGAGGCGGCGATCGACCTGGGGCTTGGGATGCAGTGGGTCAACATCCTCCGTGATGTCGCGGAGGACCTCGACCGCGATCGGATCTACCTTTCCCGCGAGGCATTCCACCGGCATGGGATCGATGAACGGGTGCTGCAGGATCGGAGGGTCACGGACACGTTGCGCGCGCTGTTCGCCGAGCACGCGGACAAGGCGCGAGCCCTGCTCGAGAGCGGACGGCGGCTGCTGCCGATGTTGCCGCGTTGCGGAAGAATGTGCCCGTGGCTCCTCTCCGAGATCTACGGCCGCATTCTCGAGCGGATCGTGGCGAGCGGATACGACGTCTTCTCCGGCCGCGTCTCGCTTCCCAAGGCCGAGAAGATCGGACTCCTCCTATCCACGATTTGGAGACGCCGATGAACGTCGTGGTGGTGGGCGGTGGGTACGCCGGATTGGCGGCAGCCTGTCGGCTCGCCGGAGACGGGCACAGGCCGTTGCTCATGGAGCGGTCTCCCCGCTTGGGCGGACGGGCTTCGTCGTTCACCGATCCCGATCTCGGGGAGACGGTCGACTACGGACACCACATCCTCATGCGGTGCTGCACTGCGGCGACCGGATTCCTCCACCGGATTGCGATGGATGACGCGGTGTCGTTTCAGCCGCACTTGTCGGTTCCGATCCTCTACCGCCAGGAACGATCGGTCCTTCGTTCGCGTTTCCTTCCCGGTCCACTCCACCTGGCGCCGGGATTGCTCGCGTACCGACCGCTCACCCGGCGACAGCGGCGCAGCGCCCTTCTCGCCGGCGGCCGGCTTCTCCTGGCCAACCCGCGGCGGCTCGAGGATGTATCGTTCGACGCGTGGCTCGCTGCCCGCGGGCAGGATCGCAGCGCAGTCGAGCGGTTGTGGGATCCGATCTGTATCGCTGCGCTCAATGCGCCGGCCTGCGATGTCAGTGCGGCCGCGGCACACAAGGTCTTCTCCGATGGCTTCTTCCGTTCCGATGGCGCCGATTTGGGGTTGTTCACCGTACCGTTGTCGGACATCGCCGATGCGGCGGCAGTCCATCTTGCGGCACATGACGGACGGGTGCGCACCGGCATCGGGGTGGATCGGATTGCGCTCGAAGGCGATGCGGTGGCCGGCGTCGTGTTGGCCGACGGATCCGAAATCGGGGCCGACACCCTAATCTCTGCCGTGACCCCGCGGGACCTTGCGGCCATGCTGCCCGCACAGTTCGGGGCGGGCCCGGTGGTGCAACGTGCCCTCGATCTCGCGTGGTCTCCGATCGTCAACATCCATCTGTGGTTCGACCGGCCGGTGATGGACGATCCGTTCTTCGTTGCCGTGGATTCTCCGATTCAAGTGGTGTTCGATGTCACGCGGCTCCACCGATCGGAGGGCCCGGGAACCGCACGCACGCACGTGGTGATCTCCCAGAGCGCGGCCGCGACCTGGATGGAGCGATCCGATGGTGAACTGATCGCGACGGCTTGCGACGCGTTGAGAACCCTCTCGTCGAGGTTCGGCAAAGCCGAGCGGACCGGCGCACGGGTGATCCGTCATCCTTTGGCCACCTTCCTACCAACCCCGGGAGCCTCCTGCCTGCGCCCACGGGCGGTGACATCGATTCGCGGCCTGTTCCTTGCCGGGGATTGGACAGCCACGGGCTGGCCATCGACTTTGGAAGGGGCGGTGCGGTCGGGGATCATCGCTGCCGCCTACGCCGAAACCGCCGCCGATCGGCCCGAAGACGGCATCTCAAACCCACCGACGCGTCCCATATTTTGAGACGAAACCCTTGTATTGATCGCACTTTGCGAGAATGGGTTGTCGCGCTATAATCCCGCCACTGTCACGAGGTGATCACGATGCCGCATACGATGACGGAGAAGATCCTTGCGGACCACGTCCGTGAAGGGACTCTGGAACGGGGTCAGGAAGTCGGGATTCGCATCGACCAGTGCCTGACGCAGGACTCGACCGGAACCATGGCGTGGCTCGAATTCGAGGCGCTGGGGCTCGACGGGGTGAAGGCCGATCTGGTGGTCTCGTACTCGGACCACACGTCCCTCGGATTCAAGGGCGAATCCACGGACGACCATGTCTTCCTTCAGACGATTGCGTCGCACTACGGGGCCAAGTTCTCCAAGAACGGAAACGGTGTATGCCATCAGGTTCAGTACGAGCGGTTCGGCATTCCTGCGAAGACGCTCATCGGATCCGATTCGCACACACCGACCGGTGGCGGACTGGGCATGCTGGCGATCGGCGCCGGCGGAATGGATGTCGCTGTTGCGATGGGCGGCGGGTTGTTCTACCTGACTGTGCCCAAGATGATGCAAATCGTGCTAACTGGGAAACTCTCGGCCAACGTCAGCGCCAAGGACGTGGCCCTCGAAGTCCTGCGGCGAATCTCCGTCAAGGGTGGTGTCGGCTACTTCCTCGAGTTTGCCGGGCCGGGCGTCAAGACCCTCTCCGTGCCGGAACGGGCGACGATCACCAACATGGGAACCGAGACCGGCGCGACCTCATCGATCTTCCCCTCCGATGAGGTCACCCGCGAGTTCCTCAAGATGCAGGGCCGCGAGGGCGATTGGGTGGCGCTGCAGGCCGACGAAGGCGCAGTGTATGACAAGGTCGTCGAGATCGATCTGTCCACCGTCAAGCCGCTGGTTGCCATGCCGGGGATGCCGGACAACGTCTTCGACATCGAAGAGGTGGCCGGGACCAAGATCGATCAGGTCTTCATCGGCTCGTGCACCAACGGGTCGTACAACGACATCAAGCCGGTGGCGCAGATGTTGAAGGGCAAGAAGGTCTCCACCGACATCGATGTCATCGTGTCACCCGGATCTCGCCAATCGTGGGAGATGCTGATTGAGGATGGCAGCTTCCTCGATCTGACCAAGGCCGGCGTGCGGATGATCGAGCCGGGGTGCAACGCCTGCATCGGGATCGGCTTCGTCCCCGGAAACGGCCATCTGTCGCTTCGTACGGTGAATCGGAACTGGGCCGGACGTGGTGGAAACAAGTTCGGCAAGCTGGCGCTTTGCAGCCCGCTGGTTGCTGCGGCCTCGGCACTCACCGGCGTGATTGCCGATCCACGGGCGCTGCCCGAAGAGACCGTGGACGTCGACCACCTGACCGTGGATGACTACCTGATCCTCGAGCCGAAGGGCCGCGGAGTGGAGATCCGACGTGGACCGAACATCGTGGCCTTGGGCAGCCAGACGCCGCTCGAGCCGGTTCTCAGCGGCGAGGTGTTGCTCAAGCTTGGCGACGGGATCTCGACCGACGCGATCCTCCCGGCCGGTCCGCTGACGCAGCACCTACGGTCGAACCTGCCGGAGATCTCGAAGTTCACCTTCTTCTACGAAGACGAAACCTTCGCGCAGCGGGCGATCGATGCCGGCGGGGGATTCCTGGTCGGCGGTGACAACTACGGCCAGGGCAGTTCTCGCGAGCATGCCGCGCTGGCGCCGTGGAAGCTCGGGATCAAGGCCGTGTTCGCTAAGGCCTTTGCCCGAATCCACCGGGCGAACCTGATCAACATGGGAATCGTCCCGTTCACCGCCGACACCGATGCCATCGATCAGGGCGATCAGCTCGAGATCGATGTATCGAACCTCGACGGCGAGCTCGTATTGAAGAACACGACCAAGGGAACCGTTCTTTCCGTATCCCACGATCTGTCGCAGCGCGAAAAGGACATGATCCGCGCCGGCGGCCTTCTAGCATATACGGCTAGCCGGAACGGCTAGCCGTCACCCTTTGGGAGGAAGGGCGGTTCAGCCGCCCTTCCTCCAGCGCACACAAGCGAAGCGGGGTGCGCCAGCCTATACCGCTAGTCGGAACGGCTAGCGGTCACCATTTTGAGAAGGGGCGGGGGAGTTGGCGCCCCTTCTCATTCGCGCTTTGGCTCGACCGAAGCGCGAAGCATACACGGCATCGCAAAGCGCATGACGTGTCACCCTTTGGGAGGAAGGGCGGTTCGACCGCCCTTCCTCCAGCGCACACAAGCGAAGCGGAGTGCGCCAGCCTATACCGCTAGCCGTTTCGGCTAGTGGTCACCATTCAGGAGAAAGGGCGGTTCAGCCGCCCTTTCTCCAGCGCACACAAGCGAAGCGGAGTGCGCCAGCATACACCGCTAGCCGTTCCAGCTAGCGGTCACCCGCGCCATGGATTGCCCATTGGTTCGGCCATTGCCCAGCCTTGCATTGGCTAATCGATGGGCGTTTGGGTTCATCAGAAGAGACGATGGTACGTTTGTCCCATCTGCCCTTGACACCGGAAACGCGTACGACTACTATTTTCGCACTCTGAGAACAGGTATCTCACTATGTGGGATACGAAACGGGGTGTGAGCCGGTTGAATACGCTCGAGAAGTGTGTACGCATCCTCACCTTGTTCAGTGAGGCCGCGCAGACGCTTCAGGTTTCCGAGATCGCCGATCAACTCGGGCTTCCCCGTAGTAGTGCTTATCGATACATCTCCGCGCTCCGCGCACACAATCTGATCGAAGTCGACCCCGATGACGGCGGATACCGATTGGGGCCGGCGATCCTCGATCTTGCCGCCAGCATGCAGCGCAAACCCCTACACGATCTCTCTCTTCCCCACATGAAACGGATCTCCCGTGAGACGGGAGAAACGGTCATTCTTTGCGGGATTCGCGAGAATGCGGGTGTCTGCCTGGAGAAGGTCGAGGGACATCATGCGTTGCGCGTGTCGTACGAACTGGGCGATTCGTACCCCTTGCACGCTGCAGCGACCGGCAAGGTCATCCTTGCTTTTCTCGGAGCCGATGAGCAGGAGCGGGTTCTCCGTCTGGCCGGTCTTCCGCAGATCACCGATCGAACGATCACCGATCCACGGAAACTCCGCCAGAAGCTTGCCAAGATCCGCAAAGACGGTTATGCGGAGAGCTTCGGTGAGTCGATCATGGGAACTCGCGGAATGGCTGTTCCGATCTTCGCACGGAGCGGCCATGTTGTTGCATCGATCGGAGTGTCCGTTCCGGAGCACCGGGCCCAGGGCGCCAACCGGGAACGGATTGTCCAGCTGTTGCTTCAGGCGGCGGAAGCGGTCACCAACGGATTGGCCACGACCGTCAGATCACAGAGATCAAACTCGTGATGCACGAAAAGGAGGCCCGCGCATGGGCACGATGACCACGGGTGGACAGCCGATCACCAAGACGGCTGATGGACTAAAGGTCCCCGACGATCCGATCATCCCGTTTATTCGGGGTGACGGAACCGGGGTCGATATCACACCGGTGATGATGAAGGTCGTTGATGCGGCGGTCGAGAAAGCCTTCGGTGGACAGAAGAAGATCGAATGGCTCAAGATTCTCGCCGGAGATGAAGCGATCGAGGTCAATCACCCCGAACTGACGGAAGAGCAGATCGTCGCCATCGAGCCCAACGAGCGGCAGAAGCTCTATCTTCCGCAAGAGACCGTGGACGCCATCGGGAAGTACCTCGTGGCGATCAAGGGCCCCCTGACCACCCCGGTCGGCGGCGGAATCCGCAGTCTCAACGTCACCCTGCGCAAGCTCCTCGACCTGTACGTGTGTCTCCGGCCGGTCTCCTGGTACGGAACCCCCGCGCCGGTCAAGCGTCCGCAGGACTTCGATGTGGTCTTCTTCCGCGAGAACACAGAAGACGTGTACGCCGGAATCGAGTGGAAGGCCGGCACGCCCGAGGCGGACAAGGTCATCTCCTGGCTATCCGAAGAGATGGGCGTCGGCAACCGGATTCGCTTCACCAAGATGTGCGGCATCGGCGTCAAGCCGATCTCCGAAGAAGGGACCAAGCGCCTGGTTCGTGCGGCCATCAACTATGCCGTGGCCAACGGCCGCAAGATCGTGACCTTGGTGCACAAGGGCAACATCATGAAGTTCACCGAGGGCGCCTTCCGCGATTGGGGATACGAGGTCGGCAAGGAATTCCCGCAGGTGATCACCGAGGCCGAAGTGTACGAGAAGCACGGCGGCACGGTGCCCGAAGGCAAGATCATGATCAACGACCGCATCGCCGATCAGTTCTTCCAGCAGATGCTGCTCCGCCCGGATGAATACGACGTGGTGGCAACGATGAACCTGAATGGCGACTACATGTCCGATGCCGCAGCCGCGCAGGTCGGCGGTCTCGGCGTGGCGCCCGGCGCCAACATCAACTACTCCACCGGAATCGCCCTGTTCGAGGCAACGCACGGCACCGCGCCGAAGCACGCCGGGAAGAACAAGGTCAATCCCGGAAGCCTGATCCTGTCGGCGGTGGAGATGCTCCGCTACCTCGGCTGGCAGCCCGCGGCCGAATTGGTGCTGAAGGGGATCCAAGGCGCCATCGACGCCAAGACCGTGACCTACGACCTCGAGCGCCAGATGGAGGGAGCCACCCTTCTGTCGTGTTCGGCGTTCGGCGATGCAATCATCGACCACATGTGAGTGAGGCTCACCTGACATGGCACAGAAAGGAATTCGCGAATACGACGCCAAGCGTCTCTTGGCCAAGGCCGTCAATGCGCAAGACGGCGACTTCGCGTTCGAGGACCGTCTTGCGCTGGTCACCCCGGAGACCGACCTTGCCGCGCTCCCGTTGGCGCACCCCTGGTTGCGGGAGACGAAGCTCGTGTGCAAGCCGGACCAGCTGTTCGGCAAGCGTGGGCTGAACAACCTTCTCTTCGTCAACAAGACGTTCGATGAGGTGCGAGCCTGGATCGCCGAGCGGATGAGCAAGGAAGTGACGATTCAGCAGACCACCGGCGAGACCACCGGCGTGCTCACCCACTTCCTGATCGAGCCGTTCGTGCCGCACGACGCCGAGTACTACCTGGCGTTCACCGCCGGTCACGAAGACGACAAGATCCACTTCTCGACCCAGGGCGGCGTGGACATCGAATCGGTGTGGGACACCGTGGTGACGATCAAGGTTCCGGTGCTCGGAAGCCTCGATCGCGCCGAACTCGAGCGCCAGTTGCCCGAGGTCGATGACAAGGCGCAGGTGGCTAACTTCATCGAGATGCTGTACGGGATTTACGTCGATTACCACTTCACCTACCTCGAGTTCAATCCGATCACTTTTGCCGACGGCAAGCTGGTCCCGCTCGACTGCGTCGCCAAGCTCGACGACACGGCAGCATTCCAGTGCGCCGAGAAGTGGGGCAAGATGGACTTCCCCAAGGCATTCGGTTCGACGGCAACCAAAGAAGAGGCGTACATCGCGTCGCTCGATGAGAAGACCGGTGCTTCGCTCAAGCTGACGGTTCTCAACCCCAACGGGCGGGTATGGCCGATGGTGGCCGGAGGCGGCGCCAGCGTAATCTACGCCGACACCGTCGTCGACCTCGGATACGCCGAAGAACTCGCCTGCTACGGTGAGTACTCGGGCAACCCGACGACCGAGCTGACCTACGAATACGCCAAGACACTGCTCGACCTGATGACCCGCACGCCGGATCCGCAAGGGCGCGCGAAGTTCCTGTTGATCGGCGGCGGCATCGCCAACTTCACCGACGTCGCCAAGACGTTTACCGGGATCATCCAGGCGCTGAAGGCGTACAAGGACAAGCTCCAGCAGAATAAGGTCAAGATCTACGTCCGCCGCGGCGGTCCGAACTACGTCGAGGGCCTGGAGAACATGCGGCGTGTCGGGGAAGAGATCGGGATTCCGGTGGAAGTGTACGGGCCGGAGACCCACATGACGCGCATCGTTTCGATGGCGCTTTCGGGAGGAACGAATGAATAGCTACGAACTCTTCTCTCGTGATACCAAGGCGTTCATCTACGGCGCGCAACTGAATGCCGTGCAGCGGATGCTCGACTTCGACTACCTTTGCCGCAAGGACGAGCCGTCGGTGGTGGCGATGATCACGCCCGAACGCGGCGGCTTCGAGAAGTTCTTCTGGGGAACGCGCGAGATCACCATCCCGCGGCTCCGCTCGATCGCCGAAGCGGTCAAGAAGTTCCCCAAGGCCGATGTGATGGTCAACTTCGCCTCGCAGCGCTCGGCGTTCGACTCGACCATGGAGGCGCTGGGGACCGAGACGATCCGCACCATCGCCGTGATCGCCGAAGGCGTGCCCGAGCGGCACGCGCGCATCCTGAGCCAGACCGCCAAGGCCAAGGGCAAGTGGATCATCGGCCCGGCGACGGTCGGCGGGATCAAGGCCGGCGCATTCAAGATCGGCAACACCGCCGGCACGATGGACAACATCAAGATGTCCAAGCTGTACCGGCCCGGATCGGTCGGTTTCGTCTCCGTTTCCGGCGGCATGTCCAATGAGGCGTACAACATCGTCTCCCGGACTACCGACGGCGTGTACGAAGGCATCGCCATCGGCGGTGACGCGCATCCCGGCGCCAGCCTGCTCGACCACCTGTTGCGCTACGAGCAGAACCCGGCGATCAAGATGCTCGTCTGCCTTGGCGAAGTCGGCGGAACCGCCGAGCACGAGATCGCGGCCGCCATCAAAGATGGCCGGATCACCAAGCCGCTCGTGATGTGGACCACCGGTACCTGTGCCAAGGTCCTTCCTGGCCAGGTTCAGTTCGGTCATGCCGGCGCCAAGGCCGGCGGTGCGGATGAGACCGCCGATGCCAAGAACCAGGCGCTGCGCGATGCCGGAGTGGCCGTGCCGACCTCGTTCGACGACTACGCCGACAAGATCAAGGAGACCTACGACCGGCTCGTTGCCGCCGGAACGATCGTCCCGGCCGAAGAGTTCGAGCCGCCGCACGTTCCGATGGACTACAAGCAGGCGAAAGCCGAAGGGCTCGTCCGCAAGCCGACCAGCTTCATCTCGACCATCTGCGACGAATCCGGCGACGTCCACAACTACTGTGGCGTACCGATCGACGAAGTCATCGAGAAGAAGTACGGCATCGGCGGCGTCATCGGCCTGTTGTGGCTCAAGCGGGACATCCCGCAATACGCGCGCGACTTCCTCGAGATGGTCATCCAGATCATCGCCGACCATGGAGCGGCCGTATCCGGTGCGCACAACACCATCGTCACCGCCCGGGCCGGCAAGGATCTGATCAGCTCGCTCGTCACCGGAATCCTGACCATCGGACCGCGGTTCGGCGGTGCCGTCAATGGTGCAGCCGAGCACTTCTTGTACGGATTGCGCAACAACCTTGCCCCGCGCGAGTTCATTGCGACGATGAAGGACAAGAACATCCGGATTCAGGGCATCGGCCACAAGCTGAAGACCCTCGAGAATCCGGACAAGCGCGTCGAGTTGATGAAGAACTTCGCCAAGGCGAACTTCAAAGACACACCCGTGCTCAACTACGCACTGTCCGTCGAAGCCGTAACGACCCAGAAGAAGAGCAATCTGATTCTGAACGTCGACGGAACCATCGGCGTGTTGCTGGTCGACCTGTTGAAGGAGCTCAAGTTCTCCGATGGCGAGATCGACCAGATGATCAAGATGGGAACCTTCAACGCCCTGTTCGTCCTCGGTCGATCCATCGGCTTCATGGGCCACTACTTCGACCAGAACCGGCTGAGCCAGGGCCTCTACAGGCATCCGCTCGACGATATCCTGTACGATGTTCCTGAGAGGCCTGAGGTCGTAGGATAGGCTCACAGGAACGGACAAGTTGACCATGTCGAGGCCGGGCGGTGTGAACCGCCCGGCCTCTCCTTTTGGAACAGGATATCGTCGCGAAGAGAACGGGCCTTCGCGCCCGTTCTTTTTCGCGATGCGTCGCATCGCGCAGATTTCATCAGTACCTCGGCTACTGCCTCCGCCATCTCGAGCAGAAGATCGGTGTCGGCTTCTCCCAACCTCTTGCGTAACCACGCCAGGCTCCCTACTCTCTCCGTGACCACCGCTTCATCCTCGGTGCCGATGTCGGTCGGCTTGTTTCGTTGATGAACCGAAGATGGCAGGGATGGTCGCTTTTCTTCAAGACGCTGCTCGCTCAGCAGCCCGTTACACCACGTGCACGGGCACCAACGTCCGCTGTACTCACCTGGATCTCGAGCTATGGGAGGCTGAGTGCAATCCCCATCGGTCCGTTGAGTGTCCCATTCAGGTTGCCGAGGCTGGCACTGTGGCTTCCGTCGAGGTCCGCCACCGTCACCGTGTCGTTCGCGCCGTTGACGACATACATCCTTCCCGTTGCCACATCCAACGCGATCCCCGTCGGCTGGCTGAGCGTACCATCCAGGTCGCCGAGGCTGGCTCCGCCGGTCCCGTCGAGGTTTGCCACCGTCACCGTGTTGTTTCCGAAGTTTGCGATATACATCTTTCCTGCCGCGACATCCAACGCAATGCCAAACGGCGCGTCAAGCGTGCCATTCAGGTTGCCGAGGCTGGTCCCGCCGGTCCCGTCGAGGTTTGCCACCGTCACCGTGTTGCTCGCCATGTTGAGGACATACATCTTCCTGCCCGCTAGATCCAGCGCAATGCCTGTCGGCCCACTGAGTGTCCCATTCAGGTCTCCGAGACTCATTCCTCCGGATCCGTCAAGGTTTGCGACCGTGATGGTATTGTTCCAATTGTTTGCGACATACATCTTCCCGCGCGGCACATCCAGCGCGATGCCGGAGGGGCTATTGAGCGTTGCGACAGCCACAGTCTTGCCGCCTGTTCTGTCGAGGTTCGCCACCATAGCGGTGTGATCAAAATAGTTCGTGATGTACATCTTCTCTGCCGTCAGATCCAGTGCAATCCCCGCCGGCGAAGAGATGATTGCATTGCCAAGACTGGCTCCGCCGGATCCATCAGTCTTTGCCACCGCAACGGTGTTGCTCCAGTAGTTTGTAACATACATCTTGCCTGCCGCCCCATCTAGCGCAATCCCCGACGGCCCGTCAAGGGTCCCATTCAGATCACCGAGGCTGATGCCGCCGGTTCCGTCCAGGTTTCCCACCGTGATGGTGTCGTTTCCGGAGTTGGTGACATACATCTTCCCTGCTGCCACATCCAGCGTAATCGACCCCGGCTCGTCAAGTGTTCCATTCAGATCACCGAGGCTGGTACCGCCGGTTCCGTCCAGGTTCGCCACCGCGATGGTGTTGGTCCCGGAGTTCGTGACATACATCTTTCCAGCCGCCACATCCACGGCGATCGATGTGGGGAAGCTGAGCGTCCCATTGAGGTCGCCGAGGTTAACACCACCGGTTCCGTCGAGGTTCGCCACTGTGACGGTGTCGTTTCCGTGGTTGACGACATACATCTTGCCTTCCGGAATGTCCAGGGCAATCCCCACCGGCCCGTCAAGTGTTCCATTCAGACCACCGAGGCTGATACCGCCGGTTCCATCGAGGTTCGCGACTGTGATCGTGTGGGTACCTGAGCTTGTGACATACATCTTGCCTGCTGATACATCCAACGCGATACCAAAAGGCATCTCGAGCGTGCCGTCGAGGTCGCCGAGAGTGACTGCATCGGTTCCGTCGAGGTTCGCGACCGTGACGGTGTCGTTTCCGTAGTTGACGACATACATCTTGCCTTCCGGAACGTCCAGGGCAATCCCTCCCGGGGCAACAAGGGTTCCATCCATGTGGTTGGCAAGGCGGACGACGTCGGTTCCATCGAGATTCGCCACCGAGACCGTGCCGTCGGTGTAATTCGCGACATACATCTTAGCGGACTCGGGCACATCGCTGGGCGGACGCACGAAGTAGCAACTGAAGGAACAGCTTGATATCAGCAACATGCCACCTAGCGCAGCAAGGATCAAGCCCACCCGACGAACTATTCTCGTTCTTCCTCTCATTCCCACGCGCCTCCTTGAACCACTACATACTGTTTGTTGGCTCTCCCTCTTGCCAACAAGCGCTCGATAACCCCAACTCTTCCTGTACTGGTATCACACGACCTGCGATACAGGAAGGCCAGAGTTGTGATTTTTCCCCGATGTGTTGTGCCGATACCAGGACCGGATTCACCCGCTACCCGGCCTCAGGAGATCGCCCGCCCCGAGAGCCAAGAGTCAAACCCCACGGGCTCGCAAGCGGTCAACTGCTATAGCCGGCTACCAGTCACAGCTCTCCACGCAACACAACCACGGATGTGCTTGTGTCTACGATGAGACATCCGGCAGGCACGATCGTCATTCAATCTCCAGCTCCCAGATCTCCGTTGCTCTCTATTCAGCAGAGCCTCGGTGTGTGCCTCCCTGCCACCTCCCTCACGGCTCAAGCTACGATGACTTCGATATGGTTTTAGCCTAGGTTCTGAGGACACACATTCGTTCACGCTTTCCAACCATTTGCCCAAACATCTCACGTTTTATCGATCATCTCGTTCACCCTTGGCTCCATCCCCATCAACGGAAGCTCCGCATACTTTGGGAATTACTATTATCATTACTACAACTTTCAATGTGGAAGGCAGCATAGATGGTGTGCGACTTCTGGATATCGGTGAACGTCCAGCTGGTTATTGCTCCCTCGTTGCTACCATCTACGATGACGTAGTCGATGGTGTAGCCTTCATCAGCGGCAATTGTGAATGCCTGGTCCCCGCCGTAGGGAACTTGGACGTTTTCTCCGCTTGGACTGATGGATCCGTGAGGTTCTGCGAGCGCCCTGATCGCGAACAGTCTGGTACCGAAGGTTGCAGTGATCGTATGCTCTGCTGTGACATTTGCGAACGTGTAGGTTGTCACTGGGCCAACCGATGCACCATCAACCTTGACGTCGGCTACGTAGTACTTCCTCTCGGGGATGATCGTGAACGTCTGACTGTTGCCATTCATCACCGCGAGGCTCCCCGTTTGCGTTCCTGCCGGCTCGATGCTTCCGCCTACACCGGGTGACAGTGTGATTTGCCATGTCCCATCAACCGCAAAACGCGCTGAGATTGCGTGCGGAGCTGCAACATCCTCGAACGTATAGGTGCTCACCGCTCCCACGCTTTCACCGTCTACCAAGACGTCCGCAACGTGGTAGCCGTCTTCCGCCGTCATCGTGAACGCCACAGCGGAACCATGCCCAACGTTGACCATGCCGCTCGGACTGATCGAGCCCTTCCCGTGTTCGTCTGCGGCAATGGGATAGGTGTCGAGCTCGAATACGGACCGAATCGTGTGCTGGCCGAGAACGTCCACGAATCTGTACTGCGCTACTGCGCCTACCGACATACCATCCACCAGAACGTCGCCGATATGGCAGTGCTCCGCGGGAACGATCACGAACATCTGGTCGCCTCCGTTCGGCGGCATGACAACCCGTCCAGTTGGGACGATCGTTCCGTTGCGGGTTGCCGATGCAGTGATTGTGCTTGGCGCCCATCCGAAGATTACGCGAATGGAGTTGTTCGGTCTCCTCACATTCTGGAACGTGTAACTCGTGACGGCACCAACCGAAGTCCCGTTCACCTGGACATCGACTACGACGGCACCAGGCAAGGGGAGCATCGTGAAGACCTGGTCTGCGCCAACAGGAACCGCGACGGATCCGCGCGGATTAATCGAACCCGGACCGTGGGCACTGGCATAGATGTCAGTTGTGTTCTGTGCGAATGTCACTGAAATGTAGGCATCCTCGTACAGATCGCCAAACGTATACCTCGTGACGGCACCAACCGAGATCCCATTTACCAAAACGTCCTCCACATGATAGCCCGGTACCGGCGTCATCCTAAACGTCTGGCTTGTCCCCCACCCCACGAGTATGTGCCCGCTCGGTTGGATTCTGCCGTTCGGACCCGACGATGCCTGCACCACCGGCTCCGATTGCTGCTGATTGTCGTTACCCAAGGTAACGCCGACGTTCAGCAAGACGGCTGCTGACATGATGAGGAATGCAAGAATTCCCTGGACAGATGTGCGATTCATATACCTACCCTCTCCTTACATGTAGCCCTATTGAACGTTTTACTAGATAGACGTGCAGTTTCCGTACACGGTCGCAAGGAGTGCTCCCTCGCCAATGGACGTGCCAACGGCAGACAGGACAACGGAATCTCGTGGTGCCTGCGCTAGCTTCTCTGACATTCAGTTTCGCAGCTTCCAGTGGTTGCTTCGTCTCGAGCAACGCATGGACCACCACGAAGGGCATTTTCATCGAGTCCGTCCTTGCATCTGTTTCATGATCGCTGGGTGGGCAAACCACACCTGCGGAAAGGCGCTTCCACGACTGTGATATCGCGTGAGGCTTGTTCTCTCATTGGCCCACGATTACGACTCTGCATTTCGATGACGCTCGGAAAGCGAAAGCAATCTCCTTGGCTGAGTTGGTGTCCCAGGGCAGCCCCATGTTTCCCCAACCGTAACACTCAGATGGATCATCAACTAGCCCTGCAGAGGATATCTAGATCCAGCCAGGATTGAGGACATGTAGTGCAACTGTGGGGGCAGACGTTAACAATATCGGGTACTCTCTCACGCAGCTCCTTGATTCACTCATTAACGGGCCTGCTGAGTTGCACGATCGGGGGAAGTGAGATGGCGACTAAGAAGCATCTTGTGTTGGATCATGATGTGTACCTCCGGCTGTGCAAGAGGAAGCGGGACACAGGACTGCCATTGACCAAAATCGGAAACGCGATTCTCCGTACTTGTTTGGATCACACGGCACAACGGGTCGATCTTCTTCGGGAGGTCATGTTCGAAGCGGGGAAGCTGACACGGGAAGAGTTTGACGAGCTCCTGGCAAAGACGGCCGACGTAGCCCGCCAGTGGTCGACTAACGGTGACGAGCTTCTGCAGGCGGCAATCAGAGATTCGGCACAAGCGGGCAACTGGGCGATGAGCGTCGATTATCGAGCAAGCAATGGGACGCTGATGGTTGTAGAATGCTGGGTTCGTGACCGTCGTAAACGACCTGTCAAATCACACTATCATCACGATGACGAACACGTTCTCGTACTCAACGGTTCAGTCTTGTATCAAGTCAGGGAGCAGCAACACATCCTCCACACCCAGAACACACTCTACATCCCAGGAGGCGTGGCACATGCGGTGACGCCACTGAGCGATGACGCACGGCTCCTTCTGACGTTCTCCCAGAAGGGTGGAAGATCGCGGGCAACCTAATGCCTCGCAACCCCGTAATCTCTTCGAGCCAAAGTATCCATCACTATAGCGGTGCGCACCACTGCGTTTCACATCCACCTTTCTTCTCCCAGGCTCCAAGCTTTCTTCGTTCGCCACTCCCGCACTGAACCGCCTTGGGATTGCCTCAGACTGTTCCCTAAAGAGGATGGAGTCATGACAAGGACAGGAAGGGACTCCCCCGAAGTACGAGAACGAGCCATTCGGATGGTTCAGGAGCATGAGTGCGAGCACACCTCGCAGTGGCCGGGGAACGTGTCGATTGCGACGAGGATCGACCGTAGACAAGAGACGTTGCGGAAGTGGTGTCGCCTGAGGGCGCTCCGCCAGTGCTTGTGAAGGATCGTGTCTTGTAGACGCTCGACGAAACCGTTAGCCCGCGCATGACCCGACCTCGTGCGCGTGCATCTGGCGCTGACCGCTGGCGCAGCCAGTCGAACTCACGTTGTCATCGGTCAAGTTGCGCTAGCGACGCAGATCGCTGTCGCAACCTGTTGGGCGCATGACCGAAATTGAACAATCGTGCCATAGGCTGAGCGCATTCTTGCCGTTCCTGAAGAGGCTTCTATCGTGCGGGTGGCCATAATGTTCGGTAGACCGAAACGGACACCGGTGCAAGGATCGCCAACAGAAGAGAGGGTCAGCTGAAGCTGACCCTCTCTCACTGATGCCGGGGAACGCCCGATCTCTAGCTTCCCTACGCGGACTCTCCTACGGCGAGGTACAGGTCGAAGACCCACTTCTCGGGATCGGTTTCTTCCGGGTTCTGCACCGACTCCAGCCAGCACTGGATTGTGCACGGCGGGATGTTGCCGTGATGATCCTCGAACCAGGCGGCGAATTGCTTCCAGACCTCTCCGATGTTCGGAAGGCCGGTGAAGCGGGTCACGGCGTATCGTGCGCCCGGGACTTCCTTGATCTTCACCGGCGGCTCCGGCTTCGTGTCGGGATCTACCTTGCACCACAGCTCGTAGCCGTAGTTCTCGCTTCCGGGTGACGGGTTCGGGTTGTTGAATCCGTACGACGGATGCTCCGGCGATCCTGGGGTGAAGCCGAGTTTCTTGGTGAAGGCGTTCAGCATCTCGGCGGCCTGTGTCTCGGGCTGCGTTCCGAATCCGAGTGCACTCGCCACGGTCATGTCGGGCAGATCGACGTAGCGGACTTCCAGTTCCACGCTCATGCGAACCTCCTCTTGTCATTGAGCATTCTCCATACGAGATCGCCGGATCGACTCGGCATACGGGCATCGAAGATCCCGTTCGGTGTGCTGATGATCGCTCCTAGCGTCTCGCTTCGTACGGCATCGAGGTGGGCCAGTCCGGAGTCGGTGCACTCTCGCACGACTCTCGGTTTCCTGTGGCGCATACAACCACCTCCCTCGGTTCTCGCTTCTCAGTATCGCGTCCATTTGTGACATCTCATGTCTTATTTGTAAGATCGCTTTGGAACCCTTGAAGGAGGACGGAATGCGCGCCGATCGATTGCTGTCGTTGCTGATGTTTCTGCAGAACCGGGGGCGGACGACGACCGACCGGCTGGCGGAGGCGCTCGAGGTGTCCCGCCGGACGGTGATTCGCGATCTGTATGCGCTGCGCGTGGCCGGCTTCCCTGTCTACACCGAGCGCGGACCGCACGGCGGGGTCTATCTTCACGAGGAGTTCCGAATGAAGCTGACCGACCTGACGCAAGACGAGCTGTCGGCGCTGCTGACGTTCACCGTTCCCGCACCGCTTGCCGATCTTGGGATGGGCGCCGAAGCCAAGGGCGCGCTGCTCAAGTTGGCGGCTTCCCTGCCCATTGCGCGGCAGTCGGTCGAGCGCGATGTCCGCAGTCGCCTCTACCTCGATCCGAACCCGTGGCATGCGACCCATGAGTCGGTTCCTTCCCTCACAACGTTGCGGCAGGCGGTGTGGGAGGATCGCTGGGTGCATGCGAGGTGCCTCCGCGTTCAGCAGATCCCGATTGAGCACGAGATGGCGCCGTTCGGCCTGGTGGCCAAGGGGCGGGCGTGGTACGTGGTCTGGCAAAGGCGGGACGGAAGGCTCCACGTGGATCGTGCGTCGGACATCCTCGAACCGCGGTTGCTGGAAGAGACGTTCGTTCGACCGTCCGGGTTCGATCTCGAGGCGTTCTGGACTACTTGGGCAGCGGACGTCGAGTCGAATCGATGGTTCTTTCCCGTCACCTTGCGTGTATCGCGCGATGCACTTCCCGAGTTGGAGCGAACCCTCGGTCGGCGCATCCAGCGGTCCGGAGACGTCGATTCCGGGAGTGCCCGCATCGAGGTCCGGATGTCCTTCGATCGGTTCGAGCACGCTCGTGCATCGCTCCTTGCCTGTGGGAATGCGGTCGAGGTGCTCGCACCCGATGCCCTGCGGCTCTCGATCGCCGACTTCGCCAGGAAGATCGCGCAGGTGTACGCGGAGCGTGACTGAATCGTGCCGACCGAGGGCAATCCGTGCCACGAGTGGCGGCGTCGTGCCGGCCGTTCTTCTGCTGTGGGCGCGCCGCAACTTGCCTTGTAGGACGCTGTGATCTGCATGCTTGAATCGTGTACTGTCTACTCCAAACAATCATGCTCTGGCAGGAGGCAAGATCGCTATGTTGTCCCCCCATGGCCCGAATTCCTCTCCCCAAGAACCGTCCTCACCGTGCATCGATTGCTCGACAAAGGGCTGCGTGATCAAGCTGAAGGGACACCCGTCCCGTCCGGATCTGGTGGTCTTGTATGAGGTCGAGAAGGGGATCACGATGGCGCGATGGGAGCCCGCCGCCCATCGGATCAGGACGCTGCTCCCGGACCTCGAATGCGTGACGGACAGTCCGTTCAACGGCGATCTCGCGCTGCACGCGACGCGGCCGTGGGTCGTGTTCTCGCAAGACACCAAGGGGAATCGCAACAACAGCATCTACCTTCTGGACTACGAAACCAGCGAACAGCGTGAGATTGCATCACAGGTTGGGCAGGTCAACTTCCTCGCCTTTGGCGGCGACGAGGTGGTGTTGGCGGTCATTTCCAGAGCATCGAGCTACCAACTGATTCGGATCGATCTTGACGGCTCGCTCCGCGTGCTGTACGAGACCGATCGCCAGCTGATGAGCTGGGCGGTCTCCGAGCGGTTGGGGCGCGTCTTCCTTGCGGTAGGACGGCGCACCACGCAGACGGTGGTGATGGATGTTCGGTCCGGGGAGGAATTGGCTACGCTCGCGGAAGAGCCGATGTCGCAGGAGACGGGGTTCGCCATGGCGGACGATATTGGCCTACTGGCCTACGCCTCGGCTGCGCCGGGCCGCGAGGACGTCCTCGTGATCCGCTTGGCGGACACCCTTGAGGAGCGTGCCCGGATACCCGTTCCGGGCTACGTGGGATTCTTCGTGCTCGACATCGATTTCGTCAACTGGGTGGACGAGAATACGCTGTTTGCCGTGGTGGCGAAGGACGGGCTGTGCACCCTGCGCACGGTCGAAGTCTCGACCGGATCGTGGTCCGAGCCTCGCGTCGATGGCGTGGGTGCGTTCCTTACGCGGACATCCGATGGGGTCTATTTCGTGATGAAGACGTTCACTGAGGGGCCTTCGGTACAGTGTTTCCACGGCAACGCAATCGCGGAGATGCTCCCTCCGGCGATGACCACCTCGACCCCGCCTCCGGAGAGCATTCGGTATGAGACGTTCGATGGGCGGCATGCACAGGGCTGGCTGTACCGGAACACCGCGACTCCGAACGGACGGGTTGCCGTGCTCTGTCACGGCGGGCCGACGTATGCGGTGGTCAACGAGTGCGCAGGCAAGCTGGTCGATCTGCTCCTTGCGCAAGGGTACCACGTGTTCCAGCCGAACTTCCGCGGGAGCGTGACGTTCGGCGTGGAGTGGCGGGATCTCAACATCGGGGATCCGGGCGGCGGAGACCTGCAGGATGTCCTGTTCGGTGGCCGCGCGGCATGCCGAGCGGTGGGAAGCACCAAGCGGCCGATCATCCTTGGCGAGTCGTATGGCGGATACCTCACGCTGTTGGCCCTGACGCAGCAGTCCGAAGACTGGGAAGGGGGCATCGCGATCGTTCCGATTGTGGATCAAACTTACGCCTATGCGCTGTACGATGCGCACTACCGCCGCTTCACCGAGCTTCTGTTCGATGGCACGCCGGACGAGAAGTCGGCCCTGTATCGCGACCGATCGCCGATCACCCATCTCGAGGGCCTGGATGCGCCGGTACTGATCGTGTCCGGCCGGCATGATCCAGCGACGCCGTTTGCGCCGGTTGAGGCGTTTGCCGCCAAGGCCGAGGCGCTGGGCAAGGATCTCGAGTTCGTCCCGGTGGATACGGGGCACGGCGTGAGCGATCCGGAAGAGCTTCGGCGGGTGATCGAGCGCGCGGTCGCCATGCTGCAGAAGCTCGCCGCGCGCCCGTAGGCGGGACTCCTGGTTTCCGGGGGCAAGGAACGCACGCATCCCCGCCTGAACGTGGAAGCGAGGCCGAGACGAGGAACTCCAAGGGATGTGGAGAATTCCTCATGGCTTCCGCTCGGCTCCGGCTGCGGACGGCTTAGCCCAATCCAGCCAAGCGCATGGGTACGCGTCTTCGTTGACTGGCCTCTCCTGTCGCCAACCGGTTTGTGTTCGTGAATCTCTCGAGCGCGTACCCAATGAGCGGACGGAAACCTTGTCGGTGCTGTTGGCGGGCTCTAGACTGGATTTATGAAACGAATCATCGTGTGTGCGCTGTTGCTGGTGGCGGCAGCAACGATGCTTGCCGGGGGCAAGGTCTTGCGCGATCTGGAGTACGCCCAAGTCGACGGAATCTCTCTGCGGCTAGATCTGTACTTGCCCGATCGACCGTCCGGCGAATCGCTGCCGGTGGTTGTCTGGATTCACGGCGGCGGATGGCGCGCGGGGAGCAAGGAACGCACCATCGCGCCCCGTGTCCTTGGCGATGAATACGTGGTTGCCAGCATCGACTATCGGTTGAGCCAGCAGGCGGTCTTCCCGGCGCAGATTCACGACTGCAAGGCCGCAGTTCGCTGGCTGCGGGCTCATGCCGGAATTTATCGCATCGACCCGGACCGGATCGGCGTTTGGGGCTCCTCGGCCGGCGGGCACTTAGTTGCCCTGCTCGGCACATCGACCGGTGTCGCGGAGCTCGAGGGCGCGGTGGGCGAACACCTCGATCAATCGAGTGCCGTGCAAGCGGTGTGCGACTTCTACGGCCCGACCGATCTGACGGTGATGATCGGTCAGACGAGCGCCATTGATCACGGCGGCGCTGACTCGCCCGAGGGACTCCTGCTTGGCGGGCCGGTGGCCGAACACCCTGAGCTCGCGGCGCTCGCCAGTCCGGTGACACACGTCGATTCGTCCGATCCGCCGTTTCTGATCGTTCACGGCGATGCCGACCGCACGGTGCCGTACGAGCAGTCCGTGGCATTGCACCAAGCCTTGGCGGCGGCCGGGGTCGATGCAACGCTACACATCGTCGGCCGGGCCGGCCACGGCGGGTTCCCGCCGGAGGTGAACCTCCTCGTCGTGGCGTTCTTCGATCGGGTTCTGGCGGAGGAGACGTAGGTTCATCCCTCTCTTGCCGCGGCTTGCCGCCGGACGGCTTCATCGCGGCGCACGAGGGCTTGGTGCGAAGACGGGGATTTGTGGATGATCACCCGGAATCCCGAGGAAGCGAGGAGCGAATGGTGAACGAACGAGATCCCGTTGCGGTGCTGGTTGAGGCAATCCGTGCGGCAACGACGTGCCTCCCATCCGACGTTGCGGATGCGCTGCGCCGGGCCCGCGATCTCGAAGATCCGCTCGGCCGGAAGCAACTGGATGCGATCCTCGAGAACATCGAGATCGCCCGCCGCGAGCGGCTTCCGATCTGTCAAGACACCGGGGTTCAGACGTTCTACATCCGTGTTGGGACGGGCTTCCCGTTCTTCGACCGCTTGAGCGGATGGATCGAGGAAGCCGTACGCCGTGCCACGGACGATGTGCCGCTTCGTCCGAACACCGTGGATCTGTTCGATGACCGGAACACCGGCGACAACACGGGCCGCGAGATTCCGGCGATCACCTGGGAGCTTGTACCCGGCTCCGGCTGCCGGATCGATTGTCTTCCCAAGGGAGGCGGAAGCGAGAACTGTAGTGCACTTCGCATGCTCTCCCCCGCCGAGGGGATCGCAGGAATCAAGCGTTTCGTCGTCGATCACGTCGCCTCATGTGGTGGACGGCCGTGCCCGCCGGGGATCCTCGGCGTGGGCATCGGCGGCGGTGCGGACATCGCGATGAAGCTCGCCAAGCGCTCGCTTCTTCGTCCAGTCGGGCAGCCGAATGTCGAACCACGGGTTGCGCAACTCGAGCAAGAGCTCCTGGGGCTCGTCAACGACACCGGCGTGGGGCCGATGGGGCTTGGCGGGCGAATCACGGCCTTGGCCGTGCACATCGAGACCGCCGACCGGCATCCGGCATCGCTTCCGGTGGGGCTGGTGTACCAGTGCTGGGCACACCGCCGCGCGACGATTACGATCGATGCGTCCGGCGTGGCAAGCGTTGTGGATGAAGGCGGGGAAGCCAAATGACGATCCATCTCTCGACGCCACTGGATGGGCAAGCGGTCCGACGGCTCAAGGTTGGCGATCGATTGACCTTCGATGGACGGCTGTTCACAGCGCGGGATGCGGCCCATCGCAAGATCTTGGAAGCGGTGCGCCACAACGAGTCCTTGCCGTTCGATCCCACGGGCCTGGCGCTCTATCACTGCGGCCCCGTTGTCCGCCAAGTCGAAGGTGGATGGGATGTCGTGTCGGCCGGCCCGACCACCAGTGCGCGGATGGAGTCGTTACAGCCGGATGTGCTTCGCGTGCTGGGCATCCGCTTGGTGATCGGCAAAGGCGGCATGGGTCCGGCGACGCTGGCGACGCTTCGCGAGGTGGGAGCCGTCTACGCGCAGTTCACCGGCGGGGCCGGCGCGCTGTCCGCACGCTCCCTTGCCGAGGTGGCTTCCGTTCATTGGCTCGACGAGTTGGGAATGCCCGAGGCGGTCTGGATCTTCGAAGCCGCCGGCTTCGGCCCGCTCATCGTGACGATGGATGCCCACGGGATGAGCTTGCACGATGAGCAAGCCACGCGGGTCAGCCATCGGCTGGCGAAGATTCACGCCCGGATCGATGGGATTTCCGGCTGAAGAGACTGCGGCGAAATTCCCGGTGGCTGGCGGTTTGCTCAAGGTTCTCGTACCAGGTGCCGGGAAATCCTCGCTTGACAGTTGCTGGATGCCGGCCTAAGATGCCAACCAACATGTCCAGGGACAAGGCTCGAGACGCGAGACAGCTTCCGATCTGCGCCCTGGTTTCGTTCTTCTATTATTTTGAAGGCTGACTTCTCCGCTTGATCTAGCTTCGGCGTAGATCGAGAAGGGAAGTCGTAGAGGACTACAGGCGAACGCCTGTGGTCTTTTTCTTTTGGGCCGTGCGCGTGGCTGGAAGCCCGATGGGGGCGAGAGCAAGGGAAACGGCGCAGGGAATGGCGCCAGGACGGGAGAGACCATGAGTTGTTTCGGAATCCGTGGAGCGGTCGACGTTCCGCACAACCGGGCGGAAGAGATCCTCGGTGCCACCCGGGATCTGCTCGAACGGATCGTTATCGAAAACGCGCTTCGGGTCGAGGACATCGTCAGTGTGGTCTTCTCCGTGACGGCAGACCTGGATGCGGTGGCGCCGGCGCGTGCGGCGCGGGATCTGGGCTGGACGAACACGCCCCTGTTCTGCGTGCAGGAGATGAACGTCTCCGGCGGGATGGCCCGTTGCATTCGCGTATTGATGCACGTCAACGGGCACCGATCGGCGGAAGAAATCCAACATGTCTACCTCGGAGAGGCGCGGTCGCTGCGCCCCGATTGGGCGAAGGGAGCGGGAACATGACGTCGGTAGCGTATCAGGGAATCGCGGGGGCATACAGCGAAGAGGCGATCCGGCAGTACTTCGGTCCGGATGCAAAGGCCGTGTCGTGCGAGACGTTCGCCGACGTCTTTGCTGCGGTGGAACGTGGCGAGATCGGCTACGGCATGCTGCCGGTGGAGAATTCGATCGCCGGGTCGGTCAACTGGTCGTACGAACTCCTGATGGAACACGACCTGCGGATCTACGCCGAGGTGATCCTGCGGGTCAGACACTTGCTCCTTGCGAACCCGGGCACAGCGCTGGAAGAGATCCGCGTCGTCCGCTCGCATCCGCAGGCGCTGGCTCAGTGCAGCCGGTATCTGGCCCGCCACGGCCTCACTGCGGAAGCCGCTGCGGACACGGCCGGTGCAGCGCACGAGCTGCTCGAGCAACCGGAACCGGGCGTTGCGGTGATCGCCGGACAGGGCGCTGCGGATCTGACCGGGCTCGATGTCCTCGAACGCGGCATCGAGGATTCGGTCTCCAACTACACGCGGTTCTTCGTCCTGTCGCTTCACGAGGCGTCCCGTGCTCCGCGCAACAAGACGTCGATGGTGTTCACGACGCCGCATCGGCCGGGCGCGTTGCACGAGTGTCTCGGCGAATTCGCCTCGCGGCACGTCAGCCTGTGCAAGATCGAGTCGCGCCCTCGCGCCAACCGACCGTGGCAGTACATCTTCTACCTCGACTTCGAGGGGCACTGCCAGGATCCCGAGTGTGAGGCCGCGATGATGGGACTGCTGCGGCGCTCCTCATTCGTCAAGATGCTCGGCTCGTATCCTGCGGCAACGACACCGGTGGACGAGAACCCTGTTACGGGAGAGGTTCGATGATGATCCTGATCATGAAGAAGGATGCCGCCCCGTCGCAACTGACGAATGTCGTGGCAAAGATCGAGCAGATGGGTTGTCAGGCGCACATCTCGCACGGCGAGCAACGGACGCTGGTTGGGATCATCGGAAACGGCCGGCCGTTCGAGACCGGGAAGCTGGAGCAGATGCCCGGGGTGGAGAAGACGATGCCGGTCACGCGGCCGTTCAAGCGGGCCAGCCGCGAGTTCCATCCGCAAGACACGCACGTGGCGATCGGCGACACGGTGGTCGGAGGGCCCGAGGTCGTGATGGTTGCGGGTCCGTGTGCCGTCGAGTCCCAGGAACAGATGTCGGAAACCGGCCAGGCGATCAAGCAGGCCGGGGCGCAGATGATTCGCGGCGGGGCGTACAAGCCGCGGACCTCGCCGTACAGCTTCCAGGGCCTTGGCGAGGAGGGGCTGAAGATCCTTGCCCGGGTTCGCAAGGAGACCGGCCTGCCGATTGTCACCGAAGTGATGCAGCCCGAGCTGGTGCCGTTGGTCACGAGCTACGCCGACGTGGTGCAGATCGGGGCGCGCAACATGCAAAACTTCGCGCTGTTGCACGCCGTGGGTCAGGCACACCGGCCGGTGCTGCTCAAGCGAGGGATGATGTCCACGATCGAGGAGCTCTTGATGGCCGCCGAGTACATCCTGAGCCACGGCAATGACCGCGTGATTCTCTGTGAGCGCGGAATCCGCACGTTCGAGCCGTACACCCGAAACACACTCGACATCAATGCCGTGCCGCTGCTCAAAGAACTGACCCACCTTCCGGTGATTGTCGACCCGAGTCACGGCACTGGGAAGTGGTCGCTTGTCGAGCCCGTCTCGCGTGCGGCGATCGCTGCCGGCGCCGACGGCCTGATCGTCGAGGTGCACCCTCATCCAGAGGAGGCCGTGTCGGACGGTGGGCAGTCGCTGCTGCCGGCGCGTTTCGCCCGGCTGGTGCAATCGGTAAAGGCGATTGCCGAGGTTGTGGGGAGGTGTGCGTGAAGACGCTGTCCGATTGCCGGGTCGCAGTCGTCGGCCTGGGACTGATGGGTGGGTCGCTTGCCGGGGCATTGCGAGGACACTGCCGGACTGTCGTCGGCGTGGCCCGGCGGCAGGAGAGTCTCGATCAGGCGCACAAGCGCGGATTGATCGACGAAGGGACAACTGATATCGAGGGCAGCGTCTTGGCGGCCGACATTGTGGTGCTTGCAACGCCGGTACGAACGATCTGCGCGCAACTCGAGATACTAGGACCGCACCTCTCGCCGGGCTGTCTGGTGATGGACCTGGGGAGCACCAAGGCCGGCATCCTCGAGGCGATGGACGGACTGCCGCCTGATGTGCAGCCCCTCGGCGCGCACCCGATGTGCGGCAAAGAGACCAGCGGCGTGGGTGAGGCCGAGGCCGGACTGTACCACGGATGCACCTTCATCCTTTGCCCGCTGGAACGCACTTCCGAAGAAGCGCTGAACCTCGGCCGCGAGCTGGTCGAGGCCATCGGTGGGACGCCGCTGGTGCTCGAGGCGGAACGGCAAGACCGCTTGGTGGCCACGCTCAGTCACTTGCCCTACCTGCTGGCGTGCGCGTTGGTCGAAACGGCCGATGCAACCACTTCCGGCGATCCCGCGGCTTGGACGGTGGTCGCGGGAGGTTTCCGGGACACCAGCCGGGTGGCGGGAAGCGATGTGCAGATGATGGTCGACATCTTGATCACGAATCGGGATGCGGTGCTCCGGTCCGCCGGCGTATTCCGTGAACGGCTCGAGCAGCTGATGCAATCGATCGAAGCCTGTGCGGAAGATGCCTTGACGGAGCAGTTGACCCATAGCCGTGACGAGCGAAGGAGGATGTTCCGATGAAGCGAACGATCGAACCGCTTTGCGCACCGATCCGGGACGCGATCCGAGTGCCCGGTGACAAATCGATCTCGCACCGCGCGCTGCTGCTCGCCGGCCTGGCCGATGGCGAGAGCCGCATCCGTGGCCTGTTGCGATCGCACGACTGCCAGGCGACCTGGGACTGCCTCGCCGCACTCGGTGTGGAGATCCGCGAGGACGCGCAGGGTGATGTAAGGGTTCGCGGAGCCGGGCTTCGAGGGCTCCGGCGCCCGGTGAGCGCGCTCGATTGTCGCCGTTCGGGTACGACCATGCGGCTTCTGACCGGGGTGTTGGCCGGCCAGCCCTTCGCCAGCCTGTTGACCGGACACGAACAGCTCTTGCGTCGCCCGATGACACGGGTTGTCGAACCACTTCGGCAGATGGGTGCGCGGCTCGAGTCCGAGGATGGAAACGCGCCGCTCCTGGTCCACGGAACCGCGCTACAAGGAGCGCGGATTCGACTCGACGTCGCGAGTGCACAGGTGAAGAGCGCCCTGCTGTTGGCCGGCCTAACCGCTGCCGGTCCGACCGATGTGCACGAGCCCGGCCCCTCCCGGGATCACACCGAGCGGATGCTCGCTGCAATGGGTGTTCGGGTGCGGAAGGATGGCGGGTGGGTGGGGGTTTCGCCGATGGGCCGGCTGGCTCCGATCGATGTCGAGGTCCCCGGGGATCTCAGCTCGGCGGCGTATTGGCTGGCGGCTGCTACGCTCGTGCCGGGTTCCTGTCTGGTCCTAAAAGGCGTTGGCATCAACCCCACACGGACCGGGTTTCTCGACGTGCTGCGAGCGATGGGCGGCTCGGTTTCGTTGGAGAACGAATGGGTCGAGAGCGGTGAGCCAGTGGCCGACCTGCGAGTGGAGGCGGGCGATCTGCACGGTGTAACCGTGGAGGGGGACACCGTGGTCCGGATGATCGATGAGTTTCCGATTCTCGCTGTGGTCGCCACACAAGCGCGCGGAACGACCGTGGTACGGGATGCGGCAGAACTGCGGGTCAAGGAATCCGACCGGATCGCCTCGACGATTGAAGTCCTGCGGCGGCTCGGTGCACGGATCGAAGGCCGTCCGGATGGATTTGCGGTGGAAGGCCCAACCAGGCTGACCGGCGGCGAGGTCGACGGTCGCGGCGACCATCGATTGGTGATGGCAGCGGCCGTCGCCGGGTGGGTTGCCGATGCGCCGGTGACGATCGATGGGGTAGAACGGGTCGAGGACTCGTATCCCGGATTCTTCGATGTGGACATCGAACGGAGGAGGGGGAGATGATCGACGGACGAACGCAGCTGATCGGGCTCTTGGGATGGCCGGTCGAGCACAGCCTCTCACCGGCGATGCACAATGCCGTGTTCGATGCGCTGGGAATGAACTGGCGGTACGTTGCGTTGCCGGTGGCCCCCGGGGCGGCGGCTGCCGCGGTGCGTGGACTGGGTCCGCTCGGCTTTCGCGGTGCCAATGTCACGCGGCCGCACAAGATCGGCGTGGTTCGCGGGGTCGACCGGCTGGGCGACGAAGCCCGTGCGCTGGGCGCGGTCAACACCGTGTATCTCGGCCGGGGAGAAGAAGGCGAGCGCCTCCTTGTGGGCGAGAACACGGATGCGCAAGGGTTCATCGACCCGCTGATCCGCGGGGGATTCGATCCGCGCGGCGAGATCGTCACGGTGATCGGAGCGGGCGGTGCGGCACGCGCCGCGGTCTACGGGTTGCTGCAGGCCGGCGCCCGGCAGATCACGGTACTCGGGCGAACGCTCCGGCGGGTGGAGCACGTGGTGCGCGATCTTGATCAGGGAGAAGGCCGATTGCGTGCGCTTCCCTTGACCGACGAAACGCTCGTGTCATCGACAACACGCAGTGCGCTTCTTGTCCATGCGACACCGGTCGGCATGCGTCCTGCACCGGAGGGGTCGGTCTGGCCGGATCGCGTGCCGTTTCCGCGCGATACGCTCGCCTACGATCTGGTCTACGTTCCGCGCAGAACCAAGCTCCTGAGACAAGCGAGAGCGGCCGGCGCGCCCTGCCTCGGAGGGCTGGACATGCTGGTCAGCCAGGGGGCGCGAGCGTTCGAGCTGTGGGCCGGACGTGATGCGCCGATCGATGTGATGCGGCGGGCCTGCGAGGCTGCGCTGGGAAGGGTGGACCGATGAGATTCCTCACCGGAGGCGAGTCGCACGGGCCGTGCTTGACCGTCCTCATCGACGGCCTTCCGTCGGGTCTCGAGATCGATCGTGAGGGGATCGATCGGGACCTTTCGCGGCGCCAGGCCGGTTACGGCCGAGGCGGGCGGATGGCGATCGAGAACGACCGGGTGGAGATCTTCGGCGGAGCGATCGGTGGACGAACGATCGGTGCGCCGCTGGTGCTACGGATTGCCAACCGGGATTGGGCGCACTGGAAGGACCGCTGGGATGCCAACGATCTCGAGCCGCTCACGGTGCCGCGGCCCGGACACGCGGACTATGCCGGCATGACCAAGTATGCGCTCGACGATGCCCGCCCGGTGCTCGAACGGGCCAGTGCCCGCGAAACCGCGGGGCGCGTTGCAGTGGGCGCAATCGCCAAGCAGCTCCTTGGGGCGTTTGGGGTGCGGATTCAAAGCTGCGTGGAGGCGATCGGCGGAATCGAAGCGGCGGGTTTGCACGAATCGTTCGAGCGCTTGCGCGAGCTTGCGGAGTGCAGCCCGGTGCGCTGTCCCGATCCTGTGGCGAGCGAACGCATGGTCTGTGCCATCGACGCAGCGCGCGAGGCCGGCGACTCGCTCGGCGGGGTCTTCTCGGTGGTCGCCGCCGGCGTGCCGGCGGGGCTCGGAACCTACGTGCAATGGGATCGGCGGCTCGATGCGCGGCTCGCGGCCGCGCTGGTCTCGATCCCTGCGATCAAGGGCGTCGAGATCGGATCGGCGTTCGACAGTGCCGGGCGCCGTGGAACCGATGTGCACGACGCCTTCCTTCCGAGCGGATCGGACAGGCTCTGCCGCGGGTCGAACCGGGCCGGCGGATTGGAGGGCGGAATGACCAACGGTGAGCCGATCGTTGTGCGCGCGGCGATGAAGCCGATTCCCTCCACCGTGCATCCGCAGCATTCGGTCGATCTGCGCACCGGGCTGGCGGCGGAGACTGCATACCAGCGGTCTGATGTCTGCGCCGTGCCCGCGGCATCGATCGTCGGAGAGGCGATGGTCGCTTGGGTGCTCTGCGATGCCCTGTGTGAAGCGCTGGGTGGCGCCAGCCTGGCGGAGATGAAGGCCCACTGGGGTTCCTGGAGGGAACATGTCTGACGCGAACGTGGTCCTCACCGGATTCATGGGGACCGGGAAGACGACGGTGGGGAGGCTCCTCGCCAGCCAGCTCGGGCGAACGTTCGTAGACACGGATGAGCGGATCGTGGCGCGTGCCGGCCGCAGCATCCCCGACCTCTTCGCCGAGCGGGGGGAGACCGGATTCCGTGATCTCGAGGCCGCAGTTTGCCGCGAATTGGCGCAGTGCAGCGGACTGGTGATCGCGACCGGCGGTGGGGCGCTGCTCGATGCCGATGTCCGGGCGGCTTTCTCTTCTACGGGACGGGTTGTGTGCCTGACGTGCGATGTCGACGAGATGCTTCGACGGATCGGCCAAGACGTCGATCGGCCGCTGCTGGACGCAGCTCCCGACGCCCGGCGGGAGGAGATCAACCGGCTGTTGGCTGAGAGGGCGGCGGTGTACGATGCCCTGCCGCTGCATATCGACACGACCGGCCGCTCACCGGATGCCACGGCCGATGCGATCCTCGATCTGCTTGATGAGGTTATGATTCCGGTCCGGCACGACTCCGGCTCGTACGATGTCCGGGTCGGGCTTGGGGCATTGGATCGCCTTGGTCGTGCGCTGCGGGATGCGGGCGTGGAACTGTCTTCGCCGGTTGCAGTGGTCACCAACCCGGTGGTGTACGAGCACTACGGCGAAGCGGCGCGCTCTTCCCTGCGGGCCGCCGGGTACCGTGCCGAGATCTGCCGGGTGCCGGATGGTGAACAGCACAAGCGGCTCGGGACGATCGAGCGGCTGTACGAGGACTTGCTTGACCTCGGGTTCCATCGGCGTGGGGTGGTCATCGGGCTCGGGGGCGGGGTGACGACCGATATCGCTGGATTTGCTGCGGCAACGCTCTTTCGCGGTGTGCGTGTCATCCAGGTGCCGACCACCCTGCTGGCGATGGTCGATGCCGCCGTTGGGGGAAAGACGGGCGTCGATCACGCGCGGGGCAAGAACCTGATCGGGGCGTTCTGGCAGCCGATGCTGGTGATGATCGATCCGCGCGTTCTTCGAACGCTTCCGGAAGCCGAACTGCGGTGCGGCGTGGCGGAGACCATCAAGCATGGGGTGCTCGGCGATCCGGAGCTTTTCCACGCATTGTCGAGCGGTCCGGGCGGGCCGAGTGACTGGTGGTCGAACGGCGCGGTGCAGCGGATTGCCCGCGCGGTGCGCGTCAAGATCGACGTGATCGAGGAGGACCCCGGCGAGTGCGGGCGGCGGGCTACGCTCAATCTCGGGCACACCGTCGGGCATGCGATCGAGGCGACGAGCCGCTACACGATTCGCCACGGAGAAGCGGTGGCAATCGGCCTGGTTGCGGCGGCACGGATCAGCCGCGCACTCGGCCGCGCAGATGGAGGCCTCGTGTCGACGATCGAAGAGGCACTCACTCGGTGGAAACTGCCCACGCGCTGCCCGGATGTGGCGGTTGATGGGCTGATGGCTGCCATGTGTCACGACAAGAAGCGTACAAGCGCCGGCCTGACGTGGATCCTGCCCCACGTCATCGGCGAGGTGTCGATGATGTCGGACGTGCCGGAGGCAATCGTCTACCGGGTGTTGACGGAGATGGGAGCAAGGAGCGAGGCATGAGAAGGAACGATGGCGTACGGACGTTGCGGATCCTCGTGTTGCACGGGCCGAACCTGAACCTGCTCGGAACGCGCGAACCGGATGTCTATGGGCACACGACCTTGTCCGCGATCGACGGGGAACTCGAACGACAGGCCGAGGCTGCCGGTGCCGAGATTCGATCGGTGCAGTCGAATCATGAAGGGAGGCTTATCGACGCGTTGCACGAGGCCGTATCGTGGGCGGACGGTGTCCTTATCAATCCGGCAGCCTATACCCATACAAGCATTGCGTTGCGGGACGCAATTGTCGCGGTGGGCCTGCCGACGATCGAAGTCCATCTCTCGAACGTTCATGCGCGCGAGTCGTTCCGGCGCGAATCCCTGATTGCACCGGTCTGCTTAGGACAGGTGGCCGGATTCGGCGCAGCGAGCTACCCGCTTGGCCTTGCGGCGCTTCTCCGGCATCTTCGCGGGGAGGGGGCGTGAACCCTTCGGCGCGTCTGGCGAGGGTCCCTCCGTTTCCGTTTGCCCGTTGGGCGGCGTCCTGCCACGCCGCTGAGGCGCGCGGAATCGATCTGATCCGGCTTGATATCGGCAATCCGGATCTCCCGCCGCCGCCGGCGGTCATCGAGGCAGCAACCCGCGCGGTTCGGCGGCCGACGGAACACGGTTATCCCGGATACCGCGGATCGGAGACGCTGAGGCACGCGATCTGCTCGTACTACCAACGGCGATTCGGGGTTTCGCTCGATCCCGACGCGCAGGTGAGCTGCCTGCTCGGATCCAAGGAAGGGATCGTCCACCTGCAGCAGGCGATCCTCGATCCCGGGGATGTGGTGCTCGTCCCCGATCCTGGGTATGCGCCGTATTGCGGAGGCGCTGGATTGGCGCAGGCGAACACGATCCGATTCCCCCTGTCGGAGTCGAACGAGCGGCAACCCGTATTCGAGGCGATCCCGGAGGAAGTTGCGCAGCGTGCGACGTTGGTCTGGCTCAACTACCCGAACAACCCGACCGGTGCCGTCGGTACTGCGGAGCTGTTCGAACGGGCGGTGCGATTCGCACGCTGCTTCGACCTTCTCTTGTGTCACGATGCGCCGTACACCGAGGTCCGGTTTGATGGATGCCGGCCGGGAAGCATCTTGCAGGTTCCGGGGGCTGCCGAGGTGGCGGTTGAGTTCAACTCGTTGTCCAAGGCGTACAACATGCCCGGCTGGCGCGTGGGGTACGCGGTGGGGAACCCTGATGCCCTGGATCTCCTTCGGCGGATCAAGTCGAACCTCGATTCCGGGATGTTCTTGCCGCTTCAGCACGCCGCCGTGGCGGCGCTGGAGACGGACGACGCGTGGATCGAAGAACGGAATGCCGTGTATCGAGAACGGCTCGAGCTCATTGCCGAGGTTCTCTGCACCATCGGATTGCCGGTCAGGGTTCCGCGAGCCACGCACTACCTGTGGATCGGACTGCCCGAAGGGCAATCCGCCGAGCGATTCGCCCTCCGGTTGCTGGACGAGACCGGGATCGCGTTGGCTCCGGGCACGTTCTTCGGTCCGGGGGGCGAGGGGCACGTCCGGCTCTCGGTCACGGTATCGAGCGAGAGGGTTCGGGAAGCGGCGGAGCGGCTGTCGTCATGGCGTCCGATGAGTTAACCGGTGAGCGGATAGTTTTGCCATAGGTTATATTGGTTACAGACATATCGCGGGGTATCTTGTAGAATGCTGGCGTGGCGGCGTGGGATAGCACTCGAAGACTTCATCTTCGACCCCAAAGCGCCGCTGAACGAACCGAACAGGCGTTGACTCGGTCCCGATAAGGGTAAACCACGCGAAAGTGTGGGGCACAAAACCACAGACCCTAGCGAGAAGCTCTCGCGGGTGGCTGGGTTGCCGAAGGGCCATGAGTGAGCGAACACGAGAGGATCTGGTTGAGGTGCTACAGTGCGTCAACCACGGGTCACAGCTTCCCGATCATCCGGGATGTCCGTGCCGTCGCCTCCGTGCGAACCACACTCAAACTCGGTGGAAAGCGCACGTTGTTGCTTCCCATCGGCGTGTCCATTCTCGGCTTCTTGTTGCTCCTCCTGCGTTTCCGAGCGGTTCTCGCCGCAAGGAAACAGTTGTAGCGGGGGAGTTCAGATGCTCCGGGCGCCCGAGTCGTGGTGAGAACGGAGAAGGAGGTCGGATCACGCGGATGAATTGCCGGTAGCACAGGCCGATCCCATGGTGTGAAGCCGCGCTGATTGGCTTGAGGTCCAAGTTCTTGCGTCATTGGACTTGATCCTCGACGGACGGACCAAGAGAAGAACGTTTCTGGCAGTCTGATCAGCGGTGAGCCTACAAACACTCGGATCATGATGATGGGAATGCTTACGTGTTCCCATTCCAATAGTCGGTGAAACACAGGCTGAAGTACGAAATAACCGGAAGTGAGCCCAGGAGGGGAGGCTCGCCGGCAAGGGCGAGCCTCCCTCCCAATGATCACAACCATCGGTTATCGCCCTCCGAAATGGACGTACATCTGGCATCAATGGCCTGGATTGCGAACCGCGGCACGGCACATAGGAAGCGGTCGAAACGCCTGAGTTCAATGGAATGCTACTGTGCGGAGTCGCTCGTGAGTACGGACGGCCCGCTCGGCAGCTTCTCGGACGGGACGTATTCCGTGCAGGCCGAACTCGATCTTGGGACGGGACCATCTCTCTTGTCCTCGCCCTACTCCCTGATCTTGGCCGACGGGGAGCCGATGCTTCTCGACCTGTAACACCAGGCCTCTTCTCCGCTCTTCTCCTCCTTTGCCTGTCGTCTTACCCCGACCGCGCCGCCTTGTGTCTTGGTTTGGTTTGCGGATTGACAAAGACGAGCAAAGCAGTTATCCTAGAACCCCAGATGAGAAATGAGCAGAAGAGACAGGCTTGTGCAATGCGGACGGTCTGGCTACGTGTCGTTCTCGCAGGGTTAGTGGCTGCTGCAGCATGGCTTGCACTAGCTGCCGCGCCCGGGTTCTTCGGGGCATGGGAATCCAAGCTGATGTGGAGCGGGCCGTCCGAAAGCTGGGTCTGCGACATCGACTTGGAGACTGGTATCGGCTTCGGGCCGTGGACATTCTCAATCAGCGGCGCCGTGTTCGACGGGGAGTGGACGAAGCAAGAGATCGGTGCCGAGTACAGCATGGATGGGTTCTCGGCCGAGTCGATCGTTCAGTTTGAGCCGGACGAGCTGCGATTCAAGGAATGGAAGACCGTTCTCGAATGGGAATGCGCGCCGATCACGATTGAGTTCACGGCCAGGACTACGCGCACGACCGACTGGCTGATCTTGGACCTCGAGCGTGCGGGTGAAACGGTCGATGCCGATGCGCGCGTCCGGCTTCGGGCGGGATCCGGATCTTGCGCGTTCCTCTTCTACGATGCGGATCTGGACTTGGCTTTCGATCTGTGCGGTATCGACACGGATCTCGCCTTGAGCCTGGATGATGAAGGGGTCGATACGGTGGAGCTCGAGCTCTCCGACTTCGTCTTCTCTCGTTTCCCGGCGGTGAGCGTCGATCTTGAGATGGCTCGAACGCTCACCGAGCTGGCGGTCGAGGTCTCTCCTTCCTGGACCTTGGGCGTGTGGGCGTGGGAGGGCGGGATGGAACTCGAGTTCGATGCCGAGTCCGCTGTGGAACCCGGGCTTCGGGCGCTCCGAATCACCGGGGCGAACCTTGCATGGGAGATCGGACCGTGGGCGTTCGATGCCGAAGTTCTTCTCGATCCCGTGGCGTGGATCGATGATTTGTACTGGATGGAACTCGACGCGGAAGCCGACTTCGTCTCCATGGTGTGCGGCAAGGGGACGTGGGGCGTCACGCTCTGGTGCACGCAGTCGGCGGTGTCCAAGGCGGAGACGGAACTCACGATCACACCACACGAACAATGGATCATCACGTTGACATCACACGTCGATCTCAAGGCCGGCACGGTGGATGCGGCGGCGTTTGCCGTGGAGACCTCTTGGTAGCCGCCTACGGTGTGTTTCGCTCTCCGTTGCGGGCCTCGTAGAGGTGCTTCGCCTTCTCCGCGCTCAAGACAATGCCGCGGATCATCGCCGAGCTAAAACCTCGGTGTTCCATCTCATTCAGTCCTGCAATGGTTACGCCCAGCGGCGTGGTCACCGTATCGATCAGGGATTCGGGGTGCACCTCGCCGGAAAGGATCAATTCGGCCGCTCCCTTGGCCGTTTGGGCGGCGAGGCGGATGGCTTCATCGGCGTGAAAGCCGACCTGTACGCCGCCCTGTGATGCCGCCCGGATCGCCCGCAGGAAGAACGCGACGCCGCAGGCACACAGCGCCGTGGCCGGGGTCATCTGTTCCTCCGCGATAAATTCCACCCGCCCGAGCGCCGTGAAGACTTTCTCCGCGGCCTTCTTCGCTGGCTCCGGTGTGGTGTCATCGCATGCGAGGCACGTCATCGATACGCCGACTGCCACCCCGATGTTGGGCATGGCACGCAAGATGGCGATCTCCGGGCCGACCTGTTCCCGGATGTCGGCAATCCGCACATCGGTTGCTGTGGATAGGAGGATGTGGCGGGCGGGATCGAGCGATGGCGCGATGCTCGCCAACACGCCGTTCATCTGTTTCGGACGGACAGCAATCACCACGATACCGGCTTCACGAACCGCGGATGCATTGTCGGTAGTGGCAGCGAATCCCTCGCTTGCCAGGTGCTCAAGCGCCGGCTTGGAGCGGCGCGTGATGGTGATGTCGGTTGCCGGGTAGGCATTCGCCGTGACCAAGCCCCGCGCAATCGCGCGTCCGAGGTTCCCTCCACCGATTACCGCAATCCGTTCATGTGACATGCTGCACCGCCTCTGTTTCCGATCTCAGGTTCTCATCTAGAGGATACAGCGTGACTTCACGCGTTGCGAGAGCGTGGTAGGCCGTGTGTCCGTTGAATGCACGGGTTTCGCCCTTGCGAACGGCGAGTCTTCGTGTAGGGTAGGTCGCAGAATCAAGCGGGTTCGCTTTGCGGGATGTTACCCGCGCCGGAGGTCGCCATGAACGCTGGTATCGATCATGATGAAGTCGTGCTGCTGCCAAGATCCGAACGCATTCGGGCTTCGGCGATTCTGGAACGTGCGTTTGCACAGGATGCCATGTGGATGGCGCTTCTCCCCGATGCGGAAGCACGCGAGCGGGCGTTGCCGGTCATGTGGAAGGCGGTGGTTGCCTACTGCCAAACCTACGGGATCGTTCACACCACTGCGGGCCGCGAGGGCGTCGCCTGTTGGGCGGCTCCGGGAAGAGAACAGACGACGGTTTGGAGGACCCTTCGAGCAGGCGGTCTGTTCATCCGTTTCGCCATGAGTCTTCCTGCTGGATCGCGCCGCCGGCTCCTCGATGCGCTGGCGTGGATGGATGCGTGTCATCGCCAGGCGATGCCGGAGCCCCATGGGTATCTGTGGGCGCTCGGTGTGGATCCGGCGTATCAGGGACGGGGGATCGGCAGCCGCCTGTTGGTGCCGGGACTCGAACTCGCGGATCGAGCTTCGGTGCCGTGCTATCTCGAGACGCAGACCGAAAGCAACGTCGCGTTCTACCGGCGGCGTGGATTCACGGTGCTCTCGGAAGACGATGTGCCGGGCTTCGGTGTTCACCTGTGGATGATGCGACGGGATTCACGGGAACCCGTGGGTACGGCGTAGGCTCATCGAGGCTTCTCGGTCGGCATCAGCCATCGTTTCTTCGCGCCTTGGCTGTATGCGCGGTCTCCCGCCGGATACCATCACCCCCACGACGAGTCGGTGGGGTGATCCGAGTGGTGACAGGAGACGGAGTACATGCCGGGATTGACCGGTTGGTCTTATTGGACGAACCGTACGTGTCTCAGCAGCTTCAGGATGGAATCGTGACCCATGGATGGCGTGCATTCGCCACGGGACCCGTGGACCTCCGCCACGACACACGGAAGCGCCTGATCACAGAACCGGAAGCCGTCTCCATGATTCGACGCACCGGGTCACTTGTGTACACGAATTCTGAGAATGCACTGGGGTTCTACCTGAGCGCATTGCGGGACGCGCGGCGAAGGCGTGCGATCGCCACGCTCAAGGACAAGCACCGGTTCCGGGAGCTCCTGGCATCGATCTATCCGGAGCTAGCGTTCCGCGAGGTGCCGCTGGAGGCGCTCGATCGGGTGGATCCTGCCGGCCTCCGGTTTCCCCTGGTACTCAAGCCGAGCATCGGATTCTTCAGCGCAGGCGTGCAGATCGTACGGACGCGTGATGCGTGGCGTGGGGCCGTACAGGCGCTCCTGCGGGAGATGGAAACGGACCGGCTCAACTATCCGGCCACGGTCCTCGATCGGAGGAAGATCCTGATCGAGGATTACCTGGACGGCCCTGAGATCGCCGTGGATGCGTATTACGATGCGCAAGGGAAGCCGGTGGTGTTGAATGCCATGCTCCATGTCTTTCCCTGTGAGCAGGACACACGCGACATCCTGTATCTCACCAACCGGTCTATAGTTGAGTCTGTTCGCCGGGATGTCGATGCCTTGCTGCGACAGCTTGGGGCGTTGCTCGAGTTGAGGAGCTTCCCTTTGCACCTGGAGGTGCGCCGGCCGGAAACCGGAGCCGGGCGCGTGGTGCCCATCGAGGTGAATCCGAACCGGTTCGCTGGCTGGTGCACCACGGATCTGGCCAGTTTTGCGTACGGGATCGATGTGTACGAGTGCTTCCTCCATGGACAGGCTCCCGATCCGGCGGTGTTCGCCGGCGACGATGCGACGTACGGGTTCGTGATCCTTCACCCGCCAGCCGGTACGCGATTTCCCCAAGGCTGGACCGTGGATCCGCATGCGCTTACGGAGATGCTTGGCGATGTCCTCGAACTGCGGCTGGTGGATCACCAACGTTGGGGAATCCTCGGAATCGCCTTTGTGCGGTATGCGACCCAGGAGGAGGCCCAGCGCGCCGTGCACATCGACCTGGGGGCCCTTGTCTGAACCGTGGCCGGCCGTCGTACAATCGGGGCATGATGGAGCCGCTTTACCTGATTCCGATCCTCTTTCCGGTCTTCTTCGTTGCGATCTGGTGCCTCGTCCTCTTCATTCTCTCACGGGTCAGCGGCTGGTCGCGTTTGGCCCGCCGTTACGAGGCGCACGCGATCTCCATCGAGCCGGTGGTCCGGTTTGCCTCAGCCCGGTTTGGCGTGACGAACTACAACGGTGTGCTGAGTATCGCAGCCGATGACCGCGGGTTTCACCTGGTGCCCGTGAGGATTTTCCGCCCATTTCACCGGCCCTTGTACATCCCGTGGAGCGACGTGCGCGCCGAGCTGCGGGGTAAGACGTTGCGCCCCGGCTGCCGGCTCACGTTTCCGGCAGTTCCGCGTGTCTCGTGCCGAGTGGGGGGACGAACCCTGGAAGCCCTGCTGCCACACCTTTCGATGGCTCTCGAAGATCAGTAGGCTGTCTGTCACGCTTCCGGCGGATGGCGAGGGCATAGGTGGCGACGGTGCGTACCAGACGGTCATATCCGGCTCCGTCGGTTGGCTTGATGAAGTACCCGGCGGCACCCGAGTCGAAGGCCTTGACCCTGTCTTCTTCGCGTTCGGAGTTGGTCAGAATCGCCACGGGAATCGATCGTGTGGCCTTCATGCCCTTCAGCTTCTCGAGCAGGATGAGGCCATCGAATTTGGGGAGGTTGATGCACGTAATCACGAGATCCGGCACACGCGCAACGGACGACAGAAGCCGGAGCGCTTCCTCTCCGTCCCAGACGTGTTCCAGGGAGATCGTCGAACCGATCGTTGAGAATGCACGTCGGAGAAGGGCGGTCTCGATTTCATTGTCCTCGACCAGGAGGATTGCTGCGCTCGCGTGCATGATTGCATCATGCCGAAAATTCCGTTGTCTGCCCAATCCGCAGGATCGATGATCGCAGGGTGTGCGGCGGCTTCTTACTGATTACGCCCGCAGGTCGGCGGCCTGGAGGTCCGCACGGAACTGCTCCGCAACGTCGGGACCGGCGTGTTCGGCAAGCAAGTCGAGGAACTGAGCGGTGGTCTCGATGCATTCCTCGGCGGCATGGCGCCATACGGCGGAGAAGGGTCGCTCGCCCAGCCGCTGGGCCAGCTCGTGGAGCAGGAGCGGGCCCTTGCGGTACAGGAGTGCCTCGGCGTTCCGGATCGCCTCGTCGGTGGAGCGGTCGTCGCGCTCGAATCCCCAAAGCGGCAGATCCGGGAGGTTCTCTCTCTTGTCCCGAAGACGGCGGTCAAGGGCTTCGTTGCCGTACCGCGCCCGCACGGCCCGCAAGGCCGAGTACTCCGCGAAGCTCTCGTTGAGCCAATCCTCCCATGTGGATGGGTCGGCGCGATGCCACCATAGGTGCGCCAACTCGTGGCCGAGATAGCGGACGTACGCCTCGTGGTGCTCTTCGTAGCTCGCCGCTTCGATGCCTCCGAGCACAAGCAGTCCTTGTCGTGCATACCCTCCCCCGCGTGGGCGGGGAGACAGGATCACCCGAAGGGCATCGATCGGTGGCGGGCCGAGCTGGTCTGCGTACGTCGAGCCGATCCACGCGAGATCCTCGGCGATCGATCGGGCGATCGACGGCGCGGGCGTTCCATCGTGGACGGCGATGGAGAACCCCGTACCCTCGGTCCGGACATCCAGCATGGATCTTCCCGCCGCGATGACGATGTCGTGGGTCGGAACGGTGGAAACGAATCGCCACGTCGTGCCCGTGCGGCCGGCGGGGCCGAGTCCCCTGACCTCGTACGCTGGTGGCGCCGAGAAGCGGACATCGTAGGTGAACGGGCCGTGGTCGCGGCTGTACGGGAACCACGGCAGATACATGCCCAGCTCCACCCAGTCGCCGGTTACCACATTCGCCGACCACTCCGGCCACGATCGCACGTGGCCCGCGCAACGGACGCGAACGACAGGGTTCGTGGGACGGCCCACCTCGGACCACGTGATGTCGAGCCTTGCCGCTTCCGGCATCAAGGACGGGCGATTGTCCGGGTCGGCGTTCCACGTGACACGTTCCACGCCCGGTCCGTCGACTTCATCGATCCTCAGTTCGCGATGAAGCCACAGCGAAAGCTCCCCGGGATTGGCGATCGCTTCCGGGACGTCCAGTCTTGCATCCACCTCGAGGCGCTGCCGCGCGGGGTCGATGGTGGACTCGATGTCGATGTGGAGAACAGTCTTCGGAGCGGTATTCACGAGTCTCCTTCCGTTTCGCGCTCGCTGCGGATGTCCGGTAGCATCGGTTCTTCTTGTAGCATACAAGGCGTCTTGCACGAAGTCATGGTTCGTCTGAGCGACCGCGCACGCGTCCCGAAGACGGCGGTGGGCACACCGTTTCGATCCTGACGGAATCGTGAACCTGGCAACATCCAGCGCCACGGAAGCCATCCGGGATGAAACGGTGGCTACGGAGTGAACCAGGACAGCCGATGGGACGACCGAATTGCAACTCTACGTGAAGGAGACGATCCGTGATGAACTATCGCAACCACTTGAAGAACCCCTCCATCGAAACCCTCGAGTCCTTTGGAGACTCCGATCAGAGGAAGGGCATCGTGGCGCCGCCGCTCGAACAGCCGATCCCTGAGGATGCCGAACGCATCGAGCTCGTTCCGGTGGAGGAATTGACTGTGGGCCGGAGCCCCTTGTTCGATGTGATCAGCGCACGCCAGAGCCGCCGCGAGTACACCCAGGAATCGCTGTCCCTCGAAGAGATGTCGTATCTCCTCTGGGCAACGCAGGGGATTCGGCGGCTGCATCCGGAGAGGAAGTACGCGTTCCGAACGGTTCCTTCGGGGGGGGTGCCGACACCCGTTCGAGACGTACCTTCGCGTTCACCGTGTGGAGGGCGTTCCGGCCGGTCTCTATCGCTACAGTGCGCTCGAGCACAGACTCGTGCACCTCTGGACTGAACGGCCGGAGGGTATCGAGAGCCTTGCCGATGCCTGTTACGGCCAATCGTTCGTGGACACAGCAGCGGTTGCGTTCGTTTGGAGCGCTGTTCCATATCGGACCGAGTGGCGCTACGGCCCGGACTCTCTGAAGGACATCCTGATCAGTTGCGGCCACATTTGTCAGAACCTGTATCTTGCGTGCGAATCCATTGGGGCCGGAACGTGTGCGATCGTGGCCTACAACCAGGACAAGCTCGACCGCTTCGTCGGCGCCGATGGTGAAGAGGAGATCGCGCTCTACGTGGCTCCGGTGGGGAAGATCGCGGCCGAGTAGACACCGCTGCCTCGTTCGGTTTGCCCTGCCTTCGCGGGCTGTCTTTGTTGGGATCGATCCGGATTTCAGCACGGGCAGCCGCGAGAAAGCAGCGGATTCTAGAAGGTATTGACAGTCCAAGCTCCCCCGTATAGGATGCTGGTGCATAGTGTCCAAGGGCTGCGAAAGGCAAACTCCCCGCAAGGGAAGGACGCAAAGCCAAGGGCCTCGCTCGAGGCAGCCAGCTGCCAGCTAGAGAGAGGCTATGTCGTGACGGGCCACGCGCAATAGGAAACAGCTCCCAGGAATCGGCCGCGTCTCGATGATGCACGGTTCTTGGAGTCCAGCAAACCACGTCTCCCCCCGGAAGGATGTCGCCTCTGCCAAAACGTGCGAAGGGGAGGCGATCATGCCAAGGGGGAAGGATCTTAGCGGCTATCGTCGTGGTGGGAGTCTGGCCAAACACGCCGCAGTCGGCTGGCTGCTGGCGGGACTTGTCATCGTACTGGGCACAGGCGTTGCGGTTGCCGACTGCAACATCAACATCAACATCGATCCGAGCAACGGGGCCGGGGTCTACATCTACAATGTCACCGCGGGGGAGTATGTGGTCGAGGGCCTTGTGGTGGATCCCTACAACGGGCCGCTGACATGCGACGACATCTACCAGGTGTGGGTGGAGAAGGATGGACACACCTTCGATGTCAAGAGCGCGCACGGCTGGAGCATCAACCCTGCCGGGGACATCGCCTCCGGTACTGCGACCAAGCAGACCCAGAACCTCCACTTCAACGGGGATGTGGTCGTGGCCAACAATCCGCCGGTGGCCGTGTTGGGAGACTACGAGATCTGTGAAGGAGAGTCCGTGACCCTCGATGGGTCCGGGAGCTACGACAACGATTCCGCAGACACATTGCAGTATCGTTGGGACCTGGATGGTGGCGGGTTCGATACGGGCTGGTCGGCGTCGCCCACGCACACGTTCTCGCCTCCGTCCACGGTGACGGTGACACTGGAAGTGCGGGACCTGTACGACGGTGATCCGACCGGCGCCACCGATACCGACACCGGCGTGGTCACGGTGATCGTCTGTTGCGAGTCCCCGGTCGTCACCTCGCACCCGGGGTCTCTCGATCTCTGCGAAGGCGAGACGGCGACGTTCTCCGCGACCGCTTCCGGAACCGCTCCGCTGTCGTATCAGTGGAAGAAGAACGGTTCTTCAATCCCCGGTGCAACTGGCGCGACGTATTCCATCGCTTCTGTGGCTCCATCCGATGCGGGAAGCTACACCGTTACGGTGAGCAACGATTGCGGAGAGGACACATCAAATGCCGCGGTCCTGACCGTCCAGAGCGGGCCCACGGTCGATGCGGGAGCCGGCGGATCGATCTGCGAATCGGAATCGGCATCGCTGTCGGGCTCCGCGTCGAACTACGCCACGGTACAGTGGACAACGGGTGGAGACGGGAGCTTTGCCAATTCCGCAGCGCTGTCCACAACGTACACGCCCGGATCGAGCGACATCACCGCCGGGACCGTCACCTTGACCCTGACGGCACAGCCGGTTTCTCCGTGCCCCGATTCTGTATCGGACACGGTGGTGTGGAGCATTCAGCGGGAACCGACAGCGGCGGCGGGAAGCGATGTCGAGATCTGTGAGGGGGAGGTGGCGCCGCTTGCAGGCTCGGCCTCCGATTACGCCACGGTGCAGTGGACGACAGGCGGCGACGGGAGCTTCGGCAACCCTGGATCGCTGTCCACAACGTACACGCCCGGATTGGGAGATATCGCCGCTGGAACAGTGACCCTGACCCTGACCGCTGAACCGGCTGGTCCGTGTTCCGAACCGGCCACCGATACCCTGGTGGTGACGATCCAACGGCAGCCCACGGCCGATGCCGGCGCCGGCGGATCGATCTGCGAATCGGAATCGGCATCGCTCGCAGGCTCGGCCTCCGACTACGCGACCGTCCAGTGGACCACGGGTGGGGACGGAAGCTTCGGCAACGCCGGAGCGCTCTCGACCGACTACACACCCGGATCGGGCGACATCGCCGCCGGGACCGTGACCTTGACCCTGACGGCACAGCCGGTCTCCCCGTGCGCCGATCCGGCGTCGGACTCCGTGGAGTGGAGGATCCAGCGTCAGCCGGCCTCGGCAGCGGGAAGCGATGTGGGGATCTGTGAGGGCGAAACGGCATCGCTTTCCGGCTCGGCCTCCGACTACGCGTCCGTTCAGTGGACCTCGAGTGGCGACGGGAGCTTCGGCAATCCCGGATCGCTCTCCACAACCTACACGCCCGGTTCGGGCGACATCGCGGCAGGCGCTGTCACGCTGACGCTAACCGCAGAGGCGGCCAGCCCCTGTGGTGAGGAAGCGACGGACGACCTGGTGGTGACGATCCAAGGCCAGCCTACGGCCGATGCCGGCGCCGGCGGATCGATCTGCGAGTCGGAGCCGGTTTCGTTGTCGGGTTCCGCGTCGAACTACGCCACGGTGCAATGGGCGACGGGCGGGGATGGAAGCTTCGGCAACACCGGATCGCTCTCGACCGACTATACGCCCGGTTCGGGCGACATCGCCGCTGGGACCGTCACCTTGACCCTGACGGCACAGCCGGTCTCCCCGTGCGCCGACCCGGCGTCGGATTCCGTGGAGTGGAGGATCCAGCGTCAGCCGGCCTCAGCCGCAGGGAGCGATGTCGAGATCTGTGAGGGGGAGGTGGCGCCGCTTGCAGGCTCGGCCTCCGATTACGCCACGGTGCAGTGGACGACGGATGGAGACGGGAGCTTCGGCAATCCCGGATCGCTCTCCACAACCTACACCCCCGGATCGGGCGACATCGCGGCAGGCGCTGTCACGCTGTCCCTCACTGCGGAGGCGGCCAGTCCGTGCGGAGAAGCGGCAACGGACGACCTGGTGGTGACGATCCGATCCGCGGCGGCAGCTGCCGCGGGAGCCGATGTCACAATCTGTCCGGACGAAACGGTGTCTCTATCCGGCAGTGCATCGAGCTATACGACGGTTCAGTGGTCCACGAGTGGGGACGGGAGCTTCGGCAATACCGGATCGCTTTCAACCGACTACACCCCCGGATCGGGCGATATCGCGTCGGGAAGCGTCACCCTGACCTTGACGGCACAACCGGTCTCTCCGTGTGGTGAGCCTGCATCGGACGCTCTTGTGGTGACGATCGACGTGTGCAACCGTCCTCCGGAGGCAACGAACCTTCGCCTGGAGACCTGCGCCCTGGGTACCGGCGGCAGTCCCAGGGACGAGTGGCTTACCTTCCGAATTACGATCACCGATCCCGAAATCGATCCGCAGGCCCATCCGATATCGCTGAACTTCCACGCGATCGAGTTTCCCGCCGATGAGATGAACGTTCGTTACGGGGCCGTGTGGGGGGATCTGTCCGATGTCTCGTACGGACCCGGCCCTACGGCCAGCATCGAGCTGACCTACGTTCCGCCGGCGGACTTCATCGGACAAGACCTGATCCGTTACGTGGTTGTCGATCCATTCGGGGCTTCGGCGCGTGGACGGATCGTGATTGATGTGGTGGACTGCAGAACGGGCGCGGGAGGCGCCGCTTCTGCGGCGGCAATCAATGAAGTGGCGTGGGGCGGTACCGATGCGGATTCCGAGCACGAGTGGATCGAGCTCATCGACACCCGATACGGGCCGGAGCTCTCAGCGGTCTCGTTGGATGGTTGGATCCTGGCCTGGCGGCATCGCCGCGCCGTGGATGAACGTCCGGAACGAATCCGCAACATCGCCGACTTCCGTGGTTCCACGCCGCCGGAGGAGCGGTGGGAGGTCCCGCTGGAAGGGTTCATCGATCCGGGGGGCTACTATCTCCTCGAACGGCACGTGGAGGACGTTGTCAGCGATCTTGACGCCGATCTCGTGTATGCCGGCGGCGAGCCGTACGATCGGGACGCATACCGGTTGTCCGATCTCCTTGGAGAGGAGATCTACTTGTTCGACGCCGAGGGGAACGTCGCGAGTTCAGCGAACATCGACTACTCCGTGCGCCCGCCCGGCGGCGCGCCATGGCCCGCGGGTTCCGTCGATGGCGCGGCCGTGGCGAGCATGGAGAGGAACCGGGAAGGAAGCGAGCCGTACGACCTTGACGAGGAGTGGGACACCAATCTCGGGATCATCATCGCTGGACTCGATGCAAGAAGCGATCTCCTCACGGCGACCGCTGCGACCATGAATGAGGCGCTGGTGGTGTCTCGGTTGCATCTGCAGTCGCCTCCTTGGGTCGAGATCGTTTGTGGCGAGAGGCTGACCCTGTCGTTCGCACTGAGGGATTGGATCGAGCCGGAGGAGGGTCTCCCCCGCGTGTCGGTCATCCAGGCCAACGGCCCAGTCGGCGGCGGCGGAAGCCTGGATACCGGGGAGATCATCAACATCCTGCGGATCCTCCGGCGTCGTGGTGTGGATCCGAATGTCGTCCTGGAGCTGGATACGACCCTGCTGCCGGCAGGCGAGTACCACCTGTTTGTCACGATGGGAAGCGGTGTGTTCCACTACACCGGGGTTCGTGTCATGGCTCGGTAGGCCTCGTGCGGGCGTGCCGCCCCAACGGAGCAAGACAGGGTGCGCGTCCTGGGACCAGGCAGGCTACGGACGCGGCGCGTCCTGGGAAGAGAGAGACGCCGGACGCAGCGCGTCCCAGGCCAAGGATGCTACGGACGCGGCGCGCGTTGGACCATTCGCGGGGAGGTGTCGACGCGCGCAACGTCCCACGCCTGTTGCATATCGCCAGGATCGAGTCCCCACGGGTCGGTCCCCACGGGCAGGGTTCCGCCTTCGACGGCGGTCTCGGCGAGTGCATACAACCGGCCACCGTACTCCCACAGGCTCGGTACATCGTACGAGTCTCCGACCGGGACGAACACCACCATGTGATCGGCGGTGCCATCATCGTTCGTGTCCACCGAGACGAGCAGCGCTCCGTAGCCCAGGGTGCGAATGATGCTGGCGTACAGGATGGCACTGTCCTCACAGTCTCCGGCCTCATCGACCAGCGTCTCCGCAGGGAAGCGAGGGTACTCGAACATCCCCGGATCGGACTGATAGCGGATGCACGTTTGAACGAACGCCAGCGCGTTGTTCACCGTTTGGTCGTAGCAGTCCAGCGTCAGCGAGGCGGCGATGGATTCCATCAGGGCGTCATCGAGCGGATTCAGGACGTACTCATCGTAGTCGCGGTACGGCCAGGTGTCTCTCGATTGCGCCACGGCCCACGAATACAGGTCGGATGGGATCGACACCGCCAATTGGCGGGACTGTCCGCCGTAGGTCCAGTGATACAGGCGGGAGAAGCTTTCGCCGGTTGAAGGCGTGTCTTGCTTTTCGATCACCGAAACGGTTCCTGTGGATTGGGCCTTGGCCCCGCTCGATGTGATGACAAGGAGCGTGACGCGGTACGTTCCCAGGGTCTCGTACCGGTGCTCCACGAGATCGCCCCGGCCCGTGGTGCCTTCACCGAAATCCCACCAGTATTCGGTAATCGGATCCTCCGATGAGGTCGAGGACGATGCATCGAATCGGACGTTACTCCCGGCTTCGAGGGTGACCATCGTGGGGGTGAAGCGGGCAACGGCTGTCGATTCAATGGAGCCTGAGGCGACCAGGATGCGCCACGTCGCGGTCCGCGTCGCGCTGCGATCGTCGGTGACCTCGAGCGCGACATCGTACGTGCCGGCTGTAGCGAATGCATGATCCACCGACGCGCCTCCGGCTGTGGTGCCGTCCCCGAAGTCCCAGAGATAGGCATCGATGATTCCATCCGGATCCGAGGATGCGGAGGCATCGAAGTGGACCTCCGCGCCGGGCTCCGGTGACAGCGGGGAGAACGCGAAGCTTGCGCTGGGGGGAAGATTGGGCTTCTCCACGACGATCTCCGTGGTCGCCGAATGCTCCGCTCGATCGTTGTCGCGGACGGTTAGCACCACCTGGTAGACCCCGGCGGAGCGAAAGGTGTGTTCGACGGTCTGGCCGGCTGCGCGGGTTCCATCACCGAACGTCCACGTGTGTGCCACAACGATCCCATCCGTATCGGAGGATGTGGTTGCATCGAAGTGGACGACGAGCGGTGTTTCGCCCGTGATGGGGCCGGCGGTCATCCGCGCGGTCGGAAGGGCGTTTGGAAATAGCAGACATCCTGTGACACACCATCCCACCACCACAGCGCACACAAGCGCGCCGGCGCAGCGCGCGCCGCGAATCAGTGAACCCACCCGGAACCTCATGGCGTACAGGATGCCGGAGTCGAAGCAGCGGATACAGGGCACCGACGCCGCGGAGGTCGGCCTCCGGACACGGTGTGGCGTGACCTGCGGGCGGCGGGAACTGCCGTAGCCCTATGAGAACCTGCTAGAATATGTGTTTCGCAGTCCAGGGAGCGGTGTCGCAGAATCGAACGGTGGAGTATCCTTGACGGAAAGAATGCCAATCATCGGGAGGAACACCATGCCGGAGTTGAACGACCATCCGACCCTGTCCGCGGTTCAACGGTATGTCGCGGATCTCGAGGTGGAACGGGGGTTCATCGATCAGTCGGTCCTCGACAAGTGCCTGTTGTTGGGGGAGGAGATCGGCGAGCTGTTCAAGGCGATCCGGAAGGCGGAAGGGTTGAAGATCGATCCATCATCCTCCGTTGGGGAGATCGGGGACGAACTCGCGGATGTGCTGATCTACCTCTGTGCGATAGCCAACCGGTGCGGCATCGACCTCGAGACCGCGTTTCGAAGCAAGGAGTGCACAAACCATCGCCGAACCTGGACCACAGCGAGCGGGTAGGCCGGCAGGCGGACGGTCCCTGCGTCTAGCAGGATGCGTACGCGTAGAGGTCGGCGATGTGTCCTTGCGCATCTTTCAGAATCGCGAGATCGACCGTGTTCAGCCACACTTCCGACGATGAGTTCCAGTACAGATCCGATGGTGTATCGGTTCCCTTGCCGCTTCGAACGGTTACGATGCCGTTGGCAGGCAGCTCGAATCCGTGCGGAAATCGGTACGTCTCTCCCCGATCGTTTTCGATCGTCCAGCCGGAAAGATCGACGGACGTTGCCCCCTGGTTGTGCAGGGTGAGGTACTCGTCGTTGAGGTTTCCTTCGTCGTTTCCTTCCGCGTTGTAGTGAAATGGCCACGCAAACACAACCGGCGGTCCGGCCGCTGCGGGCGGGGCCGGATGAACGGTTACGGTGCCCGCGGCCGTGGCGTGGCGACCGGCGCTGTCGGTGACCACAAGCGACACGTCGAAGGTCGTCTCCTCTTCAACGACATAGGTATGCGCCAGCAGCCGGCCGAGACCTGTGGAGCCATCGCCGAGGTCCCACGCGTAGCTCGTCAGCACGCCGGTTCCGGTCCATGATGAGGATGCATCGAATTGCACCGCCAGCGGAGACGTCCCAGCCGCAGGGGAGAAGGTGAATTGCGCCTCGATCGATGGCGGCTGCACGCACGCCGGCAATCCGAACAACAGCGTGAGCGCAAACACCAAGAGCACGCCTTTCGATCCACGAGCGATGTTCATAGCACGCGTAGGATACCGGCGTACGCCCCTGCGTGCACGAGGAGGTCAGCGGCGTGCGATCAACGCATGCCCGGTCCGCATCCCGCCTGACCGAACGGCCCCTCCGTGGCGATGCTGGGATCCGTATACCCGAGGAGGCGGAACTTGAAAGAGACAGCCAGATCTAACAAGATTTGAGAAATATTACACAGTACGGGGCGATGAGGGATGGATGCGTTGACAATCATAATGAGCGCAGCGGGTGGATTGGCGCTCTTTCTGTATGGGCTTCGGGTGCTGAGCGATGCACTCAAACGAGCGATCGGCGAACGAATGCGTGGGCTGCTGGAGCGTCTGACCGGGCGAGCCTATCGCGGCGTCATCGTCGGCGCGGTGACATCGGGGATCCTGCAATCTTCGAGCATGACAATGGTCCTGTTGATCGGTTTGATCAATGCTGGCGCATTGACGCTCGCGCAGGGGGTCGGCGTGATGCTGGGGTCCGAAATTGGGACCACCCTCACGGCTCAGATCGTCGCATTCAAGATCGGTGCATACTACCTACCGATCATCGCGCTCGGCTTCCTCTTGGCGGAGATCTTCCGTGGCAAGAGGGTGGGGGACGCGGGACGGGTCATCCTCGGATTCGGCCTGCTATTCCTAGGCATGAGCATCCTATCCGGTGGCCTGAAGGGGTTGGCGCAGAGCGACACGGTCCTCCATCTCCTCGAATCGATCGGAAGCCGCGTGTGGCTGGGCGTGCTCGTTGGCGCGGCCGTGACCGCGGTGATCCAGAGCTCGTCGGCGATGACCGCCATGGTGATCGCCATGGGCGCGGCAGGGGTCTTGTCCTTGCCTGCGGCGATCGCCTTGATCCTCGGGGCGAACATCGGGACAACCATCACGGCACAGATCGCGTCGATCGGCGCCTCCTTGTCTTCGCGGCGGCTGGCGGCGGCGCAGTTGATGGTCAATGTCCTGGGCGTCGCGGTGATTCTTCCACTCGTTCCCCTGCTGGCGCAGCTCGTCGAGACCACGTCATCGTCTCTTCCACGGCAGATTGCCAATGCACACACCTTCTTCAATGTAGCGGTCACCCTGGCGCTCATCCCGCTGGTGGGAGGTTTGGTCTGGCTCGTGAAGCGCATGGTGCGGGGGCATGAGTCTTCGGTGACGGCCACTCCGCAATTCTTGGCGAGTGAGTTCCTTCCGACACCATCCGTCGCGCTGAACCAGGCCCGCCAGGAACTGCTTCGAATGGCCGATATGGTGCGCATGATGATTGCCCGGTGCCTTGATGGCGTGGTTCACCGGGATCGATCGGCCATCGCGGAGGTCCTCGAGATCGAGGACACCGTCGACGCGCTGAAACGGGAGATCGAAGACTACCTGGATCGGATCCATCCCGATGAACTCCCCCGGGCTGAGGAGAGCCGTCTCCACGTGTTGCAGCATGTGACCGGTGACATCGAGCGGGTGGGTGATCAGACGGTGAACATCGCCCAGCGAACAGCGATTGTGCTTAAGGAGGGATACCGGTTCTCCGAGCGTGCGATGAGAGATCTGGCCGACATGTTCGACAAGACGGCGTCGTTGTACGATCGCGCCATCCAGTCGCTGAAGGAAGAGAGCAACGCGTTCGCTCGCGAGGCCCTCGATCTCGAGGAAGACGTCGACCGCCTGGAACACGCGTACAAGGCCGGGCACCTGGCACGACTCGATCGAGGTACGTGCGATGCCTCCGCCGGCGTTCTGTTCGTGGAGCTGCTGCACAATCTGGAACGAATCGGCGACCATGCGGTGAACATCGCGGGAGACGTCCTTCACATGAACTGATCGAGACGCAGCGGTACGTGAGCGAAACGGTTCTTTTCCGTAGAATGCTGCTCGATCTATCGATGACATCAACCCGGCAGCAGATGTTCTCCAGCCTTCTCTTGCTCGTGGCCTCGGCCATTTGGGGGTTCGCCTTCGTGGCACAACGGGCGGCCATGGATCACATCGGTCCGTTTCTGTTCAACGGCGTTCGATTCGCGTTGGGTACGGCGGTGTTGCTGCCCTTCTTGTTGGTATCGAAACGGAAGCGGACCCGCGCGGGGGCAAAGGCGCTCCGTACGCGTGCCACGATCATCGGTTGTGGTCTTGCCGGGGTGGTCCTGTTCGGCGCTGCATCGCTGCAACAGATCGGTGTGGTTCACTCTACGGCGGGCAAGGCCGGATTCATCACCGGGCTCTATGTGGTGATCGTGCCGATCCTCGGCCGGCTGGTACGACAGAAGATCTCCTGGACTGTTTGGATCGCTGCTGCTGCGGCGACGGGCGGGATGTATCTGCTGAGCGTCTCCGATGCGATGACCGTTGCGTCCGGCGATCTCATTCTGCTTGCCGGCGCTCTGGGATGGGCGGTTCACGTGCACATCGTCGGCTGGCTGGCGAACAGGGTCCCTCCCACGGTGATCGCGGTCGTTCAGTTCACGATCTGCTCCATCCTCAGCCTCGTGGTGGCGGTTGTTCAAGAACCGCTCGTCTGGGCCGACTTGCGTCAGGCCGGCTGGGCGACGGCCTATGCCGGGATCCTGTCCGTCGGTGTTGCGTATACGCTTCAGATCTTCGGACAGCGCCGTGTCGATCCGTCACGGGCCGTCATCATCCTGAGTCTGGAGTCGGTCTTCGCCGTGCTCGGTGGAACGCTCGTTCTTGCCGAAGTGTTGACTGCGCGGATGTTGATCGGATGCGGCCTCATGCTGGTCGGGATGTTGCTGGCGCAGATCCGCGTGACGCGGAAGCGCGACGCGTTGCGTCAAGCCGAGAGATAGCCGGCGTCCGGAGCCGGGTCCTTGGCGGAACCCGCGTGGTTGGCGAATTGGACGTTGTGCAGCGCGGCGTAGAGTCCATCGAGTGCTAGAAGCTCCTCGTGCCGGCCCTGTTCGATCAACCGCCCCTTGTGCAACACGATGATCTTGTCGGACTCGCGGATCGTGGAGAGCCTGTGGGCGATGACGATCGATGTTCGGTCTTCCATGATCCTGTGAAGAGAGTGCTGGATCAGGCTCTCGGTGTGGGAATCGATGCTGGCGGTGGCTTCGTCGAGGACCAGGATCTGCGGATCGAAAGCGACCGCGCGTGCGAACGACAGCAATTGCCGCTCGCCGACCGACAGCGTGACACCGCGTTCCTTGACCTCGGTCTGATAGGCATCTGGAAGCGATTCCACGAAGTCCGCGCTCACGAAGCGGGCTGCGGCAATGGCCACATCCTCCTCGATGCTCGACCGCAACCGGATGTTGTCCATGATGTCGCCGGAGAACAGGAACACATCCTGCAACACGACAGCCATTCGGGATCTCAGATGCGACAGATCGAGCTCCCGGATCGGAACGCCGTCGAGGAGGATCTCGCCTCTCTGGATCGGATACATTCGGAGCAAGATCCGGATGATGGTGGTCTTGCCCGATCCGGTGGGGCCGACGATGGCAACGCGCTCCCCGGGCGCCACAGTGAATGAAACATCCTTGAGGATCCACTCCTCTTCGTTGTACGCGAACCAGACATTTCGGAACTCGATACGCCCCGCGAACGGCTCGATGGTCTTCCCTCCGCCCTGATCCTCCTCCGGCTCATCGAGCAGGGTAAAGATCCGTTCCGACGAAGCCATCGCCGCCTGAAGCACGTTGTACCCTTCCGACAGGCGGAGTACCGGTTCGAACACCATCCGCACATACTGGATGAACGCGGTGAGCGCTCCAAGGGACAGGCTGCCGCGCAGCACGTTGAGTCCGCCGTACCAGATCACCAGCGCCACGGCAAACGAGCTCAAGAAACTCATCAACGGGCGGAATATGGCGAACGTCATCATCTGCCGCATGTCGGCGTCGTACTTCGCGGTGTTGATCCCGCGGAACCGCTCGTTGGCCTTCATCTCCTGGACAAAGACCTGGATGATCCTCATCCCGGAGATTGACTCTTGCAGGTAGGCGTTCAAACGCGCGATCTGCCGGCGAACTTCGCGATAGGCTGCGCGAACCCGGTTGCGGAATTGCCAGGCGGCCACAACGATGAATGGGAACAAGGCGAGTATGACCAGGGCCAACCGCCACTCGAGCTGGAACATCACCACGAGGATTCCGACGACGAGAAACGCGTCCCGGAACAGGCTTACGAGCATCGATGTGAACAGCTCATTGATGGCGGCCACATCGTTGGTTGCTCGGGTGACGAGGCGTCCCACCGGCGTCCTGTCGAAGTATCGGAGCGGCAACCGAAGGATGTGGGCAAAGATCTCGGAGCGCATGTCGTACATCACGCGCTGCCCGGTGTACTGAAGGAGATACGCCTGCGCGACGCTGAACAGGAACCGTGCAAGGAGGGCCACGGCAAACAGGGCGGCGAGGCGGATGATGCCGGCGATCGCTCCGCCGCATAGCCGTTCGATGTCGCGGGCGGGGATCTTCTTGAGGCCGCTCTGCGAGGCGAGCCATCCGCCGTCGATCTCGCGGAAGACGTTCGGATAGGCGGCCGCGATGGAGGCTCGCGAATCGCCGGTTGGAATCAACAGGTAGCGCTCCTGCTCCAGCACGTCGGCCTCTTCCCAGTCACGACGCGTCTCCGGCGGGATCTGGAGCGTCTCGAGCAGGTAGCGGTTGTCGCCCAGAGGGATCGGGTTTCCGTCCGAAGGTGCCTCCGGAAGGACCGCGATGCTGTACGGCAAGGTCATGTAGCTGTCCACAGCGACCTTGGACAGGTAGGGGATCACCAGCTGGATGCCGGCCAGGATCAGGGTGAGCACGACACATACGCCGAACAGCGCCTTATACGGGGTGATGAAACGGATCAGGCGGCGCGAGAGCTGCGCATCGAAAGCCTTGCCGAGAATCTCGTCATCGTGGAATTGCGGCGTCATTCGCTCACCACCTGCCGTTCGGCCTGCTGAAGCTGCCAAATCCTGCGGTAGATGCCGCCTTCTGCCAGGAGTTGATCGTGATCTCCTGATTCCACGATTCGACCGCCGTCCAAGACGATGATCCGGTCGGCGTGCATCACGGCGGAAAGGCGATGGGCGATGATGATGCTCGTGCGGCCCTGGAAGAACTCTCTCAGACTGCCCAGAATGAATTCCTCGCGCTCCGCGTCGACCGCGGAGAGGGGGTCGTCGAAGATCACGATCCGGGGCTTGAGAAGCAAGGCGCGGGCGATCGCGATCCGCTGCTTCTGTCCTCCGGATAGCGAGATCCCCCGCTCTCCGACCACGGTCTCGTAGCCGTGAGCAAACGCAAGGATTTCGTCGTGAATTCCCGCCAGTTTCGCCGCTTCTTCGACGTCCCGCTGCAAAGCATCCGGACGCCCGAAGGCGATGTTCTCCGCGAGGGTCGCCGAAAAGAGGAACGGGTCTTGGGGAACGAACCCGATCGTTCGGCGGAGATCCTCGAGGCGGACGTCTCGAATGTCCGTGCCGCCGATACACACGGTGCCGACCGGTGGATCGAAGACCCGCGGAATCAGGTGCGCGAAGGTGCTCTTGCCCGAGCCGGTCATCCCCACGACCCCCAGCGTCGTTCCCTCTTCGATCGAGAGTTGGATGTCAGTAAGCGCCGGATCCAGCGGGTGGTCGCCGTTCGATGGATAGGCGAACGTCAGGTTGCGGATCTCGATTCGCGTGCCCTGCATTGTTCTGGGCTTCTCCGGATCGACGATGTCCGGCGCAACCGCGAGCAGCGCGTTGATCCGGCCGAGCGATGCCGTGCCTCGCTGGAACAGGTTGACCGCGAAGCCGAGCCCGATCATCGGCCAGATCAGCATCGACAGATACTGCGTGAAGGCAACGAAATCGCCCAAAGAGATCGTGGATTGAATTACGCCGATCCCACCGATCCACAGAATGATGGCAAGCGACGTACCGCTGAGCAGCTCGATCAGTGGGTGAAACACGCCGTGGACACGGACCAGGGACATGTTCTGGTTGACCAAGTGCTGGTTCGTGAGGGCGAAGTCCTTCTCCGATCCCGGTTCCTGCACGAAGGACTTGAGTACGCGGATTCCGGACACATTCTCGCGCACCTTCTCCATGACCGCCGAGAAGGCCTCCTGCGTGGCGCGGAACCGGCGGTGAATCACCCGGCCGAAGCCGAGCATCACGGCGGTGAGAATCGGTAAAGGAAGCACCGCATAGATGGTCATCCGCACATCGATGGACAGCATGATCGCGACCGACACGGGGATCATGAACAACGGATCGGCAATCGTTAGCAGGCCGAATCCGCACGCCCGGGTGACGGCGTCGATATCGTTGGTGGCAAGGGCCATCAGATCGCCGGTCTTCTTCTCGTTGTAGAACGAGGCGGGAAGCGTGAGGAGGTGGTTGAAGAACTTCGACCGCAGGTCCTGCTCGATCCGCCGGGAGGTGCCGATGAAGAAGTAGCGCCAAAGGAAACGGGTTCCCATCATCACGATCGCCAATCCGACGATCATCAAGCCGCTCTTTAGGAGCTGTCCCTCTCCCAGGGTCAGCCGGTCAATGGCATCGCGGATGACCAACGGAACCAAGATCGTTGCACCATTGACCACCAACAGGGAAGCGAGGCCCGCCAGAACACGCCCTCGATAGCGCCACAGCCATGTTGTGAGACGATCCATAGAAACGTGATGGTATCCGATGAATCGGCATTGCGAAAGGGATAAAGCCGTTCGGAACCTGCCGAAGCATTGGCCACTCGCGGAGCAACCGCTATAATCCTTTGTTGATTCCTATACACAACGAGGGGGAGTCGATGACCCAGATCCGCCGGGGTGTTTTGTTCGGTGTGGTAGTGTTTTTTTCTTTTCTCGTCGGGGGGATAGTACAGGCGCGTCCTGCAGTTCGGATCAGCCTTCCTCCCATGCTTGAGTCTCTGCCGCTGGCATTCGCGAGCGAGTGGGGTATCTTCGAAGAGTATGATGTTTCGGTCGAATTGATCGGGATCACGGACAACCAGGAGCGGAGCTCCGCGCTCTTGACGGGAAATCTGGATGCCATACTCGGAGATGTGACCCGTTCGCTCCTCGACATCTCCGGTGGGTGGGACGTTGTCATCACCGGAGCGGCGAGTTCGCGCCCTCAAACTGGAAGTCTTCGCGTTGCGCTTCTGGGACACGAGTCGTTCGGGATCGATTCGTTCGACAGCCTGGTGTCGTCGGGGCTGATGATCGGCACCAACTACCGCAGCGATTATGAGTACCTGCTGGATGAGGTCATGATCGACCATGGAAGCGCGGATGCGTGGATGAGCCGGTACATGTATTTCAACGACATGCTGCAGGTCGCGATCTGGTTCGGAGCGGAAACGATCCCCGCAGCCGTGCTGCCGGAGCCCTACATCAGCTACATCGCGAACTACACCCTTCCCAGCGGGCGGATTCCCGTGATTGTCACCCTGTCGGATTTCTCCTCGATCGAAGTCCCGCCGGTTCCGATCGTCTTCAACCGCACGTTTGTCCGGCGGAATCCGGATACTGTGGAGAGATTCTTTGCTGCGTACGCTGCGGCGATCGAACGATTGAACGCCACGCCGCGTGAGGAGCTGATCGAGGTCGGAATCGATGTGGTGCTCTCATTGTTCTTCCAGGGAGCCAACAAAGATACGATTCCGCAGGAGTCGATCGATGCCATCACGATACCCTACTTCAACCCATTGACTCCGCTCGACCGTGCGCTGTTCGACCTAATCGGGGGATGGATGAAGGACAAGGGCTATCTGCGCGTTGTTCCCGAGTACGACGATGCCGTCGACCACCGCTACTTGCCATGATCGACATCCGTGATGTCGTCGTCGAGTACGGGCGTGGGCTCCGAGCAGTCCGTGCCGTCAACGGTGTATCGCTTCAGGTCGCTCGTGGCGAGAGCCTGGCGCTGGTCGGTCCCTCGGGGTGCGGGAAATCCTCCTTGCTGTATGCGATCTCGGGCCTGCTCCCGCCTGCCGAGGGATCGATCACCCTGAACGGAGAGCCCGTTCTGGGCCCACAGCGAGAGGTGGCGCTGATCCTTCAGAATGCCGGACTGCTGCCGTGGAAGACGGTCTGGCAAAACGCGAACCTGAGCCTGAAACTCGGGGGTGAGTATCCGGAAACCACGGCAGAGAACGTGCTCGATGAGATGGGACTTCTTCCTGTAAGGGACCGGTATCCCGTGGAGCTGTCGGAAGGGATGAAGCGGCGGGTCGGGATCGCCCGCGCCCTGTCCACCGCTCCCCATGCCATGTTGATGGATGAGCCGTTGGCGTCGCTCGATGCGCTCACCAAGGAGCGCATTCAGGACCTGTTTCTCAGACTATGGAACCGGCACCGCTTCTCCCTGATTCTCGTGACGCACGACATCGAAGAGGCGGCATTCCTCGGGCAGCGCATCGCCGTGTTGAGCGAGTGCCCGGCCACCGTGAAGACCGTGGTGGAGAACCCCGAGGTCGGCGGACTTGACTATCGTCTTCGATCCGGTTTCCATCGGACGGTCGCACAGCTACGGAGCGAGTTGGAGAAATGAACCGAGAGAGCAAGCCTTCCATGCGGATGCGGATGGTCGACCGGATGAGCGACCGGGATACCCTCTGGCACATCGCGACGTACGCGGTGAGCATTGCGGCGCTCCTGCTCCTGTGGGAGATTGCCAGCGTGATCATCTTTCACGTGAAGGGGCGTGCCTTCCTCCCAAATCCGGTGCAGGCGATCGCCGAGATGGTGAGACTCGGCCCCCTGTTGTTCCGGAACTTCTGGATCAGCGCCTGGCGATTGGTGCTGGCGATTCTGATTGCCTTTGCCGCCGGATACCCCCTGGGGCTTCTCTCCGGGCACGAACGGCGCTTGGATCGCTTGATCTCGCCGATCATCTACATCGTGTATCCGATTCCACAGGTCGCGTTCATCCTGATTCTCTTCCTGATCTTCGGCATCGGGAACCCGGTCAAGGTGGCGATCGTGGCTCTTGCGCTCTTCTTCCAGATCCTGGTCTCGGCCCGCGGCGCCGCGAAACAGATCCAGGAGGAGCACGTGATGAGCGTGTTGTCGGCCGGCGCGACCCGGTGGCAGGTCTATTGGCACGTCGTGCTTCCCGCGACCCTGCCCTCGATTCTCACCAGCCTCCGGGTGAGCGTCGGACTGGGAATGGCCTTCCTGTACATCGCAGAGACCACCGGGGCGTTCGACCCCCGGCAACAGGGCTTGGGCCGGTTCATCGAAACCAACCAATACAACTCTCAGCAGGCGTTTGCCGGAATCCTCGCCATGGCGCTGCTTGGACTGATCCTCTACATCTTGATCGATGTGATTGAGCGGATCGTCTGCCGATGGCGCTACACATCGCGGCGCCCTTCGTAGGAAGGGACAGGTGTCTTGAAGGGTTTTTCCCCGACAGCTACTATCAACGTATGGATCTAACGCGGATCTGCGTCGTGGTCAATGCCGCCAAGCCCGGTGCGGGGCATGCACAGGAGATCCTGTCTGCGTGGGCTCGCCAACGGCGGATCGAGACGGTTCTCCTTGACAAGCCACTGCCTCCGGACACCGCCACTGCCGCCTGCATCGTTCTTGCGATGGGGGGGGACGGAACGGTCCTTCGCGCGGCGGCGTGGGTCGGAGCCTTGGGGATTCCGATTCTCGGCATCAACCTGGGCAGTCTCGGCTTTCTGACCCAGGCTTCGATCGGACAGCTCGTTCACGCCCTCGAGCAGATCCTCGACGATGATTTCGCGATCGAAGAGCGAATGAGGCTGTTGTACGAGGCGAACGGAGTGTCCGGCACGGTGCTCAACGACCTGGTGATCCAAGGGGTCACCGAATCCCGCTTCTGCGAACTGGAACTGTCGTGGGGGGATGGCGTCGTGACCAGCTACCCGGGCGACGGATTGATCGTCTCCACCGCCACCGGGTCTACCGCCTACAGTCTCTCCGCCGGCGGTCCCGTGATTGTTCCGCCCGCAGCCTGCATCCTGGCAACCCCTCTGGCCGCGCACCGGCTCGGCGTCCGTCCGGTGATCTTTCCGGCGGACGAGACGTTGCGTGTGGTGGCGCGGACGCCGGTTCGGTTGATTGCCGATGGAGATCCGGCCGGTCATCTTCCCCGAACGGCGGTGGTCCGGGTGACCCGAGCCGCCGAGCCGAGCCGGCTTCTTCGTCCGGCGACCGCACCCTCGTTCTTCGATGTCCTCGATGAGAAGCTCAATTGGGCCGACTCGAGCCCCCGGGAGAACGGCGCCTAGTCTTCTGTTTCGCGCTGGATCAGAAGCGATTCTGAAGACCCTTTCGCGCATCCGTAGGCAGCGGTATAATCGGGCCGCGCAACGCGCTGGGGGTGAGATCATGGTTGAAAAGGGTACATATCGAGTGAAGAGCGGTCTCGCGGAGATGCTCAAGGGCGGCGTCATTATGGATGTAACCACCGCTGAGCAGGCGAAGATCGCGGAGGCTGCCGGTGCAGTTGCCGTCATGGCGTTGGAACGGGTTCCTGCGGATATTCGCGCGCACGGCGGCGTGGCACGAATGGCGGACCCGACCAAGGTCAAAGAGATCCTCAAAGCCGTTTCGATTCCGGTGATGGCCAAGGCCCGGATCGGGCACTTCGCCGAGGCACAGATCTTGCAGTCTCTCGAGGTCGACTACATCGACGAATCGGAGGTCCTGACGCCCGCCGATCCGCACTTCCATATCAACAAGTGGGAGTTCACGATTCCGTTTGTCTGCGGGGCGCGGAACCTCGGAGAGGCTTGCCGGCGGATCGCCGAAGGGGCGGCGATGATCCGAACCAAGGGCGAGCCCGGTACGGGCAACGTAATCGAAGCGGTACGGCACATGCGTCTGATGAACGAACAGCTTCGCCAGGTCCTTGCGGCGCCCGAGTCCGAGCTGATGACCTTGGGCAAGGAGTGGGGCGCGCCGATCAGCATCTTGCACGCGATCCGGGACGCCAAGCGATTGCCTGTGGTCAATTTCGCAGCCGGAGGCATCGCAACCCCCGCGGATGCGGCGATGATGATGCAGCTGGGTTGTGATGGGATCTTCGTCGGAAGCGGTGTGTTCAAGTCCGGAGACCCGGAAAAGAGAGCCCGTGCGATCGTCGAGGCGACGACCCACTTCAACGATCCGGCCGTTGTGGCGGAGGTCTCGGAAGGATTGGGAGAAGCGATGGTCGGGATCGCCATCGAGGAGATTCCCGAGCACGAGATGATGCAGACCCGAGGGAAATGAGAATCGGCGTCCTCGGCCTTCAGGGAGCCGTCCGCGAACATGTTGACAGCCTGTCGCGGCTCGATGTGGAACCGCGTATTGTCAAACGCGATCGAGACCTGACCGGGCTTGACGGCCTGATTCTCCCCGGCGGGGAATCCACGACGATCGCCCTGCTGTCACGGGGGGAACTGCTCCCGCGGCTGAAGCAGCTTGCCAAGGATGGATTTCCCATGTTCGGGACGTGTGCCGGGATGATTCTCCTGGCACAGGAGGTTGAAGGAGCGGGGGCGGGAACCCTTGGTGCGATTGACATCGCCGTGGCGCGGAATGCGTCCGGACGGCAGGTCGATAGCTTTGAGACGATGCTTGACGTTGAAGGAATCGGCCGCGATGTTCCCGCGGTGTTCATCCGTGCACCGTATATCACGCGGATCGGCGCCGGTGTGACGGAGATGGCACATCATGACGGGTCCGTTGTGATGGCCCGAGCCGGAAACGTGCTCGTGGCGAGCTTCCATCCGGAGCTGACCGACGACCTGAGGATCCATCGATTCTTCGTCGATATGGCAATCTAGCGAATACGGAAGGAGAACAAGCGATGAAACGAGTGGCAATCAACGGATTCGGACGGATTGGGAGGGCCTTCTTCCGGTTGGGATTCGCGCATCCGGAGATGGAGATCGTTGCGGTCAACGATCCGTTTATCACAACAGAGATGGCGCGCTATCTCCTAACGCACGACTCGGTCTACGGCCGGTATGACAAGACGGTCGTCGCCGGCGACCAGGGTCTCACGGTGGACGGGACGACCGTGCCTCTGTTGACCGAGAGGGAGCCCGACAAGCTGCCTTGGAGAGAGATGAACGTCGATCTGGTGATCGAGGCCACCGGCGTCTTCCGTGCGTACGACGGACCCAAGGGGTCGGCACGGCATCTCCAGGCCGGGGCGAAGCGCGTTCTGCTGACGGTTCCCAGCAAGGGTGAGGGCGCCGAGCGGATTCCACAGGTCGTCTACGGCGTGAACCACGAAACGGTCACCGCAGAGCACAAGATCGTGTCCGCGGCATCGTGCACCACCAATTCTCTTGTGCCGGTGATCTCGATCCTGGAGAAGGAGTTCGGGATCGAGCACGCCTTCCTTTCCACCGTGCACGGGTATACTGCCGATCAGCGCCTGGTCGATTCGGCGCACAGCGCAGTCACCAGAAGCCGCGCCGCAGCCATCAACATCGTGCCGACCTCGACCGGTGCAGCGATCGCGACCACGAAGGTCATTCCGTCGCTGGCTGGAAAGATGGACGGTATCGCGTTCCGCGTACCGGTCCCAACGGGTTCGGTCAGCGACGTCACGCTTGAGATGTCGAAGGCCGTCACGGTGGAGGAAGTCAATGCCACGCTTCGTCGCTATGCCGACGGAGAGCTTTCCGGGATCCTCGGCGTGAGCGATGAACCGCTGGTTTCCACGGACATCATCGCCGATGCGCGGCCGAGCATCGTGGATGCAACCCTGACGCGCGTAACGGATGAGCGCCTCCTGAAGGTGGTTGCTTTCTATGACAACGAGTGGGGGTACACCAACCAGCTGCTCCGGCTGGCGCGTATTCTCTAGGATTTGCGATTCGCTGCGGCGGTTAGGGGGGGACATCCTGTCCCTGCTCTATCCGCCGGAGTGTGTCTTGTGCGGCCGCAACCAACCGGCCGTCGTCTGCGATACGTGCCGTGCCGGCTTGCCGCGGATTGAGGGGCCCAGGTGCGAGCAGTGCGCCGATACGCTCGATGATCCGTCACTCGATCTGTGTATCGCGTGTGGTACCCAAGAACGTTCGTTCGACCGAGTGGTGGCCGTGGCTCCGTACGACCGGGGTTGGCGCACGCTCATTCATTGCTTCAAGTTTGACGGAGAACAGGCCGTCGGGCGGTTCCTCGCGCGTGAAGCCGCTGCCGTGGCGCAATCCGCCGGCCTCGAGACCGAGATCGATGTGATCACCTATGTGCCGATGACCCGCCAAGAGCGCAGATGCCGCGGCTTCAACCAGGCAGAGCGGCTTGCACAGGGGATCGCGCGGGAACTTAAGCTGCCGGTGCAGAGGATGCTGGCGAAGCATCGGCGGACCGAGCGGCAGAGCCGGCTTGGCGCAAGACAACGAAGAGAGAACTTGCGAGACGCATTCCGGGTGGTAAGATGGGAACGAAGACGCGTTCTTCTCGTTGATGACATCTGTACAACGGGAGCCACGGTGAACGAATGCGCGCGGGCCTTGCGGCGGGGCGGTTGTCATTCGGTGGTTGTGCTCACCATCGCACGGGCGTAAAGGAGAACGGATGAGGGTAACGTCGGCCTGTCTCGGTCCGCTTCAGACCAATACCTACCTGGTTGAGACACAAGATAGAAGGATCCTGGTCGACCCGGCGGAGGATTCGGATGCGTTGCGGGCGTTCGTCGGTCCACGTCCGGTCGACCTGATCATCGACACCCACGGCCACTTCGACCACACCGGAGGAAACTGGGCGTACGACGGCGTGGACGTGAGGATTCACGAGGACGATCTCCGGTTTCTCGATCAGGCGTATCCCGGCCATCCTGCGATTCGGGAGTTCCTTCGAGAAGGGGAAGACATCGTTGCTGGCGTGACCGTGCTCCACACCCCCGGGCATTCCCCGGGAAGCATCTGCCTCATCGGAGAAGGGATTCTGATTGCCGGAGACTTGCTGTTCGCCGGTTCCATCGGGCGAACCGACCTCCCTGGTGGGTCGATGGCGCAGATGTGGTCGTCACTCAAGCGGATCGTCGCCTTGCCGGGCGATTACATCGTGTACCCGGGGCACGGGCCGCAGACTACGCTCGACGCAGAGCGGCGAAGCAATCCGTTTCTTCAGGATGTGATCGCGGCATGAAGGGATCCCGGGCCGACGTTCGCGCGATCAAAGAGAAGACCGACGTTGTCGCGCTCATCTCTCGTTATGTCTCGCTGACCAAGGCCGGATCGAGCTACAAGGGGAAGTGCCCGTTCCACAAGGATGACACCCCATCGTTCATGGTGAGTGAGGAGAAGGGGCTGTGGCACTGCTTCGGCTGCGGTGAAGGCGGCGATGCGATCGGCTTCCTGATGAAGATCGAGAACCTATCCTTCATTGAGGCCGCCAAGCGTCTCGCGCAGGAGGCCGGGGTCCCCTTTGAGACCGGGCAGGACGGAGAGCGGGAGAAGATGCTGCGCGTGATGGCGGAGGCGCAGGCGGGGTTCGTCTCGAATCTGACCGGGAGACAGGGAAAACGAGCGCGGGACTACTTCCTGTCGCGTGGGTACGACGAAGCTGCTTGGGATCGATTCGGCCTGGGTTACGCACTGCCCGGATGGGATCATCTCAAGAAGGCCCTCGGATCCCGCTACGATGCCAAGCTGCTCGTGGAACTCGGATTGCTGGTGCAAGGGAAGGAAAACACGTACGATCGATTCCGGGATCGCACGATCTTCCCGATTCATGACCTTTCGGGGCACCCGATCGGCTTCGGTGGCCGGGCATTCGAGGGAGAGCCGAAGTACCTCAATTCGCCGAAGACGCCGTTGTTTGACAAGGGAGATACCCTCTACGGACTGTCTTGGGCACGCGAGTCCCTTGGTGAAGAGCAGCCGACTGCCGTTCTGGTCGAGGGCTACACCGATGTACTTAGTCTGCACTGCGTTGGGCTTACAACGGCTGTCGGCAGCATGGGAACGGCGCTGACCAAGGGCCAGGCGGATCTCCTCGCCCGGTTTGCGAAGTCGGTGGTGATCGCCTATGACCGCGATGCTGCCGGTGGGGCCGCGGCGCTTCGCGGAATGCAGGTTCTTCGCAACAGCGGGTTGGCCGTTCGCGTGGCACAGCTGGGTGAAGGAGAGGATCCCGATTCGCTGGCGCGAAAGGGGGGCGCTGATGCCGTTCGCGAGGCGATCGAACGTGCGGTTCCTTTCTACCAGTACTACGTGAACTCGCTGAAGGAACGGCACGATGTGTCAAGCATCTTCGGCAAGGAGAGCGCGATTGCCGAAGCAAGGGACTTCTGTCGCGGGATCCGAAGCTTGCCGTTGCGGCAGGAGTTCGCGCAGGCCTTGGCGGATGTGCTCGATCTTCCGGCCGAGGGGATCCTGCGCGAGATGATCAGCCGTCGCCGGATCACGCCGCCGCAGCGGGTGCTTCCGAACCACGATCGGTGGACCCCGGAGGAGGATCTCTTGGTCCTGCTGCTTCGGGACAGCATTCCATGGTCGCGGGTTGCGTCGATGCTGAGTCCGGAGGACTTCTCGCCGGCCAATCGGCCGATCGCGGAAGCCCTGGCAAATCTGTCCGAGTCGCATAACATATCAGAAGTGGTGGAAGGTATGGACGAGGAATCTTCTCGCCGGGCCAGCCGCTATGCCCTGGCGGACGTGCGGTTCAGCGATGTGGAGAAGGTCGTTCAAGACGCACTGTTGCAACTCGTTCAGCTGCCCGCCATCGAACGCCGATTGGCCGACGTGGGCATGCAGATTGCGGAGTGCGAGCGCACGGGCGATCGGAATCGATGGAATGAATTGACGCGCGAGAAGATCAAGCTCGTGGCGGAAAGGCTGGCGCGAAAGGGGATGAATGGCAGACAAGGAGCGCAAGAAGACAGAAGCGAAGAAGCAGCCGAGCAAGCGAGATCCTGATGAGTCCCTTGACGTAGAGAACGAGAAAGAGACGGCTGTGAACCTCTCTGAGGAGGAAGAGGACGACACATCGGACGACGACCTGACGGATCCCGAGGATCTCATGGAGGATGACGACACATCCGGCGAGGTGTTGATGGAACAGCCGGTGGTTGCCGCGCGTCGACGCAGCCGGTCGGGTGCATGGGAGAGCCGAGAAGCGACGGCAAAGCGCGAGGACCCGGTCAAGACGTACCTGCGAGAAATTGGCAAGGTTCCACTGTTGACCAAAGAGGGCGAAGTGAGCCTGGCCAAGGCGATGGAAATCGGAGCGTACGCCGAGCTCTCCGCCGCCCGGCTTCACGGCGAAGAAGCGGCCAAGAAGCTGCGATCGAAAAAAGCGAAGCCGACCGATGCGGAGCGGCAGGAGCTCTCGGATCTCGTGGAAAAGGGCAAGGAAGCCGCCGAGCTGCTGGTTTCGTCCTCATTCGCCGAGAAGCTGGGCGATGAATTGCCGACGACCACAGACTACGACGAGCTGTCAAACCTCGTGCGCGAAGGACGGGCGGCCCGCGATCGGCTGACCGTTTCCAACCTTCGTCTCGTGGTGTCCATCGCCAAGCGGTACATGAACCGGGGGCTGTCGTTCCTCGACCTCATCCAAGAAGGGAACATGGGCCTGATGAAGGCCGTCGAGAAGTTCGACTTCACGCGTGGATACAAGTTCTCCACGTATGCAACCTGGTGGATCCGGCAGGCGATCACCCGGGCAATTGCGGATCAATCCCGCACGATCCGAGTGCCGGTTCACATGATCGAGACCGTTCGCGAACTGAATCGGGTGAAGCGCGAGTACATCCAGTCGCGCGGATCCGCTCCGACCCTCGAGGATCTCGCCGAACTCACCGGCATGTCGATCGACAAGATCAAGAAGGTCGAAAGCGTCTCTCAGTACACCGCTTCGCTCGAACGTCCGATCGGCGAAGAGGACGAGGACACGCTCGGCGACTTCATCGAAGATCCTTCGTCTCCCTCGCCGACCAAGGAGACGTTCCGGATGTTCCTTCGGGAACAGCTGGCGCGGGCGCTCGAACAGCTCGATGAACGGGAGCGAGAGATTCTCAAGCTGCGTTATGGCCTCGAGGATGGGCACCCGCGGACACTGAAGGATGTCTCGTTGCGGTTCAACATCACCCGGGAGCGCGTGCGTCAGATTGAGATCAAGGCGATTGAGAAGCTGAAACACCCGTCGCGCCGGGCTGAGTTGAAGCGCTTCCGGGAACTCCTTCTCGCCGAAGAGTAACCCCCGGGGTGGCTGTGGTGGACGAAAGACGGCCTTCTGCACTGGTCTTGCTCGGAGCGACGGCATCGGGCAAGACCGCGCTTGGGATCGAGGTGGCGCAGCGCCTCGGAGGCGAGATCATCTCCGCCGACTCCCGCGCCATCTTCGCGGGCCTGGAGATCGTGACCGATCGTCCGAGCACGGAGGAGCGCCGCGGCGTCTTGCACCACCTCATCGGAACCGTACCCTTTCACGAGTCCTACGATGCCATGGCCTTCCGGCGGGATGTGAAGCGACTCGTCGCCGAGATCGACCGGCGAGGACACATCCCGTTGATCGTGGGGGGAAGCACGCTGTATCTCGAGGCAATCCTGCGCGGCGTCTTCGAGGGGCCGTCCAAGGATCCCGCCTTCCGATCGTCTCTGGACGGTGAGGCGGCAGCGACCTTGCACCGCCGCCTGGAGGCCATCGACCCTGCGGCTGCGCAATCCATTCACCCCAACGATCGACTGCGGATCACCCGGGCACTCGAAGTGTACGAACTTACCGGGCGTCCGATCAGCGCTTGGCAAAGGGAGATTGAACCGCTGCCGATCCGGTTTGACGTGTACGGGTTGGCTCGCGATCGGGTCGAGCATCGCAAGGCGATTGCCGCACGGGTCGTCCGGATGCTCGATCGCGGATTGATCGAGGAGGTCTCTCATCTCCGGGAAGCCGGACTCACGCCCGGTATGCAGGCGTATCGAACGATCGGAATTCCCGAAGTCTTCGATCATCTCGACGGTCGCGCCACGCGGGAAGAGGTTGAGCAAGCGATGGTTCGTCACACGTGGGCGTTGGCGAGGCGCCAAGCCGCATGGTTCAGACGGTACAAGCAGATTCGGTGGATTGATGCGGAGGGAGCGAAGCGCCAAGATATCGCATCCGAGGTCATCGAGGGTTGGAGGAGGCCATGACAAGCGCGGGTGTAGCGGAGTACAACGTCCTGTATGGCGCTTCGGTGAAGGCGATCGACGAAGCTGCCATCCGTGCAGGGACCCCTTCCGAGGAGCTGATGGAGAGTGCCGGGGCAGGCGCCGCTGCGTGGATCATCGAGCACCGTGCCGCCGCGCGGGTGGTGGTGCTTGCCGGCCCCGGCGGCAATGGCGGAGATGCGCTGGTTGTCGCGCGGCACCTCCACGGCGCCGGATACGACGTCCGAAGCTTCGTGGTCGGCGGCATCGACCGTCTCCGTGGTTCGTCTCGCGCCGTACTCCGGAAGTGGACGGCGGCCGGGGGGCATGTACAGTCGCTGGATGAAGGCGGCCTCGGTCTCCTCGAAAGCGAGATCCGTGAGGCCGAGTTGGTGGTGGACGGGCTGTTCGGGATCGGCGTGACACGGCCGTTGGAAGGGCCGTTCCTCGATGTCGTGAACCTCGTCAACGCCGCCACTGTGCACACCGTGGCTCTGGATCTTCCCAGCGGGGTCCCCGCCGACACCGGAACCCTCCTCGGGGAAAGCATACGCGCCGATGCGACCCTGGCGATGGCCTTCCTCAAGCCGGCGCACCTGTTGTTCCCCGCCCGTGGCCGCTGTGGAGACATCGTGGTAACGCCCGTGGCCTATCCCGCCGATTTGGCTCGCGAGATCGTTCCCTGGGCCCGTGTCGTAACGCCATGGGGCGTTCGAAGGAGGCTTCCGGAGAGGAGGCCGGACGGGCACAAGGGCACCTTCGGACGGGTGCTCGTCGTCGCGGGCTCCTGCGGCATGACCGGCGCGGCGATCCTGTGCTGCCGCGGAGCGCTGCGGTCCGGCGCGGGACTCGTTTCGCTCGCCGGACCGGCTTCGCTTCATCCGATCTTCGAAGCCTCGCTCCCGGAGGTCCTAACCCACCCGTTGCCCGACTGTAACGGCCGGCTCACGGCGGAGAGCGCCGATGCGTTGATGCCGCTTCTCCAACAGGCCGATGTTGTGATCCTCGGGCCCGGGCTCTCGCGGGGGGAGGAGATCGGAACGGTTGTCGAGCGGGCTGTGGATCGATACGCCGGGCCAATGGTCCTGGATGCGGATGCGCTCAATGCGCTGGCCGGCCGCAAGCATCTCCTGGTCTCGCTACGCGGCCGCGCAGTGCTGACGCCCCATCCCGGAGAGCACGCCCGCCTGTCGGGCGGTGCCGGACCGGATCGGCTGCAGCTCGTCTCGGAGGCTCAGGCATTCGCAGCGCAGCACGGTGTCGTGCTTGTCCTCAAGGGCCGCCCCACTGCGATCGGGCACCCGACCGGAGACATCTACCTCAATCCAACCGGCAACACAGGACTGGCGACCGGCGGAAGCGGCGATGTCTTGGCGGGGATGGTCGGAGGGTTGGCCGCCGGTGGCGCATCGCTCGAGGATGCGGCGATTGCTGCGGTCTACATCCACGGGCACGCGGCCGATGTGTACGCGCGCGATCGCGCGCCCAGAGCGATGATCCCCTCCGACTTGATCGACCTGCTTCCGTCCGTCTTCCGGGAGATCGAACGATGGACTTGATCGACAGCCACGCGCACCTACATGACCGGGCGTTCGACAAGGACCGTCCGATGGTGGTCGCGCAGTGCGCGCTGGCAAAGGTGGGCACGATTACGGTGGGTTCCGACATCCGATCGAGCCGCGCCGCGGTTGCCCTTGCATCCAAGCATCGCGCGGTGTGGGCCACCGTGGGGGTGCATCCCCATAACGCCACGACGCTTTCGGACCGGGCATTGCAGGAATTCGAAGCACTCGCCGGAAGCGAACACGTGGTGGCGATTGGGGAGATCGGCCTCGACTACTACCGGGATCTCTCTCCCCGTGACGTTCAGCGTGAAGCCTTCCGCAAGCAGCTAGCGTTGGCCGCACGAACCGATCTCCCGGTAGTGATCCACAACCGGGAGTCGACGGAGGACGTCTTGCGAATCCTACGCCGCCACGCGTCCACGCATCGCGGGGTGATTCACTCGTTTCTCGGCGGGATCGAGCTGGCCGAGACCTTTCTCGATCTCGGTTTCCATCTCGGGATCGGAGGTCCGGTAACCTTTCCCAAGAACCGTGCACTGCGCGACGCCGTGCGGCGAATCCCTCTCGATCGGCTTCTCGTGGAAACCGATTGTCCCTATTTGACGCCCGTTCCGTACCGCGGGCGGCGAAACGAGCCGGCGTACGTCAAGTACGTGGCCGAGGAGATCGCCGTTCTACAGGGGAGAGATGTCACGCAGATCGCCGGAGTGACCACCCGAAACGCCGTCTCCTTGTTTGGACTTGGTTAGGGGACAAACGGGATTGACCGAGGCCTTCGCACGGGCTAGCCTGGCAATAGCGACAGAATGGGAGGAAGAATCATGAACGTCAGGAAAGCCGTTGCTGCGGGCCTTGCGGTGGTGCTTCTCACTGGGCTGGCCGCGTGCATCTATATCGCGAATCTCCGGCCGGTGGCGTCTTTTACTGTGGATCCTGCGAGCGGGATCAGCCCGCTCGATGTTCTGTTCGATGCGTCCGCATCCAACGATGCCGACGGAACGATCGAAACGTACTTGTGGAGCTTCGGAGACGGACAGACGGCATCGCGCACGGTTCCGACGATCTCTCACACCTATATCGTGCAGAGTTTCTCACGGGTGTTCACCAGCACCCTGACGGTGGTTGACGACCTCGGCGGGGAAGACACCGCCGTGAAGGACATCACGGTCGATCCAATTTAGTCCACGGGATCCGGAGGGAACCCGGTGCACGCCTGGACCGCAGCGCCGGTTGCCTCTGGATCATTCTCTCCTTTGCATGGTTCAAAGAGACGATCATGCATCGATTCCCTTTCGAATCGTCCCTAGGTTTGCTATGATGCGGCACCTGCGGTGGCCGGATTGGACGGCGGCCGACATATCGACGAGGTGACGATGGATTTCGAGCGGATTCTGGAAGGGCTAGTGAACGGGCAGCATGTTGTGAAGGACCCGAAGCGCGAACAGGTCATCCGTGATGTTATCGAGTGTGGCGAAGCCATGGAGAGCGCCTGCGGCGCCCTGGCGACCTGGACGCGGACTGAATCGACCGGGCGCAGCCCGAAAGATACGCTGACGGTCCGGCGCGCCGCGAGCGAGGCAACGATCGATTGGGACTCACCGAACAACATCCCGGTGGACGAAGAGACGTTCGACATGGTGGTCGAGGACGCTTGCCGCATTCTGGGTGCAAAGGATCGTATCTATACGGTCGATCGAGTGGTCGGCGCCGATGCAACGTATGCGCTGCCGGTGAAGGTCATCACATCCGAAGCATTGACTGCGCTGTTCTGCGACAACATGTTCCGCCCGATTCCTGAGGGGATCGAGCGTAGCGTCTTTGCCAAGCGGCCGTTCACCCTTCTTGTTGTACCGCACGACAAGCTCGATCCGAAGCGTTATGAAGGACGGTTGCGGATCGATCCGCGGATCGGCGGCACCTCCACGATGATGATCGGTATGGATCTCGATCGCCGGATCGGCGTGGTCTACGGATCGGCCTACGGTGGATCGGTCAAGAAGCTGATGTTCTCCGTGATGAACTACCTCCTGCCGGCCGAAGGAATTCTCCCCTTGCACTGCTCGGCAAACGAAGGGCCGGATGGAGACATCGCGTTGCTCCTCGGATTGTCCGGGACCGGGAAGACCACCCTGTCCGCCGATCCCCGCCGGGCGCTGCTCGGCGACGATGAGCATGGGTGGAGCGATCAGGGAACGGCGAACTTCGAGAACGGGTGCTACGCGAAGCTGATCGATCTCGACCCAGCCAAAGAGCCGGAGATCTACCGGGCGATCATGCACGAAGCACCGGTCGAACAGCACGGTGCCATTGTCGAGAATGCGATGGTCTATCCGAACGGCACCTTCGATCTCTTTGACGACCGGTATACCCCGAACTCGCGGGGATCGTACCCCTTAAGATACTTGTCGAACATCAAGGCATCGTCGGTGGGCGGACATCCGCAGACGATTCTTTTCCTCACGGCGGATGCGAACGGCGTGCTGCCGCCGATCGCCCACTTGACCAAAGAGCAGGCGATGTTGTGGTTCTTGATGGGATACACCAGCAAGCTGGCGGGAACTGAAACGGGGATCGTCGAACCCAAGACCACATTCTCACGATTCTTCGGTGAGCCGTTCATGCCCCGGAACCCGGATGTGTACGCGCGCATGCTCGGCGAGAAGCTCGAGAAGCATGGAACGGAAGTGTACCTGGTGAATACCGGGTGGAGTGGAGGTCCGTACGGTGAGGGGAAACGGATGGACATCCGGTTGACGCGGGCAATGGTGCATGCCGCATTGAGCGGCGCGCTGCGCGATGTCGAGGTCGATATCGACGAGACTTTCCACGTCTCGGTTCCACGTTCCTGTCCGGACGTGCCGTCCGAGGTTCTCAATCCGCGGGAGACGTGGGCGGATCCCGCAGCGTATGACGCGCGGGCCAAGAAGCTGGCCGGCGAGTTCGCGGCGCACTTCTACAAGGCGTATGGTGACAAGGGGATCGATCCGGCCGTTGCCGCTCAGTGTCCCGGGATGTAGCGATCGCTGTAAACAACACCCGATGGTGGTGGAGAGCCGCGCCTGTTGGCGCGGCTCTCTTGTCGTTGAAGACGCGCGAGTGACCGATGGGGGCGGCGGAGAGGACACGCCTCCCTTGATCTCGAAACAGTGTGATGTTATACTCGACATCACGCCAAACGATCCTGGTGGGCCGGAGAGTGTGTCTCCGGAGCCTCGGGGAGAGCCTCGAACGGATGGTTCGCGTTCCAGGAGGATGGAAGATGACAGACGAACGCCTGATTTCCAAGAAGGATGTTCTCGAAGCGATGGGAATCTCCTACGGCCAGCTGTATCGCTGGAAGCGGAAGGGGCTGATCCCCGAATCGTGGTTTATCCGCCGGTCGACGTTCACCGGGCAGGAGACCTTCTTCCTGCGAGACAAGATTCTCGACCGGATCGCACAGATCAAGGACATGAAGGATTCGCATCCCTTGGACAATCTCGCGGATGTCATCACACAGCAGGTGAATGCCCGGGTGCAGGTGGCGGTCGACCGGTTGCAGGAGATGAAGTGGCTCGATGATACGGTGCTCGAGACGTGCCACATCGAACGGGATGCATCCAAGCCTCTGACCCTCTCCGAAACAGTGTGTCTCGGGGTCCTGAGCCGTTTGCGCAAGGCCGCTCGAACGGAAGAACTCCAATTGGTCCAGAAGACGCTCGAAAAGCGGCTGAATGAAGCGCTGCTCGATCAGATCTCTGCAGAATCTCTCCGTTTGTACCTCTTGCGCAAGCGCGTGTCGGGGGGAGGAATCTCCGCCGAGGTGAGCTTGGTGATTCTGGCGCGGGATGGCGCGGTGTTCGACCCGGAGATCGAGACGATCGAGGTCGTCGACTTGAAGAATGTCCTCGATCGAATCAAGCTGGACCTGGCCAAGGAAGTGCCGGAACCTCAACAGGGTGATCGGGCGAAACAACGACCCACGGAGGAAGAACGATGAGCGACGAGCGACGATCAGCAAGTCTGTCCGGAGCCGGGCGGCTGAGCGGGGGCGACTATGCCCGCGTTTCGATCTCCGGGGCTGGCAAAGTGACCGGTGATCTGAAGGCGGAAGAACTGAGAATCTCCGGCGCCGGAAAGGTCGAAGGGCGAGTCGAGGCCCTGCAAATTGCCGTTTCAGGCAGCGGCGCATTTGCCTCCGAGGTCATTGCCGATGAGATGCGGGTCAGTGGCGCCGCCCGGATCGATGGAACCGCCCGGGTGAAAGAGCTGAAGTGCTCTGGCACCTACCGGGTCAAGGGGAGCATCCACGCAGAGTACGTGAAGCTCAGCGGTGGCTTGCGCGTTGGCGGGGATGTCGAGTCCGATATCTTCAAGGCCAGTGGGGGATTCGAGATCGTGGGCTTGTTGTCCGCAGATAAGGTGGAAGTCCGGCTCGGAGGCCGGTGTTCGGCCGGAGAGATCGGCGGCGAGCGGATCGACATTCGAAGAGGCGGATTCCGCGAACGGGGCATTCTCTTCGATGGGTTGGTGCGGATGTTCGTGGGCCGCGGGACGGCCGAGTTGCAGGCCGCGGTCATCGAGGGGGACGTCGTTCACCTCGAGGATACCACTGCGGGCGTCGTTCGCGGAAAAGCGGTGGAGATCGGCCCGGGGTGCCGCATCGAGTCGGTCGAGTACGAGGAGAGCCTCAAGGTGCATTCCGAGGCAAGGGTCGAGAACCAGAAGAAGGTCTGACCCGGGACAGGAACCATGCATGAACCGGGACACGGCCCACCGGTGTCGCTCGACAACCGGTGGGCCGTGTCTCTCTTCTAACGATTGATGGTATGAATCGCCTTCCCCAATGCGTTTTCCGCTGCTTCCTTGAGTCCTTCCGGCAGCGTCGGGTGCGGATGGACTGCGTCTGCGAGTTCATCGACCGTGATGCCGGCCTGAAGAGCGAGTGCGGCTTCCGAGATCAGGTCCGATGCCTCGGCGCCGACGATCTGGACGCCCAGCAGCTTGTGATCGTCCGCATCCGCTACGACCTGGAAGAATCCGTCCGTTTCGGCCATTCCCAGGGCCTTTCCCAGCGCGGCATACGGGAACCGGCCGACGAGAAGCTCGTGCCCTTGCTCCTTGGCCCTTGCTTCGGATAGGCCGATCGAAGCGATCTCCGGGTCGGTGAAGATCGCTTGCGGGATGTTGTCGTAGTCGAGCTTGACCGGCTTTCCGGTGAAGGACTCTGCAAGCGCAACGGCATCGGCAGACGCCTTGTGCGCGAGCATCGGGCCGCCGACAACGTCTCCGATCGCGTACACGTTCGGGCACGAGGTAGCAAGCCGATGATCGACGGGGATGAATCCGCGGCGATCCGGCTCGATTCCGACGGCCTCCAGTCCGATGTCGCCGGAGTTCGGGCGGCGTCCCACGGCGACCAGAACCCGGTCGACCTCCAGCGGTTCGCCCGACTCGAACGCAATCTGCACCGCCGATGGCGCATCGGCCAAGGCCTTGGCCGCGGTGCCCGTTCGCAGCTCGATTCCCTGTTCCTTCAGGGCGCGCTTCAGCGTGGACAGGGTTCGCCGGTCGAGGTCCACGGTGGACAGAACCTCCGGAAGGAGCTCGATCACGGTGACCTCGCTCCCGAGACGGCGGTAGATCGTCGCCAGCTCCAGTCCGATCACGCCGCCGCCGATGACGGCCAGCCGTGCGGGGATCTCGCGAAGCGCGAGGGCATCGTCGGAGGACCAGACGGCAGGGTGGGAAAACGGGAAGGACGGGATCTCGAATGGCGACGAACCGGTGGCCAGGACGATCCGCTCCGCGGTGATCGTCTCCCCGGTGGACAGCGAAATGGCACCCTCCCCCGTCAGGCGCCCGCGGGCATGAACCGTTGTGACGCCGTTCTTCTTGAGGAGCGTGGCGACCCCTCCGGTCAGCGTTCTCACGACCTGTTCCTTCCAAGAGCGCAGCGTGTGGAGCTCCACCTCCGGTGGCTCGTACATCAGGCCGAATGCGGAAGCGCTCTGCGTGCGCGCCAGAAGCTTCGTGGCCGAGAACAGGGCCTTGGTGGGGATACACCCGCGATTGAGGCAGACGCCGCCTACGATCCCTTCTTCGATGAGCACCGTCTGTAGACCCAGCTGCGCACATCGAATGGCGCATGCATACCCGCCCGGCCCTCCGCCAAGAACGATGACCTGTGTCTGCATTGCCGCTCCTCCTGCCGTTTTCCGATACGGTATCCCCTGAATCGGGGCGGCACAACAAAGGCGGCCGATTCGTTTCGGCGGGTGCAGGATCGGGATTCTCTGGGAGCCCGTGTCCGGACACGATACACTCTGGCCCGACGACCGAAAAAGGGGGAGAAGAGACCATGAAGCTGTTCATCGATACCGCAAATGTGTCGGAGATTCGCGAGATGGCGTGGATTCTGGACGGTGTGACCACCAACCCGACCTTGGTGTCCAAGGAACGGCGTCCGTTCGAGGAGATCATCGCCGAGATCTGTGACATCGTGGAGGGGCCGGTGAGTGCCGAAGTCACGTCGCTGGAAACCGACGGAATGGTCGAGGAGGCCAAGCGGCTGTCCCGTATCCACGAGAATGTCGTGATCAAGGTTCCGATGACCGAACCGGGGATGAAGGCGGTTCGGGTGCTGACCGAGGCCGGAGTCCGGACGAACGTTACGCTGGTCTTCTCGGCCAATCAGGCCCTTCTCGCCGCCAAGTGCGGTGCGAGCTTCGTGTCTCCCTTCGTCGGCCGGATCGATGATGTGGGCGGCGACGGGATGAACCTCGTTTCGGAGATCTTGGACATCTACGAGAACTTCGGCTTTTGCACCGAGGTGATCGTGGCGAGCATCCGGCATCCTCAGCACGTACTGGATGCTGCGCTCCAGGGAGCCGACATCGCCACCGTGCCGTACGGCATCTTGAAGAAGCTGTACAACCATCCGCTGACGGATGTGGGGATCGAGCGATTCCTCAAGGATTGGGAAGGAGTACCGAGATGATGCTAGGGGAGAAGGCGGGAACCCGGGATGCGTATGGGGAGACGCTGGCCCAGCTGGGGCATGAAGACCCGCGGCTGGTCGTCCTTACGGCGGACCTAGCGGGTTCCACGAAGACGGGGCTGTTCGCGGCGGAGCACCCCGATCGCTTCTACAACATGGGCGTCGCGGAAGCGAACATGATCGGTACGGCGGCCGGGCTTGCCATGGGCGGGTTCCGTCCCTTTGTTTCGACGTTTGCCGTGTTCGCCACAGGGAAGGTGTGGGAGCAGATACGGCAAGTCGTCGCCTATCCCCAGGTTCCCGTACGGATCGCGGCGACGCACGCTGGCCTGACCGTTGGCGAGGATGGTGCGAGCCATCAGATGCTCGAGGATATCGCCACCATGCGTGTGCTTCCGAACATGCGCGTGATCGTACCGGCCGATGCGGTGGAGGCCGCCGCCGCCACACGGTTTGCCGCGGCGTACGATGCCGGTCCGATTTACCTGCGGCTGTCCCGCGCGGCATTTCCCATCGTCCACCAAGCCGAGCACCGGTTCGAGCTGGGAAAGGCCGAAGTCCTTGCGGAGGGGTCCGACGTCTCGATCATTGCGTGCGGCATCATGGTGTCCGTTGCGCTGCAGGCGCGGGCACGGCTGGCGCAGGAGGGGATCACCGCCGACGTGATCAATGCGTCATCCATCAAACCGCTGGATGCGGAGACCCTTCTCACGTCTGTGCGCAAGACCGGCGCGGTGGTCACCGCGGAGGAGCATCAGATCACCGGCGGTCTGGGGAGCGCGGTCTGCGAGTTGTTGTCGGAGCAGATGCCGACCAAGGTCGTGCGCGTCGGGGTCGATGATCGCTTCGGACAGTCAGGGAACGCCGATGCATTGCTCTCCCACTACGGACTCGATGTCGAAGGGATGATCGTGTCCGTGAAGCAGGTCCTTTCGGGATAGCACGCTCCTGCATCGGCACGAGGGACGGTTGGACGAACGGCAGGCTCGGACGTACACTCCGGCATCCTGTCTCGGGGTGAATCGGATTGAATACGTTGCTGATCGTTGGAACGATGATTGCTGCCGGGTACGTCCTGGGCGAGCTGGCAAGCAAACTCGGACTTCCGCGCGTCAGCGGATACATCATCGCCGGGCTGGCCCTCAATCCCAATCTGACGCACTTCGTTGCGCCCGATTTCGTTGCCGCCACGGATTCGCTGACCAATCTTTCTCTGGCAGTTCTCACGTTTGCCGTGGGGGGGACCCTTGCCATTGCCCCGCTGAAGGAACTGGGGCGTGGCATCCTGCTGATTGCGCTGGGTGAAGCACAGCTGTCGGCGCTCCTCGTGGTTCTCGGATCCATGGCCGTTTTGCCGTTTCTCATCGATACGAGCGCCGGGTATGTGGCAACGGTGATCCCGCTTGCCGTTCTCCTGGGGGCGCTCGCATCGCCGACCGATCCATCGGCAACGCTTGCCGTGATTCATCAGTACAAGGCCAAGGGCGTGGTGTCGTTCAGCATCATGGCCGCCGCGGCCGTCGACGATGCGCTCGGGATCATCAACTTCTCTGTAGGAACCGTGATCGCGTCGGTCGTGGTAATGCACGGAACGGGGAACCTCTCCTCGCTGGTCGAACCCGTGATCGCCATCGGCGGAGCGATCCTCCTCGGGATCGTTGCGGGACTCGCTTTTCACTACATTCCGCGGCTTCTTCACGCCGAGACCGACGGGCTGTTGCTCGTCCTGGTGGTCGGCCTGCTGATGCTGTGCTACGGCATCTCCACGATGCTTCACCTGGATCAGCTGCTGGCGACGATGAGCATGGGCATCGTGGTGGTGAACTTCGGGGCGAGCCGTGATCGAATCTTCCGCCTGCTCGAGGAGTACATCGAGCCGCTGGTGTTCGTTCTCTTCTTCACCATCAGCGGCATGCTGCTCGACTTCCAGGTGCTCTTCCGCTACTTCCCTCTGGTCCTCTTCTTCGTGGCATTTCGATCGTTCGGAAAGCTCGGCGGGGCCTATCTCGGCGCGACGATCGGACGCGCTCCGATCAATGTGCGCCGCTACGCCGGATGGGGGCTGATTCCCCAAGGAGGCATCGTCATCGGCCTGGCGCTGGTCCTTCAACGCGATCCGGCGTTTGCCGACATCTCCAACATCCTGCTCAGCGTGATCATCGGCGCCACGGTTCTGCACGAACTGATCGGCCCATTGACCGCCAAGCTGGCGATTCAGAAGGCCGGAGAAATCCATCTGCCGGAAAGGCCGGATCCCACGAGCCGCCGCTAGCGCTCGGGGCACATCTTCTTTAGGCGCGAACCTCGAAGGCAGCAAGCATTTCGGCAAGCAGGTGGTCGCGATTGCTCACCTTGACCCGGAACAACTCGAGATCGCGACGAACGCGGTGCGCCAACGGGTGATCGGAGTGTGCGTGGGTCGAGATGACCAGTCCGCAGTCACTGGCGAGCGCCTCCTCCACCGCCGGAGCGAAGCCCGGACCGGAGAGTTCCATCGGAGCGATCTCATCGATGACCACGATATCGTAGTGACGGATTGCATGGCGGATGGCCGCCACGCCGAAAGCCTCGAGAGCCTCCACATCCACGGTGTACCGGCCGACGCGCGGCCCGTTCCGGTGGTGCGTGTAGGCCAGCATCCGCTCTTGTCCATCGGCCACATCGACCACGGAGAAGCCCACCCGATGCCCGCACTTGCGAACCTCCCGCGTGATCATGCCGCCGGCTGAGAGGGGAAGTGATGACAGGAGTTGCTCGATGAGCGTCGTCTTCCCGACCCCGGGGCGTCCGGTGAGTGCGATGCGGGCCTTGATTGCCATGATGGCCGATTCTATCCTGAGTTCGATGTGTGACAAAGCGGTAGCCGATGAATGGAGACGTTCGCGAGCGGAGCGGGAGATCCCAGGGTGGCCGGTTGGACCGGGAGGAGGACTGTGACGAGCGATCCGTGCCGGTGGATCGGGCATCTGGACATGGATGCGTTCTTTGCCGCCGTCGAACAGCTCGATGAACCCGCGACCCGCGGAAAGCCGGTCATCGTCGGAGGCTTGGGCCTACGTGGGGTGGTGTCCACGGCATCGTACGAAGCGCGTCGCTACGGGATTCACAGCGCCTTGCCGATGGCGGTCGCTCGCAGGAGGTGTCCCGATGGGATCTATCTCGAGCCGCGGTTCGGCCGGTACAAGGAGATCTCGCAGAAGGTGCGCGCGATCATCGCCGGCTACGCCGAGGCCATCGAAACGATCTCTCTGGATGAGGCATTCTTCGATCTATCGCACCATGGGTCTACTACCGAAGCCGTAACGGCTGTCGCACGGGAGATCAAGGGGCGTGTACACCGTGAAACCGGACTGACCTGTTCTGTCGGGTTGGCCGCCAACCGCTTCCTGGCCAAGCTGGGCTCCGAACTCGGGAAGCCCGACGGCTTCATGGTGATTGCACCGGAGCAGATCCAGGAGATCCTCGATCCGCTCCCGGTCGGCGCGATCTGGGGTGTCGGTCGCGTAACCGAGCGCCGGTTGGTCGGTCTCGGGCTGCTTCGGGTCGGCGATCTGCGGCGGGTTTCGCTCGATCTGTTGGTTCGCGAGTTCGGATCTCAAGGAAGGCGGCTTCAGCAACTGGCGCGGGGCGAGGATGACACGCCGCTGTGCGCCGAGGTGGAGTCGAAGTCGGTGTCGCGGGAGGTCACGTATGCGCACGATGTGATCGATCCCGGCGAGATCGAGCGAGAGATTCGCCGCCTGGCCCGTGATGTGGCCGGGCAGTTGGAGAGAGGTGCGCTCTTGTGCCACGTCGTGCGCATCAAGCTGCGCTACCCGGACTTCCGCACCATCAGCCGTCAGGCACGACTCGGCGTGGCCACGGATTCGGCGCAATTGCTTGAGGCCGTGGCGGTTCACCTGCTTCGAAACCGTGTCTCGCTCGATGATCGCGGCGTCCGGCTCATCGGCGTGGGGGCGGCAAAGCTGTCGGAGACCACCGCGCGGCAGCTACCGCTGTTCGACTGATCCGAAGACACGGTTGATGAGGACATCCCGCACCTGGATACGGGAACGATTCAATTGCGGCACGCTGCCTCTCGCGATACCTTCCGGTGGAGGTGATCCCCATGCGGCGATGGCTCCCCATCCTGCTATTCTGCTTGCTCTGTCCGGCCGTCTCCTGCTTTGCGCTGGCCCTGTGCGACTACCGGTCTCCGCTCACGGACCTGTCCGATCTGGTCCTCGGTTTCTCGTATCAATACTTCAATGATCCGTTTGGTGTGGAAGATCGAGACTTGAACGAGGGACGGCTCAAGATCGATTATGTCCGGATCTACGACACGCCCCAGTTCGGCCTCGATGTGAGCCTGAGCAACGACATGTCGATCTCCGTCCTCAGCGTCTCGACCTATGAAACCGTGGCCGATGGCAGCTACAAGCGCTACTTCTCGCCGACCACCGACTACTTCGCGTTCGCGGGCGGAAGCGCGCGGAGCTCCTCGTCGTTTGAGTCGCTCGGGCTGTACGTCAACCTGGGGGTTGGAAACGGCCGGTTCACGGATGTGACGCCGCTAGCTCGTGCCACGCGGATCGACGATTACCTCGTAGAACACGGAAGCCTGTCCGATCATCTCCATCCCGTCGATCTTCAGATCTTGGCCGATGAAATCGGCAGTTACGCGACGTACGAGTCGCCCGCCGAGCTCCTGGCCGAAGTGCAGGAGATCATCGAGGATTCGGGGCGCGTGAAGACCGGCGGCCTGGATGCACTCGACATCTCCGAGATCACACGGCTGATCGAAGAGGACGGATTCTCGCGGTACTGCGGATGGGATGCGAAGATCGGCTTGGGGTACGAGCTGCTGGATGCATCCGGCGGCGAGAAGGACCTGCTCGTCACGGGGGCGTTCAACTACGCGTTCACCACGACGCCGGACATCCAATTCCTGGTTCAGGGAAGCTTTTCCGGCCCTCCGGCGATCCTGGAGACCAATCGGATCGATGCGACGGTTGCCTACGATTGCCTGGTCTCGGACCTCCTAAGCCTGTCGCTGGCGTACGGGTTCTCCCGGGAAACGTGGGCGCGTGTTCCGACCGATATCCACACGGTGACGGTCGATTTCGCCCTTCGGCCGCTATCCACTGCGAACGTGGTCCTCAGCCTTGTCTTCGAGAGCCGGCCGTATTACACCGAGTGGAATGTGGACATCAGGCTGTCGGTTGGGATGAAGCTCCTGTAGTCCGTGCCCCATCGGAACGGCATGACAGGACGATTCGCGCCATGATCGGGTCGTGGAGATACTGCGTGGCCTCCGACGTCCGAATGTAGCGGGCTTCCGCAATCTCATCGGGATCCGGTTTCGGTTGACTGTGCAACGAGGCCTCGTAGAACAGCATCACCCATTGAAGCCGCGACACGGGGCCAACCTTCGCTTCTGCCGACAGAAACCGGAGGATCGATGCGTCCACCCCGAGTTCCTCGGAGATCTCGCGAAGAAGCCCGGATTCGGGCGTTTCACCGAATTGAAGGAATCCGCCCGGAAGAGACCACCGGTCCTTGTTCAGCCCGCGACTTCCCTTGACCAGCAGGATCTCGTCATCGCGCAGGCAGATCGCCTCGACCACCACACGGGGCATGGATGCATGCACGGCGCATCGCACGAGGGGCGAGACATCGTTCCGCCCGGAGACCCGGTCCTTCTGGGGCCACTCGTGGGGATGCCGGTCGAGGACCGGTATGCAGAACCACGTCTCCGGTTCGGTCGCCAGCGGCGCGATGCGATGGACCTGGAAAGGCACCTCGTCGGGCTCGGGCAGATCGTGGACTCCATCTCGCTTCACCAAGTAGATACGGCCGTCGCTTTCGATGTAGTAGCGCATGATGATCGCCTCATTGTATGCCAAGGTTTGGATCAAGTCCGGGTTGAAGCCCCATGAGGCACAGATGATAATGCGCCGACCGATGCTTCGTGTCACTCGAAACCTGAATCGAAGCCGTCATGACGCCTCCACGCTGTAACTTGACGTGTTGCGTCAAGGGTCGAAAGGAGCCAGCCGTGAGCATCCTCTCCCAGTCGAAGGAGGGCGTGCACGCTGAAAGGGAGCGTGTCTCCCTTCCTCATACTTCCGATAGCATCATTCCTCTTCTTCAACAGATTCAAGAGAAGGAAGGATTCGTGTCCGAAGAGGCAGTCGATCGCGTGGCTCGCTACACGCGGGCACCGGCGAGTGCAGTCTATGGCGTCGCGACCTTCTACTCGCAGTTTCGGTTGAAACGTCCGGGAAAGCACATGATCCGTGTCTGCGAAGGGACGGCGTGTCATGTATTGGGAAGTGACGCCGTGCTCGATCGCCTCACCGAAGAGCTCGGCGTGGATGTGGGGGGGACGACGGCCGATGGGCTGTTCACCCTGGAAAGCGTGCGATGCCTTGGGTGCTGCAGCCTCGCGCCCGCGGTGATGATCGATGATGAAACCTACGGCCAAGTGACCGGAGACTCCATCGCGAAGATCCTCGAGCCCTACCGGAAGGACGCGTCGTGAGCGGCGCCGTGCGGGAGGTGCGCGTTGGATTGGCGACGTGCGGCATTGCCGCCGGAGCGCAGCGGGTGGCCCGGCAGCTGCAGGAATCGTTCGACGCCAACCGGATCGAGCTTCCGATCAAGCGTGTCGGTTGTGTGGGGATGTGCTACAACGAACCGTTGGTCGATGTCGTCGATGCATCGGGTGAGATCACCACATATGGTCACGTAGCCGAGGCCGATGTCGACCGGATCGTCGAGCGCCACCTGGTGGCTGGAGAGATTGTCGAGGATCTGCGCGTGACGCCGGAGGCGTTCTTCCGCGATCAGGTACGGATCGTTCTCGAGAACTGCGGCGTGATCGATCCCGAGTCTCTGGAGGAGTACCGTGCGAGGGCGGGGTATACCGCCCTGGAGAATGCGCTGAACGGCATGACCCCCGAAGACGTGATCGAAGTAGTCAAGGAATCGGGGCTCCGCGGCCGCGGCGGGGCCGGGTTTCCCACCGGACTCAAGTGGTCGTTTGCCGCGCGTGCGACAGGGTCCGAGAAGTATGTGATCTGCAACGCGGACGAGGGAGACCCGGGCGCGTTCATGGACCGGAGCGTCCTCGAAGGGGATCCGCATCGTGTGCTCGAGGGGATGGCGCTTGCGGCGTATGCGATCGGTGCGACGCACGGCTACGTCTACATCCGGGCCGAGTATCCGCTGGCGATCCGCCGGTTGGAGATGGCGCTTTCCGATGCCCGTGAGGCGAACCTTCTTGGGGACCGGATCTTCGGTACCGACTTCTCGTTCGATGTCCGGATCAAGGCGGGAGCCGGCGCATTCGTGTGCGGAGAAGAGACGGCACTGATCGCCTCGATCGAAGGACGGCGCGGCATGCCTCGAAAGCGCCCGCCCTACCCCGCAAATTCCGGATTGTGGGGCCATCCGACGAACATCAACAACGTGGAGACGTTGGCCAACATCCCGTGGATCGTCCGTAACGGCGCCGAGGCCTTTGCCGCCCATGGAACCGAGACCAGCAAGGGCACCAAGGTCTTTGCGCTGGCCGGACGGGTCAGGAACTCCGGACTGATCGAGATCCCGATGGGCATGTCGATTCGACAGATCGTGTACGACATCGCAGGCGGCATACAGAACGATCGTCCGTTAAAGGCGGTACAGATGGGCGGCCCCTCGGGAGGGTGCATCCCTGCGTCATTGGTGGATACGCCTGTCGACTACGAGGCGCTGAAGGCCACCGGCGCCATTGTGGGATCCGGTGGGATGATCGTGCTGGATGATTCCACGTGCATGGTCGATGTGGCACGGTTCTTCCTCGACTTCACCCAGAAGGAATCCTGCGGCAAGTGCACGTTCTGTCGGGTTGGAACCAAACGGATGCTCGAGATGCTGGAACGAATCTGCGCCGGAGAAGGGGAGCCCGAGGATCTCGACAAGCTCGTTGCGCTGGGCAACAAGGTGAAGGCGAACTCCTTGTGCGGCTTGGGGCAGACGGCGCCGAATCCGATCTTGACGACCACGGAGTACTTCCGGGACGAGTACCTGGCGCACATCGAGGATCGCGCGTGTCCCGCCAGGGTGTGTAAGCCGCTGCTCCGATTTCACATCGAGCCGGACGCGTGCAAGAACTGCGGTCTCTGTGCTCGCGGGTGTCCGGTGGAAGCGATCGCCGCGGATGAGGGCGGATACCACGTCATCGATGACGCGGTGTGCGTGAAGTGCGGCCGCTGCGAGCAGGTCTGTCCGTTTGATGCGGTCGAGATACAAACCGGGAAGGTGGCAGCATGATCTCACTTACGATCAATGGACGGGCGCTGACCGGCGAATCGGGGGAGACGATTCTCGAGGTCGCGCGGCGCAACCAGATCGAGATTCCGGCGCTCTGCGCCGAGGAGCGACTGAAGCCGTTCGACTCCTGCGGCGTATGCACGGTGGAGATCGAAGGGCGGGGTGTGGTCAAAGCCTGTTCGACGCCGATCGAAGAAGGAATGGAGATCGAAACCCACTCCGAAGCGGCGGTCGAGGTTCGCAAGGCGGCCCTTGAACTGCTCCTGTCCAACCACTGGGGCGACTGCATCGCGCCGTGCCGGGCGGCCTGCCCCGCGCAGACCGACTGTCAAGCCTACGTCAGTCTCACCGCGAACGGGCAGTTTCTCGACGCCCTGAAGGTCTTGTACCGGAACCTTCCGATGCCGGCGTCGTTCGGCCGGATCTGCCCAGCACCGTGTGAAGACGCTTGCCGCCGGGAGATCGCCGAGGAGCCGGTACAGATCCGTCACATGAAACGATTCCTTGCCGACCACGGATTCGACTACGTCCCGCCGTGCGGCGAACCGACCGGCCGGCACGTGGCGGTGGTCGGCGGCGGTCCCGCAGGGCTGAGTGCGGCCTACTTCCTTCGCCAGCATGGGCACGATGTCACGGTGTACGATGCCATGCCCGCGATGGGAGGAATGCTTCGTTACGGGATTCCCGAGTATCGGTTGCCACAGGCGGTCATCGACCGCGAGATGGATGTGTTGCGCAGGATGGGCATCACCTTCCGCAATGGCGTGCGGATCGGCTCGGACACGACGTGTACTCAGCTGGAAGAGGCACACGATGCCGTGTTCCTTGGTCTAGGGGCGTGGGGCACCCGAGGAATGGGACTTCCCGGCGAAGACCACCTCGCCGTAATGCAAGGGACCGATTTCCTTCGACGGGTCAATGAGGGAGAGCGGCCGATGCTTCCCGACCGCGTGGTGATCATCGGGGGCGGCAACACCGCGATGGATGCGGCGCGGTGTGTCCGGCGACTCGGTTCCGACGTCACGGTCGCCTATCGCCGCACCGCGGAGCAGATGCCGGCGCTCGAGCATGAGGTCCGGGAAGCGGAAGACGAAGGCGTTGTGTTCCGATACCTCACCCAGCCGGTCGAGTTCCTCGCAGACGGCGAAGTGCTTCAGGGGATCCGGTGTGTGGAGATGGAGCTCGGCGAGCCGGATGACAGCGGACGCAGGCGGCCGGTTGCGATCGAGGGATCCGAGTTCGTTCTCGAAGCGCAAGCGGCGATCCTCGCGGTGGGACAGACGATCGATACGGCCTGCCTCGAGGGGGAGGACATCGACCGGGCGAGAAACGGTGCGATCGTCGTGGATGAGGTCACCGGACAGACGTCGCGTGCCGGGCTATTCGCCGGGGGCGATGTGGTGACCGGTCCCAGCATCGCCGTGGAGGCCATCGGAGCCGGCCATCGTGCCGCGGATGCCATCGATCGCTTCTTGCGCGGGGAGCCGATCGCTCCGCCGCGCGAATATGCCCACGTGAAGTACGGCGTCACCCGGGAAGACATCGGGAATCCCGCCACATCACCGCGCATCCGGACGGCACCGCGTCCGGTCGAGGAGCGGATTGACGACTTCGCGGAATACGAGGCGGGGCTAACGGACGAGGAGGCCGTTGCCGCGGCGCAACGATGCCTGGAGTGCGGATGCATGGTCTTCAACAGCTGCGCACTGCGGGACTATGCCACCGAGGTCTCAGCTGCACAAGAGACGTATGAAGGCGACCTGCCACGCAAGCGGCGCGACGAGCGTCATCCATTCATCGTTCGCAAGGTCGGCAAGTGTATCTCGTGCGGAAAATGCCTGCGCATCTGCGATGAGGTCTGTGGAATCTCTGCCATCGACTTCGCCGGACGGGGCATCGAAACCGAGGTTCAGGTGCCGTTCAACCGGGCCTGGCAGGACTCGGATTGCGTCTCATGCGGGGCGTGCGTCGACGTCTGTCCGACCGGGTCGCTCTACGACCGCACCGTCCTCGACAAGCAGGTGCCGCTCGAATTGGAGCGAACCGCGACCACGTGCGTCCTCTGCGGGCTGGGATGTGAGATCGATGTGATGACCTTGAACGGATCGTACATGCGAACCGTTCCATCCAACGGAAAGGATGTCCTGTGTGCGCGCGGACGGTATGGGTGGCACACCCTGGGCGCAGACCAGCGGATCGCTACGCCGATGATCCGGAGTGGGAGTGCGCTGCGCGAGGCCTCCTGGACCGAAGCCCTGACCGAGGCGGGCAAGCGTCTGTTGGCGGCCAAGGGGAGTGTTGCGGCGTTTGGAACCGGTCTTCTGACGTGCGAAGAAGGCTGGCTCGTTGCGCAACTCGCCCAGGGGTTGGGCGCCGGTGCACCGGTCTTCGACATCAATGCATGGCGACCGCAGGTCGAACTCGAACGAACCCAGTTCATGCCGCTTGACCAGCTTCCGCAAGCCGACCTGATCGTTGTTGTCGGCGGACGAAGCACGTACGAGAAGGTCACGCTGGATGTCGTCCTGCGACAGCAGATCGCGCGGGGCGCTCGGGTCATCGGGTACGGCGCCTCGGTGCCGGGGGCAGCGGATCAGTTCAGTCTCAGCGATCTGGATACACTGCTCGGCGAACTCGACCGCGGGCGGAACCTGCTCGGAGAAGAAGCCACGGCAGCGAAGTGTCCCGTGTTCGTGTTCGAGGAGTCCAGCGTACCGCGCCATGCCCTGGAGCGCGTGGCCGAGTTCCTTGCCAAGCACCCGGCGTGGCGGCTGCTCTTCGTCCCGGCAACCGCGAATGCGATCGGGCTGCGCCGGCTCGGATTCTCCGAACAGCTGCGCACCGATGCCAAGGCATGGCTGACCATCGGGTCCGATCCAGTGGCCATGGTCGGCGGACGGCAACACCTTCTCGATGTCGATACGCTGGTTGCGATCAGCCCCGTGCGAACCGCGACCACAGCGCGGGCCCACGTGGTGTTCCCGATGCGGCTTCCGTACGAGGCGCGGGGACACGTGATCGGTGCCCGTGGGCTCCGGACGCTCACTTCCGCAGTCGACGGCCCGCTGTCGATGGAGACGTGGGAGGTCCTCCTCCGTCTTGCCGGAGCATTGGGCATCGGCCCGCTGCCGTGGACGTTCGAGGCGCTTTTCGCCGCGGCTCGGTGCGAGGATCTCGATGGATCCGGCGGATTGACCGCTGCCGGGGCAACCCCCGCCAGCATTGCCGACCTCGCCGAGAGAAACCTCCGGGCGCTGGGAATCTGAGAAGAGAATCGTTCGTCAGTGAGCCGTGCAGGACCGGGGAGCACGTAGCCCCCGGTCCCGCATTCTCTTTCCAACCGTTTCGGTGAGTGCTGTGTCGGTACCCGCCGCCTGGGATTTCCCCTCTTCGATCGTTGTATACTGGGAAGCTTGCGTCCTTCGACTTGATGACAACCAAGTTTGGGGAGGAGCGATGAATCGGATCCTAGGGAAGAGGCGACTTGGTCCGGGCATCTGGGAGTATGTCCTCGAGGCGCCCGACATCGCCCGGGCTGCGCGGTCAGGCCAATTTGCCGTCTTGCGGCTGCACGAGGCCGGCGAGCGGATTCCATTGACCATCGTCGAGACCGACCCGCGTTCCGGAAGTGTGAAACTCGTCGTCCAGGAGATCGGGAAGACGACGCGCGAGATGGCGGCGCAGTTTCACGTGGGGGACTGTATTCTCGACTTCGCGGGGCCGCTGGGGGAACCCTCGAGAATCGAACGATATGGCACGGCCGTATGCATCGGGGGAAGGGTCGGGATCGCGCCCCTGTTTCCGATTGCACGGGACCTGAAATCCGCCGGGAACGAAGTGGTCGTCATCCTGGGCGCGAGGAGCGCCGAATTCCTGTTCTACGAACGGAAGATGGCCGCTGTGTGCGACCGGCTGTACACGGTGACCGATGACGGTTCGCGGGGCGAACGCGGATTCACCAGCGATGTCCTGAGACGCTTGGTGGATTCGGACCAGCGGATTGACCGCGTGTGGGCGATCGGTCCGCCGATCATGATGAAGGTCTGTGCCGAAGCCACCCGGTTCGCCGGCATCCCGACCGTGGTCAGCCTCAACCCGATCATGGTCGACGGCACCGGAATGTGCGGGGGATGCCGCGTGGACGTAGGGGCGAAGATGCGGTTCGCGTGCGTCGACGGTCCGGAGTTCGACGGCCACCAAGTCGATTTCGATCGCCTGATGGCGCGTTTGAGGTATTACGCGCGGTGCGAGGCAGAGGCCGCCGACCGGTACGAAGAACGGATCGGCTCCCAGAATCGGGAGGACGCCCGGTGATCAAGCCTCGACAAACACCGATGCGACAACAGAAGCCGGGCGTACGGATTCACAACTTCGACGAAGTGCCGCTCGGGTACTCGCGAGAAGAAGCCGTACGCGAAGCCGAGCGGTGTCTTCAATGCCAGTATCCGACCTGCATCGATGGCTGTCCGGTCGGTGTGGACATCCCGCGGTTCGTGGGACAGGTGGCCCGTGGGCATTTCGACGCCGCGATTCAAACGATCCGAGAGACCAACAGCCTGCCTGCGATCTGCGGGCGCGTGTGTCCGCAGGAAACGCAATGTCAGGGCACGTGCGCATTGGGGCGGAAGTTCGATTCCGTGGCGATCGGGCGGCTGGAACGCTTCTGTGCCGACTGGGAGGCGACGAAGGGATTCGAGCCGGCACGTGTCCCGGCGACCGCCGGTGTTTCGGTGGCCGTGATCGGTTCCGGGCCGGCGGGGCTCACGGCCGCGGGCGATCTGCGAAAGGACGGGATCGACGTCACGGTGTTCGAGCTGTTCCACGTGGCCGGGGGCGTGCTCGTGTACGGGATCCCGGAGTTCCGCCTTCCCAAGCGGATCGTCCGCCGGGAGATCGATGCCCTGTGTTCCATGGGGGTGAACATCGAATTGAACGTGGTCGTGGGGCGCGTACTCACGGTGGATGACCTGTTTGCACGGGGATTCGACGCTGTGTTCGTGGCCACCGGTGCGGGTCTTCCGAGATTCCTTGGCATCGAGGGAGAGCACCTTGGGGGTGTCTACTCGGCCAATGAGTTCCTCACACGGGTGAATCTGATGGGGGCGCACCGGTTTCCCCAGTACGATACACCGATCCGCATCGGGGAGCGGGTCGTGACCATCGGTGGCGGAAATGTCGCGATGGATGTCGCGCGCACGGCGCTGCGGCTGGGAGCCAAGGAATCGATGATCGTGTATCGCCGCAGCGTAGAGGAGCTCCCCGCGCGCAGTGAGGAGGTGGAGCATGCCAAGGAGGAGGGCGTCGCCTTCCAGCTCCTTGCCAATCCGGTTCGGTTCCTCGGGCCGGATGATGAACTGGCCGAAGTGGAGTGCATCGAGACCAAGCTGGGCGAACGAGACCGTTCCGGTCGGCGGCGTCCAATTCCGATTCCCGGCACCGAGTTCATCCTCGAGTCCGATACCGTGGTGATTGCAGCGGGCAATCAACCACACCCGCTGATCCCCAGGACGACGCCGGACCTCAAGGTCACCCGCCGAGGAAACATCGTGGCCGACCCAGTAACCGGTGAAACGAATCTGCCCGGTGTGTTCGCCGGTGGAGACATCGTGACCGGCGCCGCGACCGTGATCGAGGCGATGGGCGCTGGCAAGCGGGCTGCAACGGCGATCGGACGCTACCTTGGTGTCTCGACTGGAGCGGATGCGGGAGAGTCTCAGGCGGCGTAATCTCCATTACAAAGCAATTGCCGCAACTGTCCCGTTGAGTTCGGTCATGCGACCGGTCTACTGTTGCGGCCATGTGTCATGATTCAGCTACAGACAGCTAGCACCACCCGGTGCCTGATGAGTGGAGTGGCGACGGCCGCTCCACTCGTCGCGTGGGGCCTCTACAAGGGCAAGTCCGTCTGGGCAAACGACTCGATCTGAGCATCGGCGAACAGGGCCGGCGTTCCCCCGGTATGAAGAAAGACGACGACGTCATCCGGCCCGAAGCGGCCCGCACGGATCTGGGCGATGAGCCCGGCCATCGCCTTGCCGGTGTACACCGGATCGATCACGATGCCTTCCGATCGGGCGACCAGCGAGACGGCCTCGTGCATCGCCTCGGTCGGAATCCCGTATCCCGAGCCGATGTAGTCATCGAGAACCTCAACGCAACCGCTCGGGATGTCACGGGCCAAGCCGAGGGTTTGGCGGACCTCTTCGAGTTGGGTTCGAATACGGGACTCGATCGCTTCCCGTTCGGTAGCGACGCTGACGCCGAGCACCTTGATCTCGCCGTTCGAGTACAAGTGCGATCCGAGGATCAATCCGGTCTGCGTGCCCGACGTTCCGCACGCCGTGACCAGCGCCGATGGGGCGAGGTGCTGCTCGCGCAGCTGCGTGATCAGTTCGAGAACGCAGCCGGCGTAGCCGAGTGCGCCATGGAGGGCCTTGCAGCCGTTGGGGATCACGTAGGGAACCTCGCCCGCTGCAGTCAGTCGGTCCGTAATCTCCTGTGCCTTCCGGTCGGCGCATGGATCGGACGCGCCCTTGGGCGGGAATCCGTCGCTGCCGATGAAGTGGATCTCTTCTGCACCGAGGATGTGATCGATCAACAGGTTTCCCGTGGCTCGATGCGGGCGCTCCCCGCGAAGCAGGAGAACCGTCTTCAGTCCGAGGCGATTGGCCGCAGCCGTCGTCAGGCGCACGTGATTGCTCTGAGGCCCGCCCACGGTGATGAGAACTGTTGCGCCATGGCGTACGGCGTCCGCCATGGCGTATTCGAGCTTGCGGAGCTTGTTTCCGCCCATGCCCAGCCCCGTGAGATCGTCGCGCTTGATGAACAACCGCGGTCCGCCGAGGAGTTCGGATAGACGGGGAAGCTCCTGTAGGGGTGTGGGAAGGTTTGCCAGCCGGATCCGCTCGATGTTGCCGATCTGCATGTGACCTCCTTAGGGACGATGGAGTCTACCGGGTTTGCGGTACTGCTGCAGGAAGGGTGCGGCAAGGGACGCGGTGTCTTACGATGGTGGTGGAGGGTGAGATGAACTGGAAGGCGTTCTATCGACGTGAGATCGAGCAGCAGGAGACGCGGCGGAAACTAGAGGATTGGCTCCGGGCGCCCGGTCGCGCAAGCGACCGGCTTGCCGCGCTTGGAAGGGGCATCCTTTCGTTCCCGCACACCGCCCTTGCGTATGCCGGGCCGCTGCAGGCGCAAGTGGTTCGTGCGATCTACGAGTCCGGCGTTGAACGAATTCTTGCGCTGGGTGTGGTGCACGGATCGTTTGTCGCGCCGATTTGCCGTGCGCGGGACGAGCACGTGGAGTCCGGATTGCGGCACCGTGCGTTCCTGGAGGTCCGAGGGGGGCTCGGTGTGGCCGAGTCCTCGCTCTCCACACCGCTCGGAGAGGTTCCCGCATGGGGCGCGGCGGAGTGCGCCGAGCTGTTTCGAATCGATCGGAATCGTCTACTGAAGGACGAGTTCTCGCTGGACACGTTTGCCGCCGTGTGTCGGGCGGCCGCCGATCTTCACGGCTGTCGGCCGATCCCTGTATTCCCCTTGTACGTCGGATTGACGCGTGATCCGATCTCCGGACGGTTCGAGGCGGCGGCGGAGATGGCCGCGTGGCTGCGTGAGGTGGTCCCGCCGTCGACTGCCGTTGTGACAACCGGCGATCTTGTTCACTACGGAACCGCCTATGGGCTGCCGCGAGAAGAAGCCGGAGTGGCGGCCGCAGCTCCCGTTGAGGAGCTCGAAGCGCGCTTCCGGGAGGACGTGGAATGCACCTTGCACACGGCGTTGACGGATCGAGACATGGCCGAAGCGTACGAGCGATCGGCGCGTCTGCTGCAGAGCGATCAGCGCGAGATCCTGCCGCTGATCGCCGAACGTCTCGGCCACGGCGCCGGATTCGACCTCTTCTCCTTTGCCTTGTCGGACTATTCGGAGATCTTGTCCTCTCCCCAGCCGTGCCTGGTGGCCAGCGCACTGGTTGGGTATTGGGACGGGGCCGGGGAGACGAATGGGATTGAAGCGCCGCCACAGGGTGCGTACCCTGCATGAACACCGAAATGAACAAACACAAGACCATTGGCGTCCTCGGAGGGATGGGACCGGCGGCAACCGTCGAGTATTTCCGCCGGCTGGTTGCGGCGACGCCTGCCAGCGCAGATCAGGATCACATCCACATTCTCATCGACAATGATCCGCGGATTCCAAACCGGATCGAAGCGATTCTCTACGGCGGGCCGACACCGGTTCCCGCCCTGGTGACAATGGCCAAGCGGTTGGAGACGGCCGGAGCGGAGATCCTCACCATTCCCTGCAACACCGTGCACTACTACCTTCAGAACGTGCGTGCGGTCTTGCGGATTCCGGTGATCGACATGATCGCGGAGACCGTCGCGCGGCTCGATGTTGACGTGGTTGGCCTGTTGGCGACCACCGGAACGGTCCTGTCCGGCCTGTATCAAGATGCCTGCAAGGCGCGAGGCATCCGTGTTGTTGTGCCCGAAGACGAGGACCAGTGCACCCTGGTTCGCGCGATCGATGCGATCAAGGCAGCGCGGCGATTCGATGACATCGAAGAGGCCCTGCGGCCCGTGGTTCATGCACTGCACGACCGGGGCGCGGAGGCGATCATCGCCGGGTGTACCGAGATCTCTCTACTTGAGGGTGCGCACCTGGCGGACCGATGGATCGATGCCCTCGATTGCCTGGTCGATGCCGCTTTGCGTGAGGCGATGGCCCCCGGAGCGGCGCGCGGGGCTGGAAAGGAGAGAGATGACGGATTGGAAAGAGCGGGCGTGTGAAGCGATCGACCGAAGCGAAGGCGTCCTTCGCGATGTGAGCCTCGATCTGTTCGAGCATCCGGAACTGAAGCTCGAGGAGACGCGGGCCGCGAAGCGGTTGGCGGACGAGCTCGAGCAGCGGGGATTCGATGTGGAGCGGGGCTTGGCTGGACTCGATACCGCGGTTCGAGGCGTGCACCCGGCCTCCAGTAGCGGTCCCGCCGTGGCGATCCTTGCCGAGTACGATGCGCTGCCGGAGCTTGGCCATGCGTGCGGGCACAACCTGATCGCCGCCGGAGCGTTGGGTGCGGCGTTGGCCGTCGGCTCAATCAAGGAAGAGCTTCCGGGCCGGTTGGTGTTCCTTGGCACACCGGGTGAAGAGGGCGGTGGCGGCAAGGTGACGATGGTGGAGGCAAACGTATTCGACGACATCGATGCCGCCATGATGTATCATCCCGCGCCGTTCTCCGTGACCGGATGGGGAACCCTGGCGATCACCGAGGTGCGGCTTGAGTTCTACGGCCAAGCGGCTCATGCATCGGCATCGCCGGAAGCCGGGATCAATGCACTCGATGCGGTGATTCAGACGTTCAATGGGCTCAATGCGCTGCGGCAGCATATCCTCGATGGAGCGCGCGTGCACGGCATCATCACCCACGGCGGAGCCAAGCCGAACATCGTCCCGGATTACGCAGCGGCCGAGTTCTACGTGCGGGCGCCGGACTCTGCGTACCGCGACGTATTGCTCGACAAACTGCGCGCCTGCGCCGAGGGTGCAGCACAGGCCACCGGGGCGCGGCTCGAGTTCTCCACCGTCGGACATTCATACAAGGCAATGCGCCCCAATCGGGCACTCGGTGCGTGCTTCGAGCGGAATCTTGGGGGATTGGGATACACCTTCGCGGCTTCGCCCCCTTCCGCGATGGGCTCGAGCGACATGGGTGACGTCACTTGCGTGGTTCCGGGGATCCACCCGTTCGTCGCCGTCTGCGATCCCGGCACCGCGTTGCATACCCGTGAATTCGCCGAGATTGCCAGATCCGAGCGGGCCCAACGCGTGATGCTTGATGTAGCCAAGGCGATGGCCATGACCACGATCGATGTCCTGACGAATCCAGAGCTTGCTGCGGCGATGAAAGAGGAGTTCGCGCACAACCTGTAGCCAAAGCGCCCCACGAGAAAACGTGGCGTAGGAAACCCGTGACCTCTCTATGGAACCGGGTCGTAGCCGCCGGGATGAAACGGGTGGCACTTGAGGATCCGGCGCAGTGCCATCCATCCGCCACGGAGGATCCCGTGCTTCATCAGCGCCTGTGCAGCGTATTCCGAGCACGTCGGATAGAACCTGCATCGCCGCGGAAGCAGCGGTGAGAGCACGCGTTGGTACACCCGAATCAGAAACACAAACCCTGTTCGCAACATCACTTGACTCTACCCGGTTTGGCACCTCTTGACAATTAGCAGTTAGCTGGCTATACTGCCAATTAGCAATCGGGTACTACGACTGCTAAGAAGAGCAATAGAGGAGGACATGCCATGATTAGACGACTTCCTGATGTGCGACGCAGCCCGTTTCTTCTTGAGAGCAACCTGTCCCGCTTGATCGACGAGATGTTTCACGATTTCAACCAGGTGGGATTCGACGTCTCGCCGAGCTTCGGTCGAACCGACGTGTACGAGAAGGACAAGGCGTTGGTTTTCGAGACGGAGCTTCCGGGTGTGAAGCGGGATGCCGTATCGGTGAAGGTCGAGGATGACCGGCTCATTGTCGCCGGTGAGGCGAAGCGAAACGAGGAGATCGAACGGGAGAAGTACTTCCGAATCGGTCGAAGCTACGGACGGTTCCAGCGCTGCTTCCCGCTGCCGGCAGGCATGGTGGCAAAGGACGGGATCAAGGCGCGTTTCGAAGACGGAGTCCTGGTGGTCACGGCGCCGTTGAAGGAATCGATCAAGGAGAAAGAACAGCCGATCGAGATCGACGTAACGTAGCCCGTATCCCGGCGTATGAGTCAAGGCGGCCCCGGCATCGTGCCGGGGCCGCTTGCATGCCTAGTCTCTGTAACCGTTGGTGATCGGCATCCGACGGCCGATCCCGAAGGCCTTTGGCGTGATCTTGATCCCCGGGGGGAGTTGCCGCCGTTTGTACTCGTTCACGTAGTAGCGGCGGATGACGTCATCCACCAGCGGCTCGGCGAATCCGCGTGCAACCAGCTGTTGGCGCGATGCACCGGTTTCGATCAGTGCGCGGAGGATCGGATCGAGCACGTCGTACGGCGGGAGGTCTTCATCGTCGCGCTGATCCGGCCGAAGCTCCGCCGTGGGCGGTTTGGTGATCACCCGTTGTGGAATCCGGCTTCCGTACAAACGGGTCAAGCGAACCACATCATCCTTGTACAGGTCGGCGATTGGGGCCAACGCGCCGACGGTATCGCCGTACAGCGTGCTATACCCCACGGCGATTTCCGATTTGTTTCCGGGTGCCAACACCAGTGCATGGCGTTGGTTGGCCATCGCCATCAGGACGATACCGCGCAACCGCGGTTGGATGTTCTCGTCGACCAGACCGCCCGGCAGCTGCGGAAGGGCCGCGCGGAGCGTCTCGTGCAGTTCGGCGATGGAGATCTCCAGGTAGTGGATCCCGAGGCCCTCCGCCGTGGCCCGTGCGTCTTCGCGGCTTTCGTCGCTGGAGAACATGCTCGGCATGAAGATTCCGGTCACCGTTTCGGGTCCGAGCGCATCGGTCGCCAAGGCGGCGACCAACGCGGAATCGATCCCTCCGGAGAGGCCGAGCAAGACGGACGAGAACCCATTCTTGGTCACGTAGTCCCGGATGCCGAGCGTCAGGATGTCTCTCACCTCTGTCACCGGATCGCCGGCGGGTGCCGGTACCGGCTTCGCCAGGTCGAGATCGACGCAGAACAGCCCTTCCTTCACGCGTGGGGCTTGGAACACCAAGCGTCCGTCGGGATTCACGACGAAGCTACCCCCATCGAACACCACGTCATCCTGTCCACCGACGAGGTTGACGTACACGACCCCGACCCCGTTCTGCGAGGCCCGCTTCACCGCCAGCCTGTGGCGGATGGCCGGTTTCCCCGTGTAGTACGGCGAAGCGGAGATGTTGATGATCCACTCCGCGCCGAGGCTCGCCTGGAGTTCGGTCGGCCCGTCATCGATCCACAGATCCTCGCAGATGTTGATTCCACACGTTGTCCCGCAGATCGGATGGACCTCCACGCCGGGAGCCGGAGAGAAGTAGCGTTTCTCATTGTAGATGTCGTAGCACGGCAGGTGCGTCTTGTGGACCATTCCGGCGGTCACGCCATCCTTCAACAGGTACGCGGTGTTGTGCAGACAGGTTGCAGCGCCGTCGCTGATCGAGGACAGGTCGAACCGGTTGATCCCTTCCTGCGCGGGCTGGGACGTGATCGACCCGACGATGACCGTGATGCCTCGCGTGGCTTCACGGATCCGATCGATCGCCCGTTCACACGCGGCAACGAAGCCCGGCTTCCACATCAGGTCGAGCGGGATGTAGCCGCACACCGCCAACTCGGGAAACACAACCAGATCGCACCCTTCGGCGCGGGCCTCGGCGATTGCGCCGAGAATCGCGTCCGCATTCTTCTGCATCGCCCCGACATGAGGGTTGATTTGTCCGATCCCTACGCGCATGGGCCGATTATAGGAGTCCGCGTTGCCTGCCGCCAGGCGGCTGTTGCCGAAGCAACCGCCGGGCCGATGTCAACAGATCACGTTCCTGATCTGCGGGGACTCGCTGGATCTCGCCCGGCGCAAGGTTGCCCAACGAAATTGGCCCGATTGCCGTGCGCTGGAGGCGGGTTACGGGAAGATCGAAGTGTGCGAACAACCGCCTGACCTCCCGCTTCTTCCCCTCGGCAAGGACGACCTCCGCGTGCGGCGGACGTCCCATCCAGACACCCCGGAGGATCGAGAGACGGTCTCCGCTGTCCAGGATTCCCTTCTTCATCTGTGCGAAGACGCGCTCCATCTCACCCTTGCGCGGCTTTCGGCGAATCCAGACATGGTACGTCTTGGGGATCTCATAGCGGGGATGGGTGTGGGTGTAGACGAGGTCTCCGTCATTGGTCAGCAGGAGCAGGCCCTCCGAGTCGTTGTCAAGCCGCCCGACCCAGGTGTATCCAATGAATCCCTCGGCGCGGAGAATCCTCCCCACCGTATTGCCCGAATGGGGATCATCGTGGCTGCACAGCACCCCCGCCGGCTTGTAGTACCGGTAGACCCGGGGCGCGGGATCGGCCGTGGCCAAGGGGTGCCCGCGTAGGCGGAGGAACTCGATCTGCGTTGGCTCATACATGGCGAATGGATCGGTGATCACGGCATCATTCACCGATACTTCACCGGCATCGATCAGTTCCTGCGCCTTGCGTCGCGAAATCCCCGCCTGCTGTTGGATCCACTGGAGCAATCTGCGGGGTTCGCCTCGGATCATCTCGTTCACGTCCATAGGGATACCGCCTTCGCGGCTCTTGTGCAACCAGCGGGTTCGGTTCCCTTTGGATGCGCAATCGGGCATAATGTTCGAACCTCCGGGTTTTCTGAAAGGATGCCGTGCGCATTACTGTCGAGCAGATGGGAGTCGGCGACCGCCGTCTGCGGAGTTTCGTCGAAGTTCCTTGGGTGCTTCATCATGGGGATCCACATTGGACACCGCCACTTCGTGCGGAGTTCTTGGGGAGTCGCCTGTTCGGTATGGATGGCTTGCTGACGTCCCGTCACCCGTACCATCGCTTCTCCGAGACGACACACTTCGTCGCCCGTGACGGCCGGCAGCTGCTCGGGCGGATCACGGCCGCAGTCAACCAGCGGTTCAATGACCACTACAGTGTGCGGATCGGGTTCTTCGGGCTGTTCGAGGTGTCGGAGGACTACGGTGTCGCCGAAGTCCTCCTCGACCGGGCCAAGGCGTGGTTCGCCGAGCGGGGGATGGACACCATGCGGGGTCCCGGTGGGTACTCCAACGCCACACACGAGCCACATCAGGGCGTCCTCGTCGAGGGATTCGATACGCCGCCGACGGTGGAACTGACGCACAATCCCCCGTACTACGGAGAGTTTCTCGAGCGGTACGGGCTCTCCAAGGCCAAGGACTACGTGGCGTATCTGATCCGCCCCCCTGAATATCCCGCCGATCGGTTGGAGCGGGTTGTGGATGCCGTGAAGTCGCGCCGTTCGATCGAAACCCGCCCGATCGACATGCGCCGCCTTCGCGAAGAGGTCGATCTGATCGTCAAGATCTACAACGAAGCGTGGGCCGACAACTGGGGATTTCTTCCGATGACCGATGCCGAGGGCTCGGCGATCGCTGCGGCGCTCAAGCTGGTGGCCGACCCCGGATTGATACGTTTCGCCTCGGTCGATGGCGAGCTTGCCGCCGTGTTCGGAGCGATGCCGGATCCCAATGTGGCACTGCGTCCACGCTGGAACCGGCTGAGCGACACGGATCCGGCGCGCGTACTCCGGCTCTTGCGCATGCGGCGGCGGATCAGCCATGCACGATTGATGTTCTTTGGGGTGCGGCCGCAATTCCGCAGGAAGGGGATCGATGCCGTGTTGTACCTGGAGACGGTCCGTCACGCGATCGAGCATGGCTACGAAACGGTCGAGCCATCGATGCTTCTGGAGGACAACGACCTCATCTTGCGTGCGTCCCGCTTCATGGGCGGCGTGCCGTACAAGCGGTGGCGAATCTACGAAATGCCGATCCATCGTTCGCCCTAGATCACGCTTCGCGAGGCCAGACCTTGCCGTTCGGAACGTGGATTCGTTCCCCATCGAGGTAGCCGAGGAATCGCTGGAAGCCGCGATGGATCGCCGGATGGTTGAGTGGAAGTCCGCTGGGTTCTTCGCGGTACGACAGGACGGAGAGCGTCCTGGTCGTGCGATCGTATCTTCCGTCGAACCGTCCCACGAAGCGATCGCCGACGAGAACCGGCAGGACGTAGTAGCCGTAGGTCCGCTTGGCGGGCGGCTTGTACACCTCCCACACGTAGTGGAAGTTCCACAATCGCTCAAGCCCGGTGCGCGCCCACACCAGTGGATCGAGTGGCGCGATGAACCGTGCCACTCGATCATCGGGCGCCGGAAGGCGTTCGATGGTTTCCGCGGCTCCGGCCGGAGCGTAGAACGGCTTGGCAAGGCCCTCAACGCGGATCAACGAGAGTTCTTCGCGTTCGACGAGTTCCTGGGCTAGACCGCCGGATCGAGCGCGGCGGAGGAACGCCCACGCCTCGGCATCGCCGGATGCCGGCAACAGCCCGACCGCTTGCACGCGTTTCTTGAGCAGCCAACGGGCAAACGCATCGATTGAGAGAGGGTTGCGGAGGTGCTCGGAAGGGATGACCCGTTCGGTGAGGTCGAAGTACCGCCGGAACCTGTCACGGTGGGACACCGCGAGCCTGCCATCGTTCCACAAGATCTCCAGGGCTGTATTGGCTGCCTTTGTCAACTTCCATCCGCGGTGGTCGCCCTGGGCAACGTCGAGCTCCTTGAGCTCGCGGCTGGACACCGGGCCGTGATCGGCCACCGCCGCAAGGACATCATCCAGCGCACCGGGGTGCTCGCGCTCGAGCCGCTTCTGCCGTCCGCGGATCCAAGACTCGCCGCCAGCCATCATCAGTGCGTGGAACATCGGATACTGCTCGATGGGCAGGACACACAGGGCCTTGTCCCAGTACTCGAAGCCCCACCGGTTCGCGTGGATTGCAGAGAGGACATCGCCGGGGTGGGAACCGTTCAGGCGCGATTGAACCACGAGGTCGTGGTTGCGTCCGAGGATCGGGAGCGGATCGAGCTGCAGACCGCCCAGGCGCCGGAAGACATCGCGCAGACTTTCGGCTCCGGCAGGGGAAGGCGCTTCGAGGAGTCCGACGGCCCACAATTGAAGCCGACGCGCTTGAGAGATCGCCCACTCGTGTGTCTTCACCCTGTGAGGATATCCGACGGGTGATTCCGGGGGTAGAAATGGATGGGCCCGGCGCTTGACGCACCGGGCCCGGGCCAAATGCCGAGGAGGCAGTAGCCCATTTCCCTTGGTGTCTAGCTCCCGAAGTTGATCCGGATGCGGATCCGGAAGTGCCACTGACCGTCCTCGCCCCAGAACCAATACCATCCGCTGCCGGGGAGGCCGAAGTGCCAGTCTCCATCCTGCCAGTACCAGGTTCCGCCCGGATAGCCGACGAACGGCGGGTAGTAGTACGGCCCGTAGCCGTAGGAAGGCGGAGTGTAAGAAGGTGGCATGTAAGAAGGTGGCGTGTAGGACGGAGGTGTATAGGAAGGGGGTGTATAGGACGGAGGCGTATAGGAAGGAGGCGTGTACCCGTAGCCGCCGGTGATCGTGAACGATGTCCATGCCGTCACGTAGTTGGGCACTGGAACCAGCCCCATAATCTGGGCCTCGATGCTCTGCCCCGCGGACTGAGGATCCATGCCGATCAACGGGTACGGCTCGGTGTACGCCATCGGCGCGACGCCGAGCGGAACGAGGCTGGCGAATATCTGCAGCTGCTCCACGCCGGCCGGCGGGGCCACGGTGAACTTGTACAGGCCGTCCGGGAGCGTGTGAATGCCCGCGGACACGTAGTTTGCCTGTGAATACTGATTCGGGAACAGCATGCGAACGATGCCATCCGGCTGGATGTCGTAGATATAGATATAGGCCGGCTGATTGACGTTGAAGAAGATCGTTGCGTTCTCCCCGAAGGCGTACATTGCCTTGTCCGTCCAGATATTGATCGAAAGCGGCTGCGGTTCCGGCTGGATGATCAAGCCGAGGGGGCTGACGCCATTGTCAGCCGCTGCCAGCGCGGAGAAGGCAAGAACCGCAATGAAGAGGACGGTGATTGCTCGGGTTCCTTGTTTGGTCATGTTCATCACCTCGTGCGATCTACACCCGCTCCACCCCTCCGGTTTCAGCCGCGAAGAAGATTCGCCGGCCGGACCGGGGGAGGCGGTGTGTGCACTAGGCGATCCGTCGCACCACGACCTGTAGGTGTTCCGTGCTGTCGCGGTACGCCGGGAGCTCGCAAGTCTCGGCGACGAGGCGACGGATGGTATCGAGTGCGCCGGGATCGCCAGCAGCGATGGCTTGGACCTCGTCGAGCATTCCGGCGGCGAACCCTTCCGCTCCGGCACGCGTCTCCACGGCGAACCCCGCCTGGCGAAGTTCGAACACCGCCTGCGCAGGCGCCAGAAACGCCGCCTCGGTGAACGCCTCTTGCTCGCCGCATTGGATGCACGTATCGAGCAGAGAACTCGGGCTTACGTACTCGGAGAACATCTCCGGCGTCTCAGTCAGCGCTGCACGCAGCACGCCCAGCGGATTGATGAACCCGACGATTGCCGGTGCGCCCGGCTTGAGGATCCGGCCCAACTCCTCGAGCGCCTGGCGGCGTACGTTCTCGTCGATGATGTGGTACATCGGCCCGAGCATCAATGCGGCGTCGAACGAGGAAGACTCGAAGCACGAAAGATCCGTTGCGTTGGCGCACAGGACCGCCTCGGCACGAACCTTCGCTTCGCTCAGCTTCTCCTCGGCCAGCGCGATGTTGTGTTCGGACAGATCGACAAGGGTGGCCTGAAACCCGCGCTGCAGCAGCTCGATCGTATAGCGGCCCGGTCCGCCGCCGATGTCGGCCACGTGTCCCGAAGCCGGGAAGTAGCTGTCGATCAAGTGGAGCGTGCCGGCCCATTCCAGTGAGCCGTACGGGCTCTGAAGCCTCTTCCACTCGCTCTCGGGACGACGATTGTAGTACTGCCGGACGACCTCGCTCATGTTCTCCTCCTGTGAAAACGGAAGAGTAGAGGAACCGTGAAGCGGTCACAAGGTTGCCGGAAGACCGCCGGCGCGGTACCGTGCACACGACATGATGGTCATCGGACTGGCCGGACGACCCGGAAGCGGCAAGAGCGCCGTGGCTTGCACCCTTGCGCGCCGCGAGGGCGTCGAGTGGGTCGATCTCGATCAAGTCGCGTGGCGCACGTATGCCTCCGGTACGGATGTTCACGAAGCCCTGGTGAACCGTTTCGGGAAGACAATCTTGAACGAAGACCAAACGATCGACCGGCGCCGCCTGGCCGAGCGGGTGTTCGGAGATGAGGCAGCGCGCCGCGATCTCGACCGGATCGTTCACCCGGCAGTTGCACGGCGGCTGCGTGAGATCCTCCATTCACTCGAACGGGGCGGCACGCGCCTGGCGATCGTTGAAGGCGCGTTGCTGGCGAGCTCTCCGCACGTCGAGCGATCCGACTACGACGCCATCCTCTGGTTGGAAGCCGGCCACGAAACCCGCCGCAGACGGTTGCAGGCTGACGGACGGGAAGATCACGCGACGCGGGGAAACACCGTCCACCCGGGGCCGGGAGCCATCCTGGTCGATGCCGAAGGCACGGTTAAGGAAGTCACCGAGCGGGTGTGGACCCTGGTGCAGGATCTGCAAGACACTGCCTAGGAAGCGTCCCGGGCCAGCAGGCCGTGCCACGTGGTGCGGCTGCGCCATCCCAGCCAAACGCTTCGGCATGCCTCGCCGAGCGTCATCGCCGTGAGCGCGACAAGCAACCCGCTTGCCGTTCCCCAAGCAACGCCCGACCACAGGACGGCCGTGGAGGCGAACAAGTACAAGAGCACCGCCTCGGTGATGCTGCGCGTGCGGCGGCTGTGCAGGATGATCCCCTGGAACCAACTCTGCAAGACCGCGAACGCCGGGAGAAGGAGTGCGAACCAGAGGCCGTTGCGGGCCAAGCCGATCAGATCCGTAGACAGCCCCGTAATCGTCCCGAACCAGATCCGCGAGAGCGGGGTGGAAGCGATCAGAACCAGCACCGTGCTCGTTGTGAGCACCAGGCCGTAGGCGAATCGGCGCAGGGTACGGCTCGATCCCGGTGTGCCGACGTGGGCGATCACGACCTCGCTGTAGGCGATCCCCATACTGCTCAACAGGAACGACAGCCCGGTGATCACCGGCAGCACCGCCAGCGAATCGAGGGCATTCGGCATCCGGCTGATCGCGGCGGTGAGAATCGGCCGTGCACCAAGCAGGACGAGCGACGTGAGCGACAGGGGGATGTAGAAGCTGAAGAACGCGCGATACGTGAGCCGTGTGCCGCCCTCGGGGGGCGTGCCGACATCCCGGCTCGGCGCCAGATGCTTTCGAACCACCGGCCTCACGCGCAGACCGGCGTACAACGCCTCGGACACCACCCCCACGGCGATCCCTGCCGTCGCCACCACCGTGCCCGGAAGAGAGCCGATCAGATACCCGATGGCCAGGACCGTGCCGTTTGACACCAGGCGCACCGCCGTACCGATCCCCACCGCCATCGAGTGGCCGTAGCGGATCAGCACCCCTTGATTGAAGCGGCGGTAGGCGATCGACCAGGTCCACGGGAGCATCACCAGCAATCCGATCCTTCCCGGGGCAATGATCTCCTCCGGAACCTGCAAGACGTTCCGGGCCAGCAGGATGTACAGCGGACTGAGGGCGATCACGGCGTGAAGGGCAGTGAGCGATCCGCTGGCGATGTGCATGAACCGGCGAATCTTGCGATAGGCGTCCCAATCCTTGCACAGGGCCGTAGATGCAGCCAGCAGCATGATGATCGGCGCTTCGATCAGCAAGGCGATCGGAAAGACCAGGCTACCGTAGGCCGCGAGGTGAATCTTCGGATTTGCGAGGCGGGCAATCACGATACTGAGCAGCGGCCCCTCCAGGCTCATCAGGATCCAGCTCGCCGCAAGCGGCCACCAAGTCTTGAAGACCGTCCGGGTTGTCAAACGATCGGCACCATGCGTTGTCACGTTCACCTCATCCCTTCGAATGCAGAGGGCAATCATGGCGCACCGCACCGGCCGAGTCAATCATGCGGGGCCGTATCGAGAGCGTTCGCTGGTTGACGCCGCTTTCCCTCCACCCGTATCCTTCCCGGCAAGCAACGGGGGTGACGTATGGGACCGTTCCAGACACCATGGTTGACGTTTTTCGCGTGGATTGTGATTGGGGCTACCATCCTGCTGGCCATCGGTTGGTCGCTGGCCTTCCGCAAGGAGGATCGCAAATGACCGAAGTTGCGATCTACGCGCTCGTCCTTGCGTTGTACATGGTGATGTTGCTCGTAGTGGGCATCGTGACCTCGCGTCGCACGCGAAGTGCCTCCGACTTTCATCTCGGCGGGCGGCGGGTCGGGCCGTGGGTGACCTCGCTATCGTACGTCGCCGCGTACTTCTCCTCCGTGGTGATCATCGGCGGGGGCGGGTTCGGGTACCGGTTCGGGATGTCCACCCTATGGATCGGCGCCATCAACGTGCTGGTCGGCTGCACGCTCGTGTGGATCTTCCTCGGCCGGCGGATCCGGCAGTTTACGACGCGGCTGAAGACCATGACCGTGCCCGGCTTCTTCGCCGAACGGTACCGTGCCAAAGAAGCGCGAACCATCTCCGCGGTCGTGATCACCCTGTTCCTGATCATCTACAACGTCAGCATCCTGAAGGGCATGGGAAACGCCTTCGAGGGCCTGATGGGGATGCCGTACATCGCCGGAGTCCTGCTGTCCGGCGCGATCATCGTGTTGTACGTCTCGCTCGGCGGGTACCTCGCCGTGGTATGGACCGGCTTCTTCCAAGCGTGGGTGATGGGCGTCGGCCTGATCCTGTTGACCGTAGCCGCCTTGAAAGCCGCCGGCGGACTGACCGCCGTCAATGTTGCGTTGGCAGCCGTGGATCGTGGACTGGTAGAGACGCCCGGGGTGTGGGGATGGGCCGGGCTGATCTCGTATGCGATGATCGTAAGCTTCGGCGTATGGGGCATGCCGCAGCTGATGGTGCGGTTTTACTCGATCAAGTCCGTGGACGTGCTGAAGATCGGCACCGTCATCGCCACCATCGGCGGCAGCATGGCCGTGCTGCCGTATCTTGACGGCGCCATCGCGCGGGTCCTTCATCCGGGGCTCGAAAACGCCGATCTGGCGATTCCTACCCTGACCAAGGCCGTGCTGACTCCATGGGGTGGGGCCGTATTCCTTGCCGGCGTGATCGCCGCCGGGATGTCCACCTTCGCATCGATCCTCATCATCACTTCAGGGGCCGTTGTGCGGGACGTCATGCAGAAGAGCCTCGGCCGGTCGCTGACCGAGCGCCAGGAGCTTCGGTACTCCAGGATCGTCAGTGCCATCATCGGCCTGATCTCGCTCGCCATCGCCTTGCGTCCACCCGCGTTGGTTCTCGTGCTCACCGCCTTCTCGTGGGCCGTGATCTCCTCCACCTGCCTGTGGCCGCTTTTGTTCGGACTTTACTGGCGGCGGACCACCCGGTGGGGCGTCTTGTCCTCGATGGGAAGTGGTCTTGTGACCTCTCTCGTATGGATCGCCGCAGGCTCACCGTTCGGCGTACACGGATTCATTCCCGGCATGGCCGTGAGCCTCGTTGCGATCGTTGGGGTCAGCCTTGCGACCGCGCCGCCGTCGCAGGAGCACCTTGCGTTTGTGTGGGGCGAGCGCGGGGCGCTGGAGACAGAGCTACGTCGATAAGGTGAGTTCTTACGAAGAACAAGGGTCTTGACCTCGGATCAAGCTCACTGTAGAGTGCGGTGTTTGTTGGATATCGTGTAGCAGGTTGCCGGGCGGTACGGTGCAATGCCTCGCAGCTCGAACGCTCTGCCTCGATGAATCATCCAGCAGTAAGGAGGGGTACCGATGGCAGAACGTGAGACCGGTACAGTCAAGTGGTTCAACAGCACCAAGGGCTTCGGATTCATCTCTCGCGACAGCGGAGACGATGTATTCGTTCACTACAGCGCCATCCGCGGTGAAGGCTATCGTTCGCTCGAAGAAGGCCAGAAAGTCGAATTCGAAGTGACCGAAGGCCAGAAAGGCCCCCAGGCCCAGGATGTTGTCGTGGTCTAGAGAGTTGCATTCGATGCGGACGGCCCGTTCCATCGGCCGTCCGCCTTTTTCTTCCCCATCTCGCCGAAGGATCGTCGTGATCGCATCGAAGACCATGCGAACCGGACACCACTTGACGGGAGTGCCCGCCGAGGCGAAACTGTAGCTGATGGATTGGGCATAGAGCAGCAACCCATTTACCCGCGCCCGTAGCTCAGCGGATTAGAGCGTCGCACTGCGGCTGCGAAGGTCAGAGGTTCGAGTCCTCTCGGGCGTACAGAAGAGAAACGGGGCAGGTTCTCCCTGCCCCGTTTCTCTTCTGTCTGCTCGGAGCGGTGATCGCCACAAGTTCGCATCGGAGCAATCAAGCGAACTCGCAAGCAACTGAAGCGATGAGACCGCTTCAGTTGCCGTCCTCTCGGGCATTTGGCGATCCTGCGGCAGGATTTCCTGCCCCGTTCTTCTTCTTCCTGCGAGAGGCGAGAACCTCTATGCCGAGGAACGAGTTTCGCGAAGCGAAACTCCAAAGCAACTGAAGCCATGAGACCGCTTCAGTTGCCGTCCTCTCGGGCGTATCGTGGCTGTCCACGCAACAGGACGTTTCGCGTTTTCTGGTATGAGAGAGCTACGCTTCGTCACCGACCAGGACGTTTCAAGACCCGTCATCGTTCAGGACGCTTCGCGGCTTCGCCGCGAAACTTCAGCTGAATCGAGTCTCTCCCGATTCAACATTTCGCGGCCGGTCTGTCGAACAGGGCGTTTCGGGGCCAATCGACGAAACCCCAGCCGAACAGGCAACGCCTGTTCGGCCAAACTCCGGCTGAATCGAGTCCTTTCCGATTCAGCATTTCGCGGCCGATCATTGTTCACGGCGTCTCGTGTAGGAAGAAGTCTACGCCAGCTCGTCGTTCAGGACGTTTCATGACTCGTCATCGTTCAGGATGTTTCGTGGCGGTTATTGGTCAGGGCGTTTCGGGGCCAATCGACGAAACCCCAGCCGAACAGGCAACGCCTGTTCGGCCAAACTCCAGCTGAATCGAGTCTCTCCCGATTCAGCATTTCGCGGCCGATTTGTCGAACAGGGCGTTTCGGGGCCAATCGACGAAACCCCAGCCGAACAGGCGTCTCCTGTTCGGCCAAACTCCAAGTGTCGAAGATCCATCGAATTGATCCATCCGATCAAGAGGTTTCCGCGGCTTTGCCGCGGAAACTCTAGGCGCCACCCGGAACGCGGAATTGATCCATCTGATGAGGATGTTTCACGGCAGAGCCGTGAAACTCCAAGTGAACGGCGGGACATTGAGTCCCGCCGTTCACTACGTGGCGGAGGGACGGGGATTCGAACCCCGAGGGCGTTGCCGCCTTGCCGCTTTTCGAGAGCGGTTCCTTGCCGTTCGGTCATCCCTCCACCGGCAATGGTAGAGGCATTCCATGCGCGGTTCAAGCCGTGGAATCGGGCGTCATGCCCCGGTGTAGCGGATTGAGTGCATTGCAGCCGCCGCGCGGTAGGTGCGGCGATGCTACTCGGCCGTGTTGGGTACGAGGACCATAAACAGAACCACAAGGACAGCCACACCCAGAAGGCCGACCCACCACGGGACCTCTCGCGACGTATCATCCGGCGGGATGATCGGAACCGCGCCGTTCCAGATGACCTCATCCGCCGACGCCGAAGGCGGTGCCGGTAGTGAAATCGCGCAATCGTCGCAGACCTCTTCCGCCAACGTCGTACCCACAACAGCCGGTGGCATCGTGAGGAACGTATCGCCCAGCCACGCTCGAGGGACCGTGTGAAGCGGATGCCCGTTCAGGGCGATCGCTCGCACCGAAGCCAGTGGAACCGACAGCGAAAGCTGACCCGTACGGTCGAGAGACAACAGCTCGTCGATACCCGTGAACGCGGAGAACGGCCCGATCAACACGCCGTCGTCCGTTTCGATCACCAGCCGGGGAAAGTCGATCGTAATCTGCCGAATCTCCGCTTGGTGGATGTCGTACGGCATCGCCAGCCCGATCACCGTGGCCTCGTCCGGCCGCAGGAGACGGATGACCGGCGCAATGCCCGACAAGGATCCTTCCGTCGTGCGTCCGGTGGTGGTCACAAGCACCGCCGGAACCGCGCCCGCCGACAGCGCGAGCGCCGAGATCACCACAATCGCCATCCACGTACCTCGGAAGAGCCTTCGTTTCATGGTGCCCACCTCCTGGCCGATGCCGCGGGCCGTGAGGTCACGATATCGACTCGAACCGCCTGCTGTCAAGGACTAGCGCGTTTGACCCTTGTCCCGCTACTAGCCAATGTGCCTGGAATTACAGACAACTGTCTACGTCTCGTTGGACGCGGCGCCCCTCCGACCCGCCCCAAGATCCTACTCGGTGATGCGCTGTGCGCGGTAGGCTTAGGTCCGTTGGACAACCTGGACCAAGGAGGTGATGCACGGGTGAACCAGCCCGAACCCAAGCATTTCTGCCGGACGGTCGGCGCGGCGGAGACGCGAGTCGTCATGAAGACGCGAATCGGAGTTGAAGCTGTTCAGATCCGGCTTGACATGCACTCGCGCCGTGTGATAACATCCTCCGAACTTGTCAAAGGTGGGGTGGGTTTGTCATCCCTTTGGTCTGGTCATTGACAGGATGTATTCGGGCATTGCCCAACCGCGCAATGCCCGGGCCAACCAACCGAGTGGAAGTTGTCGCTCGGTTGAGCCCTAGCTCGGATACAAGATTTGTAGAAGGGTGGGCTTTGATGAGGGAGGTGGTGAGATTCTTAGAATCATGAACTTTGTACTGTTTATGAAAGGAGGCCGTAGAGGGTTGATTCCTCTTCATTTTCGAACACAAGCGAAATCTTTGACCCGAAAAGGAGGTACGACGTTGAAAAAGCAACTCGGAGTTGTGAGTGTCGTAGCGCTTCTCGTTACGACGCTTTTCGCCCTGTCTGCTCTGGCGTCGGACGCCCAGATGTACTTCTCGTCCGACAAGAACGGGCAGAACCGGGTGACCAACATACAAGAAGGTGACGAAGTCTTTATCGTCGTCATCGATAACGACCAAAATATCGACTGCGATATCCGCGACAAGATGTGGCCGGACCTCAAGGTCTTCGATCCGAAGACCGGCGCCTACATCGTGTGGAGTCCCACCAAGGACGACCTCACCACCGATTACCTCGAAGAGACCGGCGCGGACACAGGCGTGTTCGTGTCCAAGCGTTCCTTCCAGATCGGTTCCCGTGAGAGCTACGCCCAGGCGACCCCTGAGCTGTTCACGCACGTCGTCGACGTGCCGACGGTTGCCGGTGCCGTGGATGACTTCCAGTGGGGCCACTACATCTACATCGACACGCCCGGAGGCGATGACTACGCGGACAACCGCGCTTGGCTTGCCGCCGGTCCTGCGTGGACTCTGGCAGCTGCTGCGACTTTGACCGCCAACGGCGCCACCGCTGACGTTCCGTCGGCGTGGGTTACCGGGCAACTTGAGTACGTCATCGGCCGCTTCGAGAACATGGACACCCTCGTGGGGATGTACCAGGACCCGAACGACGCCACCGACGTGGCCCTCGGCTTGATGAAGATCATCGACACCGAAGCGACGATTTCTTGGGACCAGACGATCTACAAGGACGCCAATGGTTCCGCGACGATCACCGTCGTGGACCCGGACGAAAACCTCAACTGCAACGAAGTTGAGTACGTCCCGGTGTTCATCCTGATCAACCCCGGTTCCTGGAACATCGATGTCAACACCGGCGTTGAGATCAACTCGTTCTGCATGCTGCTCCGCGAAGGCGGCTACGACAGTGCTACTGGTGCTGCATTCCCGGCTGCAGATGGTGATGACGCGATTCGCTGGTACAACATCTACGAGCCGCGTTCCATCGAGTACCCGGTAGCCGCCGACGGCAATGTCGTTTCGTTCGATACCGTCGATCCGACCGGTCTGGTTCCGGTGACGTTCTACGCCCAGGAGACGGGTGTCTCCACCGGCGTGTTCCAGCTGAACCTGAACTCGATCGACGTCGACCTCGAGGTCAACCAGCTCTTCGTCCGCGACGTGCTGGTGGCTTACTACCTCGACCCGAACGACTTCGACGACTTCAAGCTGGCTACGGCCTACATTGAAGAGCAGCAGCACTCGAACACCAGCTTCACCGATGCCTCGCGCGCTTCCCAGGAACTCTTCTGGATCGGGCGCGACCCGGTGTACGTCCAGGTGATCGATGCCAACGCGAACGTGGATCCGTGCTGCCCCGAGCAGGTCGTCGTTCACATCTGCGACCCGCACGGCGAAGACGATGCCGAATGGCTGGTTCTCGACGAGACCTCGTCGAACAGCCCGGTCTTCTTCTCCAACGCCGGAACCCAGCTGTGGCCGGTGTGGGATGCGCTCGGCGTCGGCCTGTCCGACTCCCAGGGTGGCTTCCTGCTCCAGCTCGACAACTGGAAGATCGAAGCCTTCAACGAAGACTCGATCTACGTCCGCTACAACGACGTGTACTACACGTCCTCCGATGTGGCCGGACTCGGCGATGCGTCGACCGTTACCGCCTTCCCGCCGGCGATCGATCGCATCCGTGTGGGGAACGACGTGTCGTTCGACCTCATGGAAGTGGCCGATACGCAGGTCTATGATGGTACGGCAGTCAACATGTACTTCCTCGACCGCCAGGGCAACCGCGTGAGCGGTTACGTGAACTCCGACTGTGTCTTCGTCGAAGTGATCGACCCCGACCAGGATGAGGACCAGTACCGCCGAGAGCGCATTGACGGCTTCTGGGACGGACAGCAGAACTTCCCGTTCGGGCCGATGGCGCTCAACCCGTTCGAGTGCGTGACGGTTCAGTCCGATTCGCACCCGGTGAACACCCTGCTTGGTGACACGAACATCTTCAACAACGGCGATGCCGCGAAGCTGTACGTGCTCAACCCGCGAAGCGGCCGCTGGGCTGCTGTGGATCTCATGGAGACCGGTGTGGCCACTGGCGATTTCGTCAGCGTGACCTGCATCGATCTGACGGGTGTGTACGACTGCGCCCCGACGCTCGGCGTCCTGCCTGGCGACACGATCCTCGCGAGCTACCAGGATCCGTCCAACCACAGCGATGTGGCATGGATCTCCATCAAAGTCGGAATCGGTGGTGGCGGAACGCCTCCGAGCCAGGCCTCGACGACGATGTTTGTCGATGCTGACGGCAACGAGGTCGCCAACTACACCGACGCCGATCTTGCCTACGTGAAGGTCATCGATCCTTCGCACGCCGGCGCCAACGTGCTGCCGGATGCAGTGGACATCGATGGCGTGACGTACGATCTGTCGCCGCTCGCCGGTGCCCAGAACGATACGTTCATCACAGCGGGTCTGGATCTCGGTGCGGCCGCTGGTGACACCGTCACCGCGACGTATGCCGATCCGACCGACCCGACGGACACGAGCTCTGACACGGTCACGATTATCGCCAGCGAGCTGGCCGTGGACGCGTTCTACGCCGGCCCGAACCCGTTCGAGACTGAGACCACCTTCGGTTTCAGTGGAAGCGGGATCGCCAGCGTGATGTCCGTGGCGGTGTACGACCTGACCGGTACCGTGGTGTGGGCCGATGAGCAAGCGAACGTAACCGAAATCGTCTGGAATGGTACGGACGAAGCCGGTGCGGCGCTCGCCAACGGCGCGTATATCTACACGATCACCGCAACCGACGGGACGAACACCTTCAATGGCAAGGGCACGGTGTTCATCAGCCGGTAAGAAACAATCATGGGAGTTGTCGGCCGAAACGCCGGCAACTCCCTTACCCTGAACCACCTGAAGGGGGTACATAAGACGATGAAAAGAGTGATAGTCGCAAGTCTAGCTCTCATCATGGTTCTGTCCGCGGTCGCGTTTGCCGACGGGATTGGAGCGTTCAGTGCGCTGAAGAACGGTGTCGGCGCCCGCGCTCTCGCCATGGGTGGAGCCTTTGTCGCAGTCGCGGATGACGCGACGGCGACGCTGTGGAACCCAGCTGGGCTCGCACAGCTTGAAGATACGCGCCTTGCAGGTATGTCGACTGACCTGTTCGGCATGGGCGTGACGCACCAGTATGTCGGTGCGGTCACGACGTTCGCCAACCTCGGAATCGGCCTCGGATGGGAGCGTGCTGCCATCGACGGTCAGGTTACGAGCGAAGGCGGAGACCTTGGCAACACGTTCACGTGGGTCGAACAGGCCCTCGTCGGCACGCTGGCCACCAACGTCCTTGACGTTGCCATGGCCGGTGCCAACGTGAAGTACTACATGGCCGACAGCGGCCTTGGCGATGCCGCCACCGGCTTCGGGTTCGACCTCGGTCTGCTCGTGAGCCTTGGCGACATGTTCGTCATCGGCGTGAACGCCAAAGATCTCGCCGGCTCGACCATTGAGTGGGACGGCGGCGCGACCGACGTCATCTCCGGCCTGTATACGGCTGGGTTGGCGATGAAGTTCGCCGACGACAAGCTCATCATGGCGGCCGACGTGGACTTCGAAGGAACCGGTCTCGGCGACACCCATGTTGGTGTGGAGTTCCAGGTTATTGACGAATTGGCCCTGCGCGGAGGCGTGGTGCTGACCGACAATTTCCAGGACTACTACTTCACCGTGGGTGCTGGGATCAACGTGGCGGGCCTGTATGTTGACGCTGCGTACGTACTTGAAGAAACACTAGGCAACACGCTCGTTCTTTCGGCCGAATTCTCCCTGGGTGGCCTCCTGGGCGAGGATGAAGGCGAGACCGTAGGGACTGAGTAGAGTACGGGTTTTTAGATTTCCGCTTGTGGCGGGGTGGGAGGCTTGCCTCTCACCCCGCTTTACTATTGGGAGCCATCGGGCCGACAATGGATACATGATGCGAGCAGATGTCATGCCTCATAGGGACATGCGTCGTTTCCGCGAGTATCCGATCCGGTTTCCGCGGCTTCGGGTAGAAGGTATGGTTCTTGGCGGAGGACTGTATTCTTTCTTGGAACGTGAGTAAGGAGGCCCAAGGTGAGACGAACAGCAAAACGAGGGTGGTTAGGCAGAGGACTCGCGGTGGGGGCCGTGATCACGTTGTTGCTGGGGCTTGCCGGGTGCTGGCTGTTCAACGTGCTGCCGGAGGCGTCGTTTACCATCAGCGCGCAGACCGGCCAGGCACCGTTTACCGTGAATTTCAGCGCGCTGTTGTCCTCGGATGAGGATGGCGTGGTGGTGCAATTCGAGTGGGATTTCGGCGATGGGACCAGCGGAACCGGACGATCGGTTTCTCACACGTACACCACCGCCGGTACGTTCGTCGTGGTGCTCCGGGTGACCGATGATGACGGCGACTCCGACACCACGCAGAAAACGATCTACATTACGCCGGCCGAGCCCGAAGGGCCGACCGCGGCATTCACCGCCAGCCCGACCTCCGGAACCTCACCCCTGACCTCGTACTTCAATGCATCGTCCTCGAGTTATGCTGACGGAGCGATCGCGCGCTACGACTGGGATTTCGGCGACGGACGCAAGGGCTCCGGGATGAATACTTCGCACACCTACTTCTCCACCGGCAACCAGAGCTTTACCGTGACCCTGACCGTGACCGGGACCGACGGCAAGACCGGCACCGCAACGCGTACCGTGTCGATTACCGTTCCAGGTGGAGGAGGGACCACGCCGGACGCCGGCGCACCGAGCGCGCGGTTCGACATCGTGGAAGATAGCCTCGGGGTCGCCCCGTTCCAGGCGACCTTCGATCCATCCGATTCCGAAGCCGATGAAGGTGCCGTGTTGGCGACGTTCCTGTGGACGTTCGGCGATGGAACCTCTACGAGCGACATTAGCGCCAACAACAAGACCCACGTCTACACCACCAACGACCCGAGCGAAATCTTCTCGGTGATGCTCGCGGTGTACGACAACAACAATGCAACCGATTCGATCATCAAGACCGTGAAGGCGTACAACCACCAGCCGGTCGCCGGCTTCGAGATCGCGAACCCGCCGGGCGGCGATGGCGGTGGAGGTGACGTCGAGTACAACACGGAGGCTGCAGCTTGGGCCGCGGACGTGTGGGAAGCTGAAGACGTGGTCTACGGCAGCCTCGGCGTGGCCGAGCAGACGGTGTCTGTGGTCATTCGTTCTATGAGAATTGATGATGGCGTTGCAGATCGCTGGTTCAAACTCACCGCCACTGCGGAGCAGAAAGACCTGGAGACCGCGACGACCAGCGCGACGACCTCCACGACACCCGAAGAGCCGAGCGGCTACGAGGATCACAACTTCTCCTACGATCCGGAGGGGCAGCAGTGGGTCGGAGACGCCTGGCCGAACTGGTTCCCGAACCAGGCGTGGGGGATCCGATGGCTGTACATCGATTGGGGCGACAACACGGCTCTTGAGCAAGTCAACTACAACGTGTCGGATGCCGTTTTCGACGGAGATACGCTTGCTCTACACGCCTACGAGTTCACTGGCACGGCGCGTGCGTATACGATCACCGTGACCGCGGAGGATTGGCTCGGCGCGACCAGTTCGTATTCCCGCAAGGTCTTCCTCAAGGCGGGCATCGAGGCGGCAGAAGAGCTGTAGAAAACGGAACGCTGTTCGCGGGGCGCGTGGTGGCACCCCGCCGGCGGATGGTACCACGAGGAAGGGACTTCGAAAGAGCGCGAGGAGGGTGTGATGAGGCACGGGAAGAAGGGTTCACTGGAAAGGCACGGATCAGTCGTTCTGGGGGCGCTCCTTCTTCTCGGCCTCATCAGCGCGTGTACGGTGTTCAATCAATTGCCGATCGCGCGGATCTCGGTGGACTTCTTGACCGGCACCTCACCGCTGACGGTCACCTTCGATGGGGCGGGCTCGGAAGATCCCGATGGAACGATCGCATCGTACGCATGGGATTTTGGGGACGGCGCCACCGGCTCCGGGATCACGGCCACGCATGAGTACTTGGTGCTGTCCGGCGTGGAGACCTTTACCGTCACCTTGACGGTGCGGGACAACGGCGGAAACGTGGCCGAGGCAACGCAATCGATCGAGGTCCACGGAAGTGCCGATGGCGGAACCGGGGGCACCGGCTCGCCGCTGGCGGTGTTTACCGTCGACCGGTTCATCGGCGTTTCTCCACTGACGGTCACGTTCGATGCGCGAAGCTCGCTCCCGGGTACCGGAACCATCGCCGCCTACCAATGGCACTTCGGCGATGAGGTGGACGCGACCGGCGCTACGGTCACGCACACCTACGACCCCGATGAGACCACGGAATACCGGGTGACCCTGATGGTCTGGAACAGCGAGAACGACGTCGCGACGATGCAGCAGAACATCATCGCCATCGTGCCGGAGAACGATCTCGGCGACGAAGAACCGAGGGCCGAGATCACGGTCACCGGCCCGACGCTGGTGTACGAATCCGATAGTTGGCCGGAGGTCCCGACGCTGTACGAAGTGTCGTTCGACCCACGGGGCTCGTTCGCCGATGCCGGACATTCGCTTGACTACTACGCGTGGGACTTCGGCGATGGACAGACTCGTGTCGAGACGAGCGACCTGGAAGTGACGCACATCTACGAGCTTCGAAGCTTCGGCCGAACCTTCGTGGTCCAGCTGACCGTGTTCGACGATCAGGGCTTCGAGCACACCGAAACAGCCAATGTAACGCTTGTTCAGCCTTAGGGTCTGATCTTGAGACGGTGAACGGCGGTTCGTCTCAAGCTCTTGGAGAAACTGCCTGGTGGACTGTGAGAAGCAGTTTCTCTGTGTGTTGGGGCCTGGAGACGCGTCGGCGATCGTTGCAGCTTCGACGGAACCGCTTCCAAGGTGTCTTAGACACATCTTGAAGAGGTCCGAGGCTACCTTTGATGCAGAGTGGTCACGCCAATAGATTCGAGTGTATCGTGTGAAAAAATACGCTCCATCAATAAGAATGACTACGCGAGTCATGATTCAGTATAAACGAAAACCCCCGGGTTTGGCATCACCTGAATCAAGAGGCAACACGTACTGCCGGGGGTTACATCCTGATTGGCAGTTTACATGCAGACGAGCGTCGAAGTCAAGACAGACGCCCGTAGTATTGCATGTTCGATATGAAGAGGGAGCATCGACAGGCTGCCTCGTGTATTGCCTGGATTGGTTGCTCTCCTGCTTGGTTCTTCCTTCCATGCCGGGACTGCAGTCTCGCTGACCGTGGGGCAAGGATCGCTTTACCCCAGACGTGGTTTGCTCACCCACCAGACGAACAGCACGCCTGTGCTGTTCGTCCGGGCTTGGGGTACGGATCGCCTCACCCCAGACCTACAGCTTCGTCACCTGGGCTTGGGGTACGGATCGCCTCACCCCAGACTTGCGATTTCGTCGCCTACCAGAAGAACAGCACGTCTGTGCTGTTCTTCCGGGCTCGGGGTACCGACTGATTCACCCCGAGACCCCTGTTCGTCAAGGCTTGGGGCACGGATCGACTCACCCCAGAGCTACGATTTGGTCACCCGCCAGCAGAACAGCACGCATGTGCTGTTCTTCCGGGCTCGGGGTACCGACTGATTCACCCCGAGACCACTGTTCGTCCGGGCTTGGGGTACGGACTAATTCACCCCAAGACCACTGGGCTTGGGGCAAGGATCGCTTTACCCCAGACGTGGTTTGCTCACCCACCAGACGAACAGCACGCCTGTGCTGTTCGTCCGGGCTTGGGCTACGGATCGACTCACCCCAGAGCTACGATTTGGTCGCCTACCAGACGAACAGCACGCCTGTGCTGTTCGTCAGGGCTTGGGGTACGGACTAATTCACCCCAAGACCACTGTTCGTCAAGGCTTGGGGTAAGGATTGATTCGCCCCAAGCCTCAACCACACGAATCGCAGCCGACGACATTGACGTGATGGGTAACGGAACTGGTTCCTCCATCTTCGTCGACCACCGTCAGCGTGACAGCCGGCTGCCACCCGCTGCCGCCGGCCGTCGTGTATTCGTGCTCCACGATCATTCCGGAAGCCGATGTGCCGTCGCCGAACGACCAGAGGTAGTCGACGATCTCGCCATCAGGATCGTAGGACGCCGAGGCGTCGAATTCGGCTGGGTAGTTGACGCCAATCACGTACGGCCAGGTTGTGAACGAGGCGACCGGCGAGCGGTTGAGCGCCTCCACGGTGATCGACCGCGCCCCGATCTTGCCGGACGAATCGGTGACCGTGAGGGTGACGGTGTAGATTCCCTTCTCGGTGTAGGTGTGCTCCGCGGTTACGCCCGCGCCGGTGTCGCCGTCTCCGAAGTCCCAGGCGTACGAAACCACGGCGCCGTTGGGACTGCTGGATGCCCCGGCATCGAAGCTGACGTCCAGCGGTGGATAGTCGAACCGTGGCGTGGCGGTGAATTCGGCCCGCGGAAGGTTGGCCTGTGTGCAGCCGTACAGCGCGGCCAACGCTGCGAGCAGTACGATCAATAGCACCCGGAGTGCGTTTCTGGTTCCCATGGTCTCTTACTTCTCCTAACTCCGTCCGCCCAGTTTAAACGCCCGGCGACCGGCTTCAGCCGTTGTCGTTTGCCGGCTGATCGTTGTTCTCAGCGGCCTTGGGTTTGGCTTCCGCCTCGGCCTCTTCATCGTTCTTCTTCTTCATCGCATCGTACATCGCCTGGAGCCGTGCCGCCACGCGTCCGAAGACTGTATCTTCCGGATAGGTCCCGTCCTCGGCGCGCTCGCCTGCCGGCCTGCCGGTAAGGAGCTCGATGCCCTCCTCGATACTGGATACGGCGTAGATGTGGAAGGTCCCTTCCTTCACGGAATCTACGACCTCTTCGCTCAGCATCAGGTTGTCAACGTTCGCCTGCGGGATCAGGACGCCCTGGTTCCCGGTGAGACCCTTCTCGCGGCAGACGCGGTAGAAGCCTTCGATCTTCTCATTCACTCCACCGATCGGCTGCACCTCGCCCTTCTGATTCACCGAGCCGGTGACGGCCAGCCCCTGCTGGATCGGCAGTCCGGAGAGCGCCGAGAGCAGGGCGTACAGTTCGGTGCTCGATGCACTGTCGCCGTCGATCATCGAGTAGCTCTGCTCGAATGCGAGGCTGGCGCCGAAGGAGAGCGGCTTTTCGGTCGCGAACCGCTCACCGAGGAAGCCTTTCAGGATCATGATCCCCTTGGTGTGGGTCTTGCCGCCGAGCTTGGCTTCGCGCTCGATGTCCACGATCCCGCCTTTGCCGGTAAACACCGTGGCGGTGATGCGCGAGGGCTTGCCGAATGCGTAGTCGCCGAGCTGGAGCACAGCCAGGCCGTTCACCTGCCCGGCTTGCTCGCCTTCGGTATCCACGAACAACTGACCACGTGTGATCATCTCCCGGATCTTGGCATCGATCCGGTCGTGCCGGTAGTCGCGCTGCTTGAGCGCACGGCTCACGTGTTCTTGCGTGACCAGTTCCGAGCCTTCCGACCGGGCCCAATAGGATGCTTCCTTGACGATCGACACGATGTGGCCGAATTGGCATGAAAGCTTGGTCCGGTCCGAGGTCAGCTCGGTCGCGTACTCGACCATCTTGGCCACGCCGGTGGGGTCGAACGGCTGGACGGCGGCGTTCTCCGAACAGCACGAGTTGAGGAACCGGGCGATTTCCTGCTCGTGTTCGGGCGTTCGTTCCATTTCGGTGCCGAAGTCGGCCTTGACATTGAACAGCTTGGCGAAGTCCTCATCGTAGTGATGCAGCAACTCGTAGATCATCGGGTTTCCGATGATGATCAGCTTGATCCGGAACGGGACCGATTCGGGACGGAGTCCCTCGGTGGTCGAGTACCCCATCATCTGTAGAGGATCTTCGATCCGGATCTCTCGCCGCTTGATCGCGATCTTCAGCGCTTCCCAACTCAGGCCGAGACGGAACAGGTTGTTGGCGTTGAGCACCAGGTAACCGCCGTTCGCCCGGTGCAACGACCCGGGTCGGATCATCGTGAAGTCGGTCACCGCCATGCCCATCTGGGCCCGCCGTTCGATGGATCCGAACAGATTGGTGTAGGTTGCGTTCTGCTCCACGATGACCGGCGCGCCGGTGGTCTCTGAATTGTCGACCAGCACGTTGACGGCGTACTTCTTGAATGGGTCCGCCTGCGGCATCGGGAAGGGGAACGGACTCTTCTTCGGTTGCCCGCCGTTGCGGAACGCCTCGATGTTCTCGGCGATGTCCTTCTTCATCGCTTCGAGGTAGTGGATCACCTTGTCGAGTCCCTCGTAGCGAACGGTCAGCTGCGCGAAGTGCGGCTCGATCATGAACAGTACCGAACCCTTGGCCAGCTCCTTCATCTCCCGCTCGCGTTCTTCGTCGAGCCGCGCAACCTCTTGGAGTTGCTCTTGGATCAACGCCTGAACCTCGGCCTGACGCTCGCGGATCTCGTTGCGCTTGTCTTCGGGTAGCGCGTCGTACTCCTCCTGGCTCAACGGCTCGCCGCTGTCGTGCAGCGGGAGGGTATTGATGCCGATCGGCGTGCGCTGGATGGCGAAGCCGAGTTTGCGGGAGTCCGATTCGAGTCGTTCGAGCAGGGTGGTTCGTTTCTCGCCGAACCGCTCGTTGATCCGCTTGCTGCGTGCCTTGAATTCGTCGGAATCGAACACCTTGGGGATCTCGCGCTTCAACCGTGAGAGGTGCTGTTCGATGTCGCTGCGAAGCTGGCAGCCGTTGCCTGCGGGCAGTTCGAGATAGTTCGGGTTGTAGGGGTTTTCGAAGTTGTGAACGTAGCAGATGTCGGATGGCTTGGGTTCGTCAGCGCTCGCGCGGCCGAGGAATCGTTCGACGGCCGACATCTTACCGGTTCCCGGGTCCCCGGCGACGTAGATGTTGTATCGGCTCTTGGCGTCCTTGATGCCGAGGCCGAGCTTCAAGGCCTCGATGGCTCGCTCTTGACCGATAATCCGATCGAGCGGCTCCAATTCGGCCGTCGACTCAAAGGCGAAGAGGGATGCATCGCATGTGTACCGGAGTTGCTGGGGCGTGAGTTCTTTGACCATGCTGTCCTCCTTACCGTAGGATTCTAGCCGAGAGGTTACAGATGGTTCAATCCCGAACAGTGCTTGCGCTGATGCTGCTTGTGGTGTTCACGGTGGGCGCATGGGCCGGCCCGATGAGCATCCTCCCGGTGATCGACCGGCCGGGTACTGATGCGTATTGCCAGGTCGCGCAAGAAGCGCTCGGCACTGCGGAGCGATCGATCGACATTCTGCTCTCCAATGGGGAGTGGGAGGACAATCCGCTGTGGGATGTCATCATCGCCGCACACGGCCGCGGGGTCGAGGTGCGGGTGCTGCTCGACCAAAGCGACTGGGCGCCGGCGATCACCGAGAAGAACCGGCCGACCGTTGACGCGTTGCGAGCGTACGGGATCGATGCACGGCTCGATGATCCGGAGACCACGATCCATGCGAAGCTCGTGGTAGTCGATCGCCGGGCCGCGCTGCTCGGTTCGAGCAACTGGAACGATCATGCGTTTCTCGATCAGGAGCAGACCAATGTTTTGATCGACGATCCGCGGGTCGGTGAAGCGTTCTGTGCGGTGTTCGATCGCGTCTGGAACGGCGATCTCGATCCGGGGGGGCTTGCGCTTCCCGAAGCCCCCAACGGCGCGGTCGCTACCGTGGTGCCGGTGCTCGATGTCGACTCCACGGCGCTCTACGCCGAGCTTGCACTCCAGGCCCTGGCAATGGCGAGCGAGTCTGTACACCTGGTGATGTACCGCCTGTCGGTGTATCCCGGATACGGTGACAGCGCGGCGAATCGATTGGTTGCCGCGTTGGTCGCGGCGGCCGGACGGGGAATCGATGTTCGTGTGGTTCTGGATGACTGCAACTACTACCCCGAATCCGCCCAGGCCAACCTGACCGCGGCGCTGTACCTGGCGGAGCAGGGGATTGCTGTGCGGTTCGACGAACCAAATGTTACGACCCACGCGAAGCTGGTGTTGGTTGACGGACGTCACACCCTGCTCGGATCGACCAACTGGAACTACTACTCGGTCGAACGCAACATCGAGGCGAATGCCGCGTTGCTGGGAATGCCCGAGGTGGCCCGGATCTACGAGGCGTTCTTCGAGCGCGTTTGGTCGGAGGGCCGGGAGATCGCAGACCGGTAGGATTCCACGGAGCGCTCGAGGGAGCCGCTCCCTTCGGCTAGGGCGACAGGGGTTGGACCAGGCTCTCGCCACAGGCGGGGCAGGTCCAGTCGATCTCTCCCGTCCACGGGTTCCAGCGCACCGGAAGCATCGGGCCGCCGCAGGACGGACACGGCACCAGGGAGATCGATACCGGGAACTCGCCGGTCTCCGTTCCGCCCAGGCCGAGCTGCACCGGATCCGGCATGGAGAGGGTTATCGGTCCGCTCTGGCGTAGATCGATCTGCTCCGGAATGCCGTGGATCGCGACCGATCCGGTGTGGTCGATCCGTACGCCGTTGCGCGCAACATTGAGCAACACAACGAGAACGCCGGCAAGCAACAATGCGATGATGATGAGAATGGCAGTCTGCGCAACGCGGTTCATGGGCCTCCTTGCCGAATCCATGGGAATTGGCTTGCAAGCATCATACCCGGCGAACGTACAACGTGCCGCCGGCGATCCGCTCGACCCGCACACGTGCCCCGGCGGAAATCGGTTCATCGATCGATCGGGCGTTCCAGTATTCCCCGTTGACGAATACCGTGCCTTCGGGGTCGAGATCGCGGCGGACGTCGCCGATCCGGCCGATCAGCGCGCGTTCCCCCGAAGCCGGCTCCTTGCGCTGGATCAAGAGCGCCTTGGAGATCACGAACACGAACAGCGCGGTCGTCACGGCGATAACCGGCACCACGGTGGCAAGCGACAGGCCGATCTGACGGTCGGCGATGTCGAACAGCGTGAGGGAGCCGACGGCCAGGGAAGCGACGCCGCCCAACGTCAGGATCCCGTTGGTTGGGGTGAAGGCATCGAGGACGATGAGCGCAATCCCGAAGAGGACCAGAACCAGACCCGTCACATTGACCGGCAGGACTTGCAGGCCGAACAGGGCGAGGAGCAGGCAGATGCCGCCGAGCGCGAGCCCGAGCCCGACGCCGGGTTGGAAGAACTCGTAGATCAATCCGTAAATCCCGAGGATGAACAGCACGTACACGAGGTTCGGGTCGGCCAGCAGGCCAAGCAGGCGTTCGCGGAGGTTGGGGCGTACGGTCGTGACGGGAAGGCCGGCAACAGTCAGGACGTGGCCATTGGCGAGTGTGCGTCCGTCCAACTTGGCAACAAGGTCGTCGAGATCGTTGGCCAACAGGTCGATCACGCCGGCGTCGAGCGCTTCGCGGGCGGACAGGGAGCTCGACTCCAATACCGCTGCTTCCGCCCAGACGACGTTGCGTCCTCGCTGTTCGGCCAGCGATCGCGCAAAGGCCGCGGCATCGCTGGCGGCCTTGTCGAGCGACGGATCGGTCGCTCCGTCTTCGGACGGCGTGGTGCCGATCAGCTGAACCGGATGGGCGGCGCCGATGTTGGTTCCTGGCGCCATGGCGGCGAGATCGGCGGCCAGGGTAAGGAAGACGCCGGCCGACGCGGCACGGGCGCCGGCGGGCGCAACGAAGACCACCACCGGAACCGTGGAGGCCAACTCAGCCGCCACGATGTCGCGCATCGATGTCTCGAGGCCGCCTGGCGTGTCGAGCTCGATGATCACCACGGCGGCGCCGGCCTCGTGCGCCTGTGCCAGTCCCCGGACGATGAAATCCCGGGAGATCGGATGAATCGCGCCATCCAGCGGAAGGTGAACGATGGACGAGGCCCAAATGGGTAGGCTGCAGAGGAGCGCAAGGATCAGTGTTGCAGCGGTCCGACGCATCGCGGGGTTCATCATCCGCTCGCTTCACGGTGAGTAAGCCCCCCCGCCCCGAAGGGCGGGGGGGCCGTAATGCGGTCTAGTCTTTGCGACAGTTCGGGCAGTACACGGAAGCGGAGTCCTCGTTGTTGCCCTCGTCGCACTCGTCGATCGTGCTGGTGTAGTCCACCTTGGCATCCACATCGACCGGACAGGCCGGTGGGTTGTTGTGCGTGAACAGGAACGTGGCGTTCATCGTGTCCGAATCCAATGGAGCCAGAGACAGGATGTTGCCGAAGTGGTTTTGCGATCCTGTGTACAGGCGGACATTGATGTTGGTCGCCGTGACATTACCGATGTTGGTGATCTTCGCGGTGACGTTCACCTCGTACTCGCGAACCGTATACTCACAGTCGATTTCGATGATCTCGATGATGAGATCGGGGCACTTCTCCACGATCTCACCGCAGCACGTCTCTCCGACGTCCGCGTTGTTCTTCTCTTCACACTCGAGGATGTCGTCATTCGGATCGACGCGGACGGTGAACGGTTCGGGACAGGCGGACACGCCTGGCGGTATCGGATACGACAACGTGAAGGGGATGACGTCTCCCGGGGCGATCGGCGGGAAGAGTGGCAGGAAGTCGCCGGCCGGGAAGTTGTCACTGGTGACAGCCACCCCGGTTGGATCGAGCACCGGCGCGGAGCCGATGTTCCTTACCTCGCCCCACACGGTGACAACCCATGCTCCAACTGCAGGATCACGCACGCAGGAATGGTCCAGCACGCGGACCACGAGATCGGGGCAGCTTGCGTCATCGTAGCCTGGCCCGGTGGTTCGTACCGGGAAGACCGGTACGATGGGCCTGGTTTCATCGGATTCCCGCAAGACCACCACGCCGTTCACCGGGGCCGGGGGTGCCGGCGGACAGGGAAGAACCACGGCTGGAACCCAGACATCGATCGTCGGGCCCGGCACGGAGACCGACAAGACGGCCGTCTGTCCGGGAAGGAGTCCGCACGATCCGAGCGGCAGCTTCCAGACCCAAGCCACCGGGAAGTTCATGAACTGCCACGGAACCGCCTCGGCATGGTTCACTATGGGCATCCCCAACGGGTGTGCGACGGCAAAGGTGCACAGGCCGCAACCATTGAACAGGAAATCAATGTTGGTCACGATGTAGATGTAGGTGTCGATATCTCCCTCGCGGACCACGCACTCCTCGATACGGACCGTACCGAAGTCGCCGATCTCGTTCTCTGTCACGTGGTATGCAAGTGCATCCTCGGGACAGAGGTACTCGTCGGAGCCGATCGGCCGTTCCTCAAGCGGCGACAGCGCCAGCATGAACTCGACGCGCGTGAACAGTCCGCGGTACAGGATCTCCATCCACTCGTGCATCCGCGCCTCGGTCTCGAGGACCTTCCCCTGATGGCCGGGCGCCCAGCGATCTTCGTCGGCCCACGCGAGGTCGACCGGCGTGTGGCCATCGGGGCTGGTCTCGTACAGGAACGAGCGTCCGGCGAGGTAGGTGTTCAGCTCATCGGTCTGTTCCAGTCCGACGATGACCCCTTCGGCCGTCTCCAACTCGTACTCGTACGCCGCGATCGTTGCGTCGGCGTGCACTTCGAGTACGACCCCCGGGATCGCATCGGGAGCAAACGAGCCGAAACCATCGGCCGCGAACTCGCTCGGGAAGCCCTCATCGTAGATCTTCAGCACGAACTGGTCTGGATACTGGTCGGCCACATAGCGGGCCAGACCCACCACAAGGCGGGCGTCCGTTGTCCCCTTCGCGGTGTCGGTCCACATCAAATCCCGACCGAGGATGTCGGCCAGCTCGATCGTATCGAGTTCATCGATCACGCCGTCGGCATTGAAGTCCCTGAGGAACGCCGGATACCCGTGGTCGTAGAGCCAAGCAAGGATCGTGGCCGATTCGATCGGGCCGGTCCACCTCGGTGTCCACGCCGGCTTGCTTTCCTGACTGATGAGGTGTAGATCGCTGCGGACGTAGCCCGGCAGATCGACTTCGGATTGAGCGATCGCGAGAGCGCCCGCGAGGCTGGTAACAAGAAGTGCGGCGATTGCGACAATTCCAGCTCTTTTCATCATCATCATCCCTCCTTTGCGAAGTGGGGAGCGCGTTCCTCAACCGAAGAGTGAACGACCTAAGACGAATCCTTGAGACGCCGCTCCTCCTGGTTCCCAGTATAGTGAGGCAATCTCCGCCGGCAAGAAAACCCGGCAGAACGGATCGGCATCCCGTGGAACGTTCGATGTGGGAGGATCCGGCGCCGCGCCGGCTAGAGGCAGACTCCGCCCCCGCCGGTGCATCCGCCGGAGGTGTACTCGACGACAGTCATCTCGTGGTCCAGCGTGGCGGTGGCGCCCTCGTTGTCGGTGATGGTGAGTCGAACGAGGAACTGTCCAAGCCGGGTGTAGGCATGGCGAACGGCGGGACCTTCCGCAGTGGCTCCGTCTCCGAACGCCCATGAGAAATGCACCACCTGCCCGTCGCCGTCGATGGAGCCGGTGGCGTCGAACAGAACCTCTTCGCCGAGCACCGGTGCGTCGTCCGACATCCGAAGGCTGGGCGTCGGTGGCGCGTTCTCGACCACCACGGTGATTAGCGCATCGGTCGCCTGGCCCTGCGCATCCGTTCCGGTAACGCGGACAGTGTACTCGCCGGAGCGGGCGAATCGGTGCGTTGTGCTTGGGTTCGCGGTGGTCTGTAGTTCCTCGCCGGTTTCGTCGAAATCCCAGGCATAGGACAGGCAGGGTTCGCCATCTGCCGAGGTGGCGTGAAAGCCGACGGTGAGCGGCGCAGTGCCCTGCTGTGGCGAAGCCGACAGGGTCAAGAGCACCGGCCCGCCGGCGGTTGGGCCGTCGAGAAACGTACAGGCCGGAAGCAGCAGGAGACAGGCGCAGAGCGAGACAAGGCCTGCCGCGGCAATGGGATTGCGTCGAGTCATCACGTTCGAATTCTCACCCGCGCGCGTGATGCGATCTCCGTCGAACGGGCGGTACGTGACCCACGTTCGGCACCCTGTGGAATGGGACGTGCGGGACGTTCGGAGGTGACGAAGCGAAAATCGCGAGGAATCGAGCTGTCGCCGTCTAGCTGGGTGTTCCGTTTCGAGCCAAGAGGATGATCTGTGCCGAAGCGCGGGCCGCTTCGGCGCACAGCAGCGCGCAAGCGACCGGTCCGTTGTCGCGCTCCCATGCATCGGCCTTCGATGGGTCGTCGCGGCGCCAGCCGACGAGATACTCTTGCACCTCGTAGCAGCGGGTACTGGTGAACATCGTGGCGAAACGCTCCACGAGATCGAGCTTCGCTTGCCGTGCACGTTCGTCGGCTGCCAGGTCATCCACGGATGCCGGACCAAGGGCCAGACCGAGGCCCATCAGCGCGCCGATCAGGGCGCCGCAGGTCTCCCCGCGGCCAAGTCCTCCGGACAGTGTGGCGGTGGCACGCCACGCCCCCTCGCCTGGGAGATCCAAGTGGGTCTGGAGCGCCCACAGGGTGGCGCGACAGCAGTTGGAATAGGTGCGAAGGTTGTCAAACGCCGTTTTCGCCGCTTGATCGGGCACCGTCTGCTGTTCCAGAGGTAGGCCTTCCATTCCGTTGAACGGGACGTGGGGCCGGGGCCCGTTGTCCGTGCCTGTGAACGCTTTCCACCTCATCGTGACCCTCCGATCCATGACGCTGTCGCCTTGCCGGCTGGCGTTTGCAGGACCCTACGATCCGAACAGCGCGAAGCCTCCTCGCGCGAGGAGCGCTACCAGCAGGGCGATGGCCGTGGTTGCACCGATGATCAGTCCCGTCTCTTTCCATCCCAGTTCCCGCTTCAGCACCGCCAGGGTGGCGATGCACGGTACGTAGAATGTAACGAAAAGAGCGAACGTCATCATCTGACCGGCGGTCAATACCGCTGGGACGTCCGTGGTCCCCAACGCCTGGAACAACATCACCAGCGCGAGTTCCTTGCGGAAGATGCCGAAGATCAGCGTGACGCCAACCGCCGCGGGCAGGCCGAGCGCCCAGGTGACCGGCACGAGGCCGATGTTGAGCACGCCGGTTACGCCGAGGGCTTCCAACACCGCGAGGACTACGCTTCCCAAGACGAGAATCGGAAGCGCCACGCCGAGGAACTCACGCAGCCGGAGCCAGACTTTGGCCGCGACCACACGGGCCGAGGGGACTTTGTAGCTCGGGATCTCGAGGATCAGTCCGGGGCTGGGATCCGGATGCATCACGGTGAGGATCTTGCCGGTGACCGCGAGGACGAACAGGTTGATGACATACAGCAGGAATGCCAGGTGCGGTCCGAGGAAGTAGCCGATCAATCCGAAGATGATCGTGGTGCGCGCGACACAGGGAACCATCACCGCCAGCATCGCTGTAACGAAACGGTCTCTGCGTGATTCAAGAATCCGCGTGGCCATGATCGCCGGAACGCTGCAGCCGTACCCGAGAATGAACGGGATGACCGACTTGCCGTGTAGTCCGATCCGGTGCATCAGGCCGTCGGCCAGGTATCCGGCGCGCGGCAGGTAGCCGATGTCTTCGAGCAGGGCGAGCCCGATCAAGAAGGGCACGAGATACGGAAGAACGATGCCCAGTGCGCCGCCGATTCCCTCGATCAGTCCGCGAAGTGCTGCGAATGCAACCGATCCTTCCGGCAGGACGGTGGCCAGGAGATCCACCGATTGATTGAACAGACCGATCAGCGGCTGCTCCACCAACGATCCCACCTTGAAGACGAACAGAAACAGCCCGTACAGAATGGCGCCGAGGGCGACCACGCCAAGGATCCGGTGCATCAGAACCGCGTCGATCCGGTCGCGGAAGCCGATCTTCGGTGTGCCGACGGTGGCGCACGCCTCGAACAGCTGCATCGCGAGATTGTGGCGCTCCGAGGAGAGAATGGCGTCGCCCGTGCCACCGCGTTGTGTCTCGAGCACGGTGGTGGCGACCGATGCTTCGTTGGCCAGAGCGAGGTCGCGGTTTGTCGCGAGTTGGACGAAGTCGGGGTCTTGCTCCAGGAGCTTGAGCGCGATCAACCGTGGCGGATACGGTGCGGAATCGGCGAACGCCTTGTCCACAAACGGAAGCAACCGCTCCACCGTTTGCTCTACGTCCTTTCCGTAGGTGCACGGCTGTGGCGGATCTCCCTTGTATCCGGCTTTGAGGGCCGTGCGCGCCGCTTGCTGAACGCCCAGCCCGCGAACCGCGGTGGCCGGAACCACCGGCACGCCGAGGCGCTGTGACAAGTGTTCGGGGTCGATCACGATCCCCTTGCGCCGCGCTTCGTCCTCCATGTTGAGGCAGAGCACGAGCGGGATTCCCAGCTCGATCAGCTGGAGGGTCAGTTCGAGACTACGCGACAACACGGAGGTATCGACCACATTCAGGATCACGTCGACATGCTCGTGTAGCAAGAATCGCCGGGTCTGTGCTTCCGCCTCATCGATCGACGTGAGCGAGTAGGTTCCGGGGAGATCGATCACCTCGGCCCGGGTTCCGTGGATCAAGGACTCGCTGGTCAGGTACTCGACCGTTGTGCCGGGGAGGTTGGAGGTGTGCGCCTTGTAGCCGACGAGGTGATTGAAGATCGTGCTCTTGCCGCAATTGGGTTGTCCGACGAGGGCGATGCGCATCGCTGCCGCGCCCGATGAGGGTGTCTTGCTCATGCGTCGATCTCGTGGTTCTGCTCGGCCTGACACGCCGGGCACAGGCCGTAGATCTCGAGCTTCGCGCGCATCACCGTGTAGCCGTTTTGCGCGGCCAGCTTGTCGATGGCTATCGGGGCGGGCAGATCGAGGATCTTTCCGCACGCATCGCACACCAAGTGGACGTGTGGCTTCCGGCGAACCTCGTAGTGCGTATGGTCCTCACCCAGTCCGCTCGCGTGAACCATGCCCATGTCCTTCAGGACGCGGAGCGTTCGATAGACTGTGGCCAGGCTGATTCGCGGGTTCTCGGCGCGTGCCAGCTGGAAGATCTCCGTGGCATCGCAGTGTGCGTTCCGATCGATGATATTCAGCAAAAGCCTTCGTTCCGTGGTCAACCGCAGCCCGGCCGAGTGGAACTTCTCCGCGATCCGTTGACTCTCCCGCGCGCTCATACAACAGCCTCCTCGGACGTGTGCCTCGTGGATGGCGCGTGCGGCTTCACGGTAATTCTTCTCGCAATGCCCCGCCCCAAGGCAATCTGCATTCCGTGAACCGTGACCAGCAAGGGGCCGCGCAGGATCGCGTGGGACGACACCGTGACGCAGTCCCCCGCGTGCAGGCCCATCTGGTGAAGCCTGTGGCTGAGACCGTATCCCCCGCTAATCTCCAGAATGGTTCCCTTTTCACCGCAGCGCAATTGATCGAGTGTCATCCGAGCCCTTTCTTATTGAGAATGATTCTCATTCGCAATATTACCCCGGCCTGCAGGGATTCACAAGGCGGAGGCGCACGAGTTGCTGCTCGCGATTGCGGACCGGCGGTTCGCGGGTATCCTCCTGGATGAATGAATACAGCGGATCTTCTGGAACTCTATCGGCGGCTCCTCGATGCGTACGGCCCCCAGCACTGGTGGCCGGCTCGGGGCCGGTTCGAGATGATCGTGGGGGCGATCCTGACCCAACGTGCGGCGTGGCGCAATGCCGCCAAGGCGTTGGACGGCCTGCGCCGGGCGGGGTATCTCACGGCCGATGCGCTGCACCGGGCGCCGGAGGCGGAGATTGCCCAGTGCATAAGGCCGGCGGTGTATCACAACGCCAAGGCGAGGAAGCTGAAGGCGCTTGCAACCCATCTGTACGAGCGGCACGGGGGCGAACTCGACCGCCTTCTGGATCAGCCGATGGATGCATTGAGGAAAGAGCTTCTCTCGATCTGGGGCATCGGCCCGGAGACAGCCGACGCGATCGTCTTGTATGCCGCACACCGGCCGAGCTTCGTGGTCGATGCCTATACCACGCGGCTGATGGAGCGGCTTGGGTGGCTTCCGCAGGGCGCAGGCTACGCCCGTGTGCGCCGCGCCTTCATGGATGCTCTCCCGCCGGATGTCGAACTATACAATGAGTTTCACGCGTTGATCGTTCGCCATGGCAAGGAGCACTGCCGGGCAACGCCATCGTGTGACGGCTGTCCGGTTCGACCGCTGTGTTCGGTGGGATCGAAGGACGAATCGGAGGGGGAGAATGCAACGGTTTGATCGATCGGTTCTACGAGATGCCGAAGCGCGCAACGATCTGCTCGAGCTGATCGAACAGGCCGTAGGCGCCATCGACCCGCGAACGCTGGTCCGGGATGCTGTCGCGGAGGTGCTCGAAGCGCTCCCGCCGCTTCCCGGCTTGGAGGTGGACTCCTCGATCTACGGCCTGGCGATCGGCAAGGCGGCGGCCGGAATGTCGCTTGGGCTTCACGATGTGCTGGGAGAGCGTCTGACGGGCGGAATCGCCGTGATGCCGCACGGGATGGGGCGGGACCTTCCGCGGATGGAGTGCGTGGAGGCCAACCATCCGGTCCCGGATGCCGGCGGCCTTCGGGCGGCGCAGGCGATGGGCAAACTGGCCGATCGGGCCGGCTCCAACGACACCGTATTCTGTCTTCTCTCGGGCGGAGGCTCCGCGCTATTCCCCAGCCCGCCCGCCGGGGTTTCGCTGCGCGATCTCGCAGCGGTGACGAGATTCCTTCTTGGATCCGGCGCCCCGATCGACGAGGTCAATACCGTCAGGCGGCACCTTTCCACCCTGCAAGGCGGACAGCTAGCGCGCCGGATTCACCCGGCCCGCGCGGCGACCCTGATCCTCTCCGATGTCGTCAGCGGACGGATCGAGGCGATCGCATCCGGTCCGATGGTCGCCGATCCATCGACCTTCTCCGATGCACACCGGGTCCTTCGGGAGCATGGGCTGTGGCAACGTGTGCCGAATGCCGTCCGAACGTGGATCGAACGGGGCTGTGGCGGAGAGGTCCCGGAGACAGCAAAACCCGGCGACCCCGTGTTCGAGCGGCAGATCGTCCACATGCTGGCGGACAACGCGGGGTTCGTGGAGGCCGTAGCGCAGCGCGCGGCGTCTTCGGGGTACGAGGTAGTCCGTTGGCCCGAGGCGATCACTGGCGAGGCGCGGGATGCCGGAGAGCGGATCGGGCGGGAGATCGCCCGGCTGGCCGCGGATGCCGCCGTGCCGATGCTCTGGGTCGGCGGCGGAGAAACTACTGTGACCGTTCGCGGCAACGGAATCGGCGGGCGGAATCAGGAAGTGGCCTTGGCCGCGGCCCGCGAGATCCGGGGGCTCGGCGGGGTGCACATCCTGTCGCTGGCAACCGACGGCGTGGACGGCCCCACCGATGCCGCGGGCGCGCTGGTGGACGGCGAAACCATCGATCGGATGCAGGAGGCCGGCATCGAGCCTGAGGAGGCGTTGCAGGAGAACAACGCGTACGCGGCGTTGGCGGCATCGGGCGATCTGTTGCGAAGCGGACCGAGCGGAACGAACGTGGCCGATCTTGTGGTGGCGGCGATCGATCGGGGCTAGACTTCGATGGACTTCCACTTCCCTCGGCGGAACCGCAGGGTCATGATCGCCGCCAGGAAGATCCAATAGATGTACTCACCGGTCCACGCGCCGAGAAGTCCGAGGCGCGCATGAATGCCCAAGAGGTACACCGTGGGAAGGTAGAGCCCGAGGCAGACGACCAGTTCGACCATCATCACGAAGCGGGTGTTTCCCGCGCCTTGCAGGGACTGCGACAATACCAGCGATACCCCGGCGAAGATCTGAACGAACCCGAGGTAGAACGTCGGCATCCGTCCTGCCGCGATCACGGCGGCGTCGCTGGTGTACACGCGAAGCACCCAGCCGGGAGCGAACAGGAAGAGCAGGCCGAGGATCCCCATGACATAGGCGGCGAGCTTGGCGCTTTCCCACGCCAGCTTCTCTGCATCGTCAGGCCGCTTCGCACCGAGGTTCTGGCCGACCAACGCCGCGGCGGCGGTTCCCATGCCCACCGCGAGCATGATCGTCAATCCGTAGACCGAGCGGATGATGTTGGTGGCCGCCAGTTCGATCGTTCCGATCCGGCTGACGATAGCGAAGAACGCAAACCAGCTTCCGTTGGAGAGAATGCGTTGACCGACAATCGGCAGCGAGAGCCGGACGATCGGTTTCATCCAGCGCCGGCCCGAGGGCGCGGCCCCGCGTGGTGAGAACCGGCTCCGGTATCGGGGAAGGAGATAGACGGTGCCGAAGTAGACGGTTCCGCACGCCAAGGCAAGGGTCGAAGCGAGCGCCGCGCCCTGGATCCCCATCCGGGGGAAGCCCGCGTAGCCGAAGATCAACAGCAGGTCGAGCACCAGATTGGCGACGGTGACGATGATCGAACCGATCATCTGGTGGCGTGTCTCGCCGATTCCGGCGAAGAAGGCGCGGAAGGTCCAGTTGAGGAACATGAAGACGGCCCCGTAGGTCCGGTATTGGAGATAGATCGTTCCCAACCGGCGGACTTCCGGATCGCTCGACAAGAGCGGTGCCGTCCATCGCGCCAGCCACGGCGCGGAAACGATCAGCGGCAGGCCGAGCAGTGCGGCAAGGATTAGGCCGTTCCGGGTGATCTCTCCGCACTGGCTGTAGTTGCCCTCCCCGAACCGCCGCGCGGTGAGGGTCTGGACCCCGACGCCGATGGCCGCCAGGGGGAAGACGATGGCGAAATATAGCACCCCGGCGATTCCCGACGCCGCCAACGGCGCAGCGCCCAGCCGGCCGACGAAGATCGTGTCCACCACGCTGAGGAGCGTAACAGACAGCGAACCGAGGACCACAGGGTAGGCCAAACGGAGAACCCGAGAAGAGAGATCGCGGTGCAACGCGAGGTGCGAGAGCCCTTGTTTCACTACCCGCCCCTCTGTGAAACGGCGAGGTTTCGGGGTGTCGCGTTCTTCCTTGCCAGCTGGGTCAACGCAACGCCGAGAATGACGAGCAACGTCCCGCCGGCTTTGGCAAGCGTCAGGGGAGAGCCCAACAGCGTGACCTCGGCCATCAGTGTGACCACTGGAACGAGATTGGCAGACACCGCCACCTGGGTTGCCGACAGGTGTGCGAGCGCGTAATGCATCCCGAGAAAGGCGACCGCGGAGCACAACACACCGAGGAAGAGGATCTCGAGGATCGCCAGCGGCGTCAGGTTCCCGACCCACGCGAACCCTTCCGTCGCTGCCAAGGGTGTGAAGATGACCAGCGAGAACAGGAACTGATAGAACGTCAGTTGCAGCGGCGTCATCTGCGTGAGCGCATCCTTGATCAGACTCGTCCGGGTGGCCGCGCACAGTACCGCGCCGAGCACCAACGCATCGCCGAGCAGGCTCGCCCCGGCCTCTGCCTGACCGAGCCCGACCATCAGGATGATCCCCGAGTACCCGACCGCTACGCCCACCGACTTCCTCCGGGTGATCTTCTCTTGCCGGCGGAAGAACGCGATTAGGTACACCGCGATCGGAATCGTGGCGATGATGACTGCGACATGGCTCGGCTGCGTGTAGGCCACGCCGAACGTCTCGAACAGGAAGTAGCCCACCGGGCTGAGAAGCGACAGGCCCGCGGCGATCAACAGGCTCCGCTTGGGCATGCGCAATGCCTTGCGCGACCAGACCATGATGCCGAGCAGGATTGCGGCGAGGAAGAAGCGGACGAACAGTAGGCTGAAGATGGGCACGACCGCGATGACATCCTTGATGGCAAGGAACGAGAACCCCCAGATCAGCATCGACGACAACAAGGCGCCGTACACGCGGAACGCCTGCGTCTTGAACATGGGATTCGCCTCCTTGTGCGGGATCGCGCCGGGACACCAGCCAGCGGATTGTGCTTGGGAACCGCGCGTAGCGCAACCGCTTCCGGGAGGCTCCTCGCGCCGGCTGGCACGAAAACGAGCGAACGGGTCATCCCTTGAGTATCCTTTGACGTTTCACCGAGGAACCATCGCGTGACAAGAGCGTGAACCAGAGATGAACATAGCAAATGAAAAGGCACAACGGGACCTCGAATTCGATCGGCTGAAGTCGATCGTCCAATCGTACTGTTCGTCGTCATTGGGCGTTGAAGCGATCGATACGCTGATTCCGACCGCCGATCGTGAAGCGATCGAGACGAGTATCGCCGAGGTCTCGGAAGCGATCTTGTATCTGGAGAAAGCCGACCGGTTTTCTCTGGGCGGCGTACGCGATTTGGCGCCGCTGCTACAGCAAGGAAAAGAACGCGTTGTGCTCGACGGCAAGGACTTCGTGACGGTGCTCCTGACGCTGAATGCCACGCAAGAGATCCGCGGGTGGCTTCTGGGGGCAGAGAACCTCGAGCGCTTGGGCGCGTATGCCGAACGTCTGACCGGTGGGAGCAGCGGGTTGGCAACGGCGATCGAACGGGTGATCGACGAACGCGGCGCCCTGCGGCCGGATGCGACTCCGGAACTCAAGCGGCTTCATCACGCGCACCAGACCGCCGAAGCGCGGCTGGAGTCGAAGCTCCGTGCCTTCCTCGACCGGAATGCCGACCTGATCAGCGAACCGGTGATTACGCGGCGGCGAGGCCGGATGGTGGTGCCCATCCGAAGCGGCGCCACCGGCGCATCCGACTTCGTGGTGCACGACCGTTCGGCGACCGGACAGACGCTGTATGCCGAACCCACCGCCTTGGTGCGCGAGAACAACGCCGTGTCCGAGCTGGCCGAAGCCGTACGGAGCGAAGAACGGCGGATCCTGCGCGAGCTGACTGCAAAGTTCGTGGCCGCCGAATCGGCGCTTCTTCGCGATCGCGTGATTCTGGCGCACCTCGACTCCCTGTTCGCCCGGGCGGCGTATGCGGGTGCGTATCACTGTGCCTTCCCCCGCTTTGGGGAGAAGCTTGCGTTGCGCCACGGCCGTCATCCGCTCCTTCCGCCGGATCGCGCCGTGCCCGTTTCCCTGACGCTTGGCGACGGTTCGAGGATGACCATCATCACCGGCCCCAACACCGGTGGAAAGACCGTCACCCTGAAGACCCTCGGCCTGCTCACGCTGATGGTTCAGGCGGCGATACCGATTCCCGCGTCGCCCGACAGCGAATGGGTGATCATTTCGCGCGTGCGCACCGACATCGGCGACGAGCAGTCGATTGAGCAGAGCCTCTCGACCTTCTCCGCGCACATGAAGAACCTCGTGTCCGTTCTCGGCGAAGCCGGGGACGATGCACTAATCCTGCTCGACGAATTGGGTGCAGGAACCGACCCGCAGGAAGGCGCCGCCTTGGGCCTGTCGATGATCGAAGCGCTGCTCGAGACCAACGCCCTGGTGGCAATCTCAACCCATCTGACCCCGGTGAAGTATTTCGCTGTGCGGCATCCCGGCATCCGGACCGCATCCATGGAATTCGATCTCGCGACCCTGTCGCCGACCTTCCGCGTGATCGAGGGCGTGCCCGGGCGCAGCAACGCGTTCGTGATCGCGCAACGCCTTGGGCTGCCCGAGGATCTCGTCGAACGTGCGCGAGGGTTCCTGTCGCAGGGCGAGATCCGGGCCGAAGACATCATCGAAGAGCTGCACCGCGAGCGCCAGGCCCTGGCCCGTCAGCACGACGCCGCACGGCGCGAACACGCCGAGGCCAAGCGCCTGAAGGAAGCGTACGAAGCCAAGGCGGCCGCGTTTGAGCACGACAGAGAGTCCGCCCTGTCCGAGCGGCTGCGGGCGTTCGACGCGTTTCTCCACGACGGGCAGCGCCGGGTCGAGGAGATCCTGTCACAGACCAAGGACGGATCGACCCGGGACCAATCGCTGGATGCACTACGCGAACTTGTTGACCTGCGCGAAGAGACCAAGGTGCAGCGCAAGGCCGCCGAGCCCGTGGCCCCTGAGCGCCTCGATCCGAGCCGGATTCAGGAAGGGCAACTTGTGCACGTGTCCAGCCTCGCCGGGAACGGACGGATTGTCCACCTCGACGGAAAAGGAAACGTGACCGTCGACCTCGATGGAATCCGCGTCACGACTGGGATCGAGGATGTTACGCCCCCACGTGGCACAACCAAGCGTGCCGCAGCCCGCAAAGAGAAAGAACGGGAGCGGTCCCGTGTCAAGCGGCCGCGGCCGAGCCAAGTGCCCTTGCAGCTCGACGTACGGGGACTGACCGTCAGCGAGGCGCTGCGCGAAGTCGATGCGTACCTCGATCAACTGTTGCTGGCTGACATCCGCAGTGCCACCATCCTGCATGGCAAGGGGACCGGGGCGCTCCGCGACGCCATTCACGCCTATCTCGGATCCGTGACCGCCGTGGCATCGTATGGATTCGCTCCGCCGAACCGGGGAGGGGAGGGGGTTACCGCGATCGAACTTTCAGGCAGGAAGTCGGTGGATTGAAACGGCAACGAGCATTGGCTAAGATCGAATGCCCGGATAGACAGACTGAGAGAGGTCCCAGGGGTGCAGATAACGAAAGTTGAGATTCGCCCGATGCGGAACGAAGGGAACTTGAAGGCTTTCTGTTCCGTCGTTTTCGACGATGTGTTCATCGTACACAGCGTAAAGATCATACAGGGCAAAGAATCGCTGTTCGTTGCGATGCCCAGTCGTGAGGTGAAAAACGGAGAATTCCGCGACACAGCACACCCGATCAACAACGCATTCCGACTCGAGATGGAAGAACGGATTCTGGAGAGGTTCCGAGAGGTCGTTGGACGCGATGGGGACCAAGAGGCAATGGATCTTCCCACAGAGGATGTGACGTTCTAGGGCGTAGCCAAGCGGTAAGGCAGCGGCCTTTGGAGCCGTGATCGAAGGTTCGAATCCTTCCGCCCTAACCACTCTATGAAGCACAAACCCATGGAGGAGCTGGCTAGAAAGCTCCGTCTCCGGATCGACCCCAAAGTTCTGGAGGAAGCGTTTCTTCACAGCTCCTACGTCAATGAAGTAGGCGACCCACGAGGGTCCAACGAGCGGCTGGAGTTCTTGGGCGACGCAGTGATCGACCTTGCCGTCACCTCGCATCTGTACCAGCAGTATCCCGATGCCAACGAAGGCAAGCTCACCAAAGCGAAGTCCGTTGCCGTGAGCCGTCCCATGCTGGCCGAAAAGGCCGCCGAACTCGAGTTGTCCGAGTATTTGCGGCTTGGGCGTGGTGAAGAAGTCAACCACGGCCGTCAGCGCCCAAACAACCTCGGCAACGCCTTCGAAGCCTTGATTGCCGTGTTGTATCTCGAGCGTGGCTACAGCTACGCCGCCAAGTTCGTAATCCGGACGCTGAAGAACGACATTGAGCGGTTCCTGGCCGAGCAATCCGCCACCGGCGACTACAAGAGCCTGTTGCAAGAGACCGCGCAGCACCAATTCGACTGCCGGCCCGCGTATGCCGTCATCAACGCCCGGGGCAAAGAGCACCGCAAAGAGTTCTCCGTAAGCGTTGTCGTCGCCGGGCATCGCGGCGTCGGGCGGGGGCGGAGCAAGAAAGAAGCCGAACAAGCCGCCGCCAAGCAGCTATACTTGATGCTTGAAGAGTTTTAGTCCGCCCCCGTAGCTCAGCAGGATAGAGCAACGGTTTCCTAAACCGTAGGCCGGAAGTTCGAATCTTCCCGGGGGTAAACTGAGTAAGGGGTGAGCTTACGCTCGCCCCTTTCGCATTTCCGGGAAGATTCGAACGAACATCCTAGGACAGAGTTTCGCAAAGCGAAACTCCGTAGCTACTCAGCACCTAGTGCTGAGTAGCCATCCTGTCGGGGGTACAGAAGGGGACAGGTCTCTTGGCCTGTCCCCTTCTGTACCTTTCGGTTGATTCGAACCTGGCGAGTTTGCGATGCAAACTCGCACGTAGGAACGAGTTTCCGACGCCAATCGGAGGAAACTCGCAAGCTACTGCCATCGGCAGTAGCCATCCTCTCGGGGGTAAAGGAAGCGCGGGACTTCGGTCCCGCCTTTCCTTTGCCCCCTCAGGATCGACCTGCCTCGTACCCGCAGGGTACGCATTCGCCTCGCGGATGGACATTCACTAGGACGTTTCGCGGCCTCGCCGCGAAACTCCAGCTGAGCTTCGCTCAGCCGAACTCACAAGCCGTCCGGCAGCGATCCAAACCGGCCGGAGGGCGGCCGAACATGAGGCGTTCGGCTGCAGTTCCGCGTCGCGGAACTCCTGTGTAGACATCCACCAGCATGCTTCGCGGCCGGAAATCCAACAGGACGTTTCGCAGATCGTCATCTACCAGCGTGTTTCGCGATCGGCTATCGGACGTGACGTTTCGCGGCCTCGCCGCGAAACTTCAGCTGAAGCAGACCAGGCTGCTTCAGCAAAACTCCAGCCCGCTTGGCGTGGGTCCCAAGAGCCAAGCGGCCAGCCATCCCCTGTCGGGGGTACAGAAGGGACGGGCATATAGCCCGTCCCTTCTGTACCTTTCGGGTGATTCGAACCTGGCGAGTTCGCGAATCCTCAACGATGTTCTCCGTAGGAGAACTCGTACGTCCCCGAAGGGGACGCGAACTCACAAACAACCCAAAGGGTTGCCCAGGTTCAGAATCCTTCCCGGTGGTACACCACAAGCGAGGGCTGAACGAATCCCGAGGGTTTGTCCAGCCCTCGTCCTGTTTCCGGGAAGATTCGAGCTTCCAACGAACCCAAAGGGTTCGCGTTTGCCTACGGCAAACTTGTGGTTCGAGCGAGTTTCATGAAGTGAAACTCGACAGCTACTCAGCGCGTAGCGCTGAGTAGCCATCCTGTCGCGGGCACTGCATTACGAGTCAGGCGAGGGACTCCACGTCCCGCCTTCCCTTTGCTCTCCCAGATCGAACCTGGTGAGTTTGCGGTCCAATCCTCCGAAAACTCCAAGGAACTCAATGCGCTGCATTTAGTTCCCAAGTTCAGAATCCTGTCGGTGAATCCTCCCGGGGGTACATGTCGAGGAGTGAGCTTGTGCTCGCTCCTTTTCTCCCCCCGGAGAGATTCGAGTTGCTTCGTGCGTGCGGAAATCCTCGCCAAGCATAGATTGTTGTCCGAGGCAACGTCTTGTATCCTGTGAAACTGTGAAGGGAAGAAGGAAGAAGGAAAGGCGGATAGCCGAGTTGCGGGTCTGCGGGGGAGCGCTACGCAGCTCTCGGGCCAGCCAAAGGCCGATTCCGGAGAACCCGAAGGAGCTGGGGCTACTCGCAAGCAGGGGACAGTTGCTCTCAGATCCGACAAGGTTGTCTTCGAAAGCTAGACATCATTCGAGGGCAAGAACTGAACAGTAGATTGAGACTTCGGCTCATCAGGTGGCTCAATGTCTATGCTCCAGGAACGATCATAGTATGAGAGCGAACCAACATTTCGTGCCTCAGTTCTACTTGCGAGGATTTGCGAGCGCAGGGCGCCCGCAAGCTGTATCCCTTTTCCGGATCTCCGATGGGAAGTACGTACCCAACGCTTCAATCAAGCACCAGGCATGCAGGCGCGATTTCTACGGTGAAGATGATGAGGCCGAAAGAGCCTTCTCCATACTGGAAGCAGAGACCTCTAGGGTCTTCCGCCGAGTTCGGGCACATCGTTCTGTCCCCAGTCAGTACTCATTGGATCATCAAGCACTGCTTGCGTTCATACAGCTTCAGAGGAAGCGAACTCCGCTGGCACAGAGGGAGTTTATCGAATCCATTAACAAGCCGCTTGGAATAGCATTTCGTGATGACCCGAGGTTCGCAGGGATAGGAAGCGAGTGGGTCATCACTCCTGAATGGGCCGCGACAGTGGCAGTCGGATGGTCTTTGTGGCTGTGGCCTCTGCTACTCGACTTGAAGTGCGTTCTCCTGCAAACTGACCACAGTCCAGGGTTCATAACATCCGATTCGCCAGTCATTTTCTACAACTCCTTCCTAGAGCAGCGTCGCATTCATCAGTGCAATACGGGGATGATGTCGCGTGGGCTAGTGGTGATCATGCCTATCTCCCCACGCCAAATCGTGCTCCTTTACGACGGCGAGGCTTACAAGGTTCGTCATCGTTTCGCGCGGGTTAGGGTTCGTCGAGCGACTGATGTGAGTGAACTGAACAGACTCCAGCTGGCAAATGCGGATTCGCTCGTCTACTGTGACTCTGCAGTCGATCCTGAGTACATGCGAGGACTGACTGAATCAGTTCTTGACGCTCGCGCGGCACGGGTGGTTACATCGAAAGAGATCAGGAGCATCGAGTCGAAGACGGATTCACTCATACATACAAGGTCTGCTGAGATTCGCACAGGACTGGAACTGTCGTTCCTCCGCCATAGACGTGATGCTGTGAGATCCCTGGATCTCTCTACGGCTGCGGTGTGGCGTGATCCGGAGATGTGGGATTTGATGGATGAGTTCCTTGGCCTTGTGGAGAAAGGAGCTAGACAGCAAGAGGACTTGTTCATGTTCCTAGCGGAAAAGGGAAAGCTGAAGCGGACGCCTCCGAGCTTCCGAGGGCAGAAGGAATCGAGCTAGATCCTGGGAACCTGTTCAACAAGTGCAGAGCAGAGGGAGGTATGGAGGTGTGTGACTGGAGAAGCATCTCACGAGAGGACTATCGTTGTGCAGTCCCTCCGCTTGAGGGAGGGAACTTGTGCATCTTCCACTCACCTGATCCCAAAGATGAGGAGGAGTTTCACGAGCGCCTTATCGAGCAGATGTCCCCAGTGGCTGATCGCGAGGGTAACAATGAACGGTTCGACTTCACGGGGTACGTATTCCCGAGGGGGTACGTTGTTAGGGTGAACGACCAGACGATTGATCGTGGACTGGTTCTCGACGAAGTTCTAGTCCAAGGGAACCTTTACCTCAATGACACCGTAGTGGCAGAGGGCATGCATGTCTGGGATTCTCGTTTTCTCGGGAGAGTTGTCCTGGATAGGGCGGAGTTCGGCGGTCCGGTTACCATTTCAAGCACCCAGTTCCTAGACAACCTGGAAATGAACGGAACAACCTTTAGGAGATTCCTAACAGTGGAGGCAACCACTGCACGCCAGTTGATTCTTGGCTACCAGCGCCCCCGTACTTGGGGGCGCAACCGGCGTGGGATAACGATCCCATGGTTTGATGATTCGCCAGGCTTCTGGTCCTTTGCTGCGGAGCAGTTCTCTCGCGAAGGTGAACTTGACAAGGCTGATGCTGCTCACTACTTCAGGAGGATTGCCTACTGGCGGCAGAAACGGGCTCCCAGTATCACCCTCATCATGGATCGCTGGCATGATCAGGAGAGTCGCAAAGGGAAGCTCTGGACTTGGAGGCGCGCTCGCCGAGAGATGGCGCATCTCTTGAAGCGGCTCGGAATGTCCATTCTCTGCGGCCTTGAATGCATCGCTGTACGCTGGCCGACAGCATATGGGGCGAGCGTTTCACGGCTAGCTGCTACTTGGGCACTTGTGATTTGCCTGTTCACAGCCCTCTTCTCGATCTGGCCGGCTGAATTCGGTGTCCCCATGGACAATGTCGCGATGTCTGGAATCGAGAAGCTAGTGAACGGCTTCTATCACAGCGCGACCGCGTTTGCTACTCTTGGTCTTGCATCTGGGCCGCCTGGGACGACTGCGGGCAAGATCGCATTCTCGGTTGAAGCATTGCTTGGCGCAGTCCTGATAGCTCTTGCGGTTCTCGTACTCGGACGGAAGTTCATGCGCTAGAGTCTGCTCTCTTGGGAACGGCGGCGCTCTAGGTGGTATCTGCAGGCGGCGGGAGGAGGCACTGATGGCTGTTTGGTTGATAACTTGGGAACCTGCCAGTCCGAGCGTTCTGATCCCGGAGAAGGAACGTGTCGTTGGCATGTTGAACTACCGTTGGAAGGCGGAGAATGTAAAGAAGATTGTGGCCATGCTCTATGCCAGGGCGCAGACATCGCTTGAGGATCAACTCGCGGTTGCACGAATGCTGAAGCAACAGCCAGCATCCGTTTATGTGTTCTACAATGGCTTCCAAGGGCAGATCATGACTCACGGCAATCCATTTCTCTACGCTAGGCTTGTCGACAATCCCCGTGTAGTTGGCGAGGCAGACAATGGACGGCTCATCTGGGATGAGCGCCCCTATCCAGAGGCTGTCAGCAAGCTTCGAAGGACTGTGCAGGAGCAGTCATCAAGCAGGGGGGCTGCGGTGGAAAAGCTGAACCACCTGAAGTGTTAAGTCTGAGTGGCTGAGATGGTAGGATCACCTCGGGAGAGGAAGAGGTGATCGTGTTGGGCAGCAAAGGGAAGCGGTACTCACCGCGAT